>OFFE01001038.1_pt1 | contig 21554 bp, 16 predicted proteins | sample 1521371 | NCBI WGS metagenome assembly OFFE01 (sample SAMEA3504131, study PRJEB24116) | mouse gut metagenome | biome: mouse gut; feature: mouse-associated habitat; material: faeces | place: Denmark | collected 2011 | reverse complement strand
CACAAATCCATGTGAAAGGGTTATTCTTTTTATTAAAAACTTTCAACTCTCAAGTTATACCGAACTCCTGCAAAATACAATATGTCGTATTGGTTGAAAAAAATGAAACCAATACGACATATTGTATTTTTTGAATACCTGATTTACCATGTAACAGGAAGCGCTTCACAAACTTTGTATTCAGTGTGCAGTATGATGCAAAGAATACAATTCTACAAAAGTAAAGCAGGAGAGATTGTATATGGAAGCAAGTTTTTATAATTTTTATTTTGGACCTATTTAAGAAGAAAGGATATGGTGTCGTCTACAATACTCATTCTGGTACAATTGTCGCCATCCACCATCTGAACACCTGGCAGGCATTGACCACCAATGATGAAAAATCACTTTGCAATGAGGACATGGCAGACCTGATTAACAACAAAATGTGGGTAAATTCTTTTGACGAAGAATTTACTGATATCAAAAAGAAATATGAGAAAAGAGTTCATGCTTCAAACACATTATATCTGACAATGCTGCCGACGGAAGCATGCAATTTTGCATGCCCCTACTGCTTCCTTTGGGAAAAAGCGCCCCGGACAATGAACGCGCAATTATATAATGATGTACTGTCATATGTAGATAACTATGTTAATGAGAAAACAAATATATCCTACATTATGCTGAATTGGTTTGGCGGAGAACCCACATTATGCCACAAACAAATTCATGAATTTATGACAAAACTATCGGAATTCGCTAACCAGCGAAACATAAAAATAGGAAGCTCTATTACTACAAATGGTTATCTTCTTAACAAGGAAATTTTAAGGAAACTCCTTATAGCAGGCATTAAAAATTTTCAAGTGACAGTTGACGGCACACGGGACGCTCATAATCAGGGAAGACCTCTTAAATCCGGAGAAGGTACATATGACGTCATTATGAAAAACCTTACGGAGATCCATTCCCTGGACAGCACCTTTGAATTTCAGATGGACATTCGCTGCAATTTTACGCGCCGGACGATTAAGGCTGTAGACGATTATATTGACATTTTCATGCAGCAATTTGGAGCAGACAAGAGGTTTAAGCTCTACTGTCGTCCTGTTTATGAATATGAGACAAAAGATAACGATATTTCAAAAATGGCAGACGATATTTTATCCCTTGAAGAAGGACTCTTGTATCAAAACCGTTTTGCTGAAAAGATTGATTCACTGCGCACTGACAGCATTAAACGCAGGATGGTTGACCCGCTTCCGCAGCCAACTCCATGTTGGTGCAATGCCGAAATAGAGAATCACATTATAATTGGCTCGGATGGTTCTATCTACATTTGTGACACACTAACCGGCCATGACCACGCAATCGGTTCATTGAAAGACGGAAAAATCGTTATAAACGATAGCAAAAATTTCAGATACAACATATTCAATGATGCGCGAACCGAAAAATGCATGCATTGTAAGCTGCTGCCAATTTGTATGGGCGGATGTCTCAGAAACCGTCTTGAATGCGCGGCGCAATGCTATTGGACGGCCGACGGAATCCAGAATGCATTAATGAAGCAGTATGGATAATCGGATATTCTATAAACAAATGATAAGATAGGGCGGCATAAATATAGAGATTAACAAGGAGGTTTTTAATGAAAGATAATAATCACATTTCCAACATCGAAGTACTGCGCGCCGGATGCAATACAGAAATGGAAGTAAATTTTGAGTGCGAACAGCATGGAGGTAATTGTTGCCAGAGCGGCAATTGCTGCTTTAAAATTGTGGTAGATCATCTGACCTAACTTTAAATAACATTAATGCTGCCCTCGTTGTAACAGTCATACCCATGCCGCAACCTGTCTTATTACGGCGAGGGCACTAAAAACATAAAAAGAGAAGGAATAGTGTGAAAAATCACACCGATGTGCTGATTTTTCACACGCAAATTTGTGCCGGAGCGTCACAAATTTGTTTGATGGCAGACGCAAATTTAAAATTTGTGTCGCCCCATCGCGTAAACGCTCCGGAATGGAGATTATTATGAAAAAATACTGTTCAATCAGCATATTGGGCAGAAGCTGGAAAATGGTATCTCCCTACCGCTTATTTATCTGTTTGGGAATACTGCTGTCCTTCATCATCATACTGCTGTCCACAGTTTCCAGTTACACGCTTCGTGTTCTTGTAGACGATATTCTGCCAAACAGAAAAATGGAGTTTCTGTGGCCGATTCAATTCGTATTTATAGGAGCCGTATTGATTGAAAATCTGCTGAGCATTTTGAGAAAAAGGCTTTTCTCCAGTGCCAGCCAGAAAAGTCAGGCCGATTTGCGCGGTAAAATGTTTGAAAAATACCTAAACGCCGATTATCTGAAGAAGAACAAGGTTGCGGAAGCGGAACTGAGCGCCGCCATCAACTATCAGGTGGACGCCTTATCCGGCATCCTGGAAAACGGCATACCCGTCATGCTGTCCAATATGATCGATGTAGGCATTACTTTCGCCGTGATGATATATCTTGACTGGAAGCTTACCCTGCTGTCTATCCCGGTATTTCCTGTTCTGTTTCTTTTAAGCAGGGCAGTGGGCAGGAAAGTCGGCAAAGCGCAAAATGATTATCAGGTTACACGAAAAAATATGCTGACTGATATTTCGGATGCTTTCAACTGCGAAATGAATATTTACAATTATGGACTGTTTGGTTATCTGTCAGAACGTTTTAGCCGGAATACAAATAATTTGTGCCAGAAGTCTGTCCGCATGAATGTCCTGTATGAAATTATGAACAGAATGAGCTGGGCACTTATTATCGTGCCATATCAGGCCATTCTATATGGTATAGGCGGTACATGGCTTATCAGGAACGGCATGCCCACCATTGGAACCATGTTGATTTTTGCCAATTTTACCAACCATCTGATTCAGCCGGTTATGAGTCTCACAAATATAAATGCCGAAATCGGCACAGCAAAATCTATCTTTGGAATGCTGGACCGGTTCGAAGAACGTCTTCCGGAAAAGCTGACGGCGCGCTGTGTAGAAATGACGAATGCGGCAGCAGAAGCAGTGAATCTGGAGTACACATATCCCAACCAGGAATCCCCGTGCCTGAAAGGAGTAAACTGCCGGTTCGAGCGTAACAAATTATCTGTTCTGTGGGGCCCCAGCGGTTCCGGTAAAAGTACATTGCTAAAACTTTTGTATGAATTGCTCCTTCCGGAAAAACAGGGCTGCTTAATACGGAACACAAATCTCAGATGGGGATATTTCCCACAGGATCCCCACATGTTTTCTCTGACCCTGTTAGAACACTTCCGTCTGATCAGAAAGGATATTACGGAAAAAGAAGTGTGGTCTTTGCTCGCAGGCCTTTCCGTAGAGGAAACCGTAAGACAGAAGGGGGAGGGCCTGCTTTGCAAGATGAGCTATTCCGAGGGAGCATTTTCCCTTGGCGAGTACCGGCGGCTCTGTCTGGCGGTATTTTGCTGTGCGGATTTTGACGTTATGCTGTTGGACGAACCCACCGCTTCTCTGGACGAAGAGAATACACAGGCAATTGTGCGTATGCTTCAGATGCAGAAAGAGAAGCTCGGCAAAACAGTTATCATCTCTTCCCATGACCGCTGTGTTTTAGATATTGCGGATTCTGTGGTAAAATTCGGTGACTGAGACAGGGAAAAATCCACCAAACCGCATGTTTTTGCGATTTGTGCTGCCGCGGGCGTAACAAATACAGGAAAACGGTGTACTGGTTCCTGATTTCCCATCAAATTCCCTCCACACAAATAGACTTTGTATCTTAATTATGATATAATGTTGACACGGAAGGACATTGTGTCAACTTCTGATTCCATGTGCGATTTCGCGAACGAATTATGGTACAATGTCAGTTAAATATTCCACAAAGGAGCATATTGACCATGAACCAGTACAAACTGAAAAAGAGCAGCCCTCTCACCGGCATTCTGGCAGCCCTTCTGGCGCTTGCCGTCATCAGATTCCTTTTTGTTGTCCTGACGATATCCTCCCGGGAAATCCCCGTCGGCATGACCGTTATCCTGTTGGTGGTCTACGGTATCGCGGCAGTTGTTTTTCTCATCCTCCTGCTGAGGATACGGCGCAGCCATCTGATTTTCAGCGAGAACGGCATCGTCTACACGCCTCCCTTCGGTGATGTGAAAAACCTTGCCTACAGCGACCTGCAGAAGCTTTCCATGGGCGGGCGTTCTTACATCCTATATACCCTTGACGGGAAGAAGCTGGTGACATTTGACGATTTCCGCACGGACAATGCCAGCGAAATCGTTGCTTTCCTGAAATCCAAGGGCATCAAAGCAGAAATCTGACTGTTCCTATAGACCCCAATATGACAGATGCCGCGTACGGACCCGGGCATCCGAACAAAAAAACGGCTTTCTCTGCGGGCATAAACAGGAATTTTTCAGGAACACTTCCATCGTCCCCCCGGTGCGGGCGGAGGCATCGCCGTATGACAGCAGGCAGGCTGTAAAATGCCTGCGGACGAAGGTATATCAATCCAGAAAAAGAAACGGAGGAACTACCCATGGCCTTTGACGGCGTAACCATAGCAAATGTTGTATCGGAACTGAAAAAAGAATTAATTGGGGGGCGCCTTTATAAGATTGCCCAGCCGGAAGCGGACGAGCTGCTGCTGACCGTCCGGCAGCCGGGAGGGCAGGTACGCCTGCTGATTTCCGCGGAAGCCTCCCTGCCGCTGCTCTATCTCACCCAATCAAATAAGCCCAGCCCCATAACGGCGCCCAATTTCTGTATGCTCCTGCGCAAGCATCTGCAGAACGGGCGAATTACGGGCATTTCCCAACCGGGCCTGGAACGCATTGTCCGAATCGACATAGAACATCTGGACGAAATGGGTGATTTGCGTCAGAAGACCCTGGTAGTTGAAATCATGGGAAAACACAGCAATATTATTTTCTGCGATGAAAACGGAGTGATTCTGGACAGCATCAAGCATGTTACCGCTGCGGTCAGCTCCCTTCGCGAGGTGCTTCCCGGGCGAAATTATTTCGTAGCCCGGACACAGGATAAGCTGGACGCGCTGGACGCCGATTACGAAGCTTTCAAAAACGCAGTGGCCGCAAAACCCCAGCCTGCCTTTAAGGCCATTTACGGCAGTTTCACCGGAATTTCCCCCATCCTGGCACAGGAACTCTGCTTTGAGGCGGGGATAGACGGGGAACAGCCCGCCGCCGCGTTGGCAGAAGCCGATTACATCCGGTTGTATACCTGCTTTTCCGACATGGTAACCGCCATTCGGGAAGAGAATTTTACGCCCAATATTGCATACACGAACGGCAGTCCCGTGGAATTCTGCGCCCTGCCGCTGACCATGTACGGTTACAAGGAAGATCAACAAGCGCTGACGCCTCCCTGTAAAACCATAGATCGCCAGGATACGGCTCTTGCGAATGATACTGCAGACGGCTTTCCCGATGATACCGCAGACTCCCAGGATACGGCTCTTGCGAATGATACCGCAGATTCCCGGGGCACAGCTCTTCCCGCCGAAACCTCCCCCAAAAAGGACTACACGGTGTCTTACGCCTCCATGTCCGACCTGCTGGCGCATTACTACGCGGAGAAAAATACACTGACCCGCATTCGTCAGAAATCGGCCGACCTGCGCCGCGTGGTGCAGACAGCCCTGGAGCGGAATGTCAAAAAATATGACCTGCAGCTGCGTCAAATGAAAGATACGGAGAAGCGGGAGACCTACCGCATCTACGGGGAGCTGCTGAATACCTACGGCTACAGTGCGGAACCGGGCGCAAAGTCCCTGGAAGCCCTGAATTACTATACCAATGAAACGGTGATCATTCCGCTTGATACGACACTGAGTACCACGGAGAATGCAAAAAAATATTTCGATAAATACGGCAAGCTAAAACGTACCTGCGAGGCACTCTCCTCCTTAACCCAGGAGGTAAAATCCGAAATCGACCATCTGGAATCCATCTCTGCGGCACTGGACATCGCGCTTCACGAGGAGGATTTGGCACAGATTAAGGAAGAACTGACGGAAAGCGGCTATATCCGCAGGAAGGGCAATGCCAAAAAGCAGAAAATCACCAGCAGGCCCTACCACTATATCAGCAGCGACGGCTTCCACATGTATGTAGGGAAAAATAACTATCAGAACGACGAACTGACCTTTAAGTTCGCTACCGGAAACGACTGGTGGTTCCACGCCAAGCAGATGCCCGGCTCCCATGTCATCGTCAAGCTGGAAAATGCGGAAGAACTGCCCGACAGGACCTTTGAGGAGGCCGCCCGTCTTGCCGCATACTATTCCAGGGGGCGGGGCCACGACAAAGTAGAGATTGACTACATCCAGAAAAAGCATGTAAAGAAACCCGGCGGCGCCAAGCCCGGATTTGTGGTTTACTATACCAATTATTCCATGGCCATTGACAGCGATATTTCCGGCATTCAGCTTGTGAGCGGGTAAACTGCGGCTGTCCGTGCCCCGGCATACCCAATTCGCCGGCCGTAACATTATGAAAAAAGGCTGTCCTGAAACTGTATCCGCATAAATATTCCCTGCGAAATACAATCGTTTCCTGACAGCCTCTCTTTTTTCTGCGTCTTTTTGCCTGTACCTTTTTCCTATCTTTTTGCCTGTATCTTTTTTCTGTACCTCTTCTGCCCCTCACTTCATCAGCCTGCACCTTTTCGCTATCCGCACCAGCAGATATCCCTTGGGAAAGCCCCGCAATTCTTCCTCGGAAATCCCCCGCAGCAGCAGGAGCATTGCAAAGTAAACCGCCGCCGCTACCAGGATAGCGATGACTACTGATACCTTCGGAGAAGAAGTCAGCATCAGCAGGCTTTCATACACCGCCCAGGCCGCTCCTCCCATACACAGCGATGCCAGGGCAGGAACCAGAAATGTGGTCATGACTTCCTGCCTGTATTCCACAGCCTTCCTCACGGCCCATTGGTTCAGCCCGCACATAATCGCGGCGTACAGTGTATTTGCAATGGCAATGCTGTACAGGTCCAGATTCGTAAACAACAGCAGTACCACAGCCGTAACCGTCTGTATCACCAGCGCAATCCCCGCATTGATGATTGGCGCATTCACCTTTCCCATGCCCTGGAGGATGGAACTGTTCAGCGTTGACAGGGCATAAAATACCACTGACAGCGCCAGTGCCATCAGAAGCTTCGTCACCAGATCCTCCGTCTCCTGCGTATTGTGAAACAGCAGCCCTATCAGCGGCCGCGCCAGGGCAAACAGCCCCACGGCACAGGGGATGGAAATCAACATAATCGTCTTCACTGCCAGCCCAATCTTCTCCCTGGCGCCTTCCCTGTCATTGGACGCTGTCAGCTTGGCAATAGAAGGCAGCATGGCCGAAGCCATGGCTGTAGCAAAGGCGATGGGAATATTGGAAAGCGTCAGCGCCTGGCCCGAAAACGCCCCCCACCTGGAATAGATCGCCACCTCGTCCAGTTCCTTCAGCGCCGGCAGCCACTGCGTGTACACCGTGTTATTAATTGTCCCGCTGAGATTGTAGACGGCGGTGCTTAGGATGAAGGGCGTCACCACCATTACAATCATGCGCATGATGGATTTATAGGAATCCGTGCCCACATGCCTGTCGCTCCGGATTCTCCTGCCTATCATTTCACGGTTCAGCATATAGACAGCCGCCATAAAGAGCAGCGCCGCCAACACGCCAGCCCCTGCTCCCATTGCGCTGCCAACCGCGCCCCTGGCTGCCCGGGTAACCTGTCCGGCCTCGTCCGCCGGAATCTCCATGGTCCCCAGGGAAAGCTCAATCAGCAGGCAAGCCGCCCCCACACTGACCACCGCATTGACAATCTGTTCCAGAATCTGAGATACGGAAGTCTGGACCATGCTGCCGTGAGCCTGAAAATACCCCCGCAGCACGCCAAGGATTCCGTAGGCAAAAATAGTCGGTGCAAAAGCCCTCAGCACGGATGCCGCCTCCACTGACAGGACTTCCGCCCTGTTGAGCATCCCTGCCCCGAAAAACAGAATCAGACTGGCAGCGCCTCCCACTGCAAGGACATACCCCAGGGCACATTTGAATATCCTGTGGGCATTCCGGTATTCCCGCAGCGCCAGCTTCTGGGCAATCACCTTGGAAATGGCGGAAGGGATACTGTATGAAGAAATCAGCAAAATAATCGTATAGTAATTATGGGCAGACTGGTAATAACCCAGCCCCAGGTCCCCAATGACACCATGCAGAGGCCCCCTGTAGAGGAGGCCTATTAATCTGCTGATAATTCCGGCTGCCGCCAGGATCCCAGCCTGCACTATAAAGCTGTTTTTTCTGCTACCGTTATCCGCCATGGTTTCATCCTATCAGCCAGTCGTACATTTCCTGATATTTTGCCGCGGACACATGCCATGAGAAATCCGCCGCCATGGCCCTGTCCACCATCTTATTCCACTCACGTCTCTTATCATAATAAATCTGCTCCGCATAACGGACTGCATTCAGCATCTCATGGGCATTGTAATTGGTAAAGCTGAAACCGGTTCCGCTGCTCTCGTATTCATTGTAAGGCCGCACCGTATCCTTCAGTCCTCCCGTCTCCCTCACAATAGGAATGGTCCCGTAGCGTAGCGCCATCAGCTGGCTCAGGCCGCAGGGTTCAAACAGAGAGGGCATCAGGAAGGCATCACAGGACGCATAGATCTTATGGGACAATGCGTCGGAATAAAAAATGTTGGCAGACACTTTCTCATTGTACTTCCATGCAAAATGGCGGAACATGTTCTCATAACGCTCCTCGCCGGTTCCCAGAACCACCAGCTGGATATCGTCCCTGCACAGCTCATCCATCACATAGGCAATCAGGTCCAGGCCTTTCTGGTCCGTCAGCCTGGATACCACGCCGATCATCATCTTCCTGTCATCCACCTTAAGCCCCAGCTCCTGCTGAAGGGCATGCTTATTCTTCACCTTCTCCTTGCGGAAATTGGCTGCATCGTAAGGATTCACAATCTGCCTGTCCGTTGTGGGATTGAAGTCATCATAGTCAATGCCGTTTACAATGCCTCTCAAATCCCCGCTTCTGGCACGAAGCAGCCCGTCCAGGCCTTCCCCGTAAAACGGCGTCTTGATCTCCTCCGCATAGGTATCGCTGACCGTAGTCACCGCATCCGCATATACGATACCTCCCTTGAGCAGATTCGCATCCTTGTAAGCCTCCAGTTTATCGGGCGTAAAAAAGTACTCGGACAATCCCGTAATACTCCTTACCGTCTTGGTATCCCATTTCCCCTGGAACTTCAGATTATGGATCGTGATGACCGACTTCATCCCGCGGTAGAAATCCCCGTCCCTGAATCGTTCCTTCATATAAACGGGAATCAGCCCTGTCTGCCAGTCATGGCAGTGAATGACATCCGGCCGGAAGCCGATAACCGGCAGCACGGAAAGCACTGCCTTGGAGAAAAACGCATACCGCTCAATCTCCCATCTCTGGTCGTCGCTGTAAACCTTATTGCCGCTGAAATAATGCTCATTGTCAATAAAGTAATAATGTACGCCCTCTTCCTCTGCCTCCAGGATGCCCACATAAGCACTTGTCCAGTTAAAATCCAGGTAAAAGTGAGTCACATATTTCATTTTATCCTTCATTTCCTGCTTCATGCAGGCATACTTGGGAATAATGACCCTCACGTCAAAGTACTGCTTGTCTACGCATTTCGGCAGGGAACCCACTACGTCGGCCAAACCGCCTGTCTTGATAAACGGAACTCCCTCTGATGCCGCAAAAAGAATATTTTTCATTGTAACCCTCCACTGGCCACTTGTACACCATTGCATGAATCCCTGTACCGGTGTACTGGATCAATTTGTTATCTCTTCTATTATACAACATTTATGGTTCAGTGGAAAGTACTTCTTTTACCGGAAAATAAAACTTTTACCGGTTTTTATGCGGCAGCCGCGGCGGAACGCTCCAGGCAGGCGCCCACCCATGCCCCCTGCCCGAAGCCGCTGTCTGATATGAGGCTAAAAGTACCCGACGCCGTAACTCACTGCGCGCGGTAGGAAAGACGTATCCTGTCGGCAATCAGCGCAATGAATTCGGAGTTGGTCGGCTTCCCCTTACCCGTATCAATGGTATAACCGAACATTGCATCCAGCGTTTCCATTCTCCCTCTGCTCCAGGCCACCTCAATCGCATGACGGATTGCCCGTTCCACACGACTGGATGTTGTCTGAAAACGCTTCGCTATGGTCGGATAAAGGATCTTGGTAATGGAGCTGATCATTCCAGGATCATCCACAGCCATCATGATGGCTTCCCTTAAGTACTGATACCCTTTGATATGTGCCGGAACACCAATCTCATGTATCATGTCCGTTACATCCTTCTCCAGGTCCCGATCCGTCGCCGGCTTCGGCGATTCCTGTGAGGGCTTCTGTTTCTTTTCTGCATTTCCCGAAGGTACTGTAATCATAATCTGAAATTCCTTATCCGCATTCATCAAATCACCCAGAATTTTGTAAATTTTCTCATTATCCTTCGTAGCTGTAATATTCAGCTGTTCCATCAAATTACCTCCATCCGTTACTTTTTGTCAGGCCTCCCAAATTCTGCCTGCGGGTATACCCATGGGCGCAGGCCCTTATCGCTTTTGCCTTCTACCGCAAAAGCGCTCTTTGGTTATACCTTTCGTTTGGCAAATGTTTTCAGCCATGAGTATAAATTGTCTAAATTCGTCCTTTTCTATTATAAAAGAGATTTATCCGATACAGCAACTCCAACTCATCGCGATATCCACTGCAAATTGTCAAAAAAGTACCCGTATTTGTGTAATTCGCCGTATTTTGGCAATATTTTTGATAAAATTACTAATTTTCTACAATTATTTCCAAATTACGCTTATGAACAGACGGTATAAAAAACACAAACATTTGTTTCCATCCGCTCCCATTTTAAAAAAAGCCTCAGAACACTTGACAATTACCACCTGCAAAGAGCAAAATAGATAACAGCCCGGTCTCCCGGCGTAAGAAAGTATTCGTTACAAAATGGAGCGGATAAAATGCGACAAATCAATGATGACATAAAACAGGGAAAATTACAACAGTTTTATCTATTATATGGAGAAGAACGCTATCTGCGCAGGCAGTACAGGGAAAAGCTTCAAAGGGCGCTCTGCGATGAAGGCGATACCATGAATACCCATTTCTATCAGGGGCGCAATATAGATGTTGGACAGATAATCGATCTGGCCGAGACAGTACCCTTTTTCGCGCAGCGCCGCGTTATTTTCATTTCGGACAGCGGGCTGTTTAAATCCGGCGGCGAGAAACTGGCGGAATATCTGGCCAATCCCGGCGAAACCGCTTACTTCGTCTTCACGGAAAATGAGGTGGACAAGCGCAGCAAGCTGTACAAGGCCGTACAGGCAAAGGGATATGCCGCCGAATTCACCGTGCAGGATGAAAATACCCTGAAACGCTGGGTGGCCGGAATCCTGACCAGAGAAGGCAAGAAAATCGCGGAAAGCACCGTACAGCTGTTTCTGTCCAAAACAGGCACCGATATGGAAAATATCCAGATGGAACTGGAAAAGCTGATCTGCTACTGCCTGGAGCGGGATGTGGTCACAGCGGAGGATGTGGAAGCCATCTGTGCCACCCGCGTCACCAACCATATTTTCGACATGATCAACGCCATTGCCCTCAGGCAGCCCAGGCAGGCGCTGGAGCTGTATTACGACCTGCTGGCCCTGAAGGAACCTCCCATGCGCATCCTGTTCCTGATTGCAAGACAGTGCAATATGCTTCTGCAGGCAAAGGAACTGAAAAGCAAGGGCTTTGACAACCGTACCGTCGCTTCCAAAATCGGCGTCGCCCCTTTTATCGCCGGAAAATATCTCAGCCAGGCGGCCAAATTCAAAACATCCGTGCTGCGCAGTGCCGTAGAAAAGTGCGTGGAAGCGGAAGAAGCCGTCAAGAGCGGACGTTTGAATGATATGATGAGTGTGGAAATACTTATTTTATCGGTTCTGCAGTGAGTACACGAAAAAAGGGGCTGTCTGGCCCCTTTTGATTGTATAGATATCTGCTTCCGAAATCATCACTTTGAGTAACTCAAATTAACAATTCTTCCCCACGATAATATTCTGACTGTGCATCCCACAATCTTCTATATTCCCCATTTTCTTCCAGTAATTCTGAATGCGTACCCATTTCTACTATTCTGCCATCCTTCCAAACAATAATTTTGTCACAGAAGCAGCAGCTCGACAGCCTATGAGAAATATAGAGAATTGTCTTATTTTTCATCATAGTATTCACCTTTTCATATAATTGAGACTCCGAAAGAGGGTCTAATGCCGCTGTTGGTTCGTCCATAATAAACATGGGTGTATTCTTGTATAATGCTTTAGACACAGCAATTTTTTGAGCCTCTCCGCCTGAAATCATAACCCCTTTTCCATCGTACTCCTTGTATATACATGATTCAATGCCTTCATACATATTTTCAATTTTTTCTTTCATTCCCATCTCATGAAGGACCTGCCAGATGGCAGCATTCTCTGCATGATTTCCCAACAAATTTTGCTTCAGGCTAAAGGAAAACAGTTTAAAATCCTGAAATACAACTGACATAAACTTCCAATATTCATCCAAATTGTATTCCCATATATCTTTCCCATTTAACAATATTTTTCCGCTGTCTGGCCTGTATAAGCGCAATAATAATCTGACACAGGTAGTCTTTCCTGAACCATTCAGTCCAACCATTGCTACATGTTCCCTATTTGATATATGAAAACATACATTTTCCAATATCCAGGCATTCCCATTCGGGTGCTTAAAATATACATGCTCAAAAACAATATCCACCCATTCCTGATTTATTGTATGACCTTTATGCTGCTCTGTTTCAGATAATTCCAAAAACTTAAGATACTGTCCTAAAAATTTTTCATTGCCCTTCAGATTCGTTATTGCTTCTATGTTTTGTATGATTCCTGCAAACAATTGGGCTATTGCGCCAGAATATACTACGACATCTCCTACACTGATAACATGTTTAAAGGAATGATAGCCAATATAAATATAAGCCAATCCTTTCATAAAGATGTTTGACAAAATGTTTATCAGCCTGAAAATACCCTCTTGTTTCCCGACTGACCTGAAAAACGTGTCTATGTCCTTTGATATCTTTCCAAATTCATCTTGAATCAGGTTACTCTCATCAAATATTCTGATTTCCTTCCCATATTTAAAATTCTGAAATATGTTTTTTCGATAAAAACCATATCGGCGATTTATGGATCCAACATCTGTAAAACGTTTATAGACATAATGATTATGCTGCGTGCCATTGTATATTGTAATAGATATCGTCATAATGACCAATAACATAAAACAGACCAGCAGTAATATAAATTGCCCTGGATTGACTCCATATTCCATTTTTTCCTTTACAAACTTACCAATGTAAACCATAGAAGAGATCGTTGTAAATATCCCTGTTAACAGGGTCTCAGTATATTCTGCCTGTTTTGAAAAAACATCTCCCCGTTGAAATTTACTCTGCTTTATATTTTCCAGAAGTTCCTGAATCTCAGCACTTTCCAGTTTTTGATAATTTAATTGCAAAGCCTTTTCCAACAATTTTTTTGATAGTCCAAAAGATGTTTTTTGGATAGAAATCTTCTCATAAAAACCAATGAACTGGCACATAACATCTATGAACAGTATGGATATCGATAGCAGGCAAAGCTGTTTGAATATATATTCGCTGTTTTTTCCAAGATATAGTCCGTTTATTAATTCTCCCATAAAATAGATAGCCACAAACGGATTAATCGCATTTAAAAATGCCTTAAGCAAAATCATCAACAATAAAATTTTGGACTTTTTCATTGTCATCCTTTCTTATAATACTGACTCTGCAAAGTAAACATTTTCCAATACATACCCTTTTTTTCCAAAAGGCTAAGATGTGTTCCCTGTTCAATCATTCTTCCTTCATCCAACAAAATAATACGATCGCAGAAGCATGTACTGATCAGGCGATGAGATATAAAAAATGAAGTTATCTTCTGGGTCAGCTCATTATATTTCTGATAAATATTATTTTCAGAAATGGGATCAAGCGCAGCAGTCGGCTCATCCAAAATCAATAACTCAGAATCTTTGTACATTGCTTTCGCAATCATTAATTTCTGTTGCTCCCCTCCGGACAAATCAATGGCATCCTCTCTCACATCTTTACGCATAGGCGTATAAAGGCCCTGCTCAAAAGTCTGAACCTTCATGCTTAAACCTGCCATTTCTAAGCTTCTCCACACCCGTTCTTCATTTGATGCTGATTTTTTATGGGAGGAAACATTTTGCAATATCCCAACCGGCAGAAGAACGACATCCTGGAATACCGCTGATATATGCTTGTAATACTCCTCTTTCGTATAAGTCGTAACATCAATACCATTTAACAGGATCCTCCCTTGGGTAGGCTTATATAAACCAGTCAATAACTTAATTAATGTAGTTTTCCCTGCTCCATTTTTTCCTACTATACCCAGCTTTTCTCCTGGTTGTATTGTCAAATTAATGTCTTTTAAGGTATCTTCCCCTGCGCCTTCATATCGAAAACTAACCTGGATCAATTCCAATTTAGGGGAGGATGATGATATTTTCTCTTTTTGCTTATGATCAGGTAAAAGACGGTCTTTATCATGATCTTTCAAATCCAGATACTGAAAATAATCATCCATATATAAGCACATCTTCCGGATTGCAGCTACATCCTCCAAAAGCCCAAATAACCAACCTGAAAGTCCTGACACCACTCCTGACACCAGCACAAAATCAGATATAGCCATTTGATTCCGGGTTACCAAGTGAATCAAATAGAAATATGCCACAAAATTTCTGATACAAGAAAGGAAGCATCCCGCACAATTCGCATATAATTTTCCTGCACAAACTTGCCTTTCAGCAGTAATTCTCCTTTCCGTATTTTTTTGATAAAGTCCTGATATCACACCAGACATATCGTATAATCGGATTTCTCTGGCTGCCTGCAGAGAAAAAGATTCCATTTCCAGATATTGCAGTTTTTTCTCAGTATCGACAATTTCTTCTTTCCTTTTCATCTCATAGCCATGCTGCAAATATGTTAGGAAGTAACCAATTAAGGTTGTAAGAATGACTGTAAATAAAATCACTCTATTCCATATCCCAACAGTTATGCCATAGAATAATAAACCTAAGAAGTTAATCGCTATGGAAACCAGCTTAGGCAATGCTGATTGTCCAAAAACATAGACGGAGTTAAGCGCTTTTTGCCGAAGCGATTGACCAGTCATTCCTTCAACATTCAAATAATCAGTTGTCATGGTTTTATAATCAAGCAATTTTAGCAGGTTATTAACAATGGTTTTACTGTCCCATTCAATGGCAGCAGCTATCCAGCCTTTTGCAGAACTCAAAATCAAATGCAGTAAAAAAATACTCACAAATACAGCAACAAATTTTTCCCATGCATATTGTCTCTCAATCCCGGCCACAAGCGTCTTAGTTAGAAATATCTGCAGATAAGGCAAAAAGACGCAGGCAGCTATATATATTACAGATATCCCCGTTACTGTTTTCTCACCTGCCCATATTTGACTGAATAAAAACGATATTTTTCTTTTCATATCTGCCCCCAAAATATCTAAGCACAAAAATGGCTGATTCTAAATTCTTACTAATAATGAACTTTCCTGGAATGGTTTTGCAACAAAGGCATCTGCGCCTAATTCATGTGACCTATTTACATTCTCTTTTGTGCTTTGAGCAGATACCATAATTACATTTATTTCAGAATTAATCTTCCTGATTTTCTCCAATGTCTCGATTCCGTTTATTCCGGGCAAATTTATATCTAATGTGCATACATCCACCTTTTCCCTTTGAATAAGGTCAAGGCACTCCTCTCCACTTGCAGCTGCAATCACCCTATGTCCTTCATGACTGATTATATCGTTTAGCATTCTTCGCATAAAAGGAACATCATCCACTACTAAAACGGTCTTTTTTTCCTTACTTCTCTGTTTGTTTATGGTGTAATATTCAAAAATACAGTCAATTTGATCCTGATTCAATAAACTGATATGACCATTCGCATCATAATTTTCCACAGAGTTTTTACAACCCAACAGAACATCCGCCGAAATTCCCAAGTATTTCACGATTTCCGGTATCATTGAAATATCAGGCAACGACAATCCTTTTTCCCATCGTGAAATAGCTTGCGGTGTGATTGACAGTGCATAGGCCATTTCCTGTTGTGTGACATTTCTTTTGGTTCGGTATTTTTTAATTTCTGCCCCTATCTTCATAATTTCCCCCATTTCTGCGCGGCCTTTTGCGCATATCAAGTTTGTGGATGCCGCGCAGACACAAACTTGGGATTGAAAATTTTCAATCTTCTTCCCTCACTGGCTTGATGTATATGACCATATAATATAATGGCAGAAAGTCAGTGTCAATCAATGGTGAATTGAGTAGAGATTGTACGGACGATAGTTATTTTAAAAAAAGAGCTGTAACACCAATTGCTTCGTGTGACAGCCCCTTTTCTCATTTTACAGATATCATCCTTCTCCTTACACATACCATTTAGCCTGCAGCATATACATTTTACTGTATACCCCGTTCTTTTTCATCAGCGCATCATGTGATCCTTCCTCCGCTACTGTCCCCTTATCCATAAAAAGAATGTAATCACAAATTGATGTACTTTGCAGACGATGCGAAATCATTATCATTATTTTATCCTCTACAATGCCATATAAATCATCATACAATGCTTTTTCCGCAATGGGATCCAATGCTGATGTGGGTTCATCGAGAATCAGCACTTGCGCTTCCTTGTAAATTGCGCGGCAAATGGCCAGCTTCTGTAGTTCACCTCCGGAAAAATTTAACCCTTCCTGCGAAAACTCCTGCGTTATGTAAGTCTCTGCTCCTTTGGGGAGATGATTGACCTTTTCTGACATGTCAAGCTTTTTCAATGTAGCAGCAAATTTTTTCTCATCACATGCTTCAAGCCGGGGATGTATATTTTCTCTTATCGTATAAGCTAAAAGATGAAAATTCTGAAAAACGGTGGAAAATAATCTGTAATAGTCCTCCTGTGCTATCGTCATGTAATCAATTCCATTTATCAGAATTCTTCCTTTCGTTGGAGAGTAAAACCGCATTAACAGTTTAACCAGAGTTGTCTTACCCGATCCGTTTTCCCCAACTATCGCAACTTTCTGCCTGTTGTTAATTTGAAAGGACACATCTTTGAGCACATAATCCTGCGTTCCCGCATATCGAAACCATACGTGATCGAAGGTAATTGTTATGTTTTCCGCATTGAAATGTACCGTTTCCGTCATGTGCTTATCATCGTCAATCTCAACATATTCCCGAAAATCTTTCAGACGCTCTCCCTGCCAGCCAATGGAAATAAAACTGCCGAAGATCCCTGAAAAAGCATTTGAAAACACCAAAACCAGGTTGATATACAGAACGACATCTGCAATCTGTGCGGCTCCTTCAAAATATGCTTTCCCCACTATCAAGTACAGAAACAATAACTGTGCACATATAAGTAAAAGGCTGACACAATTATTGGCAAGTGAACATTTTTCCGTATTTTTATGTATTCCGTATAATTCTTCTTCCTGTTTACAATATTTCTCCTTTATGAAATCAGATGCGGAAAATATGCGGATTTCCTTCCCTGCCACATAATCAAGCATTGTCTCAATAAAATACTGAACTCTTCTTCTCGGTTTGTATTCCCTTTTCTCGTTGTTATAGTGTCTTTTCTGAAAAAAATTACTCGCAAAATAGTTAATGGCCGCAACCGGAATTACTACTAACAAAATCAAAGGATGAAACATTGTCAGGATTGCTGCACTGCCTGTCATCTTCAGTATGTCTGCTCCAACCTCTGTTATAAGCTCTGCAATTCTCGGCACAGCGGAACACCCTTTTGCTGCTCTCATTCTTAATTCTGCAATCCGCGGGTTTTCCGCATTTTCATATTTCATGTCCAATGTTTTCTTTGCCACTATTATATCAAACATATGTCCCATACTGATATAATGATTGCTGCGATACCACATGACATACACATTTGCGCACTGGCATACCGTAAGAATTCCAAGTAATACACAGGTAACCGTAATACTGCTGCCCACGGCTGCGCCATTAACAGTGAGATTAATCGCACTGCTTACAAGATTGGCGTTAATGATGGGAACGATACCCCCTATCAGCAACGAAGTTATCATAAGCAGAGAGTATCTCTTATCCATACAAAACATTGTTCTGACACAATATCCCATAGTGGAAAAAATGCTTTTATATTTCTCACTCATTCCTGCAATCCTCCGTTGAATTTCTCTGCCTGCGCACTCCACATACTGCAATAAATACCTTTTCTCTGAAGCAGTTCCCCGTGCGTCCCACTCTCTGCGATCTGTCCATTTTTAAAGACCAGAATCCGGTCACATATACGGCTGCTGGCAAGTCTGTGGGAAATAAACAACAGCTGTTGGCGGGAATTGTCGGCTACGCTTCCGTACATCTCGTCTTCTGCCGCAACATCAAGCGCCGAAGTCGGCTCATCAAGAACTATCATGTTTGTATTCCGATAGAAACTGCGTGACATTGCAATTTTCTGCGATTCTCCTCCGGATAACATAAAGTCACCCTCCTCAAAGAATCCGCCTATTACCGCCTCTTCCTTCTGTTGCAGCCGGCCTATTCTTTTTGCAATTCCTGCTCTCTCTATGCTTTTTTCAAAAAGCTTCCAATCCACGCCGTCACACAGCGTAATATTCTCTCTGATGCTCAATGCAAAGATCTTAAAATCCTGAAATACCGCGCTGACATAACCATAGTAACTTTCTCTTGAATATTCCTCCAGATTTATTCCATCAATCAGGATTTCTCCCTTCTCCGGCCTGTACAGCCCTAATAAAAGTTTGATAAACGTCGTTTTACCCGCGCCATTATATCCTACAATGGAAATTTTCTCATAAGGTTTTATCGTAATATTAATACCACGCAACGCATATTCTTCTGCATTGCGATATTTGTACCATACGTCACGAAATTCTATCATGTGCTGCACATTCTCCAGCTGCTTTATCCCTTCCGAATTATCCGCTTCTTTCAGTTTCATGCAATTCTGATAATCCGTCATATACAAAGCCAAAATATTCATTGTGAGAATAGCCCCCAGCAGATCAAGCATCGTATCGGAAAAGGTCAAAACCGCCGCAAATACCATTGAAAAGTCTCCAACGGAAAGATTTCCCGCCAACAGGCTCCGAATCAGATAAATAAGTACCGCTCCCCGCATTACATTGTTTATTATATTAAAAAATACCGATGCCATGCAGCTTGGAGTTTTAGATGCATTTCTCACCTGCACATACTCATCTGTACACTCATGAAATTTTGAAATAACCAAATCGCTCATTCCAAAAACGCGGAATTCCTGACCAAACTCGAATGTCCTGAGCAGTTTGTTGCAGTACCTGCTTTTTGTCAGATAAGGCCCTGCCTTATCACGTACCTTTACTGTTTCCTTCATTTTTATTAAACTAAAAAACAAATTCAATCCGATACATCCTATGACAATAAAAAACATATAAATCTGCATATACCGAAATACATATAAAACACTGCACAACAGTATCACATCTTTTATTATTTTCATCAACTGATCAAAATACCCTGTAATCCCCTGTTCTCCATTCATTCCAAGTGTCTGTATATCATCCAATCCTCCTGATATTGCCATTTTGGCTTTATTGAACATATCAATTGAGGAATTCTTCTCCAGAAAACTGTAATCTACTTTCATAAACTTGTTTCCAAGAGCTACATTCAAATTCATTTTTATCTTTTCTTCTAAAATATTCCTGGCATATGTAAGGAAATACAGAATCAGATGAATGCCCAGATACAGGGTAACATATGCGATTATGGGGATAAAAATGTCCTCTATGGATGTTCCATACTGCATACTGTCAAATATAAATTTAGGCGCGACAACCAATAGCATATCTTTAACAACCGTCATTAATATAAGGGAAATAAATACAAAAAAGTAACTTTTGCTGTATTTCCAGACAACCTTTATCATGTAGATATTATTTTTTAATACATCAATCCCTTTTAATCCCATAATGCCACCTTTTCCTCTTCTATTATGACTCTGATCCTTTTATGTCCTCCAACCCCCAATTCCATTCCGGCTTGTCCGGGTTAGATTATAATATGCGCATCATTCATATCTGCCCGCCCAAATTCATTCGCTGTTTTTATTTTACCCCGTTTTCTCCTTTTTTGTTGTTTTTTTCCTCAATTGCATATACAAGAACCTGAATTGCAAAAAACAGGGCTGAAACAGCCCTGTTGCGCAGATCCGATCAGATTTGGTTTTGGTAAATGAGGGACATTCCGATTAAACAAAATTCCCACAAAAATGCAATGTTCATGGAACACTGATTTTTGTGGGATTCAGGCTTTTACAGCAGCAAATTCCGGAAATATTGAATCGTATAATCGATTCCCTTCTCTCCAAGCTCTCCTCTCCAGTTTGCAGAGTGCGGCTCAATGCTTAAGGCTCTGTCATATCCCTTTGCATGGAGGATTGCCAGGAAAGCGCCCCAGTTGGTCTGATCCAGGCCTGCCGGCGGGTCGTCAAACCGCTCGCCGCCAATCACAAGGGATCCCTTCAGATGAACGTGGATAAAGCGGTCTCCCCAGTCCCTGGCCTCTTTCAGATAGTCCCCGCCGTCATAAATGCAGTGGGACGGATCATATTTAATGTATAAATCCTTGAGATATCCCATAATCACGGTATATGCCATGGGGTTGCAGACAAAATTGTTCCATCTGCAATTGTAGACGGCAATTTTTACCCCTTTCTCTTTTCCATGGGCAATCAGCTTCTCAAAATAGGAAATCGCCAGTCCGCAGTTCTCATAATAAGACAATTCCTGCACATAATTGCAGCCTGTGATATAGATATCGCAGTTTAATGCGGCTGCCGCATCGATGAGCCTGTATTCCAGCTCCAGCTCCTCCTGGCGGATACCGTCCACGCTGATCCTGTCGCTGCCCCATCTGCCCACTGCAGCGACGGGCACCTGGTACGCCTCGCTTCTGCTGCGGATGACGTCCACATTTTCCAGAAACGTCTCCGCCCTGTCATTTACATCCAGCTCAATAAATTCCATCCCCCGTTCACGGGCACTCTTAAAATCCGCTTCCTCAAACCATGCAATTCTGCCTAATTTCATATTTTTTATCCTTTCCTCGGAACCCAAACTCAACTCCGTCCGCAAGGAGCTGTCGCTGTACAAAATTTCTGAATGCGGCAGCCCCACTTCCGGCATAACAACGGGGCCAATTAGAAGTAAACAGCCTTCCCGGTCCTTCCGGACTCATAGATCGCTTCCAGAATCTGGGTCACCACCATAGCCTGCCTGGGCAGCACCGTCAG
>OFFE01001034.1_pt1 | contig 21583 bp, 20 predicted proteins | sample 1521371 | NCBI WGS metagenome assembly OFFE01 (sample SAMEA3504131, study PRJEB24116) | mouse gut metagenome | biome: mouse gut; feature: mouse-associated habitat; material: faeces | place: Denmark | collected 2011 | reverse complement strand
CGGGCCTCAAGCCCTACACGGATACAGCATACCACAACGAGGAGCTAAAGTCACTCACCAGATACCGTTTTGACAAGGTAAAAGAACGGGCCAAATTGAAAACTTCCATCTCCAGACTGGTATGCATCCTGTTCCCTGAGTTGGAAAAACTGGTGCCCACACTTCACATGGCGTCGGTCTATGCGCTGCTGTCTGAATTTCCGGGAGCCAAACAGGTCGCCGCAACGCATCTGACCAGGCTGAAAGCCCTGTTAGCGGATGCCTCTAAAGGCCGCTATGGGCGGGATATGGCAGTGGTGATCCGCGATGCCGCCAGATGCTCCATTGGCTCCAGGATGCCTGCCAAGTCCCTGGAATTGCAGCACACCATCCGCCTCATTCGGGAACTGGACGCCGAAATTGAAGAAATTGAAGCCGCGATCCAAGCCATTATGGATGAGCTGCACTCTCCCATTACCACCGTTCCAGGCATTGGATCCCGCATGGGCGCCATGATCCTCGCCGAGGTCGGTGACTTCTCACGGTTTGACTCTCCCGACAAGCTGCTGGCCTACGCGGGGATGTCCCCCTCTACCTACCAGTCCGGGCAACTCAAAAACTGTTATCCGCACATGGAAAAACGTGGTTCCAGATACCTCCGTTACGCCCTCTACAACGCTGCCAAATACGTCTGCCATTGGGAACCGGCCTTTGCTGCCTATCTTGCCAAAAAACGGGCTGAAGGAAAGCATTACAACGTCGCCTTATCCCACGCCGCCAAGAAGCTGGTTCGGCTCATCTTTGCTCTAGAAAAATCCAGGCTACCTTACTGTCCGATTGCTTGATTTACCTCAATTGCCATCCGGGGTCCTCCAGGACCTCTGTTTTGCTATACCCTTTTTGAACCGTCTATCTTTTTACCACCATCCTTCTTTTTAGGGCTTGACTTTTAATAGTTAATCTTTCTTGGGCTATGAAGTCCGAACCGCAGACTGTCAGCCATCCTCTTGTTGCAGCGTTCGGTTTAAGCAGGTTGAGCCTTGAGTTCGCGTCACCCAATAGATTGAATCGGCAGCGAGAAAAAGATGGGTTCCAGTTGCAAATTTTATATAGGGGGAATGAACGTGAACTGTGTAGGCATTGACGTTTCCAAAGGCAAGAGCATGATCGCTGTCATGCGGCCTTTAGGAGAGATGGTGATTCCATCCTTTGAGGTGGGACACACCGGCGCTGAGCTGTGCAAGCTGTCCAGACGGTTGAGGGACTTGGATGGCGAGACCCGTGTCGTGATGGAGGCCACCGGGAACTACCATCTGCCCGTGGCCAGCTTTCTTTACGATTCCGGGTTTTACGTCTCCGTGGTGAATGCCATGCTGGTGCATGGCTACGGAAACAACAGCCTGCGACGAGCCAAGACAGACAAGAAGGACGCAATCAAGCTGGGTAACTATGGTCTCGATCACTGGCTAACACTGCCCAAATACATCCCAGAGGACGAAGCACGGCTCATGTTGAAAACCACATACTGACAGTACCAGCAATGCGCCAAAGTGCAAACCATGCTCAAAAACAATCTGATTGCCTTACTTGACACCACTTCCTCGGATGCAAACCGCCTGTTTACCAGTCCGGCCCGGGCAGACGGCAGCGAAAAGTGGGTTGATTTTGTGGCTGCCTTTTGGCACTGTGAGTGCGTCTGTGGACTGACCGAAAAGGCGTTTGCAGCCAAGTATCAGAAATGGTGCAAGAAGCACAGTTACAACTTCAACCAGGACAAGGCGCTGGGCATCTATGCCTCAGCCTGCGGGCATTTCAGCGTCATGCCCAAGACCGCTACTGCCAAGCTCCTGGTGGATCAGGCGGTGTCCCAGCTCCGGGCTGCTTCTGCCGCGCTGGCCGCGCTCAGGAACGAAATGCAGTCCCTGGCGGCGTCGCTGCCGGAGTACCCTGTTGTGATGGAGATGTTCGGTGTTGGCCCGGCTCTTGGCCCCCAGCTCATGGCGGAGATTGGCGATGTGCGCCGCTTCCACTCTAAGAAAGCACTGGTGGCTTTTGCAGGCATTGACGCTCCGCCGTACCAGTCCGGCCAAATGGAAGTCCGTAGCCGGAGCATCTCCAAGCGTGGATCTTCCGCCCTGCGTAGGACACTGTTTTTGGTGATGAGCGCCATCCTCCGGCGCTCCCCTGCCAATGACCCGGTGTACCAGTTCATGGACAGGAAACGCGCCGAGGGCAAGCCCTATCGTGTTTACATGATGGTCTCCGCCAATAAGTTCCTACGCATCTACTATGCCACAGTGAAGCAGTATTTGGAGAATCTCGAAGCCTAACGTCCAGCCTCAGACCTGCTTATCCCAGGCCAGCGCCAAAAATTTTCAATGGCGGTGGCTTGGTTTGTTATACTCTTTTTTCAGCCATCAGAAAATCACTCCTTTTTCAATTTTGGGCTTGACTTTTGTTAGCAGGTCTTACTTATTAATCCGAACTCACTGAATTTTGACATAATCTTGACATAGCAAAGCCCCCGCCATCGCTGGCGGGGGCTTTGCTGGGGTGTTCAATTTTCCCGGAGTCGGTTTCGTCCTTCGGCCTCATCCCGTTCCTTCAGGGCTTGGGCAAGGGCGGTAAAAATTTTTCGTTGCAGATGATCCACGCTCCCCCGGTTTAGGTCATGGGCCTGGGCGTACTTCCGGATGGACAGCCCTTTCGCAAACCGCTCATCGAAATATCCAGTGTAATCATTCAGAACAGTTTTCAGGCAGTTCTTCAAAAAAGCCAAGTCACTCTTAAGCTCTTTAAAATCCTCTTTAGATATTCCGATGTATCGCTTCTCTCTGATGCAAAGTTCATACTTGGATAGGCTGACGCGATAGTTCTCGCAGAGCTTTTTCGCGTACTCGTAATAGGAGGCGGCACAAGGCCGGCACCAGGTATCGTACTCGTTATTGATATGGTCATCTGCCTTGCGCGGCGAACGAAAAAAGCCCTCCGCTTCAAAGCTCTCCACCACCGAGTCCAGCACCCGCATCTGGGTCTGCCGTTTGAACTTCGGCTGGCGCACGCCGCCCACCAAAACAGACTCGCAAAAAGACTGCTTGCTGGTGGTGTAGTAGGTGTGCTTCTCCGAATAGGTGGCTGGCATCCAGACGACCATTTCTTCGCTTGTGTCCGCATCCTTTGCCACGGTGACAACATAAATAAGTTTGCTGTCATAGCGCCGGTAGTACCCCGCGTAGATCCGCCTGTCCGCCATCTACCCACCTCCTTCGATGCCTACATTTTAGCACCAGCGCCGTCTTAGTGCAATGGCCTGTTGGATGGGATTGAAAACGGGATGCCTGTTTGAAGCAACGGAAAGAAAGGAATACCCATAATTACGCAAAAACGATCACAACACGATTACGGCCTACAGCAGATTGATATGAAAACCGCCCCCATTTGAAAATGTGAGGGCGGTTTCGTCTACTCGCATTCTATCAAAAGTTATATGCGGTTTTTATTCAATCTGTCCGGCCTTCCAATGCACTGTCAATAAGAGATTTGACTATTTGATAGTTCCGGAGTCCAAGGTAATCCACAGAAATGGTTCCATCCTTCCCAAAAATCACAGTTCGAGGAATCAATGTTGCTCCGTAGGTAGACGCATAGGCAGACGAAATGGTATCATTGGTGTCGCAGATTACGGGGAGAGTACATCCCACTCCGTCAAGGAAGCTCTGCACAGTTTTGGGGTCTTCTCCGCAGTTGATAAATATCATCTTCACTTCATCTGTGTCGTATTCGCTATAAAGTCGGGAAAAAACTGAGGGTTCCCCGGTAACACCCCATGTGAATGTAGCCCAAAAATTGACCACTACAACTTTTCCTGCTTGCTTTGAAAGGGTAAAACTTTCCCCTGTGCTAAGCTGCGCTGTGAAATCCAGCGACGGATCCCCCTGCCATGTATGGGTGGGCTGTATGTTGGTTTTTATCGTGACACGCTGTTCCGGCAAAGCCATACGGGTGGCAATCGCAGCTGCCTCCGAACGGAGAACGGAAGATGAGGGATGGAACGTCAACTTATCGTCTGATCCCGTCAGCACACCGGCCCTATAGAGAGAATAAACTTCCTGGGCATTTGCGGTAGATACATTGACGTCTGGAATCGCACCGTCAGCAATGTTGTTAATACTGTGCAGGGCAGATGCCGGGAGTGCATGGGCAAAAATAGTGGCAAACTGTATACGAGTCGTCGCGACATTGTAGTCCAGATAATCTTGGGTTAGAATCCCGACACGCTTTGCGTAGTCAACGTATACGGAGTACCACGGCGACGTCTGCTGGAAGTTTTCTGAACCGTTATAGTAAATGGAATGCAGCCGTGCGGCCATTGTAATCGCTTCAGACAGCTTGACAGGGCCGTTGGAAGAAAATGCGCCGTCGCTCCCTTTCATAAGCCCAAGCTCATACGCAGAACGTACCCCACTCGCATACCATGCTTCGGATGGGACATCGGTAAACATTCCGCTCTGATAAGTGTTGACCCTCTTGAAATTTCCCGTGCCCTCGGCAGCAGATGAGGTGGGCGGCAGCACATTGAAAGCCATAGCCACGGCCAGCAGGATCGATGTGATATGATATCTGAGTTTCACGAGGAAAATCTCCTCTCGCATAGTTGTGATTACGCATCAATCTGAAATAGCATTAACATCTCTCAATGATACGCTCGATATAGGAAGGTAACGATGTGCCCCCGGGTGCATACCTGGTCAGGACTGAACGTGGTGCCGTCGGTGTTGCTGCCGTTGGTCACTCCCTTTTCTACCGCCCAGGACACGGCCCCGGCATAGTCTGCGTTGGCATCCACATCGGTGAAACTGGCGGTATTCTTGGCTGTGGGCTTATCACACGCCTGCCAGATATAGTGACCGCCTCGGCCCGAGTGCAGCCCTTGTTGCCATCAAAAGTGTTGTCAATCATGTCCTTCTCCCGCGCCCACTCGACAGCCTTGTCCATATCCTCCGCGGAGGCCACGCCCCCATCCCGGGCCGCACGGTAAAGCAACGTCAGGATCTGGGCATGGGTGCAGTTCTGCCCGGGAGAGAATTTGGTTGCCGTTGTTCCGTTGGTGATGTTCTTTTCCACGGCCCAGGCCACAGGGTCTGCATACCACTCCCCTGCGGGCACATCGGTAAAGGTGGGGGCAGTGGGTTCCTGGCTGGGCAGGAATGTACTCACCGCTTCGCTATCCAACTTAAACGGCAGCATACCCATAGTGTAAATGTTACTGGAGCCAGGATAATAAAGATACAGTTCCAAGAAATAAAATACATCCTCCTCAAGTTCCCCCAGTTTGTATACTGCTGGAAGCTTAAATTGAACGGACTGGCCCGCGCTGAGCTGAACTATGCCGCCGACTACCTCTGCCACGTTGGTATCCTTAAAAAAGCCGTCTTTGGTCCGTACCTGACTGGTTACCCAATCTTGTTCATACACTCCGTTCCCATTGTTCACAAAAGCTGTTGAATGAATCACAATGTAGCTGCCATCATCAACTGTTCCAACGTGTTTCGCTGTAAAGACCGTGTCGGAAGTGACCGCATTGTATCCGCCCCCAGTGAGGGTTCTGCCATCTGTCAGAGCAAGTTTCATATCCTTTGATACATTGGTGCGCTCGCCAAAAGCGCCATTTTTGATGTACGCAAACGTCTTTCCATTTATTTCATAGGTCAAGGAAAAGTTTTTTGCCGCTTCTTCAGAAGATGGCGCCGCGAATGCCGGGAGAACCAGCCCTGTGCAGAAAGTAAGGGCCAGGAGCATCGCCAAAAACTCTTTCTTCATGTCGTACCTCTCCTTTTAGTATATTTTCCAGAAGATTGACTCTTTTAATAGCACCAACCTTTTGGGCAAAAATTGAGATTTCTATCACACTTTTTGGTGAAATATGTGGCATAGGCAAAACTACGAATATTATGAGAAACGCGGGTGCTGATACGGAACCTGCTCTGGCCCGCAATATAGGCCGTAAGAATCACATATCCAGTAGGTACCGTTCACATTTACCCTTGTCCATTGGTGTGAAAAGGCGTTCTCGTTGACATGTTCATAAGGGATCCCTAACATATTGAGGCACAGCCCGGTGGCCCGGGTACATCCGGCACAGGAGGCGGAATGATCCACAAAGAAACCGTAGGGATCAGCATAGTGGGCGGACTCCATAGAATAGGCTATGTTTTTCTCTGCCATTACCCGTGTGGCGAGGGCAATCGCGCATAACTGTGCTTCCCGGCCTAACCCTCTGATCGGATCAACGATTCTTTTTGCTTCCTCATAAGCCTGCGCGAATTGCTCGGAACTCGCCCTTTCCTTAACGCTTGGCAAATTTGCCAACTGGCTTACCGGCACAAGCTCGGGCGCTTTTTTCGTCAGCACAATGTGTTTGCGTAACGACGGCTCCACCACACGGCTCACAATAGCCACTGCCGCGCTGCGGGTAATATTCATTTCTGGGGCGAAGGTTCCGTGCTCATCGTTGCCTGTCAGGATCCCCGCCCGGTATAGGCGGTAGACAGCCTCCTGTTCTTTTGGGGATGGAATAGTGCCAATGCTGCCACATATGACAGTTGACAGATGTTGAAGGCGAGAGGTGCTGACGTTTTCTAATACCCCTGTCCCTTGCAAAGCCGCAACGGCATCCTGGCAGGGAGAACCGGCATATAAATCCGGAATGTCGTTTTGCGCTACCTCGTTGAGCTTTGGCATGACAGCATCGGGCAGGGCGTTGCTTATGAAGAAAGCAAAATCCAGACGGCTGATTGGTGCCGTATAGCTGTAGTCCCGCTTAATGATCCCGTTCGCCTTTGCGTAATCTACATAAGGTTGATACCATGGGGAAGCAACATCGAAAGTTGCATTATTTCTGTAGTAGGTGTTGTGAAGACGGCAAGCAATTACGACTGCCTCCGCTACTGTCAAATTGCCACCTACGTCAAACAGGTCGTTGTCTTTCCCGGTCATCAGTCCATATTCATAGGTGATCTTCACATTTTCTGCATACCAGTCAGAGGCAGACACATCAGAGAATTGCCCTGACTGATAGGTGTTGATTTTTTGAAAAGCGGTATCATTCGCTGCAAAGGCTGGAGATAGCAATGCAAAAAGCATACCTACGATCAATAGCGTAGTTATAAGTCTTTTGGCCATGGAATTCATTCCTTTCTAAACAGCTTTCCTCAAGCACGCATAAAAATACGTGATTATCGTGTTCAGTCAACACGCTTCATAATATTGGGGTAGGCAATAGCGGTAAGTTCCCATCCGTGGTACTTTGTTGACTTGTCGCGATAACTACATAAAGATATATAGTTCCCTCGGTTTTCTCGCGTAGGTGCAAAGGCCCAAAATCAGGGCAAAGATGGTAAATAATACGACTATTTTTTCATGCGTTTGCCCTCTGTCTTCCCAGTTCAGTTGGTAAAATGGATTGTGGCGTTTTGCAGAGGGCCATTGTCATCGTAAAAGCCAAGATCAATAGCTGCCCATTCCTCCTGTGTGCCTAGATAGTAAACATCGGTTAGACTATTGCAATTGAAAAATGCTTGCGCCCTAATTCCTTGCACACCTTTGGGAATCGTAATACTGCGTAAGTTAGAACAATCACGAAATGTGTTGTCTTCAATCAAGTATACATTGCGCGGAATCACAATATCTGTCAGTGCAATACAGCCAGCAAACGCATGCTCCCCAATATGAACTACACTGTCAGGGATTGTTATTTCTGTCAAGTTTGAACAACCCTCAAATGCCTCAACACCAATATACGTTGTTCCATCTGGAATACTATAGTGTGATGATCCCTTCCCTGCCGGATAACGAACCAGCTCTGATAGTTTTTTATTAAACAGTACACCATTTTGTGCTACAAAAGCAGAATTGTCAACATCGACTACAAATGACTTCAAATTATCGCATTCTGAAAATGACATTCCGTTCATCCATGTTACACCTCTTGGAATAGTAATACTTGACAAACTGGAACATCCATGGAATGCGCCTATTCCAATATCAGTCACACTGTTTGAAATAGTTACGCTTTTTAGTCCACTACATCCACTAAACGTGTAAGGTTCAATTTTGGTTAATCCGTTTGGAATCTTTATGCTGGACAGAGAATAACAAGCACCGAATGCGTTCTCTCCTATAGCCATCATGCTATCTGGAATGATAATACTTGAAAGATTCACGCAGTTGTAAAAAGCCTCCTCACCGATGTAAAATACGCTGTCCGGAATAACAACACTTGTCACATTAGTACAGTATGCAAAAGCGCCATCATATTGACCAATACTTGATTTCCCTCTAATCGCTGTTACCCCATCCGGAATTGTGACCGCTCCACCCGGTCCAGTGTATTTTACCAGGACATCGTCCTCAATTAGGAAATCAACCGTGTGGATTGTCTGAGTAGGTTTCGGCTTTTTCCATATTTCTACTATATCTGCTGGGTTTTCTCTCGGATCTTTATGGTTATACCAGTAGTATCGTATTGATACTTCGCGACTATATCCAATGGTGTATGTAGCCGTTTCGCCATCCATACCTTCGTCATTGATACCATTACTTTCCCATAAATCACCTTGATAGCACAAACCCCAAAGTCCAAGGTACGACGCCTTTGTTGGAATGCCAGAGGCGACTTCATCTATGATATCAGGAGCCCTGACCAGTATAATCTCGTCGCTTCCGCGGATGCTGAAATCATCAGACATAACCTGAACAAAAAAGTACAACGGGATTCGTCCATCTTCATAATAGATCGGTCTTGCGCCTCCTGTGTAAAGGCCTTCGTCAGTCTGATAGTCCGCTCCCCACAGTTCAGCCAGCGAATCAACCGTCATTCCAATATAATCAATAGGATAGAGGTCAGACCTTGAAATTGGTGTTGCTGCCGGTGCCGCTGTGGCAGACAGCTCCTGAGGCAACTCTTGTGATGAGGCGGGGTTTGGAATCGTTATTTCAGTAATCGCAGCATAAAGTTTGGTATCCCCGGTGGCAACAAACCCATCCCTTAGAGTTTCTACTGCCGCTTTGGTGTCGTTTAGCGCATTGTAAGCTTCTGCCAATTTTTCGTAGTTCTCCACATGGTTAGGGTCAATCTCAATGGCAGCAATAAATGCCGGAATAGCTTCCTCGTATTTCCCTTCAGACGAGTAACGCATACCAAGCTCATACTGCTCTTGCCAAGAGGCTCCTCCCACATTTTTCGAACAGGCGCATAGGCCCAGCATCAAAGCTACCGCAGTTAATAATGAAATAATCTTTTTCATTGTCTGTTCTCCCAATTCAGCTGTCAAAATGAATCGTGGCAGACAGTAGTGCATCGCCGATCCCGTATGGGTGCTTGATGGCATCCCATTGATCCAAGCTGCCGCTATAATAAATGTCGGTTAAGCTGCTACAGCCGTAAAACGCACCATCCCCAATGACAGTCACACTATTTGGAATAGTTACGCTGATCAAACTGTCACAATAGGTAAACGCGCCATCCCCAATGCTGGTCACACTGCTTGGAATTGAAACGTTGCTCTCTCCAAAGCACTCTCTAAACGCACAATCTCCAATGCTGGTCACGCCGTTCAAGATTTCAATGGATTCAATAGAGTCATTATAGAAGCTCCATGGCCGGTAATAATTCCCATAGTCATAGTCCTCCATTCTGCCGGCTCCACTAATGGTCAGCGTTTTAGTCCCCTCGTCATAATGCCACGAAATATTTGAGGATGTATTGCCGCGTATAGATTCCTGTGTTTGAGCGGGATTTGGGCTTGGTTCGGGCTCTGAAGTTGACATGGATTCCAACATGAACAATTCATCAATCCGGGTCTTCAGATGTGCGCTTTCGGTGGCGACATAGCCGTCCCGCAGAGCTTGCAGCATTGCCTCAGTGTCAGCCAGCGCCAAGTAGGCATCCGCCAACTTCTCATATACTTCTGCCTGTTTGGAGTTGATTTCAATAGCGGCAGTAAAAGCCATAACAGCTTCTTCATAGTTCCCCTCGGACAAATATTGAACGCCCAGATCAAATTGTTCGTGACAAGTGGGATCCTGTACCTTGGCAGAGCAGGCGCAAAGATCCAACAACAGGGTCAGTGCGGCAAACAATGCCGTGACTTTTTTCATAATGCATCCCTCTCTTTTGTTTAGAGCCAATCGGGTTGCGTGTAGCGTAACATCTCCAAAGGCCGTGGTGAGGTTTCGGTCATAGTAACCGCTGGGGACGGGATCCTGATCTCGTCCCCAGGCGTCTGATGTTCGTTATTTCTATAGGCTTCTTCAGTAGACTTATTTATAGAGCGTATATTCTGTCCATTCGGAAGCACCATTGGCATTGACCGCCCTCACCCGGTAATCGTAAGAATTGTAGTTGCCCAAACCGGTGGAGATGTAGGAAGTGCCGGAGGAATAATCCCTGTCGGTCTTCCACGCGTTGCCCGTTGTGGGCGTCCGGTACTGCACCTCATAGTATGTTGCGCCGCTGACCGCGTCCCAGGAGATCCTGGCCTGCCACTTAGGCCCTCTGGATGTCCAAGTCCCAGAGACGTTGGTAGGAGCCGCAGGTGCTGTGGTGACAGGCGCCGGATCCGGCGTTGATACCGTCTTGACAAGCGTATACTCTGTCCAGGCGGAGGCCCCGGCAGCGTTAACCGCCCTCACCCGGTAATCGTAGGAATTATAATTGCCTAAGCCGGTGGAGATATAGGAGGTGCCGGAGGAATAATCCGCATCGGCCCTCCACGCATAGCCCGTACTGGGCGTCCGGTACTGCACCTCATAACGTGCCGCGCCGCTGACTGGATCCCAGGAGATCCTGGCCTGCCACTTGGGGCCGGTGGATGTCCAGGTTCCGGAGACATTGGTGGGTGCTGCAGGCATTACAGGGGTGGGTGCTGTGACAACAGGCGCCGGATCTGGAGTTGACACTGTTTTGACAAGCGTATACTCTGTCCAGTCGGAAGCGCCGTTCGCATTCACCGCCCGCACTCGGTAATCATAGGAATTATAGTCACCCAAGCCGGTGGAGATGTAGGAGGTGCCGGAGGAATAATCCCCGTCTGTCTTCCATGCGTTGCCCGTTTTGGGCGTCCGATACTGCACCTCATAGCGTGTCGCACCGCTGACCGCGTTCCAGGAGATTCTGGCCTGCCACTTAGGACCTGTGGATGTCCATTCGCCTGATACACTGCTGGGCGCGGCAGGTTTCCCCGTTTCCGACTTGTCGAGCGGGTATTCTGCCCAAGCGGAAGATATGCCGGACTTCACCGCTTTCACGCGGAGAGAATAAGACGAACTGCTGTCCAGGTTATTGAAAACATAGGACGTTTTGTATTCATGATGCACAGGGAAAGATCCACCCAATTCCCGCCATCTTTTTTATAACTGACTTCGTAACGATCCACATCGTTGACCGGATTCCAAGTCAGCTCTGCCGCTGCATTGCTTCCCGTTGACGTCCACCTGCCAGAGACGCCTGTGGGGGCGGCAACCGTTAAGAAAATCGAAGGATCTTTCTTTAGCAAATCGGCAATAATATTTTGGGGGGCAGAAAGGGAACACTCCGTCCAGCCGGAAGAACCGGCGGCATTGACTGCCTCTACGCGGAAATTCCAGGAGGCATCCATGCCCAACTCAAGGAAAGTGTAAGACGTTCCGAATGTGGTGGGAGCTGAACACCAAACGCTCTCATTTGCTTTCTTATACTGAACCTTGTAAGATTCGGCCCCGCTGACTGCGTTCCAGGAAACTCTTGGGTTCATCCCACGGCAAATAGTCCAGCCGGCAGAAAGATTTCCTGGCTTGGCCGGCGGCGTTGACGGCGTTGGTGTTGTTGGTTCGGTTGATTCTGCCCCAGATCCTGGCCCGTACTTGGGCAAAGTGTAAGGCATCCAGGTAGATTTGCCGCCTGCGTTATAGGCCTGCACCCGGTATTCATAATAATCATACCTGCCTAAGCCTTTGGAGATGTAGGAGTTGCCGGATTTATAATCCCCGTCTGTCTTCCATTCATTATTTCCCATCGCAGGCGTCCGATATTGGACATGATACCCTGTCGCGCCGCTGACCGGGTTCCAGGAGATCTCGGCCTGCCACTGGGGGCCTCTGGATGTCCATTTGCCGGTAAGGTTCGTGGGGGCCGCCGGAGAGTCAACGTGAACCGGCAAATAGATATAGCCCAATACTTTACAGTGCCTTCCATCATCCGCACGCCATCGCACATCTCCTCGCTTAGTCGCAGCAGTTACTTCTCCGTCTGCTATCCCACCTTTAGCTCTATAAGCAGTTCCTGTGCGACCCGCTTCATCAACTGTCATTGTATTCCCATTCACAGCCGTCACGAGTGCAACATGGCCATACTCCACGTCTTTGCCGTTCTTGTCTTTGTACCACACACCATCGTACACCACAATAGAATTGGGTTTAGGCGTGTATCCTGTGTCATAGCCGGCCTTATATGCCTTATCGAACCAGTTCTTTGCATTCCCCCAGCCCGACTCCGACAGTTTAAAACCAAGATCGTTGTATATCCTTTGCCAAACATAAGCTGTACATTGCCAAGTCCGTGTACCTTTAAAATATTGTGTGCCTCTACCTGAATCTGCATGGTAATAAGGGTTGTTTTCAGTAATATTAATGTATGAGCGATAGTTTTTTTCAAACTCATCAATTTCACGCTTTTCTTCATCTGTAATGGCTCTCGCCGTCGGCACCAAGGCACCCACCAGCGTGAACGCCATGCAGAGACACAGGAACATGGAAACTATCCGCTTTTTCATAACTTTCAACTCCTTTTTGGTTTTTATGTTTCCACCGGATCGCGCTTACAGGTACGGATGCTTGTAGGGAGCCGGTTCCGGCCCGCAGTAAAGGCCGTAGGCGTCGCAGATCCAGTAGGTCCCATCCACGTTGACGCGGCACCACTGATGGCTCCACTGGTTCTCGTTGACGTGCTCATAGGGGATCCCCAAGATATTCAGGCAGAGGCCGGTGGCCCTGGCGCATCCCGCGCAGGAGGCCTCACCCAGCACAAAGTAGCCGTAGGGGTCACTGTAATGTGCCGCCGAGGTGGAATATGTGATGCCGTCCTCCGCCAGCCGCCGCAGTTCCGACGCGATGCCATAGAGCTGCTCTTCCCGGCTCATTCCCGCATAAGGGGCGACGATCTGCACCGCGGCATTGTAGGCTTCGGTGAGCTCGACGTCCGAAAGGTTTTCCCGAATGCTTTTCAGGTTTGCCAGCTGCTTTATGGGCACCGCCGCGAAATATGGCGTATCAAGCGTAATGGTTTTCCGCAGGGATGTATTTGCCATGCGGCTGACGATGGCCGCGGCCGCGCCGCGGGTAATGTTGGAAGACGGGATAAAGGTGCCCTTCGTGTCATTGCCGGTAAGGATGCCTGCCCGGTATAGGCGATACACGGCGTCATAATAATCGGCCCCCTTCTCCACATCGGGGATAGCGCCGTCCACCACGGTATTGACCGCCGGGAGAACGGCATTGGGCAGGGATGCCCCCAAAATCACGGCGAATTCGGCTCGGCTGATGGGGGAATTATAGTTCTCATATTCTTTGGCAATGATCCCCTGCCCCAAAGCATACTCCACATAGGGCTCCAAATAGTTCTGCGCCCCGATGGCCTGGAAGGTTGCCTCATTGGCGTAGTATGTATTATGCAGGCGGCAGGCCATAATAATGGCTTGGCCGATGGTCACGCTGCCATCAGGCTGGAACTCGGTGTTTGACACGCCATTCATAAGCCCGAATTCATAGGCGGTTTTCACGTTGGCCGCCCATAGGCTTCCGGCGGGGACGTCGACAAACTGGCCTTCCTTGTAATCCATCTTTTTCTCAAAACCGGAAATGCCAGTGGCGGAGGCAGGGACACAGAGCGATAGGAGCAGGATGATGCTCAGCAGCAGGGATGTGAATTTTTTCATGCAATCATCTCCTAATTATTAATAAAGTGCGCTCTCTTGTAAGAATGCTGGCTCTGGCTCACAACGTGTGGGTTACAAGCCACTCCCCCTATTGCAAAAATTTGCCGCGTATGGTAGAATTATCACGTTCAAAATGCGAAAAAAGCGGTAGGCCGTTGTTCAAAACGGCAATTTCTGTTCAGAGACACAGCTCATTTAAGGTGGACCACAACCCACGCTTTATAGTCCAAATTACTCCTTGCACCACCGCTGGAAGGTTCCGTGGGCCACACCCAGCTTTTTAGCCGCCGCCCTGCCGCTGATCTTGCCCCGTCTCCAAGCGGCCATCACGCCCTCGTAGTCCTCGCCCCGTTCTTTGAACTTCCGCCCGAAGTGGATGCCCTTGGCTTTGGCCGCCGCGATCCCCTCTGCCTGCCGCTGGCGGTTAAACTCCCGCTCCGTCTGCGCCACATAGGACAGCAGTTGGAGGACGATGTCGGCGATCAGTACGCCGGTGAGATCCCGGCCCTGGCGGGTGTCCAGCAGGGGCATATCCAGTACTACGATGGCCACCTGCTTTTCCTTGGTTAGCAGCCGCCACTGTTCCAGGATCTCGTCGTAGTTCCGCCCCAGCCGGTCGATGCTCTTGATGACAAGGGTGTCGCCGGTTTTTAATTTGCGTACCAGCTGTCGGTATCCGGGGCGGTCAAAATCCTTGCCCGACTGCTTGTCCATGATAATATTGCCGCTTTGAACCCCGAATTCCCCCATGGCGATGACTTGCCGATTCTCGTTCTGCTCCTTTGTGGAAACCCGGACATATCCGTATGTGCCCATAATGCTCCTCCTTTATGGTAATAGCTTCATTTTAGGGGAGCTATGGCTCTGTACAATATGAATTTATTTCAGAAGAAGCAAAAGTGGCTGCTTCCCGCAATGGGAAACAGCCGCTTCAGTATGATTTTGATGGATGCACTTCCTCTGTCGTTTCAAGGTTTTCGCCTCCTTCAAACAACGTAACATACCACACTTCGGGGCGGAAGTCGAGAGAAATATCCAGGGAAACGTCCTTTTGTTTACAGTGGCGGAGGATTTGCATATGGGCCGCTTGTTTTTTGCGGTTCATTGTGGTACACTAAATCCGAGCCGATAGGGAATTTTAGGAGAGGAGAATGCCTTGTGCGGACAATACAGGAAGTGAACAAGATTATTGCGGAGCTGTGCGTCAGTATGGCATCCCTATTCCCTCAAGATCAAATTGAGGCCATCCTGTTTGGTTCCTATGCCAGAGGCAACGCAGAGCCGGGGTCGGATATTGACGTGCTGATCCTTGTAGATGCGTCCCGCCAGGACATATCCGCGCGGAATTGGCAGGTGGGGAATCTGGCCGCGGAGTTTTTGCTGGACTATGGAATTGTGGTGTCCCCAATCGTAGAAAACCGGGACTATTTCAACAGGAATATGAATGTGCTACCCTTTTATCGCAATGTTGACCGGGAAGGGGTGCGAATAAGTGCCTGATATCACGAGGATCGACCTGTCCCGGTACCGTTTGCAGAAGGCGAAAGAGATGTTGGCATCCGCCAAACGGGATATGGACGCGAATGACTACGCTTCCGCCAATAATCGAGCATACTACGCGATTTTTCACGCTATGAGGGCTGTGCTTGCTCTGGATGGGGAGGACTATAAAAAGCATTCGGCAGTTATTGCCCGTTTCACGCTGAATTACCTGAAAGATTTTGCAATTTCCAGCCCTAACCTTATGTAACTCGGCAAATGGTGGCAAAGCCTTGATTTTCAGGCGTTTCCGCCATTTGCCGTTTGGGAGAGTTGTTCGCATATCTCGGCGTATCCCGGCGTGACTTTGCGCTGAAACGTAGTACGGAAGTAGTAAAAGCGGCCTGCCGCTCCTGTTTTACTACTTTACTACGCAGCCAGCCGCTCCATCTCCGCCTTTACGGAACAGGCATCAACATGGGTGTAGTAGTCCAGCGTCATGGTGATGTTGGCGTGGCCCATGATGTACTGCAACGCCTTGGGGTTCATACCGGCGTTTGCCATGCGGGTACAGAACGTGTGCCGGAGGGAGTGCGGGGTGATGTTGGGCAACTGCTCCTTGTGCTGCTTGTTGTACTTCTTCACAAGGCCCCTAATCATGGCATTGTAATTGACGCCTACCCTCGGCATCCCGTCCCTTTTGAGGAACAGGAAGTTGGTGTACCCGTCCACCGTGATGGTGGCTTTCTTCCCCCGGTTCTTCAGCACCCGCTTTAACGCCCGGTAGACCGGCTCACTCATGGGGATTTCCCGGTAGCCGTTTTTGGTCTTGGGCGTTTCGATATAGTAGCCGTTCTCACTGTCCCGCAAAAGCTGGTGGTCTACCTGGATCAGTCGGCTCTTAAAGTCAAGGTTCGTGGTCAGCCCGCAGAACTCGGAAATGCGAAGCCCGGTTCCCAGCAGGATGATAAGCTCGTCGGCGTACTTCTGATATACCGGGTCATTCTGTGCGAAGTCGATCAGGCTTACCTCCTGTTCCGGCGTCAGCACGGTTTTCTCACCCCTGTCGTCCTCCAGAACTTTGTTCAGGGCAAAGCTGAACGGGTTCTTGCGAATACAATCGTCCTCAATGGCGATGAAAAATGCGGCCCGGAGGGAACGCTTGTAGTTGCTGATAGACTGGAAGCTAAAGCCCTTTTCCCTCATGCGGATGGCCCACTCTTTGGCATCGGAGGGCTTTACCGCGTCAATGCTTTTCCCGCCGAGAGGGTCATCCCGCAGGAGGCCCATCAGGTACTCCCGCTGTTTCTTGGTGCCCCGCTTCACATCCGCCCGCTGACTGTTCTGCTTGGCGTAGAGCTGGCAGACGGTCATTTTTTTGCCCACGGTGTCGATGCCGTCCGCAATATCCCGGTTGATCTCCTTTTCCTTCTCCCGCAGGGAAATATCGTCCCGCTTGCCAGCCGGGGTCTTGTCCGTGGCTACCAGCTTCCAGGCATAGACGAATTGGGGCTTGCCGGTGCTGTCCGTGTACTTGTATGCGTATCTCCCGTCTTTTCGTTGGCTCTCTCCAGTTCTTAAAATGCGGCCTTTGTTGTCACGTCGTTTTTCCGCCATTGGTAAAACTCCTTTCCAAAACTGGAACGAGCCTTGATACGACTTGACTATATTCTATCATATTTCCGGCTCAATACAAATCTGCGATCAAATTACATCCAGGGAGTCAATGACCTTTTCAAACTGCCTGCGCTTGATCTGGATGCGGTTGCCGTTCATTATCAGCCAGTTGGCGTCCGGGTTTTCCTCCGCCAGTTTCCGCAGCTTCTTTTCCCCGATGCGGAAATACTTGGCCGCTTCCTCGATGGTCAGGGTGTACTTCTCCCAAATGGGCACGTCAGGATAACTCATACGCCCGCCCCTCCTTTCGGCGTGACCACATACTCCATACCGGGGCGCTGGCCGCAGTAGACGCAGACCTCCTTTTCAGCCTGTCCCGGCGCGGCCTCCCGCAAAGCAAAAGCGCCTGTGCCGCGAAAAGCGTCAGCACAAGCGCCGCATAAGCAAAGGGTCAGTTTCGGGGGTACGGGTTCGATCAGGCCGATGCTGACCGCCAGGGCGTGGTTGATGCCCCGGATATGTTTCTCGTCCAGCCTGCCGATGTAGCCGGACAACCGCCGCTTGTCCACGGTGCGAATTTGCTCCAACAGGACAAGGGAGGGCTGGGTCAGCCCGTTCCCGGCGTCCAGGTAGTAGTGGGTGGGCAGCTTGGCCTTGATGTTGGCCTTGCTGGTGATGGCGGCGATGATAACGGTAGGGCTGTACTTGTTGCCCACGTTATTCTGGATGATAACGACGGGCCGGGTGCCCTTCTGCTCCGAGCCGATCCCGTGGCCCAGGTCGGCGTAGTATAAGTCGCCGCGCAAATATGTCCTGCTCATGGTATTTGACCTCCCCATAAAAATTAGACGGCCTGCGCCGCCTATGTAGGGGCCGGACAGTATGACATATCAAGGTTGGCGGGGCATGAACGCTCCCGTTTCCATAAAATAAGTCCCGCTGTCCGGCTTATATCAAAGCAAGCCTATTTGTCCGCGACACCCCGGCTCGCTATGGGAAGTCATCAAGCGGCTGGCGGCGACCAGCTCCACGGGAATTTCACCCCCGCATGGTTCTCATGCGGCTGCTCTCATTGCCTGCGACGGCATAGTGCTGGAAACACTTTCACGCTCGGACTGTGACTGAGCAGGAGTATCGTTGGCCCTATTGCCGGTCGTGGCCGTACCGGGAGCCGCCCGGTATTTCATGGCCGCTGGTTCTCGCTCCGTGCCGGATAACAGACCGTGGACGAAATGATAGTGTGGCATCCCGCTGTCCTGTCCGGCACATCCTGGCGCGGCGGCAAAAGTGGCTCACGGCAATAGGAATGTGCTTGATGAATGGGTATGAAGTTTTCAAAGGTCAAACCCATTCGCCGCACAAACGAGGAATAGGTGAAGGGCTTTCCATCGCCCTCCACCTGTTTCCTCACTCAAACGCTAAATTGTAACCTCCCCGGACAAGAAATTTTTGAGTTTCTTCAATGCAGAAGAAATTGACTTCATCACAGCGGGGTGCTTACATCCTTCCATATCCGCAATCTGCTCGTATGTAAACTCCCCAAAGTAGTACAGCACCAGACGGCGGCGCTGCTTTTCAGGCAGTTGGGCGATTGCCTGATGCAGCTTGTCCACTTCTATCCGCTGAGAAACAGTTTCTTCCACGCTCTCCTGGGGCTTTGCTGCCCGCCTGTTCAGCGTCGCCTCCGTCACCTCGGATTTCTCATAGTGCCTGTCCACTTCATTGAAAAAAGAAAGATCGTCCAGTTCAAACTCGTTGAACGCATCGAACAGGGGCTTGTCGATCTCCATCCAGCGTTTTACCTTTCTGCCGTCTGTAAACGCCAGAAAGTAACGCGGGTGGGCTGTGTTGATGCCCGCGGTGTATATCTCATAGGGGTTTTCTTCATCCCTCCGGCGCTTGGGCCGGGGATCAAGGTTTTTTGGATGGCTGTCTGCCATTTTCCTTTACCTCCAGTCTGAATTTTTGAAAATTCAGACTGGAGGTGGGCCACGGCACCCCATATAAAAAGTGGTTTTATCCCACAATTCCCCCAAAGACGGCAAAAAACGCCCGGCAGGTCGTAGACCTACCGGGCGGGAGGGAGAATAAAATTTAGCCATGGCGACATTGTATAGTTCATCTTCATGGTTAAAATGTCCCATGGTGGGAAACAGGATTTTTTTGATGGGTCATTCCTTGTCAGATTTGGTCGAAACACTTTCGGCCTCATGGCGGCTACCTCCTTGAGCCGCCGCTGTTGCAGTTTTGACCGCATCATTCCTTTGGGGCAAAAGAACGGCGGCTTTGATATTTCAAAAGCCGCCGTATCTGTCAGCGTTACCGCGTCATTCTTTTGGGGATAAAAAGAACGGCGGCTTCGATTTCAAAAGCCACCGTTCTCCAAATGGGCATAACTATGGACTGCTGCACGACGGCTTTTTTTCTTTTGCCGTCGTGCGGCAGTTTTTTTACTTACTCTATTTGTTTGGTTGCTGATTATGGGTAGAGCTGTTTGCATAGGGGAACATTGGGGATCGCAGCTCAAATTGGAAAGTCTCACGGTCTACGATGCCAAGGGTGAAGTTGCTGTCGTATAGCTGCAGTAGAAATTCAGCCATCTGCTGGCTTGTGTGATAAGTACCAAAAGCCCTATTATAATCATACTGTTCCACGTTATTCGCCTTTTTCCCGAACTCCGTCTGTGTCGCTGCCGGAGCCAGCACTTTGGCCCGCATCTTTGCTCCACTCTCGATTAGCTCCCAAGCCAGCCCCTCGGTAAATGTGCTGACATAGAATTTTGTCGCACAGTAGGTAACAGCCGTGGGAACGATGGTATAGCCGCCGCAGGAGGACAGGTTGATAAGCTGTGTTCCCGAAACATCCTTATAGTCACGGACGAACAGCGAGGACAATATAGTAAGGGCCTCAACATTTAGCCGGAGCATGGTGTCAATCTTCTCCAAGTCCTGCTGTGCCACGCTGTCATAGTTTCCAAAGCCCGCATTGTTGACCCATGTTTCCAGTTGGAACTCCTTTAGACTGGAATAAAACTGATATACGTTTCTCAGCACAGACAGGTCAACCGTTCTGATTATCACGTCCAGCGTAGGGTGCTGCTCTGAAATCTCACGCTTTAAGGTTTCAAGTTTTTCTGTACGGCGGGCAGCGACAATCAAGTTCTTGCCCCGTTCTGCAAAGGCTTTTGCGGCTTCGTACCCAATCCCGGAGCTGGCCCCGGTAATGACTGTGTATTTTTTGCCTGTTCCATTTGAAATTCCTCCATTCATCAGGTATAATGAGAGCATACAATGTAGAGTAAACTCTATGTCAAGAGGATGGGGGGATTTTTTTGGATTACTCCATTGGAGAATTTTCAAAGGTCACGGGGCTTGGGATACATACTCTGCGCTACTATGAGCATGAGAGCCTGATTATCCCGTTACGGAACGCCAGCAACCGCCGCCGCTATTCGGAAAAGGATATTGCCTGGATCGCCTTTATTAAACGTCTGAAAGCAACAGGGATGCCAATAAAGGAAATCAAGAAATATGCGGTGCTGAGGGCTAAAGGGGATGCTACTCTTTCAGAACGTATGGAGATGCTGGTGCAGCACCGCCGATCTTTGAATGAACAGATCAGGCAGTTGCAGGAGCATGAGGCCATGCTGGACGAAAAAATTGCTTTTTACCGGCAGGAGATTGAACGCCGCTGTTCGGACACGCCTTAAATTTGCAGCAGCCTTTTGATGTTGCCGCCCAAGGCCATTTCGGTGACAGAGTGTGCGGGGCTGACGAACTCAATGAGTTGCCTGCATAGTTGCGGCTCCCCAAACGGTGCATCAGAACCGAACAGGCATTTTCCCGGCACTTCTGTCAGGGCCGTCTTGACCGACAGCGGTGTGAAGGCCGCAGACAAATCCAAATATGCCTGTCCATGCTCCTTTGCAAAGGCGATCACGTCCATCCAGTTGGAACCGCCCATGTGTCCAAAGATCACCGGCACAGTAGGGTGTATCCGGCACAGCTCCATAAGGATTCTTATGCCATTCAGCGTAACCGGGTTGAAGGTGTGTACCCAAATGGGGAGACTGTGATAATCCTCCAGAGCTTTGAACACAGGCTCTAACTGTTCAATCTGCGTTTCCGAGCCGGGGGTAAACTCGCCAATGCCTTTGAAGGAGTTTCCAGCGATATACTCCGATACCCACTCTGCTGTTGCCTGTTCGGAAAGCCCCAGCGGAACCGGGCCAAAACCGTAGAACCGGTCTGGCGCGACCTGGATAGCCTGATTCAGCTCCAGAATGGTGTCTTTCATTTTTGATATTCGTGCTTCGGGAGAATAGCTGCCGGACAGGAGTTGGTACAGCACTTGCATTTCCGCGCCGATTGCTTCTAAGGTTGCAGCTGCGGCCCTTTCAACATGAGGGATCGTTGTGAATAGAATCGCTTTGTCCACTCCAGCATCATTCATTTTCTGAATCTGCATGGAAGTGGGGAGCATAACGTGTTGGTGGCTGTCTACAATCATGGTTTTCATTCCTTTCCTTGCCCTGATAT
>OFFE01001032.1_pt1 | contig 21592 bp, 16 predicted proteins | sample 1521371 | NCBI WGS metagenome assembly OFFE01 (sample SAMEA3504131, study PRJEB24116) | mouse gut metagenome | biome: mouse gut; feature: mouse-associated habitat; material: faeces | place: Denmark | collected 2011 | reverse complement strand
CCCCTGCCCCGCCCGCCGTCCCCTCGCCGTCCCCCGCTGTCCCTCCCCTATTTCAACTCAACATCCCCCCAAGCATCCCCCCGCCGGCACACAACGCCAGCGTCGTAAAAAACGACCTCCCCACCTGTACATCCCCCTTCCCCACCGCCAGCGAGACCACAGCCAGCACCAGGAAATAAGCGCCCCCCATCAAAAGCCCCCAGAAAAACCGCCTGCTCTCCATCCGCTTCCCCGCCACGAACCCGGAAAAGAACGTGGCCACCACATAAATGGCAATAATAGCGATGGACACCACCCGCTCCCCCAGCCCGAACCGGTACAGCAAAAATGCCAGCAGCGCCAGCAGCACCCCCGTCAATATGTAAGAAAAGAGCAGGCTCTTCAGAAAAAAAGCCACCGGCACCCCTTTCATCCCCTGATTCCTCTCCATGGCATGCTTTCCCTCCATATGTTCCACAATTCCCCCTGTCCGCCAAAAGCCCATCCATGATCGGCCTTTGGACTATAAACTTTTTATAAAATCATATGCGCCGGCCTTTGGGAACTTGACAAATCGCCTCCCATTCTGTATATTAAATTTTGATTACTATAAACCATCATCGCGGCAGACGGCTTCCAAGACCGGCTGTCAGTATCAAAAAGGAGTGACTTATTTTTGGACGTTCCAGAAGGCATACAACTTATCTCTCTACTGATTCTTGTCATCTTGTCAGGTTTCTTTTCCTCGGCAGAGACCGCTTTCAGCACGGTGAACCGTGTCCGCATGCGCACCCTTGAGGAAGAGGGCAGCAAACGCGCGGCAAAGGTCAACAAGATTCTGGAAAGCTACAGCAAGATGCTGAGCACCGTTCTGATCGGCAACAACATCGTGAACCTTTCCACCTCTGCCCTGACCACCACCATCGCCCTGCGCTTCGGCATCCCCGTGGCCGTTGCTACCGGTGTGTTGACTTTGGTCATTCTGCTCTGCGGCGAGATTGTCCCCAAGACCTGGGCCATGCTCTCCTCGGATAAAATCGCGCTGGCCTACTGCGGCATCATATACGGCCTGATGCAGGTCATGACCCCCGTCATCTTCGTGGTGGACAAAATGTCCAACGGAATCCTGCGCCTGCTGCACATCGACCCCAGCAAGAAGATCACCACCATGACCGAGGCAGAGCTCCGCACCTATGTGGACGTGAGCCACGAGAGCGGCGTCATCGAATCCGAGGAGAAAGAGATGATCTACAATGTGTTCGATTTCTCCGATGCGCTGGCCAAGGACATCATGGTGCCCAGGATCAACATGGTCACCGTGGACGTGGAAGCCACCTTCGAGGAAGTGCTCTCCATCTTCCGGGAGTCCATGTACACACGCTTCCCCGTGTATCAGGATGACAAGGACAACATCATCGGCCTGATCAATATCAAGGACTTCATCCTCACCGAGGACGAGGAACATTTCCAGGTCAGGTCGATTCTCAGGGACGCCCATTTTACATATGAATACAAAAAGGTGGCAGACCTGCTCTACGAGCTGCGGGAGAAGACCACCAGCGTCACCTTCGTCCTGAACGAATACGGTGCCACCGTAGGTATGATCACCCTGGAAGACCTGCTGGAGGAAATCGTGGGTGAAATCCGAGACGAATACGATGAAGACGAAGAGGAATACATCCAGAAAGTGGACGAACGCGTCTACCTGGTGGAGGGCAGCATGAAGCTGGACGACATCAACGATGAACTGGACACAGAGCTGGACAGCGAGGACTACGACTCCATCGGCGGCATCATCATCGAGAGCCTGGACCGGCTGCCCGAGGACGGCGAGGAGGTCACCCTGGAAAACGGCATCCACCTGAAAGTCCAGGGCATCGAGCAGAACCGTATCGTCAAAGTTCTGATGACCATTCCCGAGAAGACGGAGGACGAAGAGGAGAATGACGGCGACAGGGAGCAGTCCGAGGACTGATTCTCCCCCCCGCTGGGCGCTCCATCTACAATAGATACCAAAATACCGCAGGCCTGGCTCCGATGAGCACGGACCATACAGTTACGGAGGGCAGGAGATTCCTGTCCTCCGCTTCTTTCTATCCGAAACGCCCTGTGAGATACATCTTCGTGCGCCTGTCCACAGGCCCTCTGAACAGGCTGTCAGCGCTGCCGGATTCCACCACCTCTCCCCCCAGGAAGAAAGCCATATCGTCCGCCACCCTGGCAGCCTGCTGCATATTGTGGGTCACGATGACCATGGTCATGCGCTCCCTCAGGCTTTTCATCAGCTCCTCTATGCTTCGGGTGGAGACCGGATCCAAGGCCGAGGTAGGCTCATCCAGCAGAAGCACTTCCGGCTCCACCGCCAGGGCCCTGGCCATGCAGAGCCGCTGCTGCTGGCCGCCGGACAGCCCCAGGGCAGGTTTCTTAAGCCTGTCCTTCACCTCATCGAAAATGGCCGCTCCGCGCAGGGCTTGCTCCACGATTCCCTCCAACTGCCCCTTGTCCCTCACCCCCTGCAGCCTGGGACCATAGGCCACATTGTCATAGATGCTCATGGGAAAGGGATTTGGCTGTTGGAATACCATGCCCACCCGCCTGCGCAGAAGCGTCACGTCCACCCTCTCGTCATAGATGTCCTCCCCGTCCAGGAGCACCTTCCCCTCAATGCGCACCTGCTCCGCCAGATCGTTCATCCGGTTCAGGCATCTTAAGAAGGTGGATTTCCCGCAGCCGCTGGGGCCGATCAGGGCCATGATCTCCCTCTCCCTGATTTCCAGGCTCACGCCTTTCAGCGCCTGCTTCCCGCCGTAAAAAAGGTTCAGGCCGCTCACCGATATCTTGCTGCGCTCCATTTCTCCAGCCTCCTGCCTCTGCGCTTTCTCAGTCCTGCTTTCACGTCCCTCTCCCTGCCGCCCCTGCCAGCCGCATCGCAATGTTCAGCACAAGGGCCAGCAGGATCAGTACGCAGCCTATGCCGAAAGCCGCCTCAAATTCCCCGTTCTGCATCTGGAGGTACAGCTCCACCGCCAGCGTCCCGCCGGATTCGGAAGCCTTTCGGGACAGCACGGACAGATTCCGCAGGAACCCTCCCCCCAGCCTGGGCAGGATTCTGGCGCTTCCGGCAGTGAAAAGCAGCGCCGCCGATTCCCCTATGATGCGGCCCACCGCCAGCACAAGACCGGAGAGAATCCCCGGCATGGCGGAGGGCAGGAGGATGGTGCGGATCAGATGCCATTTCGGAGCCCCCAGCCCCAGCGCCCCGTTGCGGTACCCTTCCGGCACGGTGCGCAGCGCCCTCTGTGTGTTGCGCACGATGAGGGGCAGCACCATCAGGGCCAGGGTGGCGGCGCCGCTGAGCAGGGAATATCCCATCCCCAGCACGTCCACGAAGAGCACCATGCCGAAGAGCCCGAAGATCACCGAAGGGATCCCCGCCAGCGTCTCCGTGGCGAATTCGATTGACCGCACCAATATACCCGGTTGTGCGTATTCATTCAGATACACCGCCGCCCCCACGCCCACGGGCACTGCCACCGCCAGGGTCAGCACAATGATGTACAGCGTGTTCACAAGGCTGCCCCCGATGCCCACCGTCCCTCTCCAGGCGCTTGTGACGGAGGTGAAGAACCGGAGGCTCAGCATCCGGAAGCCCCTGGAAAATATGTACCCGATGATGCCCAACAGCAGAAACATGGAAAAATACGCCGCTCCGTAAACCGCTGCCAGCAAAAATATCTCCCCCGGCTTCCTCCGCCTCCGGTAAAGCGTCCCCCGGCCCGTTTCCTCCTGCTTCATGCACTTCTCTGCCTCATGCCTTTCTCTGCCTCATGCTCTTCTCTGCCCCATGCCCTTCTCTGACCCATGCCCTTCCCTGACCCATGCCCTTCCCTGACCCATGCCCTTCCCTGACCCATGCCCTTCTCTGACCCATGCCCTTCTCTGACCCATGCCCTTCTCTGCCTCATGCTCTTCTCTGCCTCATGCCCTTCTCTGCCTCATGCCCTTCTCTGCCTCATGCCCTTCCCTGACCCACGCCCTTCTCTGACCCACGCCCTTCTCTGACCCACGCCCTTCTCTGACCCACGCCCTTCTCTGCCTCATGCCCTTCTCTGACCCACGCCCTTCTCTGCCTCATGCACCTCTCTGCCTCATGCTCTTCCCCGTCTTACGATCCTTTCCTGCTGTGCCCAGGACGCCCGCCTGGCGCTTCCTGTCCTGCCTGCAGACGTTCCCTGCCCCGAATCCTTCAGAATCCCCGTCAGCCACAGATTCATCAGCATGATGAACGCGAACAGCACCAGGCCGATGGTGAACAGGGCCTGTCTGTGGAGGCCCTGGGCATACCCCATCTCCCCCACGATGGCCGTGGTGAGGAACCGCACGGAGTTAAAGGGGAGGGGAAGGTTCACGCTCCCTCCGGACACCAGCGTGATCGCCATGGCCTCCCCTATGGCCCTGCCCACCCCCAGCACCACTGCCGTGGCGATGCCGGGGCCGGCAGCTGGCAGCACGGCAAGGAACCAGGTCTGCACCCTGGATGCCCCCAACGCAAGCGATGCCTCCCTGACAGAGGGCTTCACCGCCCGTATGGAGGCCTCGCTGATATTGATCACCGTGGGCAGCATCATCACCGCCAGCACGATGGCCGCGGAAAGCAGGTTCGCCCCGCCCGTGAACCGATGGGTGCCGGAGCCTGCGAACAGCCGCCTCTCCAGCCTGTACATCCACGGATTCAATAGATAGATGCCCAGCAGCCCGTAGGTGACGGAAGGAATTCCAGAGAGCAGCTCCACGGCGCATCTTACCGGCCCCGCCATCCTACGGCCGGCTGCTTCCGCCAGAAACACTGCCGTCAGGATCCCCAGCGGGATTCCCAGGAGGGATGCCAGAGAGGTTCCCAGGATCGAGGTCAGTATCACGTACAGGATTCCGAACCGCGGTTCCCGGGCCGTGGGCCTCCACTGGGTGCCGAACAGGATTTCCTTAAGGCCCACCTGCCGGATGGCCGGAATCCCGCTTTTCAGCATGTAGACAGTGATGGAGGATACCGCCAGGAGGGCGATGGCGGCACAGACCGTGCACAGCATCTGCGCCGCTGCCTCCCCTGCCGCCTTCCTTTTTCTGTATTCCATAGATGTCCTCCCTGGCCCCGACCGGGCCGTGCTCGCTTCCACAGGTATCTTTCCCTGGCCTTTCCCCGAACATCTCCCCTACGGCATTCTCCATCCGGATATCTTTCGTCCAGGCATCTTTTTTTAGCTCCTTCCCCGGGCCTCTTTCCCAGACCTCTTCCTCAGGTTTCTCCCCAAGCATATTTCCCAGACCCCTTCCCAAGCCTTCTCCACGGGCCTATTTCCCAGACCCCTTCCAATTGCTTCTTCCACAGGCCTATTTTACCAATCCCTTCCTCAGGCTTCTCCACGGGCCTATTTCCCAGATTCCTTCCCCAAGCTTCTCCACAGGCCTATTTCCCAGGCCCTTTCCCCAAGCTCCTTCCCCAGGCCTATTTCTCCTACCTTTCCACACACCTCTTCCGCCCATCAATTTCCTTCCAATCCCCTTCAAGGCCAAACCTAGCGGCTCTCTCCGTCCACGGTCACAAGGCCCATCCTCTCCATGACAGTCTGCCCCTCCTCGCTGGCCACATAGCGAAACCACAGCCGCACCAGCTCGCTCTGGGCTGCAAGCTCCCCCCGAATCACCATCAGGAAAGGACGGCACAGAGGGTACTTTCCGGTTCTGACATTTTCCGTGGTAGGGGCCGTCCCGTCCAGCAGGAGCGGATGGACGGTATCCTGAATATCACTATTCGCCGAAACATCCAGTGCATCAAAGGACACATATCCGATTGCACCGGGAGTGGACGCGATCCTCGCCATGACAGCCCCTGTGCTGTCCAGCTCATTGGCATATGTACACTGGCCGCTTATCCCCAGCAGCTCCTCAAAAGCCTCCCTGGTGCCGGACCCCGCCTCGCGGCCCATCAGGACAATGGGCACATCGCCGCCCCCAATCGACGACCAATTTGTAATCTCTCCTGTATAAATGTCCGCCAACTGCTGCCCCGTCATCCCTGTCACGGGATTTGCGGCATCCACGCACAGCGCGATGCCGTCCAGCGCCACCACATAGCCTGTCGCGCCGTTCTCCCTCTCCTCCTGCGTCAGGCCTCTGGAAGCATTCCCGATATCCGCTCTCCCGTTCACCACCGCCTCGATTCCCGCGCTGGAGCCTGTGAACTGCACCGTCACCGCGACCTCCGGATACCGCTCCATGAAGCGCTCTGCCAGCGCGTCCGTCATCTTTTCCATGGAAGAGCTGCCCGCCAGATGAAGGGAACCCTCCCACTGCACCCCGCCGCTGTCCCGTTCCACCCACAGCCCCCTGCTGCTGTCCGATTCTGCCTGCAGCCCCCCACAGCCCCCAAGGCAGCAGCCCCACAGCGCCATCCATACAGCAGCATTCCGCAACCGCCTCCGCCTATCTATCCACATACCAAGCCCCCCAATCCCCGGTGGGTGCAAACCCCAATCGTCCCGCCCGCACCGGCCCCAGAGCATCCAGGGCTTCCGGAGAAACCTCTGTATCCCGCATCCTGCGCCCAAGCGGACAACCCTGCCTCCTCACGCCGCGCTCCACACAGTGGCCAGGACTCCCTCCGCGATTGCCCGGGCCGTCTCCCGGAACCGCTCATCCAGCAAGCGGTTGTCCGCATCCGTATTGATGAAGCCCACCTCCACCAGCACAGACGGCATCTGCGTCTGGTTCAGCACCACCAGGTCCGGCCGTTCATTCACGCCCTGGTTCTCATATCCCACCTGCTCCAGCCTGGCATTGATATTTTCCGCCAGCCTTCCCGCCTCTCCGTAATGATTGTATACAAGGGACTCTATCCCCGTATACTGATTGGGATAGGGGCTGGAATTGCGGTGGATGGACACGAAGTAGTCTCCCTGGACCGCATTGCCCTCCTGGGCCTTCTGCTGGGGGGATTCATAGATATCCGTGGTTCTGGTATAATACACCTCCACCCCGTTCTCCTCCAGAATCTGTCCCACCGCCAGGGCCAGCGCCAGCGCGTCGTCCTTCTCCTGCCTGCCCTGGTACACCGCTCCCGGATTGCTGCCGCCGTGTCCGGCATCTATCACCACCATGGCCCCACCTCCGCACACCTTTTTTACATCATATGTAAGGGGCCTGGCCTTTGTTCCCTTCTTTTTGCCCGCTGCCATAAAGTTTTTCCGACACCATTGACAGCCGTAGAAATTCTGCTATAGCAGGGTCTGGCAGTTCGTAACCATCCTGCCCGGGAGACCGGCTCTCCGGCCTCCTGGAGCAAAACAAAGGAACAAAAGGGGCAGAGCATGCCCTGAAGCGTCCTTTGGGGGCGCTTTTATTTATGATGGAAAGATATAGTGAAATTCCGAAAAAAGAAAGCGGGAAATCGTTCTCCTGCGCGGCAGCGGATGTGTCTATCAAAAATGCGCTTTCATCCTCCTTCATCGTCTACGCCGCAAGCCAAATCTTCAATGTGTGGCTGTATCATAAATGGTGGGCCTTCACGGAGAGGAAGACCGGCGACAGTCGCAGGTTCCTGTGGCTCCGCAACAATGGCTCCACGCTGATCAGCCAGCTTCTGAACTCGCTGCTGTTCACGCTGTTCGCTTTCTACGGCACCTATGACGCAGAGACGCTTTTGTCCATCTTCGCGAGCAGCTATGTCATCTATATCTTTACATCGCTGCTGGACACGCCGGCGCTGTATCTGGCCAGGCGGATAAAGGAAGGGAAGGCAGCTACCTAATCCGCAATCTCCACCCGGATACGGCGGTTGCGCAGAAGCTCCGCTCCTTCTCCCGGCCGCTCCTCCAGATACCATCGCGCCGCATCCCACAGGGACTGGCTCACCATATGCACGGCAAGTCCTTTTCCCCAGACAAGGCGCGGAGCTTCCAGCGGATATTCCCTGTACTCCGGCATACTCTCCGCCAGCGCGGCCTGCTGTGTGTTTGGTTGTTCCCACTCTCCCTGTCCTCCGGCCGGTCTCTCCCTTTCCTCTTCCTCTTGGAAATCCTCCCGGGAGTCCGCCCCCAGTCGCTCCTGCAGTTCCAGCAGATCCAGGTTCACCTCTTCCACATAACACCCTGTGAGGGACAGGATGCTTCCCTCCCCCTCTTCCTTTCCCAGAGCCTGGCCGATGGTGAGGACATTCACCCAGTCCGGCAGCCCCTTCCCCAGGGCGGCATCCATCCACCGGGCAAAAGTCTCCCACAGCCGGTATCCGCCAAACACGGTGAAGAAATCCGCCACTGTCTGCCCCGTTCCATGGACAGAATCCTGAAAATCCTTCTCTCCATAGCAGTATTCCAGCCTGTGGTCAAGCCTGGATACCGTGAGAAGCCCTCCGTAGGCCTCCACCTCCGTGACGCCCTCCAGCTCCGGCTTCAGCCAGTCCGCAAGGAGCTTGTCCAGGCTTTGCGCCCGGTACATCCTGACGGTGCCGTCGGCGTAATACGTGCCGCTGTCCCCCTGGTAGACGCACAGGGGCCAAAAGTCCGACTGGTGCGAATATTTGAATCCCCATCCAAAACGCCCTACATAGCGCTTCCCCTCTTTGATTTTCGTCCGGGAGACATCCATGTGGAAACGCATGCTTCTCTCATACTCCGGGGAATGGATGCCCACTGGAAAGCCGAAAGGCGACAGTGCGCCGTAGAATACCTTGTCATGGCGCCTCTCCCTCTCCTGTCCATAGCGCAGCACACAATACCCTTCCACCCCTTCCGGGAACCCCATGGCTTTCAACACCGCCTGGGTCTTCTGCAGCACGTCCATCCCCTCCAGATTCTGCGCGGCCAAAGGCACGGGCTTGGGCTGGCGCAGCAGAAGCAATGACTCCCTCGCAAGGTTTTCCAGCTCCGCAGAAGACAGCTTCATAGGAGACAATCCCTCAGAAGACAGTCCTACAGGAGACACCCCCTCAGGAGACAGCTCTACAGGTGGCAGTTCTACAGGAGACACCCCCACAAGAGCCTGCGCAGGCACCCGGCTCCTTCCCAGACCCAGGGCTTCCATGGACAGCGGAACCTCCTTCCAGCCGAATTCCGCCCTTCTGAAGATCCTGTCCTCCCAGCCGAACTCCATCTGGCGATAGATGCGGATTCCCTCCCCGGACACCACCGCCCGGAAGCAGAACCGCTCCTGTTCCTCATAATAAACCGCCCTGGTTCCCGCAGGCAGCCGGTCATTGTCCGCGGCCAGCAGCCTGGCCAGCAGAGGACAGATCTGGGGATACAGGGGAAGCTTCCCCAGCCACTGCATGATCAGCTCCTCCGCCGCTCTCCGCTCCGAGTCCTCAATGGCCGTCACCGCCAGCAGGAAGAAGAAGTCCCGCACCTGTCCCTCTGTCTGTCCATCGGCATCCTGGCCGGTATCCGTCCCCGTCTGCAGATGCTCCAGCGCCCACCGATGCAGTTGGGCAAAGGACAGAATCGGGGCCAGCACCGGCGTTTCCTCCAGGAAATACAGGCAATAGTGATAATGGAACTCCACCCGCAAGACCCTGCCGTCCGGCAGGGCGCATACCGCGCTCACCGGTTCCGGGATGGACTCCGTCTCCTGGCAAAATCCCGTAAAGGCTCTCTGCCATACCCGGGAGGGCGCGTAGAGATAGCGGATATAGGCCGGAAGATAGCATTCCCCGTCCATCTCATACAGGTATCCGTCCTCCCAGGCTCCCCGGATCCGGCTGTGGCGGAAGCCGAATCCCCGCATCAGATAATACTGCCAGAAATCCCCATTCCCCTCCAGATCGTCCATGTCCACGTCCGGAACAGGCACCCGGAAACGGTAGTCAATCTCCCTGCACATCCGGGCTGTGGCCAGGGAGCGCAGCAGGCTCTCCAAAAGCTCCGTGCATCTGGGCTCCGGGAAATCCCCCTGCTGCAGGTATCGGATCAGCCCCTCTGCCAGGGAGCGGGGCATCACCAGCCTTTGCGCTCCCCCGCAGAGCTTATCGAACAGCCCTCTGTCCCCCTGCAGCTCCTTCCACTCCGGCATGGCGAACAGAGCCTCCACCCGCTCCCGGATTTCAGGGGTTTCCTCGTAGATGGATTTCTCGTAATTGTTCTGATTGTCATTGATGATCCGGGAACAGACGCGGTATACTTTCGTAGCCTTCTGCTCCAGTCCGTCCTGGCCGAAGAGCAGCTCCTCCACCTGGGGAAGCTGTCTCAGCACCTGTTCCTTCAAGGCTCCGTACAGACCCTTGGTGCTGCTGTGCTCCAGCTCCCGGAAGGCGAACTTCTGGTACAGGAATTTCAGCACACATTCCGGCAGCCCTTCGTCCTTCAGCCACTGGACATAGAGCTTCACCCCGCATTCGCTGCGGCTCTCGTAATCCGCGCTGCCCAGCTGTTTGCCGTTGCGCTCATAGAGGTAATGCACCTGTCCTAAGCCCAGGATATGCTGCCAAGTCTCCTTCTCCGCCTCTGTGAGCTGTCCCTGGCGCCCCATTTCCTTTAAATCCAGGTAGTCGGAAAAGGCATTGTGGCGCACCTTGTTGGCGGGCTGCTTCAGCATGCGCCTGGTCATGGATTTCAGGTCGCAGTCCCAGCCCTGCCTGTTGAATATCTCCGCCACCTGTTTCCTGGCAGGGAAGGTCTGCTCCACCGAGACCTTGTACCATTCCTTGGGATATTTCATGCCCTCCCTGTACTCTTCCCCGGCAAAGTGGGGAACCAGCGCGTAGGCGATGGCCAGCTCCTGGAGGAGAGCCATGGGGAGATTGTCGTGGGGGCAGGCTTCCTGTTCCATGAGGTAGGCGTACAGGCCCCTGGCGAATCCCTCCGCATACTGTTCCCCCAGGAACGTCTCCGACAGGAAAAAGCGTCTCCAGGCATCGGCGTTTTTCGCCTGTTTGGGATTTGTAAAAAGGGCGATGAATTCATGCAGGGCACCTGTGTCCATGCTTTGCTGTATGGCCTTCTGCTGCGCATCGGCCAGGCGCTCTAAAAGGGAAAGCTCATTTTCTCTGGCATCTGTACTTGCGGATTCCCTTTCTGTTGTCGCTTCCGGGGAACCTGCTGTGGCTGGGGTGGATTTCTGCTTATCTTCGCCCTCTTCGTTATTGTATGACGAGGCGGTAGATTCCTGTCGGCTTCCGCTTCCCACAATGCCGCCCGTCGCTTTGGCTGACTCTTTCTCGCCGTCATCTTTCCCTGTGTCATTTGTCTCTGCGGCTGATTCCTGTCGGTCTTCGGACTTCGCGCGGTTCAGCTTATGGGTGGTTCCATTCTCCTCTTCATCTCCTGCACTGTCATGCACTTGGGCTGATTCTTTCTTCTCATCCCCTGCACCGTCATGCATCTGGGCTGATTCTTTCTTCTCATCCCCTATACTGTCACGTATCTGGGCTGACTCTTTCCTTTCATCCCCTGCGCTGTCATGCATTTGGGCTGATTGCTTCTCTTTGTTCTCCACACCGCTATGTATCCTGCCAGATTCCGTGTCATAGCTTTTTACACTTTCACTGCTGCCCTTGTCTTCCTGGTCGTCTCTGTCTCCGGTATCCCCTGCGCCTTCTCTGTACCTTCCGTTCCTGTCTTCCTCCCCTTTTCTATTTCTTTCCACCCTTCTGCCATCTGCGCTGTTCCTGTCTTCTCTGTCTCCCCTGTTCCCTGCGCTGCCCTTGTTCTCCCGGCCAGTTCCGTCCTCTCTGCTATTTACGTCCGCATCCCCCGCTCCGGCTGTCCGGGCAAAATCCAGCGCCTGCTTATAAGCCTGGTTCAGCTCCACAAAATATTCCGGCTCCTCCTCCGGGTGGTGCAGCCTGGACTGAGCCGCATAAGCGCTGCGGATGGCCTTTCTGTCACCAGTAGGGCTTATTCCCAAAAGCCCCCAAATGTCACTCCTCATTTTCATGCTCCTTTTCCCAATCTTCCCAGCTATTTCCTGTTGTCACAATCCTCTTCCTGTTGTTCGACTCCTCATCACCGCCGCCTTAGCCTTCTCCTCCCCAGCCAGTTTCCCCATCATCCCAACACTCGTCTTCCTCCCCATACCACTCATAGGAGGTTCTTCCGTCGAACAGCCTCTCCTCTTTTGTCTCTTGGCTCTCCTCCAGCATGGCCAGCCAGGCTCTGGCGGTCTCCTGGGCGTTCCGAACCGTCTTCTTCCTGCCGCTGCACAGCCCCCGGGTGATGCTCCCGATCATGGCTCCGATCCGCTCCCGCTGCTCTCCGGTGCTTTCCTCGAAATACGCCAGGAACCGCGCCAGCGTCTCCTGGTTCTCCGGCTGCTCTATGGGCGGCAGCATGATCTTCTCCATCTCCTTTGCATACCGCTCCAGCTCTTCCGGGCTCAGAGCCTGGTTCGCCAGCAGAATCCGTCTGCGCTCCCCCATCTCGTTTTCCACCGACACATGAAGGATCCCATTGATATCATAAGTGAACTGCACGTCCACCCAGGCCTGTCCCGCCGGTTTCAGAGCCACCTCTATGTTTACCTCCCCCAGACAGACATTGTCGTCCACATAATATTCTTCCCCCTGGTAGATCTTCACCAGGATTTCCCTCTGGTAATCGCCGGTGGTGACGAACCTGTTCTTCACGGAGGCAGGGAGCGTGGAATTGCGCTCGATCATGGGGCTCAAGATATTCCTGTCCTGCCCGCTCCTGTTCCGGACTCCTATCCCCAGGGTGAATGGGCACACGTCTGTCAGCAGCATGTCCCGGATCTCCTCCCCGCGCCTACGGATCCCGGCGTAGATCCCCGCCCCCAGAGCCACCACCCGGTCTGTCTCGTCCAGCACCACAGGCTCTTTCCCCAGAAGCTCCGACAGGAACCGCCTCACCACCCCCAGCCTGGAGGAGCCGCCCACCATGACCAGGTCGTCTATCCGGGAAACCCTGGAATCCGCGTCCTCCAGAAGATGCAGGAAAAGCTCCTTCATCCTCCCGAAAAGGGGCATGCACAGCTCAAAGAGGATGTCCTCCGTCAACGTCGCCCTGCACGCCTTTCCTCCCACGGTCAGCTCCATGTCTGCCTGCCCGGCGGAGGACAAGGCGCATTTGGACTGCTCCGCCAGATGCCGGATTCTCGCCAGCTCCTCCAGGGGGAGCCGTTCCTCCACCAGTCCGTTCTCTTTGCAGAAATAGGACTGGATGGCTCTGTCGATGTCGTCCCCGCCCAGATGGTTGTCCCCTGCCACGGCCACGATCTCTATCACATTCTCAAAGCATTCCACATAGGACAGATCCAGCGTCCCGCCTCCGAAGTCGAAGACGATCAGCGTCCTGTCCTCCTCACCCGAAGCCATCCGGTAGGCCAGAGCCGCCGCCGAGGGCTCGTTGATCAGGCGTTCCACCTTAAGCCCAGCCACCTGGGCCGCTTTCTTGGTGTCGCTTCTCTGCCTGTCGTTAAAGTAGGCGGGTACGGTGACGATGGCCTCCTCAATCTCCTCCTGCAGCACCCGCTGCGCGTTCCGCCTCAGCCGCTCCAGCACCATGGCCGACAGCTCCATGGGGGTATACATCCTGCCGCCCAGGCTGTACTCCTTCGCCGTGCCCATGAAGCACTTGAAGGAAGCCACCGTGTCGTCGGGGTGGGTCAGCAGCCGCTCCTTTGCCGCCGCTCCCACCAGGAAGCCTTCCCCTTCCACATACCCCACCGCGCTGGGGAACAGCACATTCCCGTCCTCACCCGGAATCAGCTCCAGCCTGCCGTCCCTCCAGTAGGCCGCCAGGCTGTTTGTCGTCCCCAGATCTATTCCTATGATTGCCATGTCCATACCTCCCCGTCCGTTTCCAAATCTTACATATTCAGGCAAATGCAAAATTTCTAAAAATTTTTATTGCATTTTGTCTGATTTGTGCTATACTAATATGCATGGGGCATTAGCGCAGTTGGGAGCGCGCAACATTCGCATTGTTGAGGCCGTGGGTTCGAATCCCATATGCTCCATGCGCAAACAGCGGAATCCTGTGAGATGTGGGATTCCGCTGTTTTTATCATCCTTTCAGCTATGGCTGACGCTCCATGCCCTCCGCTTCCCCTCCTGCGGATTCCTTCCGCCTGGCCAGAAGCGCGACCACCTCTACATTCCCCGTCCACGGGAACTGATCCACCGCCACTGCCCGCTCCACCACATACCCACGCTCCAGGAACACCCCCAGGTCCCGCACCAGGCTGGTGGGCTTGCAGGATATGTATACAATCCTCTCCACACCGTAAGCAATGATTTTCCCCAGGGCCTTCGGGTGAATCCCGTCCCGGGGCGGATCCAGGATGATGAAATCAGGCTTCTCCGGAATCTCGTCCAGCGCCTTCAGCACGTCCCCGGCAATGAACTCGCAGTTCCTAAGCCCGTTCATCTCCGCGTTCTTCCGGGCTGCCTGCACGGCCTCCTCCACGATCTCCACGCCGATCACCCTGCCTGCCGCCGGGGCCATCATCTGCGCGATCGTCCCCGTACCGCTGTAAAGGTCGTACACCACCTTGTCCGGCGCCCCCTCCGGAGCGCCGCTGCCCAGCTCCCCGATATAAGACCGGGCCGTCTCGTAGAGCACCTCCGCGCCGTAGGAGTTGGTCTGGAAGAACGAAAAAACGGATACTTTAAATCGGAGCCCTAAAAGCTCCTCATAAAAATAGTCCTGTCCGTAGAGGATGTCCGTGCGGTCGCTGCGCACCACATCCGCCTGGGAGTCGTTGACGATATGGAGGATTCCCGCGAACTTCCCCTCCAGGCCGCCATTGCGTTCCAGGCCCAGCAGCTTTTCCAGGAAGCCCTCCATCAGCTGCCGCTCCGCTTCCCCGCATCCCTCTCCCCCGGCTTCTTTCTGCAGCGGCATAGCTTCCGCTTCCCCCGGAACGCCTGCCACGGATTCCGCCCGGCCTGCGGCTCTTTCGCCGTTCCCCGCCGCGGATCCCTCCGGGGCCCCACAGTCCCCCCAAGGGCTCTGAGAGGTAGTCACCAGCGCCACCAGGATCTCCCCTGTCCGGGAGGCCTTGCGCACCAGCAGATGCCTCAGATACCCCTCATGGCGCATCCTGTGGAAATAAGTCACCCTCCGCGGAGCCGGATATCCCGCGAAGTATTCCAGCGCCGTCTTCAATATCAGCCGGAAATCCCCGTCCACGATCCGGCAGTCCTCCACGGTCACCACATCATAGAAGCTGCCGCGCTTGTGCATCCCCAGGGTCAGCGGGCCGTCCTTTTCCTCATCCCCGAAGGAGAATTCCATCTTGTTGCGATACCCGCAGGCCACAGGGCTTGCCTTGATGCCCTCCCACTGCCATCCGCTCTCCTGCCGCTCCAGGCAGGCATCCAGCAGACGCTTCACCTGTCCCTCCTTGACCCTGAGCTGCTCCTCATAGGGCAGGGACAGATACGCACAGCCGCCGCATAAGCCAAAATGGGAACACGGACTGGCTGTCTCCAGAGGCGACTTCTCCATCACCTCCAGCAGACGGCCCTCCGCCTTCCCGTTTCTCACTTTGCTGACAATGAGCTTGATCTTCTGGCCGGGCAGGCTGTTCTTGACGGTGACGGGGCCCTCCTGGGTACTGGCAATGCCCTTGCACGGAAAATCCACCCGCTCCACCGTTGCTTCATATACCTGTCCTTTTTTCATCTGCTCAGTTCTCTCCCTCGTCTACGAAGAAGTCTTCGTCGTCTTCCGCTTCCTCGTCGTCCTCTTCATCCTCGAACTCGTCTTCGAACTCATCCTCGAAGTCATCCAGATAGCGGGGATTCAAGTAGCGGTAGACCGCGTAGGCGATACCGGCCACTGCCGCGATGGCACCCAGCACTGCCAGGACGCATATCACCACGTTCCACTCCTTCTTCTCCTCTTCCTTCTTTCCAAGCAGTTCATTCAGCCTGGCGATATCAATCAAATTCTCAAGCTTGTTCATAAGATTACCTCCGTCTCGGCAGATTGACTGCCCTTTATTTTCTATTGCCCAGAACCTGTCATAGAAACCGCTTCGCATTTTCTGTTATCTGGAACCTGTCATGGAAACTGCTCCGCATTTTCTACTACCCAAAACCTATTATATCATATTCCTTGGAAAAATACTATAACCTTTTCAATTTTGCGAAAGAAGCGTACATGATTTTCTGCCCGGCCTTGTCGAACTCTACTGTCACCTTGTAGTCCCTGGGCTCCCTGTCGATTTTCAGCACGCTCCCTTCCCCGTACTTTACATGGGACACCCGGTCTCCCACCCCATAGGAAAGCGCCTCCGGGGCCTGATGGATTCCCTTTGATATGCCCGCCAACTGGTTCAGGCTGCCGATTCCCTTTGCGATATAGGGCTTATCCGCCTTGGGCGTGGTCTTGGGACGTATGATGGCCTTGGGACGACCAAAGGTGGCCTGGGAGCCCCCGGCGCTGCCGCCATTCCCGACTCCTGTGGCACCGACGCTCTGGGCCCGCTCTCTGCTCCGCTCCAGGAAGGCGTCCTCATCCGGAATCACGAAAGCGTCCGCCTCTTCCTTCTGCTTCTGGATCCGGCGCCTGGGCCCGGCCCCATTGCTGTCCAGAAGCTCCGGAGGAATCTCCCCCACGAAGCGGCTCACCCCATTGTACTGGGTCTCCCCCCGGACCATACGCATCCTGGCGCAGGTCAATGTCAGCTCGTCCATGGCCCTGGTGATGCCCACATAGGCCAGCCGCCGCTCCTCCTCCAGGTCCGTGGGATCCTCGGAATTGATGGTCAGATATCCCGGGAACAGACCGTCCTCCATCCCCGCCAGGTACACATTGGGGAATTCCAGCCCCTTGGCGGAGTGCAGGGTCATCAGCAGCACCCTGTCGTCATTCCCGTCCACATTGTCGATGTCCGCCACCAGGGCCACCTCCTCCAGAAACTCCGTCAGCGTGGGCTCCTCATGGCTCTCCGTGTAAATCACCGCCTTTGAGATCAGTTCGTCCACATTGGCTATCCTGTCATCGCCGCCCTCATCGTCGTAGTCCGCGAGATACCCTGCGTAATCAATCTTCTCCACGATGGCCTGTATCAGCTCCGCGATGGTCTTCTCCTCCCGCTCCCTGCGCAGCCCCTGAATCAGGCTCACGAAGGGGCGTATCTTGGCGGAGGCCTTGCCCAGGCTCATGATTTCGTCCGCCTGCTCCAGGGCCTGGTAGAACCCGATGCCGTGGAGCTGGGCATAGTCCTCCAGCTTCTCCAAAGTGGCGTTGCCGATGCCCCGCCTGGGCACGTTGAGGACGCGTCTGACGGCCACCTCGTCCCGGCCGCTCTCTATGGTCTTCAGATAGGCCAGGATGTCCTTTATCTCCATTCTGGAATAGAAGTTCGTACCTCCTACCACATTATATGGCACGCCCTCCATGATCATACGCTCCTCCAGGAGACGGGCCTGGGCGTTGGTGCGGTAGAGCACCGCGCAGTCCCTGTACTTGGCGCCCTGCTCCGCCACCCGCCTGGTCACTTCCCGGGCGATGAACTCCGCCTCCTCGTAAGCCGTGTCGAACTGCCGCAGGCGCACTTTGGCCCCGCCCTCCCTGGCGGTCCACAGGGCCTTGGCCTTCCTGCCCACATTGTTGCCTATCACCGCATTGGCGGCATCCAGGATGGACTGGGTGGAACGGTAGTTCTGCTCCAGCTTGATGGTCACCGCCTCCGGGAAATGCTCCTCGAAGTCCAGGATGTTGCGGATATTGGCCCCGCGGAACTTGTAGATGCTCTGGTCGTCGTCCCCCACCACGCACAGGTTCCGGTATTTTTTCGCCAATGCCCCAACCAGCTCGAACTGCGCCGTGTTGGTGTCCTGGTACTCGTCCACCATGATGTACTGGAACCGCTCCTGATAGGAGTCCAGCACCTCCGGGCAGCTCTTGAACAGCTCCACCGTCTTCACGATGATGTCGTCAAAGTCCAGCGCATTGTTGGCCTGCAGGGTCTCCTGGTACTCCCTGTAGGCCTTTGCGTAGATCTTCTTCATATAATCATAGTCCCCGGCGGCCTCCAGCTCGTACTGGCTCACGCTCACCAGCTCGTTCTTGGCCGAGGAGACCGCACTGAGCAGCGCCCGCTCCTTGTACATCTTCGAATCCAGTTCCAGCCGCTTGATGACCGCCTTCATCACTGTCTTCTGGTCGTCGCTGTCGTAGATGGTGAAGCTGTTGTCATAGCCCAGCCTGTCGATATGGCGGCGTAGGATCCGCACGCAGGCGGAGTGGAAGGTGGAGACCCATATCTGGTCCGCGCCGAAGCCCACCAGCTTGTCCACCCTCTCCCGCATCTCCCCCGCCGCCTTGTTGGTGAAGGTGATCGCCAGGATGTTCCAGGGCTTTACGCCCATTTCTTCTATTAAATAGGCGATTCTGTGGGTCAGCACCCTCGTCTTGCCGCTGCCCGCCCCCGCTATCACCAGAAGCGGCCCGTCCACCGTGGACGCCGCCTGCCTCTGCTCCTTGTTCAGTGTATCCAGTAAACCCATTTTCACTCCCTCATTTCCATTCCACACAGGAATTCCCAATCCGCCATCGCCGCTTCCCCATGGCAAAAAGGAACGCCGCTTGTTCAAGGCAGCGTTCCCGAAGTAAGCTTCCGCTAACTTTTATAGCCTGTCATTCTCGTTGAACACATCTCCGCATTCCGGGCAGAATTTCGGCGGATGCACAGGGTCTTCGGGCTCCCATCCGCATTTGTCGCACCGGTAGAGCGGCGCGCCCTCCGGCTTCTTCGCACCGCAATCGGTGCAGAACTTCCCCTGGTTCACCGCACCGCAGCTACAGGTCCACCCTGCCTCCGTGGGCTTGGGGCTGCCGCATTCCATACAGAACTTGCCGCGGTTGTCCCCATGGCCGCATTTGCAGGTCCAGCCCGGCACCGGCGCCCCGCTTCCCCCGCGCCCGGCGGCAGGGTTCGCCGCCTGACTTCCGGCCGCCTGGTTCTGGGCTGTCTGGTTCTGGGCCGCTCCCATGGCGAACAGGGAGGAAGCGTCCATGCCTCCGGCCGCATTTGCCATGTTCATATTGGCGAAGGCCATCATGGGCCCGGTGGCCGTGTTGGAAGCCGCCGCCCGCATGGCGTCCGCCTGGGCTCCCCCCAGCGTGGCAGCCGCCATGTTGGGATTGCGCATCACCGCGCTGCTCTGGAGGTCGCTGATCCGTTTCGCCGTCTCCTCCGGCATGGAGGGCGGGTTCATGGTCATGCTCACCACCACGATGCCCCGGGTCTTCTCCCATTTCACCGACAGTTGGGCGTTCACCGCGTCCACCAGCTCCATCACATGGCTGGGGATGTCGGACACCCTTACCCGCAGGCTGCTGACCTTGCCCAGGGCAGGCTGCATGGCAGTCATCAGCTCGGACTTCATCTGGTTCTGGATTTCGCTGCGGCTGTATACATCGGGCACGTTCCCGCATACATTCTGATAAAAAAGCAGGGGATCCACGATCCGGAAGGAATAGGAGCCGTTGCAGCGGATGGTCACGTCCATGTCCAGACCGATGTTGTCGTCTATGTAGCGGAAGGGGATGGGCGTGGCCGTGCCGTAGCGGTTGTCCATGATCTCCTTGGTATTGAAGAAATAGACCCTCTGGTCCTTGCCCGCGCCTCCGCCGAAGCTGAAGCGCTTGCCGATTGCCTGGAAGGTGCCCTTTAAGTTCTCCCCCAGGTCTCCGTAGAACAGGCTGGGCTCCGTGGAATTGTCATAGACGAACTCCCCGGCCTCCGCGCAGAACTCCGCTATGCCTCCCTGCTCTACGATCATCATGCACTGCCCCTCGTTGACGGCGATGATGGAGCCGTTGGAGATGATGTTGTCCCCTCCCTTGTTGCTGTTCCGGCCTCCGCTCTGGCGCTTCCTGCCCTTGGCCGCCAATATGTCATTGGAGAGGGAATCACAGTAGAAATACTCCCTCCACTGATCCGCCAGCATGGAGCTGACGGCATCCTTTGCCGCTTTTATCAAGCCCATTGTCTCATCCTCCGCTTCCGTTTTATTTTGGTATTTTCCCTCAGGAATCCGATTCTTTATCCATTCTATCAAATTTTTCCCATTCTCTCAACCGCTTTCGAGAAATAATCTTTACAAACAGAAGATTTTCGAATAAACTAAAGGAATATACCTGTCATACGGTTATCATAATCATACTATACAATAGAAAGAAGAGATCTGATATGGGCAAAAAAGCTACGAAAGCCGCCGATAACATGTATTACCTGGCACGTTCCCAGGCTGCGGAGGAGAATCCGGACTTCTCCAGCCGGGAGAAGGCTGCCGAAATCATAGGCATAGACCGCACCAGGCTGGCCCGCATCGAGCTGGACACCATCTCCCCCTACCCGGAGGAGGTAAAGGCCATGGCGGAGGCCTACAACACGCCGGAGCTGTGCAATTCCTACTGCGCCAGGGAATGCCCCATCGGCCGCAACAGCGTGTCGGAGGTCACGATTGACGACTTTGACAGGTTGGCGCTGAAGGTCCTGGGCTCCCTGAAGGACATCGATGCCCTGCGGGCCTCCCTGATTGCCATCTCCGAGGACGGTGTCATCGAGGAGAACGAGCGCCCCGCCTTCCAGAAGATACTGGACTCCCTCCAGAAGATCAGCAACAACGCCAATGCCCTTCGCATCTGGGCCATGAAGAACATCCGCCTGAAGCAGTAGAGCATGGCGGTTCGGTTCCGTAGATTTCCGCCGCCTGTTTAAAAAGGAACGTCTCTCCGCATTATTTTATACGGAAAGGCATTCCTTATATTTTTATGCCCTGTGCTATTCCGCCGCCTTTTTGGCAAAATCCTTCGTCACCAGGTCTTCGTAAGGCACCTGCTTCTCCAGTACGCCCGCGTCCTGTAGGATGTTCTGGAGCAGCGAGAAGGCGTCCTCCTCAAAAACCAGATTCTCCTTCCAGGTATCCTGCCGATAGTATCTGTCCACGATGGTGGTCAGGGTCTCCATGTCCGTCTCTGGGAACTGGGGCGAGATGGCCTTTGCGATCTCCTCAGGCGAATGGTCCTGCACGTAATCCATGCCTTTCTGCAGTGCGTCCGTGAAGGCCTGCACCGTATCCTTGTTCTTCTCCAGGTAACTCTTCTTGGCGGAGAAGGATGTATAGGGCACATAGCCGGAGTCCTCCCCCAGAGATGCGACTACATAGCCTTCGCCCTTCTGCTCCAGGGAGGTGGCGTGAGGCTCGAATTCCACAGTATTTTATATGTTACTACACCCCCTGTTAAGTAGATCTTTCGACAAGGCGGCAGAACGAGTGCCGTCTTTCCTTATTATATAGTTATGTGCTCTTGGCTTCAGGCATTGACGATAATTGCATCGAATCCGGCTGCCTTAAGCTTAGCCAAGGCGGCATCTGCATTGCCCTTGACGGAGTAGGCGCCTACCTGTACCCGGTACAGCTGTTTTTTATCACCGACTGCCGTCTCTTCCCCAGGAGCTACCGCCTCCTGGTCGGTATCCGGCTCTTCCGCCACAGCATGCTGGCCGGTAATACCATAGGCGATAGCCTCGGCCATCTTCTGGCAGTCGTAGAGCTGCACGTCATCGCGGTCATCCACAAAGCAGCATTCAATCAGCATGGCCGGAGCCTTCGTATTCTTCAGCACGTAAAGGCCTTTGCTGTACT
>OFFE01001025.1_pt1 | contig 21694 bp, 19 predicted proteins | sample 1521371 | NCBI WGS metagenome assembly OFFE01 (sample SAMEA3504131, study PRJEB24116) | mouse gut metagenome | biome: mouse gut; feature: mouse-associated habitat; material: faeces | place: Denmark | collected 2011 | reverse complement strand
AAGGGGTCCTGCGTACCTTCGCTTCCGGGTCCTTTTTGTATAGAATGTCAGTTTTTACGGCAAACCGCGGGACGAAAAATAAAATTTCAAAAAAAGAAATCTTCATTTATTTTTGAAGTTCATAAAATTTTAAAGAAACACTATGAAAAAAGTAATGAAAAAGGGCCAAAAACCAGGGCGGCCATTTTTGCATGGTAGTACTTGACATTTTACAAATATGCAATATAATGATTATGGTTTATCGATTAAACAGCACAGGATAATCGATAAATACGAGACATTTAGGAGGACTTTTCAATGAAGAAAACACTTGCTCTGATTCTTGCGCTTGTCCTGACGCTGGCTCTGGCTGCATGCGGCGGGAACAACTCCGACGCCCCCGGCAATTCCAACCCCTCCACCGACAGTCCCAGCACCTCCGGCGACAGCTCCGAGGTCCAGGATGTCACCCTGAAGATCTGGACCGCATCCGAGGAACTGGAGCTCATGAAAAAGATGGGCGAATCCTTCGCCGCCGCTCACCCGGAGTACAACATCACCTTTGACATTTCCGAAATGGGTATTGATGAAGCCAACAGCAACCTGAAGACCGACGCTGACTCTGCGGCCGACATCTTCCAGCTGGCCTCCGGCGGCATTCCCGAGCTGACGCAGAAGGGCCTGCTGCTCCCCATCGGTTATGAGGAGGCCAGCCTTCGTGAGCTGTATCCCGAGGGAGCCATTTCCGCCGTCTGCGGCGAGAACGGTCTGATCTACGCTGTTCCCTTCACCCCCAACACCTTCTTCATGTACTATAACAAGAGCATGTTTACCGAGGAGGAAGTGAAGAGCGTGGAGGCCATGATGGCCAAGGAGCTGGGCAGCGACGTCTACAACTTCTCCTTCCAGGTCAGCGGTCCCTGGTATCTGGAGTCCTTCTTCTATGCGGCCGGCTGCACCCTGTTCGGCGCCGACGGCAAGGATGCCTCCTCCATGGATTGGAACAACGCCAACGGCCTGGCCGCCGGCAAGTACATGATCGATCTGGTCAACAATCCCAAGTACATCGAAAACAAGGACGGCATCGCCATGAACCTGCTGCGGGAGGGCAAGCTGGCCGCTCACGTGGACGGCACCTGGAACGCCGGCCCGGTTCAGGAGGCCCTGGGCGAGAACTACGCCGCCGCCGCCCTGCCCACCATCAGCATCAACGGCAAGGACTGCCAGCTGCGCAACTTCGCCGACTACAAGACCTACGCCGTCAAGTCCAGCACCGCCTATCCTCTGGCCGCCCAGCAGTTTGCCGAGTGGATCTGCAACGAGGAGAACCAGCTGGCCCGCTATGAGGATCAGGGCGTTCCTCCCTGCATCTCCAGCCTGGCCGGCCAGCTCTCCGGCGACGTCGCCCTGACCGCTCTGCTGGAGCAGTCCACCTACGCCGTGGCGCAGCCCAACATTCCCCAGATCAATGAGTACTGGACGCCCGCCACCGCTCTTGGCGAGGGCATCTACAGCAAGGAAATCACCGAGGACAACCTTCAGGAAAAGCTCGATCAGCTGGTGGAGGCCGTTACCAGCACGCTGGTCGGCTGAGATCACGCCAATCACACAGGCCGGTCATGGAAGCCAGAGGTTGAAAATGACAGATGGCAGAGTATCTTACGATACGGGGCATGCCCCGTATCGCAGTCCCCCGGGGGACTGCGATAAAGCCGGCAGGAATTCCGATCTGGCAATTCCATTGTCCCGCCGTTGATTGGCGTCAGTGAAGACCTGACGGAAGGGGCTGTTGCAGAAGCATGGCCTTTGCAGCGGCCCCTTCCGGTTATTCCACTCAATATGATATAGGGGGTGTTGACCTTGAATAAGAGATTATCGGTCAGGAGAACACCCATCACCATCTTTGTGGACGGTGACATTTTCACCAAACTGTCCTATCTGGTGTGGGGCCTGTCCAACATGGTGCGGGGACAGATCGTCAAGGGTGCCATGTATCTGGCAATGGAAATCGCGTATATCTACTACATGATCACCACCGGGATCACCAGTCTGTCCAATATGGTCACGCTGGGCACCCACGAGCAGGGCATGACCTTTGATGAAACTCAGGGCATCTACGTCGTCCAGCAGGGCGACAACTCCATGCTGATGCTGCTTTACGGCGTAGTGGCCATCGTCATCACCGTCATGGCGGCCGTGGTGTGGATGACGTCCGTCTACTCCGGAGAAGACGCCCGGCAGCGCAAACTGGTGGGCAGAAAAGTACCCGGCATTCTCGACGACGTCACCAGCCTTTTTGACGCGCACATCGTCCGGCTGTTCCTGTGCCTGCCCCTGTTGGGCATTCTGGTTTTCACGGTAACACCGCTGATTTACATGATCCTGATGGCGTTCACCAACTACGACGCGGATCACCAGCCCCCCGGACACCTGTTTACCTGGGTGGGCCTGGAAAACTTCCGGGCGATCATGGACGCCAGCGGAAAGCTGGGCTCCACCTTCCTGCCCATTCTGGGCTGGACGCTGGTCTGGGCTGTGGCGGCCTGCTTCTCCTGCTATTTCGGCGGCATGTTCCTGGCCATTCTCATCAACTCCAAGGGCATCAAGCTCAAGAAGATGTGGCGCACCGTGTTCGTGCTGGCCATGGCGGTGCCCTCCTTCATCTCCCTGCTGGTCATCAGCACCATGCTGGGCAAGAACGGCATCATCAACGTGCTGCTCCAGAACTGGGGCTTCACCACGGAGGCGCTGCCCTTCCTGACCAACGCCACGTGGGCCAGAGGCACAATTATCGTGGTCAACCTCTGGGCCGGCATCCCCGCCACCATGCTGATGGTTTCCGGCATCCTGATGAATATCCCGCCGGAGCTGTACGAGAGCGCCTCCATTGACGGCGCGAATCCCGTCCAGCAGTTTGTCAAGATCACCTTCCCCTACATGCTTCAGGTAACGACGCCCTATCTGATCACCAACTTTATCGGCAACATCAACAACTTCGGCGTCATTTACTTCCTGACGGGCGGCGGTCCCAGCACCCTGGATTACTACAAGGGCGCCGGCAAGACCGACCTGCTGGTCACATGGCTCTACAAGCTGACCAACGACAGCAACGACTATAACCTGGCCGCTACCCTGGGCATTCTGATTTTCATCATCTCCGCGGCGTTCTCCATGTTTACCTATGCCCAGGCGCGCATCAGTGAGAATGAGGAGGCGCTGCAGTAATGAATATGAAAGAAATCATCGGTCTGCGCAGAAGACCGCAGCTCATTGCCGCAGGCATCTACATCGTATCACTGGTAAGCCTGTTTCTCCCGTTCGCGTCCGTAGGCGGGAAAACCGTCAGCGGCGTATCCGCCGCTCTCAGTCTGGGCGGGCTGCACTTGGCCGCGGCGGTTCTGACCGTTCTGGCTGCGGCCATCGGCGCGTTTCTGCTGGTACGGCCCAGCGTCAAGGGGGCCCGCCTCTGGGCGGCTGCCGGCGCTGTCGAGACTGCGGCCGTCTCCATCGTGCTGTTTGCCAGCAAGATGATCATTGACGGCAGCGATCTGTTTTCCGAAAAATTCCTGGTGAAGAATTTCGGCATCGGCTACTGGCTGCTGCTGATCACCGCCTTTGTGGGCCTGTATTACGCCATGGCGGCCACCAAGCTTTCCGTGGGCTATATTGTTCTCGCTCTGATGACGGTGATCTGGCTGTTCCCCATCCTGTGGATCGTGCTGACCTCCTTCCGGGGTGAGAGCGGCTACTACGTCGGCTATTTCATCCCCAGGACCTTCACCCTGGACAACTATATCAATCTCTTCCGGTCCGACGGACCTCTGCCGTTCCTCCGGTGGTGGATGAACACCTTCTTCGTGGCCTCCATCAGCTGCGTCCTGAACACGCTGATTGTGCTGATCACCTCCTTCATTCTCAGCCGCCAGCGCTTCCAGGGCCGCACGCTGCTGATGAAATCCATGATGGTCATTGGCATGTTCCCCGGCTTCATGTCCATGATCGCCGTATACAACATCCTCAAGGGCATGGGCATGAGCCAGAGCCTGGGCGCTCTGATTCTGGTCAACGTGGCCAGCTCCGCCATGGGCTACTACATCTGCAAGGGCTTCATGGACACGGTCCCCAAGGCCATGGACGAGGCCGCCCGCATCGACGGCGCCACCAATTTCACGATCTTCTACAAGATCATGATTCCCATGGCCAAGCCCATCGTCATCTATCAGCTCATGAGCGCCTTCATGGGGCCCTGGGGCGATTACATCTTCCCCAGCCTGCTGCTGGGTGACAAGCAGTCTTCCTACACGGTGGCCATCGGCTTGAAGTGGCTGACGGACCAGCAGCGCATTGAAACCTATTACACCCAGTTTGCCGCCGGCGCTGTGCTGGTGTCGGTCCCCATTGTCATTCTCTTCGCCATGCTCCAAAGATACTACGTGGAGGGCATGTCCGGCGCGGTCAAGGGATGACGGAAACGTCCCCAAGCGGCAGGCAGAGCAGGCATCTGCCCGCTTGAAATCCCGCCCCGCAGCGCTCTGCTGTGGGGCGGGATCACTTTGAACAAGGAGGCAGGCTGCTCCCGGCGGGAGCGGCCAGACGAATATGGCAATCAGAAAGAGATGGACCGCTCTGCTTTTGGCGGCGCTGGCCCTGTGCGCCTCTCTCACCGGCTGTGCCGGCGGCGGAAAGGAGGACGTCTCCACCGCGCTGGGCGTCATGCGCAAGTACAACAAGGCCCAGCCCCAGGACATTGACGGCAGCTACCGCAGCTACTACGAGGTTTTTGTCTACAGCTTTTATGACAGCGACGGAGACGGCGTCGGCGATCTCAAGGGACTGACCCAGTCGCTGGACTACATCAACGACGGCGATCCCTCCACCGACACGGATCTGGGCTGTACGGGCATCTGGCTCATGCCCATTATGCCCTCCCCCAGCTACCACAAATACGACGTGACAAACTACATGGACATCGATCCGCAATACGGCTCCATGGAGGATTTCCGGGAGTTTCTGGAAGCCGCCCACCAGCGGGGCATCCATGTGATCATTGACTTTGTGATGAACCACACCTCCTCCGGCCACCCCTGGTTCCAGGAGGCGTCCGGTTATCTCCGGACTCTGGAGAAGGGGGAGGACCCGGATCCGGAGGCTTGTCCCTACGTGGACTACTACAACTTCTCCCGGGAGCCCAGCACCTGCCAGCTGGAGGGCACAGAGTGGTATTACGAAGCGCCCTTCTGGAGCGGAATGCCGGATCTGAATCTGAACAGCGAGGCGGTCCGGGCGGAGCTGGAAGAGATTGTTTCTTTCTGGCTGGATCTGGGCGTGGACGGCTTTCGTCTGGATGCGGCCAAGGAATTTGTCTCCGGGGCCACCGAGGCCAATATTGAGATCCTCACCTGGTTCAACGATATGGTCAAGGCGAAAAAGAGCGACGCTTTTATTGTGGCCGAAGTCTGGACGGATCTCAGCACCTACTCCCAGTACTACGCCAGCGGCGTCAGCTGCTTCAACTTCTCCTTCGGCAACAGCGAAGGCGTCATCCCCAATGTCGTCAAGCACGTCAGCGGCGCCGACGCATCCTCCTACGGCAAAGCCATCATGAAGCTCCAGGACGCGCTCTCCGCCTACAACCCGGATTACATTGACGCTCCCTTCTACACCAATCACGACATGGGCCGGGCAGCAGGGCACTATTTCAATGAATACAGCGCCCATCAGACCAAGATGGCCCAGGCCCTGAATCTTCTGATGTCCGGCAGCTCCTTTCTCTATTACGGCGAGGAGCTGGGTATGAAGGGCTCCGGCAAGGATGAGAACAAGAGGGCGCCCATGTACTGGTCCGACAGCCCGGACTGCGCCGGTCTTTGCGACGGTCCGGCAGACATGGAAGACTTCGATATGAAATATCCCAGCTTCGAGGAGCAGAACGCCGACGGAGACTCCATCTTCTGGTTCGTGGCGCAGGCGGTCCGGCTGCGCAATGCCTATCCCGCCATCGCCCGGGGCGCCGCCGTCTTCGAGGAAGGGCTTTCCAACGACGGCGTCTGCGTCCTGCGCAAGAGCTGGAACGGCGAGGAGGTCCTGCTGGCCTTCAATATCTCGGAAACGCCCCGGAGCGTGGACCTCTCCGGTGTGACGGTTTCCGGCGGCGCGCCGGAAATTGGCGGCGTGCTGGTGACTTCGCCGGAGGAACCGTCGCTGAAGGATGGAACCCTCTCGCTGCCGTTATATTCAGTGGCGGTGCTCGTCTGCGGCTCCTGAAAAAAGGCCCTGTCTGCACAGCGGCGGGCGAAGGTCCTGTCCTCCCCAGGAAAAACAGATAAAAAGGAAGATCTCACAGCAAGGCTGACAGCCGCGCTGTGAGATCTTTTTTCCGCCCGGACCAGTTTGCCGCCGCCCTGCCCGTCAGGCAGCCCGAAGGGCTTCTCTCCTTTCCCCCAAATTCCATTTCCCAAAATTTTGTCTGGCGCAAACTTTTTGCCCCGGAACTCCGTCTATTATACAGACGGCGCTCTTCACCGGCCGGGCGGAACGGCGTTCCATCTCTTCTCCCCGCATCAAAACAAGCAGAAAGGAACATCAATGTGACAAAGGAAGACACTCTGACGCAATATCTGGTTGAAAATCAGTCGGGATTTTACCGGCTGGCCTACAGCGTTCTGAAAAATCCGGACGAGGCTTTGGATGCCGTACAAACCGCCGTCTGTCATGCTCTGGAACGGCAGGGCAGTCTCCGGAACACCGGCGCGGTCCGCCCCTGGTTTTACCGCATCCTGATGAACACTTGTCACGATATCCTCCGCCAAAGGGCGCGGACGGTTCCTTTTCCCGAGGATCTGGAGCTCTTTCAGGAGGACCGGGAGCCCTCCGACGGCATTTTGGGCCGGCGAGTGGACGCCCTGCCGCCCGAAATGGGGACCGTGATCCGGCTGCGGTTTTATGAAGAGCTGACCCTGCGGGAAATCAGCCAGATTACCGGGCAGAATTTGAGTACCGTGAAAAGCCGTCTATATGCCGGCTTGAAAAAATTGCGCATCGCATTGGAAGGAGCGGAAGTTTTATGAACAAATTCAGACAAGCCAAAGCGGAATATGACAGCACCCCCATTCCCCCCCAGCTGGCGGAGCGCGTCCAGGCGGGGATCCGCATGGGCGCCGCCCATTACCGGAACCACCGCCGCCGGACTGTCCGGCGCTGGACGGCGGCAGCCGCCTGCTTCTGCCTGGTGCTGGCGGGACTGAACCTGTCGCCCGCCATAGCCAGCGCTGCCTCCGGCGTACCGGTTCTGGGAGGACTGTTCCGGGTGCTGACCTTTGTGGACTATAACAAATCCGAGGACGGCATTCACTACAGCGTTTCCGCCCCCGCAGTGGAAGCGGAGAGCGCTCTGGCAGAGCGTGTCAACGCCGCCATACAGGAAAAGGTTGACCAGCATCTCGCCAAAGCGCAGCAGGACTGGGACGCTTACCGGGAAGCCTTCTTTGCCACCGGCGGCACAGAAGACGAGTGGGGCGGCCGCGAAATGGACGTGATCATCGACTATGAAATCAAGCGCCAGACAGAAACGCAGGTCTCCTTCCTCGTGTCCTTTTCCGAGGGCTGGGTGGCCTCCCACGAGGAGCGCTGCTACTACAACCTGGATCTTGCGGAGAACCGGGATCTGACGCTCCGGGATTTTCTGGGAGAGAATTGGGCTGCCATCTGCAACGCCGCCATCCAAGAGCAGATTGACGGGAGTATGGACGGCAGCGGCTTCTCATATTTCTTCTCTCCCAGCCAGGGGGGCTTCACCACGGTGGACGAAAACACCGGCTTCTATGTCCGCGAGGACGGCGTGGTCGTGGTGTGCTTCCCCAAATACAGCATTGCCGCCGGCGCGGCCGGCGCTCCGGAATTTGCCGTACAGATGCCGGAGGATGGAACGGACCTTCCCTGAATCCCCCTTCACCGGCGCCTGAATATAAAATCCGCCCCTCAAGGTCAGCCCGGAAAAACGACGCCATTGACGTCCGTCCGGGCCCCTTAAGGGGCATTTTCTGTCGCGGCGGCCATGGCCTTCAGAACTGCTGCTCCGTCCTTCCGGCGCTCCAGCCCCGGACCGTCTCCCTTAGCCCGTCCAGGTCCAGCACACCCAGGGCAAACCCCTTTTGCACCAGCTCCTGCGGGAGATACTCGTCATACTTGTCAAAGAGCGGCAGCTCATTGGGATAGACCAGCTCCATGGGGTCTATGGGCTTGCCGGCCTCCTCCGACAGCACCTGGAAAAATGTCTGCGCGTCCGCCTTCATGGCAAACTGCATGTAGTAGGGACGGGCAGAATCCAGATTCCGCAGGCCCAGCCGGGCCCCGCACCTGATCTTCAGAAACCGCTCCAGGGTGAGAAAGGTATAGGTGCCCACCCAGGGCAGCAGGCACCACATGGTTCCCCCCAGGTGGATCAGCGGATGTTTCCCGGCGCCGGAGCGCACCGCCGTAAACCGCGCCTGCTCCAGCCGGGCCACCGCGTTTTTCATCAGATACGGGTACTGCCGCTCCTCCCGGAGGACCTGCCGCATCCTCCGGAGGATTTTGGTGTGCAGATCCCCGGGACACTGGCCGAAGTAAGCCGGAATACTGCCTTTGACCTGCTCGCAATACACCAGGTGCCGCTTTACGTCCACATCCAGCACCACCCATACATGCCCCGCGATGGCCAGCTTTTCCCCCACCGGCGGCGGCATGACAATCGTCCCCAGCTCCTGGGCCTCGCTGCGGACGGTGTACTCCTCATTTTCCTGAAACACCCCGTAGAACCGGTAGGAATTCACCACCCGCTCTCCCGCCAGTCCCACAATCAGGCCGCCCCGCTCCGTCCGCTGGATGTGGTCGCTTTCCACAAGGTGGCGCAGCAGCACCTTGTAGTCCTCCTGGGAGATGCGGTGGAAGTAGTGCAGCTTCAGCACCCGGTCCGCCAGCGCCCCCGGGGACAGCTCCCCGCAGGAGGCCAGAGTGGACATGGTCTGATGGTACAGCAGGCTGAAGGGCAGCCGGTCCAGCCGGGGCGGCTCCACCCAGCGCTCCTCCAGGTACAGCTGCACCAGGGCGACGCCCTGGAGGAGCTTCCACGGTATGGTGGAGGGCAGCATAGCCCGGGCCTCCGGCTCGTCCTCCCGCATGACGAACCACATCTCCGGCGGCGCTTCCCGCCTTCCTGTGCGGCCCATGCGCTGGAGAAAGGAGGACACCGTCCAGGGCGCGTCGATCTGGAAGGCCCGCTCCAGGCGGCCAATGTCAATGCCCAGCTCCAGCGTGGCGGTGGTGACGGTGGTCATATACTGGGAGTCATCCTTCATCACCCCCTCCGCCGTCTCCCGGTAGGAGGCGGAGAGATTGCCGTGATGGATCAGGAACCGGTCCGGCTCCCGCCTGCGCTCGCAGTACTGCCGCAAGGTAGCCGTCACCGTTTCGCACTCCTCCCGGGAGTTGACGAAAACCAGGCATTTTTTCCCCTGGGTGTGCTCAAAAATGTAGCCGAGGCCCGGGTCCGCGCTGTCCGGGGCCTGGTCAGTCTTTTCCTCCAGCACCGGCAGCGCCTCGATGTCCGTCCGTCCGTCGGCGGCCTGTATGTCCTTCACATAGAAATGCTCCATGCTCAGCCGCCACTTTACTCCCACGGCCTCAATTTTGGGAATGATGGTCCGCCGCCCGGTGCCCAGGGAGAGAAACTCCCCCGTCCGCTCCGGGTCGCCGATGGTGGCGGACAGACCGATGCGCCGGGGGTTCACCCCCGCCAGACGGCTCAGCCGCTCAATAAGGCACAGCGTCTGCCCGCCCCGGTCCCCCCGCAACAGGGAGTGAACCTCGTCGATGACCACAAAGCGCAGATCCCCGAAGAGCTTGGGGATGGCAGCGTGCTTGTGGAGCAGCATGGCCTCCAGGGACTCCGGGGTAATCTGGAGGATGCCGGAGGGGTGCTTCATGAGCCTGCTCTTGTGGCTGTGGGCCACGTCCCCATGCCAGTGCCAGACGGGGATGTCCGCCTCGGCGCACAGATCGCCCAGGCGGAGGAACTGGTCGTTGATGAGCGCCTTCAGCGGACCGATGTAGATGCAGCCCACGGAGGAAGGCGGGTCCTGATCGAACAGGGTGATAATAGGGAAGAAGGCCGCCTCCGTCTTGCCGGAGGCGGTGGAGGCCGTCAGCAGCACGTTGTCGTCGGTATGAAAGATGGCCTCGCCCGCGGCCACCTGGATGGCCCGCAGATTTTCCCAGCGGCTGCGGTAGATATACTCCTGAACAAAGGGGGCGTAGCGGTCGAAGATGCTCATAGACTGCTCCTTGTATGATCGTTCGGTTCAATCGGATTTTTGCTGCTGCTGTGTTTTGTATGGCATAGGTCCGATATATTCAAATCCACATTTACAGCTCAAACTCCGCGAACTGTCCGTCCGCGCCCGCCTCCTGTACCGCGTTCTGCGCATAGGCGAAATTTTCGCTGCCCAGCAGCTCCCGGACCTTGATCTCCGGATTCTGATAGACGATGTCCAGCACCTCGATGAAATCCCGGATGACCTCCCGGGGCGTGATATGCTCGTCCGCGCCGATGCGGCCGAACTCGATCTCAATGAAGTCCGCCATATCCTGCCCGGCGACAATCCGGGGGTACCCGTAGAGCTCCGCGTGGATATCCGCCAGCTTCTCCACCAGGATCAGCATTTCCTCCGGCGTCAGAGGCTGGAGCCGGATCACCGGAGAGAGCAAATCCTTGTGCTGTCCGGCAAAGCGCCCCTCCGCCAGACGGGAGCGGAGGGCTTCATAGCTGTAAACGCCCCGGCGGGGATCCTCCATGCACTGGGGGGTGCCGCAGAGAATGATGCCCAGGTGCTGCGCCTTGCCCTGCATGGTGTCGTTGTACATGGTCAGAATTTTTTCATAGTTGTACTGCCGGGTGACGGCGTTGGGAATCTTATAGATGTTCACCAGCTCGTCGATGAGAATCAGCATCCCGGCATAGCCCGCCTGCTGCAAAAAGCAGGCGAAGAGCTTCAAATACTCGTACCAATCGTCGTCGGTGACAATGATATTGACCCCCAGCTCCTGCCGGGCCTCGGTCTTGGTGACGTATTCGCCCCGGAACCACTTGAGAACCCTGGCCTTGGTCTCGTCGCTGCCGGAAACATAAGCGCGGTAGTAGAGCGTCAGCAGCCGGGCAAAATCAAAGCCGTGAACCATTTCATTCAGGGAGCCGATGACGGCGGAAATCCGCCGCTCCGTCAGCGCGGTGAGCCGGGGGTCCGTGACGTCCAGCTCCGCAGAGGCCGCGGCCTCCTGCTGCACGCTGCTGATCCACCGGTCCAGAATCAGAGACAGCGCGCCTCCCTCCGGCTTGGTCTTGGTGGACATGTTGCGGACCAGCTCCTTGTAGGTGGCCAGCCCCTGCCCCCGGGTCCCCTGGAGCCGCCGCTCGGGAGAGAGGTCCGCGTCCACCACCACAAAGTTCTTCGCCATCACGTAATTGCGGATGGTTTGCAGCAAAAAGCTCTTGCCGCTTCCATATCTGCCCACAATGAAGCGGAAGGAAGCGCCTCCTCCGGCGATGATATCCACGTCGTGGAGGAGGGCGTCAATCTCGGCCTTCCTTCCCACGGTGACGTACGGCAGCCCCACCCGGGGCACCACGCCGCCCTTCAGGGAATTCATCAAAGTCTGAGCGATTCGTCTGGGTATTTTCATGGGCCCACCATCTCTTTCAAATCATCCATATAGTCCTCGATCACCTGAGGCGTACCGTCCAGAACGGAATCCTGGAACAGGTCGTACAGCTTTTCATTGACGCCGTCCGCCAGAACGGACAGCAGGTATCCCTCCGCCTGCACCCATCCGGTATCCCCGCCGTAGAGCAGGCATTGCAGCAGGCGGCGCTCCGCCGGAGCCAGCGCCCCGTCTGCGGACTCCTCCGGCTCCGGTGTCCGTTCCGGAGCCTCCTCCTGCGGGAGAAACTCCTCCTCCTCCACAATCAGCCGCTCCTGGGTGATGGCCGCGTCCTGCCGGATGCGGGTCAGCTGTGTGTAGTCGATGGCAATCTTTTTTTCCTCGACGGCCCTTTTTTCCGCCGCAAGCGCCTGGATTTCCTCCCGGATAATCCGGAGAATCCACTTCGTCTCCAGTTCGGACCGGACCGGATGGCGGTAGTCGAAAGCCTGGCGCATTTCGCAGTCAATGGTCTTCATCAGCGTTTCCAGCTTCATGCCGGCTCCCGGGACGACGGTGCGCTTCCACACGGACCATATGCCGTTTTCGCAGCGGAAGACGCACCGCTCATCCACCGCGTATTCATAATTGCGCCGCTTCAGCGGGTCGCAGAAGACCGCCGACTCAAAGGGCCGCGCCTGATACCGTCCGGGGCTGCCGAAGTACTGCTCCGCCAGAGTTTTTCTGCACCGGGCGGCGTAATGCTGCGACATGCGCCGCAGCACCGGTACCATCACCGCGTCCATCTCCTCCCGGTGGGACGCGTAGAACCTGGAGCGGCTCAGCCATTTGGGCGCAAGGTACTTCACCGCCTGGATGATCCTCTCCGGCTCCAGGGTCTCCAGCTGCTCAAACGCCAGTACGCTCCGGTCGAAAAGCACTTGGGCCGAGCCGGAGAGGAGCTCCGGGTCCAGCCCGTAATAGACGGCATAGTCCCCTATCCATTGATTCAGATACGGGAGGACGGCGCTGTCGATCTGTCCGTAAGCGTCCCGGAAAGCCAGCAGCCTGCGGTATCCCTCCATGTCGTCCTCAGCGCCTGTCCGATTGATGATCTCATAGATGTAGAGGAAGGCGAAGGAGCGGGAGGTCTCCCGGAGCTCCCCCTCCCTCAGCTTTGTCCGCCAGGAGAAGTATCCCCGGAGCTCCTGATCCGACAGCGCCTGATAGGTGGGATAGTAGCACTGCACGCGGCCGGAATACTCGTAATCATCCGTATAATTTGCCAGCAGCTTGGCCTGCTGCATGAAAATGATGTCCCGGGATTTCCAGTGCTGCCCGCTCTTGTTTTCCAGAGAGCGGGCGGCGCGGAGGATGGAGGGCAGGCGTTCGGTTTTCCGGACCGGCTGGGGGCGGATCGCTTCATCCCTGAATACCTGGCTGTGAAACCACTCCGCCGCCGCTTTCATTTTTCTTGCATCCACAGCGCCTGCACTCCCTTTCGTCCAAATGTTCGGCATTATTATATCGCACAAGAAAAAGCCCGTCAAGCAAGCGGCGAAAAAAATTGCATCGGATTCTCCCACATGGCAAGCCGCCATACTTTTTCCTTGACAAACCTATCGGCACGTGATATATTAAATACATCGAGAAACGATATATTAACAACGAACGGGAGGACACCCCATGAATACACAAAAACGGTTTGCGCTGACAGGAGGGCTGCTTGGCGCCACTTATCTGACGGTCAACCACCTGCTCCCCGCCCTGCCGGAGCTGGCGCTGGGACTGCTGCTGGGACTGGGGGCGCTGCTGGCAACGGAGCTGCTGCCCGAGGCTCTCTGGAGCAGGCTGAGGGTGTGGAAGCACCGTGGAGAATAGAAATCCGCCTCTTACCGAGGCACTGTTCTATATCCTTCTGGCCGCGCGGGAGCCCATCCATGGCTACGGCATCATTCAGGAGGTGTCGGAGATGACCGGAGGCCGGGTGAACCTGGGACCGGGAACGCTGTACGGGGCCATCAACTCCATGCTGGAGAGGGGCTGGATTGTACTCTACAGCGCGGACCCGGGCTCCCGGAAGAAGAAGGAATACGTGATTACCGGCACAGGCCGGGAGGTCTTCCGCGCCGAGCTGCTGCGGCTGCGGGAGCTGGTGCGCAACGGGGAGAAAATGGAGGACGGGATATGATCCGCTGGAAATTCACCTTTGACAAGGACGAGGAGCAGGATTGGCTCAACGACTGGGCCCGGCATGGCTGGGCCATGACCTCTTTCTGGCTGGGTGTCGTCACCTTTGTCCCCTGCCGGCCGGGAGAGTATATCTACCAAATCGACCTTCTGCCGGGAAAGGGGCTCTGGGCCGACGACTACGAAGGCTATGTAATCTTCATGGACGAGATGGGCGTGCAGGTGCTTCAGCGGTGGGGGCGGTGGGTGTACCTCCGCAAGCGGGCGGAGGACGGTCCCTTTGAGGTCTACACCGACTCGGAATCCAGACTTACCCTGTACCGCCGCATCCGGAGGATGTTCCTGTGGGCTTTTCTTGTGGTGCTCCTGTGCTCGGCCAGCGGGTGGAACATGCTGCTCCAGTTTCCGGAGGATGTGCTTGCCAGAGGGCTCGCGGGGTTCTACATCGTGTTCCTGACCGTCATCCTGCGGGCCATCTGGCAGTGCTCTCGGCGGATCAGGGACCTGGAGCGGCAGAACCCATAGAGAGGAGGAATGACTGTGAAGAACGGGAATCTGCGGATCGCCTCCGGCTGTCTTCTGCTGGCCTGCGCCCTGGAGTTTTGGGGCGCGGCGGACCGCCGCAGGGAAAAGGAGCGCGGACAATGAAGGAAAAGCGAATCTGGCTGATTTGTCTGATGGTTCTGGGCGCTGCGGCGGTGCTGCTGGGGCTCTCCCGGCTGTTGTGGACCGGGGCGCCGGACGAGTTGGTGCGGGCGCTGGGCGTAATGATCCTCATCACGCTGCCGGTATTCGCCTTCACGACGGTCCGGCTCTTCTCCGGGAAGAACAATCCCAAATAAGGCAAACCGCCGTCCCGACGGGGAACGGCGGTTTTCTGTGTGTCAAAAAGGGATGGAAATTGATTCGCTCCCCGGGGTGTGAACTCCTGCGGAGAGCTTTTTCGGCAGCCTGTTTCTTGATTCCGGCAATGGGAAGACGGGATCAAAGCATGCTCTTTTCCACCCGAATCTGCTCCAGCAGCTCCAGGGTCAGCTCCCTGGTGCCCAGCCAGTCGCTGAAGGCGGTGGCGCATCCGGCGGCCACCCCCATTTGCAGGGCTTTGCCGAAATCTCCGGTCTGCCGCAGCCCCGTAAGGAATCCGGCCACCAGAGAATCCCCTGCTCCCACGGTGTTGCTCGTCCGGCCGCAGCAGGCGTTGGCGAAATACAGCTCCCGGCTCTCTGTCAGCAGGAAAGCCCCGCTGCCGCCCATGCTGACCAGCACGTTCCTGGCCCCCTCCAGCTGCAGCCGGTGGGCCAGATCCACGCCCTCGCCATATTCCAGATCCTCCACGCCGAACAGCGCCCCCAGCTCCACCAGATTGGGCTTGATGAGGAAGGGGTGGCATTCCAGGCACTGCCACAGGGTCTCCCCGCTGCAATCGAGCACCGTCATGCACCCGGTCTCCTCCAGCTGCCGGAGGATAGAAACATACAGGGCGATGTTCTGCGCCCAACCGGAGATCACCACGGCGTCTTCCCGCTTCACCGATGCCAGCAGCTCCAGCAGGCGGACCAGATCCCCCGCCCCCAGATCCGGCCCCCGGCCGTTGACGGCGGTCTCCACCGGACCGCGAATTTTCACATTGATGCGGCTCTGCCCGCCCCCGGTCAGCTCCAGCAGCGTGTGCGGGCAGCCCAGATCGTCCATCAGGTCCCGGATGGTCTGCCCGATGCGTCCCGCCGCAAACCCCAGAGCTCTGGTCTCCTCCCCCAGCCGCTGAAGAGAAAGGGAGACGTTGATCCCCTTCCCACCTGGGTAGATCACCTCGCTGCTGGTCCGGTTGATCTGCCCGGGAATCAGCTCCGCGTCCACCGTGTAGTCCAGGGACGGATTGGTTGTAATCGTATAGATCATAAAAAGATGCCTCCCCCTCCTGAGAATGCCAATAGAATACCACGAAAGCGCCGCCTTTTCAAGGCGCAGGTGAAAAAATCCTCCAGGTTTACCCCACCATATCATAATAGACGTTGACGTAACACTGCACGTTCAGCAGCGACACCACCGCGTCGGGCTGAATCTCTGCCAGCAGCTCCTTCAGGCTCCCGTCATAGTACCGGGCGTCCAACAGATGCAGCTCCCCCGCCGCCAGAGACAGGTAGGGCCCCACCGCTCCCGCAAAGGATTCCCTCAGCACAGCCACCACCGGTCCATCCGGGCGGTCCAGGTTTTCGATTTTCAGATAGCCGCAGTCCCCCCGGAGCATGGCGCCATAGCTGCTTCCGGCGTAGTAGTCCTCCGGCACAATCTGGTTCTCGTCGTACAGCGCCTCAAAGCCGCCCTCATAGGTTACGCCGTACCGGGTCAGTCTCATGCGGACCGGCTCCTTTGGCACAGGCATGACGAAATCCTCCGGCGGGGCGTAAGCCAGCGTGACCTTCCTGCCCCAGGAGCCCAGAAAAGCGTCCTCCCACACCTGCGCGGCGAACCGGTCCTCCTCCAGAACGGAGACGTCCATCTCCAGGCCGCAGCGGCGGTTCAGCTCCCCGGCGATGGTCCGGGCGGCCCACACGCCGGTGGGCAGGGTCCAGTGGTGGTCCGTACGGTAGAAGCACCCGTAGTGGTCCAGACCGTCCTCATGAAGGCTGCGGCGCAGATCCAGCACCTCCACCCCCGCCTCCTCCAGCCCCTCCAGCAGCAGGGTGGCCTCCTCATTGGCGTTGCACATATCATCCATAGGCAGCTGGGGGTCCTCCCCGCAGATTTTGCAGGGAGCCTGGACGTACAGGAAATCCGCCTCCAGCTGATTTTCCACATAGTCCCGGAAATCCGCCACCTTCGGCTCCGGAGGATTCTGATAGTAGTACATATTGCCCACGCTGGTGAGATGGCCGTTGTTTAGCCGGACGACCTCTGTGCCCTGGAAAATCCATTTCCCGGCCAGACGCTCAACGGCGGCGTTGGCCTCCTTCAGCCTGACCTGCCCCGGCATCTCCGTGGTGCAGAAGGCCCGGCAGGTATCCTTGAACCAGTTGACCACACCGGTATAGGTGATCCCCTCCGGACCGGGCTGGTAGCCGGTCACGCTCACTTCGGAATATCCCAGAACGGCCCCGGCCGCGCTGCCGAGCACCAGCAGCAGGCAGCAGCCCAGAATCACCAGGAACGCGGCCGCCCCCGCGGACTTTGGCTTTTTCATCATGCCGCCTCCTAAAAGTTGAAGTAAATGAAGGGATTGTAGGTGCTGCTCACCACATAGGTCAGCACCAGCAGGAACAGCGCCGCCTGTCCGGCGGATTCCAGCCAGGCCCGGGGCCGCTCCGGAATCCGCTGCCACAGGCCCTCCAGCGGCAGGCAGAAGAGCAGTGCCGCCCCGAAATAGACCTTCATGTTCCCGAAGTAATAGAGGAAATCGCCGGCGTTCCCTCTTCCGCCGGTGAACATGGCGGCGAAGTACGCCCCCGCCTGGGACAGGCTGTCCGCCCGGAACAGCACCCACAGCAGCAGCACACACAGCAGCGTGTAAGGCCGCCGGAAAATTCCCAGACGCCGGTTCAGCCCGCCATATTTCTCCGCCATCAGCAGCACAAAGTACCCCAGGCCCCACAGAATAAAGGTCCAGTTGGCCCCATGCCAGATGCCGGTGAGCAGCCACACCGCAAACAGATTCAGCAAGTGCCGGCGAGGGGAGACCCGGTTGCCGCCCAGGGGGATATAGACATAGTCCCGGAACCAGGTGGACAGGGAAATGTGCCAGCGCCGCCAGAAATCCGTAATGGACACAGCCAGATAGGGCCGGTTGAAGTTCTCCAGGAAGTGAAAGCCAAACATCCGGCCCATGCCGATGGCCATGTCGCTGTAACCGGAGAAGTCAAAATAGATTTGAAGCGCGTAGGCCGCGGCCCCCAGCCAGGCCATGGGCGCGGAGAGATTCTGGCTGCCGAACGCGGCGTCGGCCACCAGAGCCATATTGTTGGCCAGGACGGCCTTTTTCCCCAGTCCGGCAATCAGGCGGGGCACGCCCTCACAGAAGTCCTCCCAGGTTTCCCGGCGGCCGTGGATTTCCCGGGCCACGGTTTCATAGCGGACGATAGGGCCCGCAATAAGCTGCGGAAAGAACGCCACGTAAAGCCCCACGTCCAGGACGCTGCGCTGGGCCGGCGATTTTCCCCGGTATACGTCGATCACATAGCTCATGGCCTGGAACGTATAAAAGGAGATGCCGATGGGCAGCGCCAGACGAACCTCCGGCACAGGCAGTCCCAGCAGCCCAAGATTATGGCAGACAAAGCCCAGATATTTGAAGAGGAACAGCATGGACAGGTTGTAAACCACCGCGGCAGCCAGCGCCGCCTTACGGTAGGGCCGGCCCTCCGCCGCAAGACCGCCGAAGAACCAGTTCACGCATATGGACACCAGCAGAAGCAGCACCTTCACCGGCTCCCCCCAGGCATAGAAGAACAGGGAGACCAGAAGAAGAAACGCGTTGCGCAGCCTCCTCTGCCGGAGAAAAGGGCTGTAATAGATGATAAGCGTACAGGGCAAAAACAAAAAGAGAAATTCAGCGGAAGAAAAAATCATATCTCGTCCCCCTCGCCGCCGGAACATTTGGGCCAGTATAGCATATCTCGCCTGTTTTGTCCATCTTTTTCCAGCTTAACCACGAAAAACGCATAAATTACCACAATTTACGCCTTGCCCCGGGGCGATGCCGTCCGGTATACTGTCCAGAGGGAGGCGAGCCTCCCATTTTTGTGGAAAGGAGCATACGAGCAATGAAGAAAAAACATCTGCCGCGTATGCCGGGACTGCTGCTGGCGGCGCTGCTGCTGGCCCAGACGGCGCTGGCCGGCGAGAGCGTGGCGGTGACGGTGGACGGCGCGCCCGTACCGGCTTTTGTGGAGGGAGGGACAACATACGTGCAGCTCTCCCCGCTTCTGGAGGCCATCGGCGGGTGGGAGACCGCCTGGGACCATCACGCCAGGGTCGCCTCGGCGGAAACGGAGCTGTTCACCCTTGACGTTCCCATTCAGCGCAGCTACGTGCTGGCCGACGGCTATACATATTGGATTGACGGAACGGCGCTGATACGGGAGGATCGCACATATGTGCCCCTGCGAAGCCTTGCCAATCTGCTGGGAGCAGAGGTGGACTTTGTAAATTGGGATTTTCCGGTGCGGGTGCGGAGCGCCGAACCGGCGGCGTACACGGAGGAGGACTTCTACTGGCTCTGCCGCATCATCAGCGCGGAAAGCCGGGGTGAAAGCCTGCTGGGACAGATCGCCGTGGGCAACGTCATCTGCAACCGGGTGGCGTCCGGCCAGTTCCCCGACACTGTCAAAGGCGTGGTGTTTGATACGCGCAACGGCGTACAGTTTGAGCCTGTGTCCAACAAAACCATTTATCAGGAGCCCACGGAGCAGAGCGTGCTGGCCGCCCGGCTGGTGCTGGCCGGCGTGGACGCGGCGGGAGAGAGCCTGTACTTCTTCAATCCGGCCCTGTCCAAGGGTTCGTGGGTCCGGGCGAACCGGCCCTATCATACCACCATCGGCTGTCATATGTTTTACCGGTAAACGGCGGTCCGGCAAGAGTCTCCTGCCCAAAAAGGAATAGAGAACATCTCCGCTTGACAATTTCTGTTAAGATGGCTACAATAGAGAACCAGTGAACACACCGCATCTTCAGAGCCTGCATTCACAATTTCAAATGCGGCCCGGGGCCTGCGCCCGGAGACATTTTCAATTATGAATACAGGTTCTCAAATAAATTCAGGAGAGAGACGACTATGGCTAAGGATCAAAGACAGGTGGACGCCATCACCGCCCGGGACACGGACTTCACCCAGTGGTTCACGGACGTATGCAAAAAAGCGGAGCTGATCGACTACTCCAGCGTCAAGGGAATGTTCATTTACCGCCCCTATGGCTACGCCATCTGGGAAAACATGCAGAAGGAGCTGGACCGTCAGTTCAAGGCCACCGGCCATGAGAATGTGGCCATGCCCATGCTGATTCCCGAGAGCCTGCTGCAAAAGGAGAAGGACCATGTGGAGGGCTTCGCCCCGGAGTGCGCCTGGGTGACTTACGGCGGCAGCGAAAAGCTGGAGGAGCGCTACTGCATCCGGCCCACCAGCGAAACCCTGTTCTGCGAGCACTACAAGAATATCATCCATTCCCACCGGGACCTGCCCAAGCTGTACAACCAGTGGTGCTCCGTACTGCGCTGGGAGAAGACCAGCCGTCCCTTCCTCCGCCACCGGGAGTTTCTGTGGCAGGAGGGCCACACCATGCACGCCTCCGCCCAGGAGGCCGTGGAGGAAACGGTGCGGATGCTGAATGTGTACGCGGATTTCTGTGAAAACTTCCTGGCCATGCCTGTGACCCGGGGCCGGAAGACCGACAAGGAGAAGTTCTCCGGCGCGGAGGACACCTATTGCGTGGAGTGCATGATGCACGACCGGAAGGCCCTCCAGGCAGGCACCAGCCACTATTTCGGCGACGGCTTCGCCAAGGCCTTTGACATCGCCTTCACCGGCGCGGACAACCAGCTCCACCACCCCCACCAGACCAGCTGGGGGGTGTCCACCCGGATGATCGGCGGCATCATCATGACCCACGGCGACAACAGCGGCCTGGTGCTGCCCCCCCGCATCGCCCCCATCCAGGCTATGGTGATTCCCGTGGCCCAGCACAAGGAGGGCGTTCTGGACGCCGCCTCCGCTCTGCTGGAGCGGCTGAAAAAGGCAGGCATCCGGGCGAAGATGGACAGCTCCGACCAGTCCATGGGCTGGAAGGCCGCCGAGTATGAGATGAAGGGCGTCCCCCTGCGGGTGGAGATCGGCCCCAAGGATATGGAGAAGAATCAGTGCTGCATCTGCCGCCGGGACACCGGGGAGAAGATTTTTGTCCCCCTCAGCGAGCTGGAGGAGGACGTGCGCTGGCTGCTGGACGAGGTCCACAAGGGCCTGTATAACCGGGCCAAGAAGAATCTGGAGGACCACACCCGGGTGTGCCTCACGCTGGAGGAGGTCAAGGCGTTTATGGAGGCCGAGGGCGGCTTTGCCAAAACCATGTGGTGCGGTGGGCTGGACTGCGAGCTGGCCATGAAGGAGAAGGCCGGGGTCACCTCCCGGTGTATGCCCCTGGAGCAGGAGCACGTGGCCGATGTGTGCGTCTGCTGCGGCAAGCCCGCCAAGCACTCTATTTTGTGGGGCGTGGCGTACTGATGAATATTTACGAATCCGCAGAGGATTATCTGGAGGCCATCCTGATCCTGCGGGAGCGGCAGGGGACGGTGCGCTCCATCGACGTGGTGCACCAGCTGGAGCTGACCAAGCCCAGCGTCAGCGTGGCCATGAAGCGCTTCCGGGAGAATGGCTACATCGAAATGGACGGCGACGGCTATATTACCCTGCTCCCCCCGGGGGAGGAGATCGCCCAGCGCATCTACGACCGGCATAAGCTGCTCACCAAGTTTCTCATCTGGCTGGGCGTATCTGAGGACGTGGCCGCCGCCGACGCATGCAAAATTGAACACGATTTAAGCGAAGAGACTTACTCCCGTATCAAAGAACACGCCGCAAAACATGGGATGAACCTTTCCGCAGATTTAACTTGAGCCCTTTCGTCAAAGTAAAAACCTCCGCCCGCCGGCGGAGGTTTTTTACGTCTGAAAAAGGGCGCACTGCGTCCTCATTTCCATTAAATGTATGGAAACGTACCACTTTTGGGGGAGTGCACGGTATGGTTGGAGGGAACTCCCTCCGACACGGCTCCGCCGTGCCACCTCCCTCAAGGAGGGAGGCTATTTTCACGCCTCAACGGCTCCCTCTCTGAGGGAGCTGTCAGCCGCAGGCTGACTGAGGGAGTTT
>OFFE01001017.1_pt1 | contig 21832 bp, 21 predicted proteins | sample 1521371 | NCBI WGS metagenome assembly OFFE01 (sample SAMEA3504131, study PRJEB24116) | mouse gut metagenome | biome: mouse gut; feature: mouse-associated habitat; material: faeces | place: Denmark | collected 2011 | reverse complement strand
TCTCTGTTATACCACTGCTGTCAACTTTTGGCTTTATTTTTGATTGTTGCTATAGTGTAGACCTATCCTCTCTGCAAACCGTCCAGCGTCAGGCCAAAGGCCTCGGCAAAGTGATCCAGGAACCAAACGACCTCCTCCATCTCCATTCCTCGCAGGGCCTCCAGAGTTTCCCCTGCGGCATCGCCGAATTCGTTGTTTCCCGCTTCCAGCTCCTCCAGACATTTGATATAGGCTGAGAGCTTGTCCGCCGCTTTGACGATCCGGCGCACCTCCCGGTCCTCCTCCCGCAGAAGCGGCGCGTAGGCGGGCCGCAGCTCCTCCGGCAGCATTCCCAGTAATTTTTCCGAGGCCTCCTCCTCCACCTGCCGGTAGGCGTCCCTGATGGCAGGGGTGTGGTACTTGATGGGGGTGGGCAGGTCTCCGGTGAAAATCTCCGGCGCGTCGTGAAAAAGCGCCGCCGCTGCACAGGCATCCGGACTGCAATCTTCATGGAACACATCCCGCCGGATAACGCCCAAGGCATGGGCCAGTACGGCGACCATGTGGCTGTGCTCCTGAATGTTCTCCGGTACGCTATTGCGCATCAAAGACCATCGGGTGATATACTTCATACGGGAAATGTAGGCAAAAAATTTGTGCATGGATATGGGTCCTTTCTATGTGTCTTGTTGCCGCGCGTCAGGGTGATTGCATTTTGTATTTTAATATGCTATACTATACAAAGAATTGTCAAAAGAAGGAGGCGCAACCGAAAATTTGCATCTCATCCACCGGAATGCAACCGCAGATCGGTGGAATTTGCATCTCTGCGCAGATAGGATAGGGCCATCTCAAACAAGGAGGACATCAAAAAATGTCTCTATCAGAAAATCTTCAATTTCTCCGCGCCCGGGAGGGCGTCACCCAGGAACAGCTGGCCGAGCGGCTGGACGTCAGCCGCCAGTCCGTCTCCAAATGGGAGAGCGGAGCCAGCTTTCCGGAAATGGATACCTTACTAAAACTCTGCGATATGTTCCACACCGACATGGACACCCTTCTCCGGGGGAGTGTGGAGCAGAGCCTCAGCGAGGACAGTGCCGGGTATGACCGTTTCATGACCAGCTACGCCCGGAAGGTGGCCGGAAGTGTGTCCGCCCTCATTGTCGGTGCGGCTGCCGCCGCGCTGCTCTCCGCCATCGGATTTTCGGATATGATCAGCGGCGCCGTACTGCTGCTGGTGGCAGCGGCGGCGGTGGTAGTCCTTATCGCCAGCGGCATGGAGGAGGAACACTTCCGCAAAAAGCATCCCGCCATCTCCGATTTCTATACCGAAAAGCAGAAAGAACAGTTCCACCGCCGGTACATCTGGTACGTTGCGGGAGGAGTAGGGGGCATCTTGATGGGCGCGGTGCTGACGATCCTGGCCTTTACCATCCTGCCGGAAAAGGAGCCCTACGAATCCTACATGAGCGTGATGTTCATGCTGATCGTGGCCTGCGCGGTGTTCTTCCTGGTCTACGGAGGGATGCTGGAGGATAAGTACGACATCCCCAAGTACAACCGCCAGAGCTCCCCCACCCCTGAGGACAAAGAGCGCCGCCGCCGCGCCGTCACAGCCTGCAGCGTCGTCATGATTCTGGTAACAGCCGTATTTCTGTTTGCGGGACTGGCTTATAACAAGTGGGAATGGGCCGCCATCCTCTACCCGGTGGGCGGAGTTGTGTGCGGCGCAGTCTGGATGGTGCTGGGGCCCCGGCTGAACATATAGCCGTTTGACTTTTCCCTGCCGCCATGTTACAATACCAACAGCAGATTACCGCCCTCAAGGCGGAGAACGGAGGAACTCGTATGGCGGATGCAAAGGTATTCCGGCTGGATGGAAGCCTTGCGCTGGAGGATGTGGCCCATGTGCTGGAGGATTTTTTGCGCGAGCAGAAGCATTTGGAAACGGAGGGTGTCAGCCAGTCTGAAACCAGTTATTTCATCCAGGCCCGGCAGACCGAGGGGTGGAAAAAATGGGTTGGCATGGACCAGGCCATCCAAGTGCGGCTGAGCGTATATGAGGACGCGCTGACGGTAGATCTGGGGGCGGGCCGCTGGGTAGACAAGCTGGGGGCCGCTACAGTGGGCTACATTATTTTCGCCCCGTTGATGCTGACGGCAGCCATCGGAGCCATTGGCCAGCAGAAGCTGCCCCAGGAAATTTTTGACTTTGTCCATCGCTTCACATTTCTGGGCAAACCTTTGGACATCAATGATTTTCGGGAAAAAGAGTCCCGGCGTCGGTGCGCCTGCGGCGCGGAGCTGCCGGAGGGAGCAAAATTCTGTCCCAACTGCGGAAAGTCTGTCTCGTCAGGGAACTGCCCGGTGTGCGGCGCAGCCCCTGCGGTGGAAGGAGCCAGATTCTGCGCCGGATGCGGCGCGCCGCTTCACTGAAAACCGGCCGTCCCCCTTCAAGGGGGGCGGCTTTTCATTTTCCCGCCAGAATATCGCAGGCCACCGGTGTGTAGAACAGCTCTTCCACCCATTTCCGGTCCGTGGTCTGGCCCAGAATCCACATCAGCTTGGCGCACACCGCCTCGGTGGTCATATCGTAGGCCTCCAGAATAGGCAGGTTCCGCTTAATGGAGCTGCCTACATGGTAAACCGACAGATCGCTGCCCTCGTTTTCCACCTGGGTGGTCATGACTACGGTCTTTCCCTCGTCCAGTCCCGCCTTTACCGTGTCGTAATAGTCCCCGGCTTTGTAGGTGGGCAGGCCGCCCACGCCGAAGCTCTCGATAATCAGTGCGTCGTTGCGCTCAAGGAGGTAGGCCGCCGCGCCGCAGTCCGCACCGGGAATCAGTTTCATCAGCGCCACCCTGGGATTCACCGCATCATAGAACTGGGGCACAGCCCGGGCCTCGGGGCGGATGTACCGGATAATGCGCCCGTCCCGCACCATCCCCAGCAGGGGATAATTGATGCTGGAAAAGGCTTCAAAGCTTTTGCTTCGGGTCTTTCTGGCTCTGGTACCAAGAATGATTTTCCCGTTGAACACCAGCATGACCCCCGCCATGTCAGAGGCGGCTACCGTCACTGCGTCCCGCAGATTCTGCTTGCTGTCAGTGGTTTCAAAGCCGATGGGCTTCTGGGCCCCGGTAAGGACGATGGGCTTGGGACACCCCTGCGCCAGATAACTCAATCCCGCGGCGGTATAGGCCATCGTGTCGGTGCCGTGAGCAATGACAAAGCCGTCGAACTCCCGGTAATTTTCCCGGATGGCCCCGGCAATCCGGGCCCAGTGTTTGGGCTGGATGTTGGTACTATCCAGGCTGAAGAGCTGGAGGCAGGCGATTCGGCAGATTCCCGAGATATCGGGGATGTATTTCAGCAGCTGTTCGCTGGTCAGTTCAGGGGAGAGGCCGTTCTCTCCCATTTCGGAGGCGATGGTGCCTCCTGTACCAATCAAGAGAATTTTTTTCTGTTCCATGGAACGTGATTTCTCCTTTTCCGCAGCGGGTTCACCCCAGATCCCTTCCTTCCAGTGCCGCCAGCCCAAATCTCACCGCCAGAACCACCTGTTCCCGCGCTGCCTCGTCCGGAGCGGCGTCATACCGCGCCTTCAGCTCCCGCAGGAACAGCCCTCTCAAAGTGTCCTCGCCGGCCCGGGCCCACAAGCTCCGGGCCGGTCTCGTCCGGTCCCGGAGCTCCAGCGCGTAGCACTTCTCCCGGTAAGCGCTCTCCAGAGCGGGGAGGTCAATCCCTGTCTCGTTTGTCTCTCCGGTGAAGATAACCCGGCAGATGTCCTCTCCCGCTGTTTCCGGCAGGGCGGCCTCCAGGGCTTCCCGCGGCAAGACGCCGGTGACGTCCGCTTCCAGAATCCGGTATCTCCTGCGGCAGAGGGGAACAAACCTCAGTGCAGCGTCCTGCCTCTCCACCGTTCCGGCCAGAACGCCTTTGTCGCCCAGCTCGTCGAAGCCCCGTCCCTCCGGGCAGCCGGAATAGGCCCAGCAGGTTTTGCCGTCTTTCTGGATGCCGCCGTACTGATGGACGTGCCCCAGCGCAGCATACTGAAGGCCGCTTGCCGCCAGCTGCGCCCGGGAAACAGGGCTGTAGGTGCTGGCGGGATTGCCCACGTCGCAGTGAAGACACAGCAGATGGATCCGGCCGTCTTCTGGGGCGGTAAAACCCTCCAGCGGGGACCGCATCTGCTCCGCCGAGAGGAAGGCCGCGCCATAAACCACACAGTCCAATTCCGGCAGCAGCACCGCCTCCAGAGTTTCCCGGCAAAAGATATGGACGTTTTCCGGCCATCCCGGTCCGGCGTAGGGGCTGTGGGGTGTGTAGGGGTCGTGGTTGCCCGGAGAAATGAATACCGGACAGCCCATCCCCGCCAGCGCCTCCTTCAGGCGCTCCAGGGTTTCCGGAAACACCCGCTCTCCGTCGAACAGATCGCCTGCCAGCAGCACAAGCTCGGCGCCCTCCGCCCGGACCAGCTCCGCCAGACGCTCCACCACCTCACGGCTCTCCCGGCGGCGTTCCCGGGCCTTGTCCCTGGGCAGTCCGCCGAAGGCGCTGTCCAGATGGAAGTCCGCTCCATGTACGATTTTCGGCATATTATCCCTCCCGCGGGTTGCACACATCCGTCCAACCGGTAATTTCCGCGTATTGCTCCAGTTCCTCCAGGTTCAGTTCCACACAGCTGTTGGAGCTGCCCGCGGCAGGCAGGACGGTCTCGAACCGCCGCAGCGACTGGTCCAGATAGACCTCTACTCCCGGCTTTACCGCGAAGGGGCACACGCCGCCCACGGCATGGCCGATCCGCTCCGCTGTTTCATCGGGAGTCAGCATTTTGGCTTTGCCGCCAAAAGCGGCCTTGTATTTCCCGTTGTCCACCTTCATATCTCCGGCGGCTACAATCAGAATGGTGCGGTCCTCCAGTTTGAAGCTGAGACTCTTGGCAATACGGCCCGGCTCCACTCCGGCGGCCCGGGCCGCCAGCTCCACCGTGGCGGAGGAGACGGAAAATTCCCGTATCCGCTCCGCCAGGCCGTACTGCGCAAAATAGGCCTTTACCCGTTCAATTGACATACTGATCGCTCTTTTCTTCAAAATTAGCGGATGTCTACCCGCTCCACATCTACGCAAAGCCCGGTAGCACTGTCCAGACTGAATACGGCCCCCTGCATCTTGCAGGGTCCCTCCGCCGTCTGGTACCGTCCTGGCAGGCCGCCCAGAAACTGCTCCACGCTCTGCTCCGGCCGGATGCCCAGCACACTTTCCACCGGCCCCGTCATTCCCAGATCAGTAATGTAGCCGGTTCCCTTGGGCATGACCCGCTCATCGGCGGTGGGCACGTGAGTGTGGGTGCCCCAGAGAGCGGAAACCTGTCCGTCCAGATAATAGGCCATGGCCAGCTTCTCGCTGGTAGCCTCGGCGTGGAAATCCACCAGGGTGAAAAGGGGCTTGTCCCACTTCAGAAGACGGGATGCAGTGAGAAAGGGATTGTCGGCATTGAAGTCCAGCCCGCACCGGCCAATGAGGTTCATCACGCCAATCCGCATCCTGCCGCAGTCATAAACACCCAAACCCTTTCCCGGTGCGCGCCCGGTATAATTGGCAGGACGGAGGAGATAGGGATCGCTGTCCAGACGGGAGGCGAGCTGCGGCTTTCCGAAGGTATGGTTGCCCAGCGTTACCACATCGGCGCCGGCGGCATAGATGCGTCCGACCTGCTCCTCTGTTACGCCGGAAACCGAGACATTTTCCCCGTTCACGACGGTAAAGTGGATATCCTTCAGTTTCTTCAAGGGCCGCAGAGACGCTTCCAGATGGGCCAGTCCCTGCTCGCCCACTACGTCTCCGACAGCCAGAATATGACAGATCAAAGTACACTCCTCCCCCGGCGGATTTTGATTTTTCAGCGAAAATGCCGGTAAAGCCAGCGCAGCCGGACCGGTGAAAAACTCAATGATGGAATGAACACGAGAATTTCGTTGGCACTTTCAAGGAGTAGTATATCCGGCTTCGGGGGAAAATGCAAGGGCAAAGCCCTGGTCAAACCCAAATTTGCCGCTGGTTTTCTTTGCTGCTAATATGACAGCAGGGACTGCCGGCAATATCGCGGGGCAGGCGTTTGGTCCGGCACGCGGGTGCCAGCCTGGTTCAGACCGGACAGTTTACAGGCGTTAGATGCCACAAAAGAGCGCAGTACAAAGACAAATGTTTTGTGGAAGGAGACAAAACTTTCTAAAGCGGGAAAAAAATCGTTGCGAAAGAGAAAAACCTGTGTTACGATTTAACTAGCTAAAGCGCCGGAAGGGGGCGTCCGCTCCCACGGTATCTGATAGGAGGTCATCCAAAATGAGCATCAAAAATGAGTATCTGAACGGTCTGATGGACCGCGTCGTGGCCCGGAACCCGGCAGAGCCGGAGTTCCATCAGGCCGTCCGCGAGGTCCTTACCTCCCTGGTCCCTGTGGTGGAGGCCCGCCCGGAGTTTATTAAAGAGGGCGTCATGGACTGCTTGGTGGAGCCGGAAAGAATTATCAAGTTCCGGGTACCTTGGGAGGACGAGCAGGGAAACATCCACGTTAACCGGGGCTTCCGGGTCCAGTTCAACTCTGCCATCGGACCCTACAAAGGCGGCCTGCGGTTTCATCCCTCGGTGTATGAAGGCATCATCAAATTTCTGGGATTCGAGCAGATCTTCAAAAACAGCCTCACCGGCCTGCCCATCGGAGGCGGCAAAGGCGGCAGTGATTTTGATCCCAAGGGCAGGACCGACCTGGAGGTCATGCGCTTCTGCCAGAGTTTCATGACGGAGCTGTTCAAATATATCGGGCCGGACACTGACGTTCCCGCCGGGGACATCGGCGTGGGCGGCCGTGAGATCGGCTATCTCTTCGGTCAGTACAAGCGGCTGCGCAACGAGTTTACCGGCGTACTCACCGGCAAGGGCCTGACCTATGGCGGCTCCCTGGCCCGCACCGAGGCCACCGGCTACGGTCTGTGCTATTTCACCGACTGCATGCTCAAAGATGATGGGAAAAGCTTCGAGGGAGCCACGGTAGTGATTTCCGGGTCCGGCAACGTGGCCCTTTACGCCTGCGAGAAGGCCGTTCAGTTCGGCGCCAAGGTGGTCGCCATGAGCGACTCCGGCGGTTATGTCTATGATAAGAACGGTATCGATCTGCCTCTCATGAAGCGGCTGAAGGAGGTGGAGCGCAAGCGGATCTCCGCCTATATCGAAACTCACCCCGAGGCGGAGTACCACACGGGCTGCGCCGGCGTATGGCAGATCCCTTGTGACATTGCCTTGCCCTGCGCCACCCAGAACGAGCTGGACCTTGCTTCCGCCAAGGCTCTGATTGCCAACGGCTGCTTCGCCGTGGCTGAGGGGGCCAACATGCCCTGCACTCCCGACGCGGTGGACGCCTTCCAGGCCGCTGGCATCCTCTTTGCTCCCGCTAAGGCGGCTAACGCCGGCGGTGTGGCAACCTCCGCTCTGGAGATGAGCCAGAACTCCATGCGCTTCTACTGGACCTTCCAGGAGGTGGACGATCACCTGCGGAAGATTATGACCGATCTGTATCACAACGCCAGCAATGCCGCCGCCCGGTACGGCGCTCCCGGCAACCTGGTGGCGGGGGCGAATATCGCCGGATTTTTGAAGGTCGGCGAATCCATGCTGGCCTACGGTATCGTGTAAGGAGGCGGGCACATGAATGACTATATCGCCCGCGTACAGGAGAATCTGACGGCAAAATATGCCTATGAACCAGAATACCTCCAATGCGTGACCACCTGGCTGGAGATGATTGCTCCCGCTACGGAGGATCTTCGCTATGAGAAGCTGGACCTCATTACCCGCATGGTGGAACCGGAAAGGATGTTCACCTTCCTGATCCCCTGGGTGGACGATCAGGGCCGCACTCACACCAACCACGGCTACCGGGTTCAGTTCAGCTCTGCTATCGGCCCCTACAAGGGCGGTCTGCGGTTCCATCCCAGCGTTACGCCCTCGGTGGTAAAATTCCTGGGATTTGAGCAGACCTATAAGAATGCCCTCACCGGCCTGCCCATCGGCGGCGCGGCGGGCGGCGCGGACTTCGACCCCCGGGGGAAGTCCAACCGGGAGATCATGCGTTTCTGCCAGAGCTTCATGTACGCCCTGTACCGCTATATCGGTGCGGATACCGACGTGCCCGCCGGCGATATCGGCGTAGGCTCCCGAGAAGTGGGCTGGCTCTACGGCGCGTATAAGAAGGTGACGGGCCGGGCGGAGAGCTCCGCCCTCACCGGCAAGGGCCTGACCTACGGCGGCAGCCGCATCCGGCAGGAGGCGGCGGGCTTCGGCACAGTATATTTTCTGGCCAGGATGTTGGAGCACCAGGGGGAAACGCTGGAAGGAAAGCGCCTGATTGTTTCCGGCTTCGGAAACATGAGCTGGGGCGTATGCCGCAAGGCGGCGGAACTGGGGGGAAAGGTGGTCACGCTCTCCGGTCCCGACGGCTATATCTACGATCCCGACGGTGTGGCAACCCAGGAGAAGTATGACTTCATGGTGAAGATGCGTTACTCCGGGGAGGATCGAGTGGCGGCCTATGCGGCGAAGTTCGGCGTGGAGTTCCGTCCCGGGAAGAAGCCCTGGGAGGTTCCTGGCGACGTGGCTGTCCCCTGCGCCACCCAAAATGAGCTGGCGGTGGATGACGCAGTGATGCTCATCGCCAACAATGTCCGCTATTATGTGGAGGGAGCCAACATGCCGGCCACCACTGACGCGCTAAAGCTGCTGCGTCTGAGCCCCAAAATTCTTACAGCGGGAGCCAAAGCCTCCGGCTCCGGCGGCGTGGCGGTATCCGCCCTGGAGATGGCCCAGAACGCCATCCGCTACAGCTGGTCCCGGAAAGAGGTGGACGAGAAGCTGCGGGGTATCATGAGCAGTATCTACGACGCTTCCGCTGCGGCAGCAGAGGAGTATGGCCTGGGGTATGATCTCATTGCCGGAAACGATATTGCGGCATTCAAGAAAATCTCTGAGGCAATGATTGCGCAGGGGTTGTGATATCTGTAAACGGAATAAGTGAGCAAACGGAGGATGCTGGCGTCTGTCAGCATCCTCCGTTTATTCGTGCTCAAAAATTTTATCCTCTTCCATAGAAGTTTCCGGCAAACGGGAGGCGGCGCCTTGCTCTGCCGCTCCTCCGAACCGTTCCAGCACTGTCCGCAGAAAGAACTGGGCCAGCAGGCAGGGCAGAGAGAACCCCGCCATAACCATCCACAGCCCGCTCAGCGGAAACCATAAAATGCCTGCCGCCAGCGCCCCATACCAGCTCACCGCCGCCAGTACCGCCCGCAAAGGCTTTCCCAGCCCCAGCTTCAGCGCCAGCAGGACGGTTTCCTTCGTCAGCTTTCTCCCGTCCGCCAGCAGGCCGTACAGGTAAGCGGAACCCAGCAGCGCTGTCAGAAACACTGCGGCGCAGAACATGAATGGCACATACCACACAGGGTTGTCTGCGGCGAAGCGCAGATAGAACGCAGCCCCATATCCTGCCGCTGTCATAGGCGGTGCGGTCAACAAGAAGGCTCCGCAGCCCCGCTTCCATCCCTGGCGGAAGGCATTCCAGAACTGGTCCCAGCTGCGCACTGCCTCTTCCGCAGTCATCCGGTGGATCACCTGCCACAAAGCCAGCAGCGCGGGAGGAATGGTAATCACCGGAAGACAGCAGAGCAGAAACAGCAAATTGAGCTTCATCACGGCGGCGGCCTCCTGGCCGATAATACGGAAAAACAGCCTGGGTCCGGATGCCTGGGGTGGCTCCTTCTCCTGAGTACTGTAATCCTCCTGAAAAAGCATGGCGCACCTCCTTTTTCTGCGGATACAACTTTTCAGAGTCAGTCTATCATATCCGGGGAGGGAATGCAACCGCGTGTGCGGAAAATGGCCCGGCAAAAGCGCGAATGGATATATCTGCGGCCGCCGGAGTGGTTTCGCTGCCGGTATAGCCGGAATACAAAAGTTTTTATTTTTTGCTTTTTGCACAAAAAAGTTGGGTATCTGTATGTTAAATGTAACGGTTTTCTCGGAAATATACGAAGATGTGATGTGACTTACGCAGAAAATTGCTATTTACAAAACTGGTTAATATTTTGCACACAATACGGCATTTACAGATGGAATCTGTTCATATTATAGTAAATAAAAACCGCTCCGTCTTTCTGCGGCGGACGGGCGGGAAAATAAAAAGGAGTGGAGTTATGAGAAAAATCCCCCGTATGGCAGCGGCGGCACTGATGCTGGCTCTGCTGCTGTCCACCGCCGGGTGCGGCTCTGCCGACGGCAAAAAGCACCTGACCTTCCAGATCTGGGACGTGAACCAGCGCCCGGGTATGCAGGCCATGTGCGATGCCTACACCGCCCAGGTGGACCCCAATGTGGTCATTGAGGTTCAGGTCACAAACTGGAACGAGTACTGGACCAAGCTGGAAGCCTCCGCCGAAAGCAACACCATGCCCGACCTCTACTGGATGCATACCGACCGCATTTTGTATTATGCGGACTTTGGTATTCTGGCGGACCTGACGGATCTTTACGACGGGGAAGACCCCAATTACTACCAGGAGCATTTTTCAGAGATCTCCATCGGCAACGCCAGCGGCAGCGACGGCCGCATGTACGGCGTGCCCAAAGACAAGGACAACGTCCTGCTGATTTACAACAAGGAAATGTTTGACCAGGCCGGAGTAAGCTATCCGGATGAGACCTGGACCTGGGACGACCTTACTGCCGCCTCCCAGCAGATCTATGACAAGACCGGAAAGTACGGCTATATGGCCTATAATGACGAACAGCTGGGTTATTGGAACTTCGTCTATCAGAACGGCGGTTACATACTGGACGAGAACAACGTCTACGCCGGCTACACCGACCCTGCCACCGTGGACGCCATCAAGTTTTACGTGGACCTGCAGAAAAACGACTGGTGCCCCAAGCAGGCATACTTTGCCGAGACACAGCCCGGCACCGCCTTTTTTTCCGAGGTGGGTGCCATGTTCCTGGAGGGCTCCTGGAATCTGCTGGCCAATCTGGACAACTATCCCGACATGGTGGGCAAGTGGGACGTGGCCGTTCTGCCTAAATGCCCCAATCCCGCCAGAGGCGACGGCCGGGCTGTCATCTCCAATGGCCTTTGCTATTCCACTGCCGCCAGGGGCAAGAATCTGGAGGTGGTCAAGGACGTGCTCCGCTTCTTTGGCAGCGAGGAGGCTCAGCGCATTCAGGGCGAATCCGGTGCGGCCATTCCTGCTTTCAATGGGCTGGAGGATACCTGGGGCTCCTGTTTCGACAAATACAGCTACCGCCTGAACGTGGAGCAGTGCTTCGATCAGTTTGAGTACAGCGTCCAGTTCATCAACAACGCCAGCCGCCGCAAGTGGAAATCTGTCGTCTCTGACGAGATGGTTCGCGTCTATAACGGCTCCAACATAGAAGAGAGCCTGGAGAAGATGCAGCAGGCGGCCAACAGTTACATTACGGAAGAGTGAGCGCTTGAGAGGAGGGTATGAACATTGAATAACAAACTTTCCCGGGCTGCCCGGATTGAGCAGAACTGGGGCTGGTTCATGGTGGCGCCCACCATCATCGGCCTGGTGGTGCTGAATGTGTGGCCCTTTATCCAGACTATTTACGCCAGCTTCTGCGAGCACCTGGGCTTCGGCCATTACAAATTTATCGGCATTGACAACTATGTCAACATGTTCCAGGATGCCGAATTCTGGAGAGCAACCGGCAACACGCTGATGTTCTGTGTGCTGACCGTTCCCGTGGGCATCTTTCTGTCCCTGCTGGTGGCGGTAATGCTTAACGCCAAGGTGAAGTTCAAGGGCGGGTTCCGGACCATCTTCTTCCTGCCCATGGTCTGCGCCCCCGCCGCCGTGACCATGGTATGGCGGTGGATCTTCAACGCTGAGTACGGCGTTCTCAACCAGATTTTCGGCGCCCATGTAGCGTGGATCACCGACCCCAACGTAGCTCTGATTTCCTGCTCCGTTGTGGCGATCTGGAGCGCCATCGGCTATGATGCGGTGCTGCTGCTCTCCGGCCTTCAGAATATCTCCAAAAGTTATTATGAGGCCGCCTCCATCGACGGCGCCAGCAAAGTGACGCAGTTTTTCAAGATCACCCTGCCTATGGTTTCTCCCACTTTGTTTGTCACCATGATCATGCGTCTGATGGCATCCATCAAGGTCTATGATCTGATTTACATGATGGTGGAGGATACCAACCCGGCGCTGACCAAGGTGCAGAGTCTGATCTACCTGTTCTATCGGGAGTCCTTTGTGGCCGGCAGCCGGGGCTCCGGTTCCGCCATTGCGGTATGGACTGTGCTGATTATCGGCATTGCCACCCTCTTCCAGTTCTGGGGTCAGAAGAAGTGGGTTAACTACGAGGTATAAGGAGGGGTAAGAAATGAAAGTCAAATCTTTTGAACGTTCCCGGCGGATTGGGAAGTTCGTTACTTACGCGGCCTTGGTTCTGGGCTCCGTTATCATGATCTTCCCCTTTGTCTGGATGATCCTTACCAGCTCCAAGACCGTACCGGAGAGCATGGAGATCCCGCCGGCCATATTCCCCAAGCAGTTCATGCTGGACAACTTTGTGGACGCAGTGAACAGCCTGCCCTTCGTGAACATGTACTTCAACACCATCATGATGATTGTTTTCCGTGTGATCTTTGCGGTGGTGTTCAGCTCCATGGCGGGCTATGCTTTCGCCAAGCTGAAGTTCAAGGGCAAGAATATCCTCTTCGGCATTGTGCTGATGCAGATGATGCTCCCCAGCCAGATTTTCATTATTCCCCAGTACCAGATGGTAGCCAAGCTGGGTATTACCAACTCTATCGCCGGTCTGGTGTTTCCCGGTCTGGTCAGCGCCTTCGGCACCTTCTTTCTGCGTCAGGCCTATCTGGGAATCCCCAATGAGGTGGGCGAGGCCGCATTTCTGGACGGGTGCAACCAGTGGCAGACCTTCACCAAGGTCATGTTCCCGCTGACCAGCTCCTCCGTGGCGGCGCTGACGGTGTTCACCGCAGTGTTTGCCTACAGTGATCTGATGTGGCCGTTGGTGGTCAACAGCGACCTGAATATGATGACGCTCTCCTCCGGCCTTGCCAATCTGCGGGGCCAGTTCACCACCAATTTCCCGGTTCTGATGGCCGGTTCCCTGCTGGCCATGCTGCCCATGGTGGTCCTCTATCTGTTCTTCCAGAAGCAGTTCATCGAGGGCATTGCCATGACCGGCGGCAAGTAATTCCGCTATCTTCCTTCTCTTTCTCTTCGGCGGCCCCGGCGGCAAGTCTGCCTGCCGGGGCCGTCACATCAAACGCCTGTGAGAAAGGAGTTTAACTATGATTGTCTGCGATAAGGAAAACGGGCTGTTTACCCTGCACACCAGACGCACCACCTATCAGATGAAGGTCAGCGAGCAGGGTGTGCTGCTGCACACATACTATGGTCCCCGGGTACGGGACTGGGACCTGTCTCATCTGATCCGGCGCGCTGACCGCGGCTTCTCCCCGAACCCCGGCGATGCCGGGGCGGGGCGGACCTTCTCCCTGGACACCCTGCCGCAGGAGTATTCCACCTGTGGCGTGGGGGATTTCCGTCTGAGCTCCATTGCCTTCGAGCTGCCCGGCGGCAGCCTTTCGGCGGATTTTCGCTATACCGGCTATGAGCGGAATCAGGGGAAATACGCGCTGGAGGGTTTGCCCGCCTTTCACGGACAGGAGGCGGAAACGCTGGCTGTCACCCTGAAGGATTCTGCCGCGCAGGTGGAAATCCGGCTGTACTACGGCGTATTTGAAGAACACGATCTCATCACCCGGGCTGTTCGGGTGATAAACCGGGGAAGCGAGCCCCTCCGGCTGCGCCGGTGCGCGTCGCTGTGTCTGGACTTGCTCCGGTCCGATCTGGATCTGATTACCTTTGACGGCCGGCATACCGCGGAGCGCTGTCCCAACCGGGCTCCGCTTCGCCCCGGTGTTCAGAGCGTAGGCAGCGTTCGGGGAGCTTCCAGCCATCAGCACAATCCCTTTGCCATTCTCTGCGAGCGGGACGCCGGAGAGGATCACGGTCTTTGCTACGGCGCCATGCTGCTCTACAGCGGCAACTTTGAAGCGGCGGTGGAGCGGGACCAGTTTGAAAGCAGCCGCCTGGTTATGGGAATTCATCCCTATCACTTCTGCTGGACCCTGGCTCCCGGCGAGAGCTTTACTGCGCCGGAGGCGGCTATGGTCTGTTCCTCCGGCGGTTTCGGGGAAATGAGCCGGCAGTTCCACCGGGCAATCCGAGCCAACCTGATTCGGGACAGCCGGAGCTGTCAGCGTAAGCCGGTGCTGGTAAATAATTGGGAGGCCACTTATTTTGATTTTACTCCGGAAAAGCTGCTGGCCATCGCCGGAGAGGCGGCGGCGTTGGGCGTGGAGCTGTTTGTTCTGGACGACGGCTGGTTTGGCCTTCGGGACAGCGACAGCAGCGGCCTGGGAGATTGGCAGGTCAACACGGACAAGCTTCCCGGCGGTCTGGAGGCCCTGGTGCCCAGGATCAACGGGATGGGACTCTCCTTCGGCATCTGGGTGGAACCGGAGATGGTCAGCGAGGACAGCTGCCTCTACCGCAGTCATCCCGACTGGGCCTTCCGCATACCGGGCCGCCTGCCTGCCAGGGGCAGGGACCAGCTGGTGCTGGACTTCTCCCGCCGGGAGGTTCGAGATTCTGTTTACGGTCAGCTGAAGAAGGTTATTTCCAGTGCGCCTGTCGCCTATGTCAAGTGGGATATGAACCGCAGCCTGACGGACGTGTGGTCCGCCGCGCTGCCTGCCGGACAGCAGGGCGAGGTATTTCACCGGTACGTTCTGGGTGTCTACGAAATTCTGGAACGGATGCGGCAGGATTTCCCGGACATTCTTATAGAGGGCTGCTGCGGCGGCGGCGGCAGGTTCGACGGCGGAATGCTGTACTACACCCCCCAGATCTGGTGCAGCGATAACACGGACGCCATGGATCGCCTGCGTATCCAGTACGGCACCTCCTTCTGCTATCCGACCTGTACCATGGGAGCCCATGTTTCCGCCGTACCCAACGAGCAGAACGGACGGATCACGCCTCTGGCAGCCCGCGGTATTGCGGCCATGAGCGGAGCCTTTGGCTACGAAATGGATCTGAGCCGGTGTACACCGGAGGAAAAAGATGAAATCCGCCGCCAGATTGAAACTTATAAAACCCATTGGAAACTTTTTCATCAGGGAGATTACTACCGTCTCACGGACCCGTTCCAGGATGGTCCATTCACCGCGTGGGCCCATGTGTCTCCCGACCGACGCAAGGCGGTGGTTTCTCTGGTTGCCGGTCCTGCCCAGACGGCACCGCCGTTTCTCGCGCTGCGGCTGAAGGGCCTGGATCCCGGGCTGCGCTACCGGATCAACGGCGCCAGCGCCAGCGGCGGTGATGTGCTGATGAACGCGGGATATCCTCTGCCGGAGTTCCGGGGGGACTATCAGGCGATGCAGCTGTATCTGGAAGCAACCGAATAAAAAGAGGAGAGCTGACAGCCGGCACTGTCAGCTCTCCTCTTTCTGCCCGGAGTCAGGGCTTCTTTTTGATCTGTTTGTTTTCTCTTCTCCACTCTCTGGGCGGAAGGCCGTAGCGTTTTTTGAACGCCTGGGAAAAGTGAAGCTGATTCGGGTACCCGCATCGCCGGGCGATATCGCCGATCGGATCGTTGGTGGTCCGCATCTGCTCCGCCGCCCTGGCCAGCCTCAGGCGGATGATGAACTCCTGCGGCGTACACCCGATGACCTCTTTGAATAGCTTGCTGAAGTAACTGCGGTTGAGTTTGCAGGTATCGGCGATCTCCTCCACGGTGATGCTGCGTTGAAAATTCTGTTGGATAAACGTTACTGCCTCCTGAATATAAAAATCCCGGAGAGGACCGCTTTGCCGTTCCTGCCGGGTGGAGGAGCTCTGGATCAGCTCGTCCAGGAACAGACACAGATGTCCCACCAGATGCAGCGGAGAGGCGCCGGTGTGGTCGGAAATATAGAGCATCTGCTCGCAGACGCTCTTACCGCCCCCACCCTGGGGGCGGTAAATGGGTTGAGCCTGCCCCAGCCCTGCGGCCTCCAGATAGTCCGCCGCCCGCAGGCCGTCAAATTCCAGCCAGACGTATTTCCACGGCTGTCCTTCGTCGGCGCAGTAAGTATTGACCTGTCCCGGGCAGATCAGGAATCCCTGATCAGGACCCAGGTGATAGTGGCGGGTTATGCCGTTGTCGTCGGTGGATTGCAGCGAGCCTCCTCCGGAAATCACGTAGTGGAACAGATAGTGATTACGGACAAAGGGACCAAAGGAGTGGAGGGGCTCGCATTGTTCCCACCCGTACTGAAACAAGCGGAAGTCCAGAAAATTGTCGTTTGGAAACATTGAGAAAGAGTAGTCGGACATGGTATTGTCACCCACTTTCATCGGAGTCTGCCTGAAAACAGACTCCAGAGCGGCTTCACCCGCTCTTCATCCAAATTTAAGAACTTAACACGCTGTTATTGTATCACACTTCTGGGCATTTGTCACGAATTGTTTTCTATTTATTCAAATTTCTTTCATTTTTCTGATCGGATGAAAAAGCAAAAGAGGCATCCGCCTCAGCGGCAAATGCCTCTTTCGCATGATTCTCTTTATCAAGCGCGGCAGGGGTTTATCCTCTTCCGGAGGAGCTTCTCCATATGCGGAGGCTAGTCTTTGTTCTGGAACAGTTTGTAAGGTTCTACGCCCAGAGCGTCTGCAATGGCAAAAACTGCGTCCAGAGATACGGCACAGTCGGCGTTTTCGATGCGGCTCAAATGATTGCGGCTGATATCCGCAGCCTCGCTCAATTCTAACTGCGTCAATCTTTGCCGCTTGCGGTAAAACGCGATATTTTGTCCAAGGTTTCTATAATACGCTTCATAAACAAGTTGCATCCATATTCCTCCCGATTTCTTTATTTTATCCGGCAGGGAGAAACAAGTAGTCAACTTAAAATATATTATTTGCTACTTGTAGTATATCAAAATGTGTGTTATAGTTTACATATTGCCTGATATGCCAACAAGGAGGAAAAATCATGACGGAACTGGAGCAGTACAAAAAGGCGTATGCAACCCTGATGGGCAGGGTGGATAGAGCGATTTCCAAAATGGAGGAAACCAGTGCGCGGTACCTTGCGCAGGGTCTGGCTGAAATAATGGCCTCTGAGGAGCTGAAAGCGGCGTTGGAAGAAGCTGAAGAGATCTTTCTGGCGGAGGATCCAGAAGACGCGTAAAGTAAGAGACATTCGCCTTTTTCCGACGAATGTCTCTGTGCTTTATACTTTTTTTTCAAAATGCAGGAAGGTCTTATCCTCTCCGACCTGCCGCATGCAGCTCTCCAGCATTTTTTTCGACGCCTGGTTTTCATGGAAGCATTTCGCTTCCAGACGGTAGAGGCCCAGAGTGTACAAACTCCAGTCCGCCGCCCGTCGGAAGGCCTCGGTGCCATAGCCGTGACCGGCATATTCAGGGAGAATGCGGCACCCCAGCTCCGCCGCGCCCCTGTAGTCGAAATGGTACAGCACCACTTCCCCGATAAACGCGCCGTCTTCCAGACGGATGGCAAAATTTACGGCTTGTCCTCTCTGGAAATCCTCCCGGGCCACACGGAGGAAGTAGTCCTCCGTCAGCTCGCCCTCCAGATCGTCCCGGTAGTCGTAGCCCCACCAGCGGTTGTGCTCATCGTCCAGACACAGGCGGTTGTATAAGGGTTTGTCTGTTTCCCGGATGGCGTCCAGCGTCAAACGCTCCGTTTTCAGAACGGGAACTGTATCCAGCCTGAACAGCTCGTTTCGGGCCAGAATCCGAACTTTTGGTTCCAGGAAGGCAGGGAGGTATTGGAGCTTGCTGGTCCGCAGGCCCCGATCTCCTGCGTCATCCTCCCGGTTGATCCAGGTCAGGCCTCCGCTATTGGCGGCGGCAAAAGACTGAACCATGAAAGGATACACCCCCTCGTACTGAGGCAGGGCCTTCTCGATATGGCACACCAGCGTGTCCCCACAGATCTCCGCCAGGGCAATGGCGATGATTTTGCCGTCCAGCTCCACACAACCGGTCTTTGCCCACTCTACCCCTGCCTGTTCCATAATCCGCCGGGCGTAACAGACTTCCATTTTCGCCTCGGCGTTCTCCTTGTTGAACACCTTGTGGAATTCATGCCAGAAATCTTCTACAGCGGCGCGGTCGGCGGCAGTCAGCTCCCGATAAACCGCACCGGGATAGAGCTTGCGGAATTTGTTGATATGGTTGCGCTGGCCGGAGTATCGGCGGCCGGCGAAGGTGGAGAGGTCCTCCGCGCGGTAGAAGTAGTCCTGCCAGAGGCGGTCGTTGTCCACGGTGGTGTAGGGGTAGCGCTTCATCAGCCGCTCCCGCTCCGATTCCGGCACTACGCCGAAGGAGGGGGGAACTCCCTTTTCCACGCACCAGGCGTCGATCTCGTCCAGGGCGGCATCTGCGTCGCCCTCGCCCGGCAGGGGAATGGGGAAGTCGAACATGGCGCCGTGGTGGGCGCTGTGGTTGAGCACCACCAGACAGCCGTGGGATTCGGCAAACTCCGGATGCCAGTGGTCCCGCCACATGAGCTTGACGCCCAAGGAGTACTCGCACAGACGGTAGGTGCATTGGCCATAGTATTTGCGGAGAAGAGGGGCGTGGGATTCGCTGATAGGAGTGAATTTCAACATACAGTGTTTTGCTCTCTTTCGCTTATTGTTTGAATAGCCGCTGCAGGATGATGTCCGCGCATTCCACAGGGCCGTGGATGCTTGTATCGACTCTCAGACTGTAGTGTATGTCTTCTGCCATCAATTCTGACTGTTCGTCTGACTGTGTTTCAAATCGATCCTGCCGGCGCAGGTTTCTCTGCCGGCAGATATCCGGCGGACAGTATACCTCGACTATATCAAGCGGGTTGTCCTGTAAGATTTCCAGCAGTTGATGATAATGAGGCCTTATTTCTTCCCGTTCAACCAGGATTCCATCAATCAGGACATTTTTGCCCATATCGGAGTATAATTTTGCGGTATGGTACATCATAATGATGGCCTCGCTGAGATATTTCCAATAGTTCTGCCGCAGATACCTGTCTCCGACCATCTGCTCGAACAGATCGTTGGCGACCACATAGAAGAAGACATCCTCCCGCTCCTGGAGCGCATCTACGATAGAGGCTTTGCCGCTGCTGGCCACGCCGTTGAGGAAAATAATATGGCCCTTGCCTGTCATTTTGCACCGTCCTCTACAATATGCACATTCAGGTGGTTGTACGTCATGGTCACGCCGTCCTCGGCGAAGGCCCTATGAACCTCTTCCAGAGACCGGAAATGAGCGTCCCAGTAATCCTCCGTTTTCGTCCAGAAGCGGACGTGGTACTCGATGGAGCTTTCGCCGTAGGCGGTGAGGACCACTTGTGGGGCGGGGTCCGGGAGGATATTGGGGGTGCGTCCCAGAGCCTTAAGGCAGGCCCCCCGAACGGCTTCCGGCCTGTCGCTGTAAGAGGCGGCGACGGTGTGGTCCGCCCGGCGGATGCCCCGAACGGTATAGTTGACGATCTGCCCCGCCGTCAGCTTGCTGTTGGGCAGCATCACTCGCTGCCCGGAGGGGGTGTCCAGCTTGGTATGGGTCAGGGTGATCTCCGCCACCTCCCCTTCACCCTCTCCGGTGGAGACATAGTCTCCCAGGGTGAAGGGCTTTGAAAACAGCAGGACCATGCCGCCAGCCACGTTGCTGAGCACATCCTGAACCGCCAGTGACACCGCCAGTCCGAAGACGCTGACCACCGCGATCAGGCTGGTCACATCCACCCCCAGGCTCCCCGCCACAATGAGGGCTGTCAGGATATACAGCAGGGCTTTGATTCCCCGGAGGGCATAGCTCTTCATCCGCCCGTCCATGCCGGAGCGGCTCATCAGCCGGTCCGCCAGACGCAGCAGTCCCCGCCCTGCCGCCAGACAGACCAGCAGCAGCGCCAGGGCCGACAGGATGTTCCCCGCCGTCAGCTTTCCCCATCCGGCTTTCATCCATCCATCCAGAAGGGATGCTGCGCTTTCCGGTTCCGCGTTTTCCAATAACGTGGTGGTGGGATTATCCATTATTCTGATTCCTTCCTTTGCGCTGATTTTTGCCTGAATATCAAGATATCACATTTTTTGCCGGATGAGAAGGCATATTTTCTTTTTGGAGGACCCTTAGAAAATTTTGGTAAAATTACCAGAGAACATTGGTGCTTTACACAAAGTTTCTAAAACTCGACCGGTTATGCTTTTCTTTTTTGTGATTATCGTGTAAAATACAAGAATCTCCTGCGGGCAGGGGGCAATTCCGCTTCCGCTTCGGCAGGGAGAAACGAAAGAGGAGGAGAAATATGGACAAGTTTTTTAAGATCTCCGAAAGGGGCAGCAATGTCCGCAGTGAGATCGTAGGCGGCGTGACGACGTTCTTCGCCATGGCCTACATTATTTTCGTCAATCCCGGCATGCTCTCGCAGACCGGCATGGACTACAGCGGCGTTTTGCTGGCCACTTGCATCAGCGCGGCCATCGGCTGCTTCCTGACGGCTCTGCTGGCCAACGCGCCCTTTGCCCAGGCTCCCGGCATGGGATTGAACGCATTCTTTACCTTTACCGTGTGCTTTGGCATGGGGTACACCTGGCAGGAGGCTCTGGCCATCGTGCTGCTCAGCGGTGCACTGTTCCTGATTATTGCCGTCAGCCCCCTGCGCAGCAAGATTATTTCTTCCATTCCCGCATTTCTCAAAAGCGCCATTTCCGCCGGCATCGGTCTGTTCATCGCCTTCATCGGCCTTCTGAACGTGAGCCTGGTGGGCTTTGGCGGCGGTGTGCCCGCTCTTCAGTTCATGGTGGATGACGGCACCGGCAACATGGTGGCTAACACTGCCGGTATTCTGGCCATTATCGGTCTGCTTATCACCGCCATCCTGATGGCCTATAAGGTGAAAGGGGCCATTGTCATTGGCATCATTGTCACCGCCATCATCGGTCTCCCCATGGGCGTGACCACAATCCCTGAGTCCATAACCATGGAAGGAATCTCCCTGAGCACCGTGGCTTTCAAGCTGGACTTCGGCGGCCTGTTCGCCAAGGGTATCCTGCCTCTTGTTACAGCCGTCATCAGCTTTGCACTGGTGGACTGCTTCGACACCGTTGGCACTCTGATCGGCACCGCCAAGAACGCGGGCATGACCGATAAGAACGGCAACCTCCCCGGCGGCGACCGGGCTTTGATTGCCGACGCCATTGCCACCTGCTGCGGTGCCTGCCTGGGTACCTCCACCGTCACCACCTTCGTGGAGTCCTCCACCGGTATTTCCGAGGGTGCTCGTACAGGTCTGAGCTCTGTTGTGGTGGGTGTGCTGTTCCTGGCAGCCTGCCTGCTGGCTCCTGTAGCGGGCATCATTCCCTCCGCTGCCACGGCTCCTGCGCTGATTATTGTGGGCGTGCTGATGATCAGAGGCGCCACCGAGGTGAACTGGGGTGACTTCGAGGAGGCCTGCCCCGCCTTCCTGACCATTGCCATGATGCCCTTTGCCTACTCCATCTCTGACGGCATTGGTTTCGGCTTTATCAGCTACAGCATCATCAAGCTGGCCCGGGGCAAGGCCAAGGATGTCCCCGTACTGGTGTATATCATTGCGGTGCTGTTCATTCTGAAGTATGTGCTGACCAGCATCTGATTTCGTATCATTTTGAAAATTTGCAGTCAGAGAAGCCCCCGGCTCGTTGAGCCGGG
>OFFE01001010.1_pt1 | contig 21882 bp, 28 predicted proteins | sample 1521371 | NCBI WGS metagenome assembly OFFE01 (sample SAMEA3504131, study PRJEB24116) | mouse gut metagenome | biome: mouse gut; feature: mouse-associated habitat; material: faeces | place: Denmark | collected 2011 | reverse complement strand
GGGGGTTGTACTCCGCCGGATTCAGTTCCGATAATTTCATCTTCACAATTTCCATCGTGAAGACCTCCTTTTGTCGTCTGTCACCGCTGTACGACGCTGGCGGTCGCCGTACCCGATGCAAGACCACGCGCAAAGGAGAGAAAAGCGCGGAGCCAAAAACCTCCCTTCAAAAAGGATGGCGGCCCTCCCGAAGGAAGGCCGCCTGGCTGATTTAGGATTCTTGCAAAGCATACACTATCACAGAGGGACAGGGTTCGTCAAGTTTCACATGGGTTCGCGCCGGTTCAACTTTTCTTGTCCAGGTGGCGGTAGCAGATCAGCTTGACACTGTTGGCTGTGTTCCGGCCGCCAATGGCCTCGGCTACCTGGGGCCACGTCATGCAGTGGATGAACCGCAGGCGGAAAATCATGCGAGTTTGGTCGTCCTTGATGGTGCTGATGTACTTCTCCAGCTTTTTCTTCTCCTGGGCGCATTCCGATTCCAGGTAGTCGATTCGGCTTTGCAAGTCCTCGATTTCAATGACCAAGTCGCTCACCTCATCCGATGTCCCCGAAGCATGAGGCATCCCCGTGATCACCTGTGCCCCCAGTCCCGCCGCTACATACAGGGAGGAGAGCATTTCCCGGTTCCGCTCCAGCCGCTCATGCAGTTTGTAGTATTTCGATAGTTCTTTCAGCGTCATGCCATCAGCCCCTCCGTGTTGCGTAGTTCTTCAAAATCCCAGACGTTTGGGATTTTGGCTTAGTTGATTCCCGCCGCCCGGATGATCTTCTCGACCTGCTCTGGGTAGGACACAACGGCGGCGATTCCCCCGGCGGCATTGATTTCCTTGATGGTCTGCTCTTGGATTTTGGAGAGCCGCCCAACCTCCGGGCGCTTGACCTCAAATCCGAAAAAGTGACCATTGATGATGGCGCAGATGTCCGGGATACCCTGGCGGCAGTAGGGCCCGGCCTGGGCCTTCCAGACGAATGCGCCGGGGTATTGCTCCTTCAGCCAGCGGATGATCTTGGCCTGATAGAAGCTCTCCTTGTGCAGCAGTGTGTTGCTCATGGCCTAATCTCCTCTGTCAGTTCATCGAGAACATCATCCAGCCGTTTGTTGAGACGGCGAATCTCCAACCCGGTGTAAATGCCTAGAGCGATCCAGAGCACTCCGGCAATACACTCCAAAATATCAGCCATTCCGTCACACCCCCTTCCCAATCATGGGGCGGCGTGGGTACAACTCCCAGCTTTGGATTTCGCCAGCCTCGAAGCTCCGTCCGGAGGGTGCGGTGATAATACCCTTATCGCAAAGGCACCAAAATCCGTCTGCCCCCTCGAGGGTAGTGCAGGAACACCAGACGGGATCTGTCCGGGTTCGTAACTCTGTGATGGTCAGCCTCGCGTCTGGGCTGACTGAGTCGCCCATCTGCACAGCTCTATCATCCCAATACTCCGAAGCGCCGATCTTCCGGGGCCTGTTGCCGTATGCCTTGATCCAGTCTGGGAGGCTCTCATTCACAGCATCGAAGGTCAAGCCCCACCGTCGGCAAGCCTCCAGGGCCTTCTGAAGGGGCACCCCCTCTCGGACAGTCCAGAGGATCAAGCCAGCTCCGGCCTGTTGCTCCTGTTTCGCCCTCTGAATGACGGGCCAGTTTGGCTCCCCAATCTCTGGGTATGCCTCGGTGCAGAGACACCCATCGAAGTCAATTGCTATGGCTTTTCTCATCACATACCCTCCAGTTCCTTTTTTGCCCACATAGCCACTCCCTTTTTGACGTTGGCCTGGTAATACTCAGTCCCATTGAAATTCTTGCAGCCTCGGCACCCAACCAGGATACAAGAAATTTCGTCTTTCCACCGTTCCTCCGGCGTGGAATCGCTCTCCGCTCCGCATGGATATTTTGGCGAGGTCATGGTCAGGCCCCCTCACTCAGCGGCGGAGCCTCCTCGAAGGCCGGCGCCTCGTTGGTGGGATTGTCCGCCAACTCATCGGCAGAAGCCGGAGCGGGAGCGTCAGCAAACAGTTCCAGGTTTTCCTTTTCGCCCTCCATGAACCGGCTGGCCATCATGTCCGCCGTCTGAAGGGCGAGGACTGCGGGGTACATCTCGATGCTCTTGCCTACGGCATTGTCGTTCTCGTAGTTCCCGTTCATCCCCATATGATGCCAGATCGCATAAAGCTCCTGACTGGTGAGGGTGGTGTACTGCTTGATGATCATGGCGCTCTTGGGGCCGTGACCCAGAGGCATCATGTCATTCACCGTGTAGAAGGGAACCTTCTCCCACCTCCCGGTGGTGTCGTTCTTCACGTTCCGGGTGCTGGTGCCGTAGAAGTGGGTCTTGCAGATGTCGTGGAGCAGGGCCATCATGATCACGCTGTCATCCGGGATGGTGTCTACCACCTTCCCGGCGGCCCGGTACTCCCACACCCCATCGCTCCGCCAGGAGAGCAGTCCCCGCAGGGCATCCAGGACGTTGAGGCTGTGCTGGAGGAGACCGCTGGGGACGGCGAGGTGGTACTTGGTGCTGGCGGGGGCCTTGTAGAAGTCGCTCTTCTGGATGTACTCCAGCAGCTTGTCCATGCCGGGGCGCTGAACCTTGGCCAGCTCCGTCTCAAAGCGGGCGATGTTGTTTTGAATATCCATGTCTATCATCCTTCCGTCTGTTCTTTGGGAGCCTTCTCCCCATACAAAATTTTCTCACCCTGTGCCTTGAGCACCGGGAACATCTCCATCTGCTCCTTTTTGATCTGCTCATACTCCCGCAGGTACTTCTTGAAGGTGCGCTCCTTGAACCTCTTGGCGTGGGCCGCCTTGATTTTCAGCTGCACAGCCTTCCGCCGCTCGATTAGATCCCGCATCGTGCTGTTGGTCGTGAGGATGTGGTACTTGGCGCCGCAGGCCGGGCAGGAAAAATACTGCACCTCCAAGTCACCATCCCGGAGCGAGCCCAGGCGGGAATCGTCCACAGTGAACTGCTGGCCGCACTTATTGCAGTCGATGGGTTTGTCAAACAAGGTCATGCCGAACCTCCTCGAAAATGAAGTTTGTGTAGTCACGTGCAGCGGCCATTTCAAGGAGGGCGGCTGCGGCCTGCACTATGATCTCGTTGCGATTTTTCCCGTACTTGTCCGCAACTTTCGCAAACTGAGCAACAGCGGCGTATGCGATGTTTCCCAGCTCGTTTGCCATCTCATCATTCATTGCGCTTATTCCTCCTTCAGCTGTGGTGGGTACCGATAATCGCGGCCGGAGTAGTCGCTGTTGATCCAGCACCCGCTCTCTGGGTAGCCCTCAGTCTTTGGCCACCAGAATTTCTTTAAAATTCGATTGTATATCCACCCGCTCTCCAGGCACCGGCAGTGCCGCGACCAGTAGCGGTTGAACACCCGGAGACGGGGCTCATAGGTCCCGTTGACGAGGTCATGGTACGCATCCATGTCCAGCTGGTCGATCAGGGCGGCCTGGAACTGGTCAATCAGGCCACCGGGTTTCTTTTCGCCCTCCCCGATGGCGGCAAGACACTTGGCCAGCCACTCGTTTCCGGCCGTGTCCTCCGGGTAGGTGGGGAAGTCCTCCTCAAGCTCGACACACTTCCTGTAGAACCAGACCGCCCCATCCATGACCTCCGCCACCAGAGTGTTGTAGGATCTGGCGTACCGGGTCGTGAGCTGCTGGAGTGGAACCTTCTCCCGATTGTTCTTGAGCTTTTGGAAGTCGGCATGGAACCTCTCAAGCCGCTGGGTGTCACTCTCCATTTTGGTGCCTCCTCTCGGTTGCCCCTGTGCGGCCCACAGGGGCGCGTTGTGGGCCTCGTTCGCCGGGGTGGTAGGTTTACCCTCCTCTCCCCGCTGTCGCCCCGCCGTGCGGCGGGAAACGCCCCCCTAACACCTGTTTTTCAAATTAGGTGTTAACCCAAAAACCTTTGGGGCTCCAAGGGTTGACCCATTTCCTAACGCCTAACACCTAATTTTCAGAATATCCCTTGTTTTCTTTTGGTGATGTCTCTAAGTCAAAAAAACGTGACTTGCAATCGTTTTGCGATAATACCGTGTAATCGGTGAATTTAGGTGTAATAGGTGTTAGGAAAGGCCCGTACCCTTTGCCGCTCAAAGGTTTTTGGCCTAACACCTAACCTAACACCTAACCTAACACCTAACTTTTAGGCGTTAGGCCTTTCGCCTAAAACGGCAGTTCATCGCCTTCGCCATCAATGGGAACAAATTGCTGTTGTTCCCACTCTGGCTGAGCGGCAGCGGCCCTGGCCTCGGCCAGCTCCTCCGCATCATCTACAGGGTCCTCCGCCTTGGATATTTGCCCAATGCGGAACTCCACAAAGCGGCTGTTGCGATTTTCAAACCATTTCAGCACCGAGTAGACCTTTTTTCTTGTCCCTGCGTTGACTGAATAGCCAATTAGTCCCTTGTCAGCCATGTACTTCATGGTTTTCCGATATGAGAACCCCGCCTTCGTCAGTGCTTGGTTCAGTGTGGAAGGAAAGATATAAGCTGTATTGCCGCTGTCGCTGGTGAAACCCAGGCAGGTTCCAACGGTATTTGTTCCGAAGTACGCCTTGTTCGACAAAACCCAGTCCACAATGAACTGCACAGCGTTTTCATTGACATCGGTAGCGTTGCTCTCCACCTGGCTGATTAGGATATCGGAGGCCATCTGCTTTGCGGCGGCCCAGGACACCTCCCACTCCCCACCGAAGAACCAGGTGTCGATGAGAGCGTCCGCCAGGGCCACGGCCGCGATGCCGGCGATGTGGGAGCCGTTCTTGCCCTCGCTGACGGTGCGGACATAGTTCTGCATTTCCTCGTACAGCTCCACAATCCGGCGCTCATCCATCTGCAGGATTTTCTCGATGAAGGCCGGGCCAGCCCAGCCGCAGTCCGTGGCCGATTGCTGGTGCATGAGGGCAGCGTCCGCCTCGTTGTCGAAGGGGCCGCCGTAGATCTCCAGCACACGGGTACTGACGCCCGTCTGGGTGGTTTCCGTGCTGAGAGGCTCCTCGCCGGTGGCCAGGGCCACGGTGCGCCATTGGTGGATGGTCTGGAGGCCCCCGCCCTTGCTGCCCCGGATCTTCCCGGTGCCGCTGGCGATCATGTACACGATCTTCTCCAAGGCCCCCTGGTTGTTCCCGGCCAGCTGGCGCTCATCGATGCCCAGGGGCAGGTCGCAGTAGAAGGCCGCCGTCCGCTCCAGGCCGACCTGGGTGGCGTTGAAGCTGACCATGAGCCGCTCCGGGTCTCCCCAGGCGGAGAGGGCGGCCTTGAGGGCGGCGGTCTTGCCGCCTTTGGAACCGCCCCAGTTGTATACGAAGAAAATCCGCTGCTTTACGATCCGGAGCAGGGGGGCGGCGAAGCTGGCGGCGAGGATGAACCGAAACTTTTTTCTGGCCCTGTGGGGGGCCATATGGTCCACCCATCGCTCCATGGTGCCGTTTTTGCAGTAGGCCGCCGCCATGCCCCGCTGGGATGGGTCTATGTCCAGGGTCAGGCCGTCGTCGTGGCCAGGCAGGAACCGCTTCCCCGGCTGCCAGCCGAAAGTTGATGTGGCGTCGTTCTTGGGAATCAGGTCGATGTTCTCGGCCTCCAGCGCCCCCAGGAAACTGACCACCCGCTTGGCGTTCTCGCTTGTGACGGTACAGCCCAGGTCGGCCAGCGTGGTGATGGATCGGCTGGAGAAGATGGTGGATCGGGGGTAGATGGCGGTCTGCCACTGGCCGTCCCGCTTGAAGGCTACTTCGATTTTCTCATCGCCGGTTTCCAGGCTCTTGAGGCGTTGGGTGAGGATGATGGGCGTCCGGCAGACTCCCACCGGGGTGTATGTCTTTTGGTCGATGGCGCTGATACCCTTCTCCGAGTAAATCCAGCCCTCCGGCTGGCGCAGGTTGATGGGCGCCCCTTCAATGGCCTCCGGGGTGAGCTGCGCCTCCAAGTCGATCCGCTCGGCCCTCTTGAGGGCCTCCTTGATTAGCTGGGCCGCCTCCTCCTTGCCGTGCTTGATGTAGAGGTCGCTGGGGTCTTTGGTACCGAGGCGGTCGCATGACCACAGGTAGATCTCCCCGGCAAACCCGCCTTCCTTCAGACCGCGGAACAGCTTACTGGTGAAGGTTTCGCCGCCGCCATCCGGCTCCTTGTGTATATAGAGCTTCAGCCCTTGGATGACTGCCGCCTGGTAGGATTTGAACATTGAGGCGCCGGCCACACCGATGGCGGGGAGACCCATGTACCAAAGGCTCTGGGTGTCACTCTCTCCCTCCACCAAAATGGCCCAGCCCACCTTGCGGATCTCCGGGAGCCGCCACTCACCGTAGAGGCATATCTTCCCGGCGCTGCCACGCTGCCAGCGGAACTCCTTTTTACCGTACCTCTTGCGCACAGCGGCCTGCTGGCCGTCCTCGGAGAAGTAAGGCATCTGGAGGCAGGTCAGCCCCGCCCGCTCCTTTTTCGTGGTCACCCGGCAGGTCTCTATCAGGAAGTCTACCGGGAGGCGCTTGTCAAAGCTGTACTGCTCCACGCTGTAGGGGGCAAGGTTGGGGCCGTCGCCGCCCGCCTGTTTCGGTTTGGGCTTGTCCTGGGCCACACCGTATTTCTCCAGGATTTCTTTGTATGCCTGCTTGGTGTCGCACCCGTGGTACTTCGCCCAGAAGGTTATGAAATTGCCGCCCTCATCCTCCGAAAAGCAGTGCCACTGGCCGGTTCTCAAGTCCACGGAAAAGCTACTCTGCTTGTCCCGATGGAAGGGGCACAGGCCCACCAGGTTGTCCCCGGTTATTTGGTATTTCTCAATGACGGCGGTGTACTCTGCCCGGTAGTCCACTACCCGGTCGAGGTCTACATTTTCTCTTGCCGCCATGCATCATCACCGCCCGTCCATTGTAAAATGTTCATCCTGGCGCTCCCATTGTGTATTGTGGGCTGGCACCGCCGGTCGGCGGCACCAGCCCTATATGGCTTACGCGAAGGGCAGCGGGGCATCCCCGTCCTCGTGGGGCGGGGCCTCCTCGAAGGCGCCGGTGCCGTTGAGGGCCTCCATCTCGGCATCGTCCGGGATGACGTCCACCCCCCGGCCCCGCTCCGGGGCGGCGGTATAGTCATCCAGGGTGAGGGCCATGCTCTGATACTGAGCCTTGATCTCGTTGCGGAGCTGGATCACCCTGGCGGCGGCGGCCGGAGGCAGGAGGCCCTTCTTCTTGATGACCACCTTGCTGTAGGCCACGCCGTTGCTGTTCTGGGCCTTCTCCAGGGTGAGGCTCACGATCATGCCCGTGTAGGGAGTTCCGCTGGCCAGGATCTTCGCCAGCTGCTTGTTCACATCCTTGATGGAGGTGGGCGGTACCGACAGGAGATAGAAGTTGGGGTCGCCGTCCATCAGCAGGTAAATGCGGCGCATATTCTTGCACGCCTTGCCCTTGCTGGGGTTGCCCTTCTCATCCACCCCGGTTCCATACTGGTTGTAGGGGCAGGTCTCGCACGTCCGTACCTCCCCGGTCTCCGCCCACACGGCGGTCTTGCCGTCCATGCTGGAGCAGACGGGGATCTTGTCCTTGGCGTCCTTGGCGGAGCCGAAGGAGCCGGGCCAGTACCCGCTCAGGCGGTGGGTGAACACGATGACGCCCAGGATCTCCTTCACGGGGTCGGCGTCGCCCTCCTCCTCGCCCTGGACCTCATAGGCGATGCCCCCACCGCTGGGCACCTTGATCTGGCGGCAGGTGATGCCGCTCTCCGGGTCCAGATCGCCCATCTCATCCTGCAGCTCAGCCAGGAGCTCCGGGTCGATGCCCTCGTAGCGGTTGGCGATGGCGAAACTGTCCATCGTGGCCAGGGCGGTGCTGTTCTTCTTGTCTGCCATAACTTATTCCTCCATTTCATGATCGCCGTCATCGGCGGGTTCAGCTTCTTCAAATGCGGCCTCGGCCAGTTCTTCCAGCGGGGTGGCATCATCCCGGCCGCTGGTCTCAGCCGTGTACAGATTGTTCAAGGTGCGCTTCATCTCAGCGGCGGCCACCAGCAGGACATAAGCGGCCTTGGTGGTGCTGTTCACGATGGAGCTGGTGGCATCGATGGCGTTGAAATTGGGGTCAGCCAGGGTGCCCAGCAGGGTATCGGTGTCGTTCTTGATGGCCTTGACCGCCGAGGTGATCTTCACCAGCTGCTCGGCGGCGACGCCGTAGGCTTCGTGGCGGTTGCGCACGTAGGGCGGGGCGGTCATGGTCGCATGGGCAGCCTGCCGGTGATGCTCCTGGATCAACAGGCCGGCGCTGGCGATGGTCTCTGTGGTCAAGTCCTCAATGGCGGCCTGCAGCGCAGAACGGGTGTCGAGCTCCATCTGCTCGTAGTCATTGCTCATTTCTTCTTCCTCCCTGCCGATTCCTTCCTCCGGGTGATGTCATTGTAGTCGTAGCTGCGGATCACGGAGTCCAGGCCCTCGCTCAGTTCCCCATGCTCCTCCACGTAGTCCTTGATGGCGGACTGGAGAGTGCGGGGGTCCACCTTCTCCACGATGAGGCCCCCCAGGCCCTCCTCCCGGAGAACATCCAGGAAGTCCAGCCCGCCTTCGGCCAGCTCCTCCTCCGACCGCTTGGTGTAGGACGTCTTGGCGGTCAGGGTAAAGCAGTAGCCGCCGGTGGAGATGCGGGGGATGTCCTCATCCACCATCTGCTGGGTGATCTCCGCCTTCGCCGCCTCGATGGCGGCGTTGTTGGCCTTGGTCTGCTCGGCCAGGTCATCCTTCCTCTCCAGAAGGGCCTGGTAGTCCTTGATTGAGTCAATCAGTGCCATGTTCCTCATCCTTTCTTGTGGCACGCTCCGCAAAGAGCGCCATCGCATCAAAGAATAGTTCCTGGTAGGACCGCTGCCCTACCGGGGCCGGAACGATGGCCGCTATCTCGTTGGCATCATTCCGGCCACACCCATAGCTCATCAGAAGTTTGACGAACCGCTTCCTGGAGCCGCAGCGCCACTCCTTGGGGAACTTGACGGCCATCTCAAAGGCCATCGGGCCAATAGCCCCGATGATTAGTGCCTCTGCGCTCTCGCACTCCCCTTCAAGGGTGATCGTCAGCTCCCCGATGTTGTTAGCCTCGAATCGGGCCACAGGCTCGCCGTTCTGCATGATGTAGCAGGCGTGAGCGGTTTGGCCTTCAGGCCCCATCGTCAGCGCCTCCCTTCAGCAACCGGGCACACCCCCAATTGTCCGGGTTGCTCCCGGTGCCCTCGGCCATGAACGGGAGCGTGTACACATAGGCCATGCACTTGTGCCCAACGCAGGGCTGAAACCGCTCCCGCTCGACCACTTTGCCGGTCATGCCATCGCTCTCCCGCTCGACCACCTTTCTGAAGGGGCAGAGCTTCGTTTTCTTGCTCACAGATGTTCCTCCCTCTAAAAGAATTGCCGCCAGTCGTCCACGATGGTCTTCGCCAGGTCTTCCTTGGCGGCCAGCGACTTCAGGATCAGCTCATCCACCGTCTTCTCGGCCACCAGGTGGATGTATGTGCAGGGATGCCGCTGGCCGATGCGGTGGATGCGGCTCAGGCTCTGCTCGTAGGTGGCGTAGTTGAAGTTCTCCGAGTAGTACACGCAGGTGTCCGCCGCCGTCAGGGTGATGCCGGTCCCGGCGGTGTCGATCTGGCCCACAAAGACCATGGTGGCCGGGTCGGTCTGGAACTGCTGGACGATGTCGCCCCGCAGCTCCTTCTTGATGTCCCCGTAGATGGCCACCGTCTTCATCCCGTGCTTGCCGGCAATATCGCCCGCCAGCTTGATGATCTCCATCACCTCCGGGATAAACCGGGCGAAGATGACCAGCTTTTTCTTGCCCTCTACCACATAGTCCTGGAGGATGTCGGCCAGGGCGTCCAGCTTGCCCCGGCTCACCAGCTGGGGCCGTGCGGCATCGTCCTCCACCAGGAACCCCCCGGTGAACTGCTGGAGCCGGAGCAGCTTGGTCAAGACCGTGGTGGCCGTGATGGTGCCGCCGCCGTCCAGCTCGGCGAAGCTGTCCCGCCGGAGCTTATCGTAGATGTTCCGCTCCTTTTTACTGAGGGTGATGTACCTGTTTTCAAAGGTCTGCTCCGGCAGGTCGAGGGCCTCCTCCTTGGTTACCCGGTAGGCGATGCTGTGTTCCTTTTTGATTAGGGCGTCCAGGTCGCGGTACTGTACGATCTGCTTGCGGTTGAACCCGCCCATCACACAGTACCGCCCCCGGAAGGCGTAGAAATTCATGCCGAAGATGGTGGGGTCGAGGAAACGATACTGGCTGAAGATGTCCACCGCCTCGTTCTGCACCGGGGTGCCGGAGAGGATCAGCTTGTACCGGGCCTTGTCCCCCAGCTGGTGCATGGCCTTGCTCTGGGCTGCGTCATGGGTCTTGATGCGCTGGCTCTCATCGGCGATAATCAGGTCAGCGTCAAAAGCCAGGAGCCGGTCGAAGATGTCCTCCCGCCAGGTGGACTCGTAGTTGATAACGGCTACCTTCAGCGCCTCAAAGGGGAACTTGTCCAAGTCATCCAGCGCCTTGATGCGGGATTTCTTATCGCCGAGCAGCACCTTGACCGTGTACTTGAAGTCGGCGTAGTCGTTGAACTCCTTCGGCCAGACGGCGCAGACGCTGGTGGGCGCCACGATCAGCACCTTCTTGACCTTGCCCATCTGGTACCCGGCCCCGACCGTGGCGATGGCTGTCAGGGTCTTGCCTAACCACAGCCCATCTCAAAAAGGAATCCGAACCCCTTACCCTGGGCTGTCATGCGGCACCACCCCCCATCTGCTCCAGTGCGGCCTCCAGAGCTTTTCGGATGCCGCCCCGCAGTTTTTGGGCCTTATCACTGTCTGCGGCCTCAATCCGGTTCAGAGTTTCCCACATCTTCGTATAGGTCTCCTGCCAGCTCTTGAACAGCACCATGAGGGTGGTCGTATCGGGGTCAGCCTTGGACAGTTGCTTTTCAAGGGCCTGCATTCGCTCTGCGCTTTCGGCCTTGATGCGCTCCACCGCCTCGGCGGTCAGGGCATCCTTTTCCTCCTGAGTGAGTTCCCGTACCTCCGGCCCCTTGGCCTTCAGTTCGGCCAGTTCCTTTTGGGTGGCCTCAAGGGACTCCTCAGCGGCCTTGCGCTTTTCCTCGGCCTTCTTCTTGGCATCCTTGGCCTTGTCCACCTTCTCGGTCATCTCGGTGATGGCGGCCTGCCGGGCGGCCTCCACCGCCGCCGTGTCTGCCTCGGCGGGCCGATTGCGGAGTTCCTCCAGCTCCCGTGCCAAACGGGCGTGTTCCTCCTCGGCGGCCTGGGCGGAGGTGTTGGCCTCGCTCAAAGCGTCCTGGAGCCGCTGGGCCTTATCCCTCTGCTTTTCCAGGGCATCTTTCGCCGCCTGCTCGGCGGCCCTGGCCTGGTCGGCCTCTACCCCGGCGCTGATCAGCTTGGCCTCGTAGACCTGGGCCTGACCAGTGAGTTGCTCCTGGAGCCGCTCGGCCTCCTGCCGTAACCCACGGGCCTCCTCCTCGGCGGCAGCGGCCTTTTCCTCAGCCTCGTCCCGGGCCTTGAGGGCCTCGTTCAGTTCCCGGACACTCATGTGCTCCACGTCATTCTCAAGCACAAACTTCTCCCGCTCGTCCTCGTCCGGGATCACCAGGAGGCTCAACGCCTGGGAGAACGTCAAACGCCCAAACGTCTGGGATTTTGCCTCGCCGCCGAACAAGCTCTGCTGGTCGCTCCCATACTCACGGAACACCCGCATAAGGTTCTGTGCCTGGGAGGGGGAATAATCCACCTCGTTCTTCAGATACTCGCCCCAGCTCCCGTGGGGCAGTTTGGCCTTGGCCTCCGTCAGCCGCCGCCCGACCTCAATGGAGGCGTTGAGCACCATCCTGCCGGTCTGCGACTTGATTGTGCGGATCTCCGCCGCCAGGATATCCGGCGTTTTGCCGGAATCTTGCAGGGGCGCATCCCCCGCCGCAGCCGGCGGGCCTCCTACCCCATAATCCTCGCTGAGAAACTTGCCATCGTCAGGCTCGTCCCCAGCCGTATGTACGTTCATTTCGCTCATGCTGCTGCTCCTTTCTTCTTGGGCAATTTGGGATTGCCCTTTTTATCGCGTCTGCTGCCCTTTTCCATCCAGTCCAGCCAAGTGTCCAGAAACTCCCGGTAAACCTTTCTCGGATCAGGGGCAAAGCGGCCTTTGGCCGTATGTAAACCCTCGTTTTTGAATCCGTGGATCTGCACCAGCTTGTTCCCGTTCATTTCAATGGTCAGCCACGGCTCGTCCGGTTTTTTGACCTTCCGCATGAAAAGGATAGTTGTCTGCCCCAGGATGTGCCGGTCAGCGTAGCCGCCTACGCAGTGCTGGAGCTTGCGGGCCTCAGCCAGAATTTCATCCTTATCGAGGGGCGCCCGGATCACATAGCCGTCCATTACGAAACCGTACTTCTTCTCCAGCTTCTTGCGGCGCTCCTCGTACTTCTCCTCCGCCAGACGGGCCTGACGCTCACGCTCGGCCCGTTCTGCCTGCTGCTGACGCTCCCATTCCCGCCGCTGGGCCGCCCGCTCCCGCTCCAGCTTCGCCTGGTGCTTTTTCGTGGCCTCGTCGTGGGCCGTCCCCAGGTTGCGGGGGAGCAGGACGTTCTCCCGGTGGAGGAGATAGCCCATGGCCTCGGCGGCGGTGAGGTAGTCCTCCCAAAACCGCAGGGCCGAGCTAAGGCTACTCATGCCGCCATACTGGGCGCATCCCACATAGCCGTCCAGGTATCGGATCAGCTTTTCCAGAGGGATATTCCACTTTTTTGCCGCTCGGACAGTTCTCTGAATATCAATGCCCCTGGATATCCACTCTGCGCACTGCGTCAGCGGAATGCGACCCTTCAGCCGCTTATGCAGTTCCAAAATCCGAATATCGCGGTTCGTGCCGAGGAAGGTCTTCATGTCCTGCCGATTCAGCTTGAATGCCTTCTTGGGGTCGTCCCAATCGATGACCGTAGCGTGTTTCACGCCCCGGTCCACCAAATCCGTGACAACATCCTTCATTCCGGCTTTCATCAACATCTCGATCTGCCGGGGGTAGAAACAGCAGGCGGTCAGGAACTCCAGGAGCCGGCTGCCACTCAGGTTGAAGTCTGCCGCACAGCAGTAGCGGAAAGGGCTCTCTTGGATCTCATCCAGCCCAATCACATCGTAGCCGATGCCATAGTCCGCATTTGCATAGAATGGAGCGTGTATGTTCCAGCGCCCTTTGGTGAGCGGCCCGTCCTGCTTTTCGATGTGTCCGAAAGGGCTGTTCCCGTACCAGCTGCGAGTGGTTGCCTCAGCCAGTCCTGGCCGGAAACGATACACTCCCACCAGCTTATATGTAGGGTCTCCTGCCAAGTCATAGCCCGACGTATAGTGCTTGCTACAGTCATAGGCTCTGGCCCACAACGCTCCCCGGTACCATCGCAGGACCACCGCCCGCCGATAGCTGGAAAGGTTTTCTCGCTTGCCTGTGTATCGCAGTTCCTTCACGATGACCGGCTTTCCGCAGAAAGGGCACTCCACATGGGGCTTTGCGGGCTCACACCACCGATTCCTCGGTTCCCGCTGGTGGGGTTCCCACATGACCGCCAGGAAGTTCCGCCCCGGCGTGGTCACCCTCATGTCCTCGATTCCCACCGTCGTGTGCTCATGGCAACAGGTAGTCCAAATCTCCTCGGTGCAGGAACGGCGAAAAATGTAGGTGGGGAACAGGGCGTTGATGGCCTCCAGCTCTCCATCACACAGGGGCGGTGCTGACTTTGCAAACCGCTCGGCTTTCTCCTGCTCTGTCACTTCTCACGCCCCCTTACAGGAAGTCCTCAAGGTCGAGGATCTTTGGGCCGGTGCTGGCCACCGGCGCCGCGGCCGCAGCTTCGGCCTCCACATCGGCGCAGAGGTTGACCGTCATGTGGAACTTCACATCGGCGCCGGGGAAGTAGAACCTCACCGCCCGGCGGAACGCCTCCAGGTCGGAGATCGCGCTCCCGCAGCTCTTGGCCACCGCCTTCATGCAGTCGGCGAAGGTGCCGCCCTGGACAACCGCCTGGGCAAACTCCGCATCCTGGCGGCAGAACCCGTCCAGGGCCTCGCACACGGCGCCCTTCATGGCGCTGGCGTACCTGTCGTAGCTGCCGGAGTTCCGCTCGGCCTCCAGCTTGCGCTTAGCCTGCTCGTACCACTCGTTCATAAAAAACCACCTTTCTATTGCGTCCCGCCGTGAAAGGTGTTATAATCCTCTCAGGCAAGGACATTTTTCCTGATGTTTCCCAGCCTCCCGGCCTCTCCGTGTTGCCGCATGGAGAGGCTTTTTCATACGCTTTTCATAGCATCATCCCTTCCTGAGCCAATGCTAAAGCAGGAGCATCTGCCCATTGGAGTCCAGTAAAGCCAAGGTCATAGTCCGCTTCTGGCGACAGATTGTAGTATTGCTCTGTATGCGGAATATTGTATCTAACCCCCAAAGCATCCAGTTCTGCCATCGCTCGGCGTAGGGTTTTTTCAAGCCAGCGGTCATCGTTCCAGGCATAAATCAAACCATTAAGGGCGAAAACGCTTGCACACTTCAGATTGCATCTTCGTATAACATTTGAATGGTCGAGGCCCGTTTTTTTGCTGGCCTCCTTTGCACTGGCGTAAGCATCAATAATCTCAAGGGCGTCATTGATAATCACAACAGGTTGTCGCCTATCTGCATTTGCCGCTTTCGCTGACACTTTATGGGCAGCTTTGTTGCTTACTATCTGAATGTTCCATCGACTGTTATTTTCGATGTTGCCATCTTTGTGGATGGTTCGCATTCCTGGGGGAAGTCCTCCGAGCCACACTTCCGCCATGAGTCGCATCACTCCGTACCTTGTGCGGTTCGCATCATCGGCGGTCAAGCACACAGTGGCAAGGCGCTGCGTTGTGTTTACCTTGATGACCTTGGGTTCTTTAAGTCTGGCTCCTCGTGCTCCGTTTGCCCGCCATGTACGAATACGGCCCCAATCGCTGATCTGATACCAGCCGTTGTATCCTGGGATATCCCGCCATTCCTCTTTCCGGGCTGACACGCCAAATTCACCTCCAGCCCAATTTCTTCCCACAGCGGTGGCAAAAGGAATTGTTGGGTCTGCACCGCCCATTGCAGTCCGGGCAGTGCCACACGCCATCCTTCAGGAAGGGCTTGCCGACGACCTCGTGCTTGCTGTGGAGGGCCTTGTACTGCTTACTCTGGAGCCGGTAGTCGTGGAGAATGTCCAGGGCCTCCTCCGCAGTCCTGGCTCCTTCCTCCGAAATGGCGAAAAGGATGTTGACCGCCGCCTTGGTAAGCTCCGCCGCCTCCGGCGGGGTGGATGCCCCTATCTGCCCCAGGAAGGTGATGATGGCATCCATCGTGACGTTGCTATTGCTATCCATGTGCTACACCTCCCTTCGGTACCATCCATCCGAAGGTCAGCATGGCCATGTTCGCCCCGCGAACCTGGTGGGCGTAGAGCGGCATCTTCACGGGGTACTTGTAGAAGGGAACCGGCTCCGGGTTCACCCGCTCCCGATCCACCGCATCCTGCAGGGCATGGAGCTCCCGCCACCGCTGCTCCACCGTGGAGGGGAGGCGGACGATGCTGGTCAGCTTGTCCAGCAGTTCGATGTCGGCGGTTCCGTAGAGGGACTGGCTTTTCTTGTCCCAGCGCAGTTTGTTCCAGCTTTTTATGATGGTAAACTGAACATTGTCCACCTCCACCAAGATCAAGGTGTTTCCCTTCAGTGCCATCTTCACGATACTTCCTCCTTTCGTACATTACGGCGGTTTTTGTTTTGCGCTGCCCGTGTGACCCACCGGCAGTTCTCCGCGCAATACATTCCATTGACATCAATTCGGTCAATGGTCATTTCTCCACTTTTGGCCTCCGGGTCATAGCCAGTAGAAATTGCCCAGTCTTTGAAGTTCTGGTAATCATCCCACTCCGGGCACACCCTGATGCCGCGACCGCCGTAGTCCTTGTAAGCGTGGTCTTTGGGGTTATTACAACGCTGCCGCATACTTATCCACACATGATAGAGTCGTTGCCATTTCCCGTGTTTTGCATCACCGTGAGTGGTTTTGGTAGCGCGGATTTTTGCCCCGGTGTCCTTTTTCATGCACCCACAGCTTTTGGTAAAACCGCCATTGAGGGCAGACGATGTTACGATTTTCTCTTTGCCGCATTCGCAAAGACACCGCCACAGGTAGGCACCGTTTGGCGATATGCCCGCACGTTCAATAACCTTAAGGCGACCGAAGGTCAGGCCGATTAAGTCTCTTGCCTTACCCATTGCCGCCCTGCCTCCATAGCTTGCGGATCTCGGTGACCCAATCCAGGATCGTCCGCTTGCCGGGGTAGTACATGAAGGGGAGGAGCAGGAACAGGTACTCGCCACCGATGGCGGTGTAGCCCCGCTCGGCCTGGGCGGTCTGCACTCCCCACGCAAAGGCGAGGGCGGTCATCAGGAGCACAGCGGCCAGCTCAAAAAGCACCGAGGCCAGGCTCCGTTTGCGTCTCATCTGTAAAAACTCCTTTCTGTGGTCAGGCCCGCCGCCGGTAGGCTGTCCGGGACGTCCTCAGTTCCGGTCTGGCCTGGTGGGTGGCCCGCGCCAGGTACTCGGCGATGGCCTCCTCGGTGATCCAGACCTTGCTGCCGGGTTTCCGTTGTATGTAGGCCAGCCGACCGGTGGTGCGCTCAAGATCCAGCGTGGGCAACGACATCCCCAGCCGGGCCGCAGCCTCTTTTCGGGTCATAAGTGTCATTTGCGTCACTCCTTGTCGATTGCGTACTTGTCAGCCAACAGGAGGATGTGATATAATCCAGCTGTGGCCTTTTCGTGGGTTCGAGGGGTCGCTTGCCCTGTCAGGTGTTTCCGCCACCTGGCGGGGCATTTTTGGCGTCCATTCCGCTGTAGTCTGCCCTCCCTTCTGCCGCCTGTGGCGGCGTTTTCATGCGCTGGACTGCCCAGTGTCTCGCTCATAGAGATCATCAATGGTGCAGCCAAATATCTCAGCTAACTGGGGCAAAATTATAGTTTTGGGCAGTGCCACCCCAGTCTCCCAGTTGGATACGGTTGTAGAAAGTACTCCCAATTTGTCTGCCAACTGTACTTGCGTGAGATTTGCCGCCTCCCTCAATGATTTAATTCGCATTGCCATGTCCTCACCTCCAATCTGGTTGTTGTTTTTATCTTACATCGCACCGCCCTGTATGTCAAGCATAAACAACAACAATTTTGGAGTTTTTACTTGCTTTGGTGTTGTTTATAGATTACAATAAAATTGGAGGTGGAATTTATGAGCGACTATTTACTTGGGGATGTTGTCCGAAACTATCGCCAGGAAAATCATCTGTCATTGCGTGCTTTCGGAGAGATGTGTGGAATAAGCCACACTACAATTGACTGTATTGAAAAGGGCTATGACCCAAGGACAGGAAAGCGCGTCAACATCACAAATATGACCTTCTCAAAACTATCCGATGTTTTGAAAATTCCTGTGAGTGTTTTGGTGAATCTCAGCGTTGGTGTTGATGATCTCCATCGTGTGGTAGGTGGATGGATGACAACATCCGCTATGGCATCGGTTCTTGCAAAAGATAGCAAAGATGATATTTCTCAAGCGGTGGATGACAACAAAAAAAAGCCCACCCCCGAAGAAGGGGATGGGCCTGCTTTGAACACAAGACTGGTTGAGCGTCTTATTCAGTTGTCACCAGAAGAACAGGAAAAGGTCGAAGCGTTCGTACAAGGCATGATTGCAGAGAGAGAGGTAAAATAAAAATGGTGTACTATTTCAAATTTGAGGCTGTACCGGCTGAAAACAATCGCTACCATGGGAAAGTCGGGTACGGTGAAGCGGATGTATTTGTATCTGGAGATGGCTGCAATGACGATTTGGATACTATGGAGGCGATTGCCAGGGCCTATATCAGCGCACAATCATGGGTTCCAACCAGCCTTGAAGAAATTCGTGAAACGAATTCGCCCACTCCTGATTGGGACAAAGAATTAGTGGAGTTGTATCAGGAAGCAGTTCGATTAGGTGTTTCAGGATTTTTTGTGGCTGCTCCAGATTCTGATACTCCTGGAGGTCCTGTGCTTCGCGTTCGGCCATTTTAAAGATCACCTCCTTTTAACTTTGGATTCTGTAGACTGAGGCTGACGGGCTTGCATGAGGGAATACAGCAGTTCGTCAAGGCGCAATTTCTCATCCGGCGTGAGAGACTGAACCAACTGCTCCGCTTCGGTCCTTGTCATTGTTCAATCCTTTCCACCCCGGCGTCAAGGTATGTATTTGCGCATAATGGATTATACCACAAAAAGCTGTCCATTTCTGCCACATAATGACGGCTGACTACATTTTTTTTAGAAATTCCCGTTTTTTTCTGTTTTTAGCAAAAATGAAGGGAGGTGTCCCCATGGCTCGACCCAAAAAGCCAACCTATGGATTTGTAGCCAGCCGCGGCGAGTACAGGAAACGGATCAAGGGGCCGGACGGACGGCGCATCTCCCTCTACGCTAAGACACCGGAGGAGTTGACGGAAAAGATCGCCGCAGTCCAGCGGGAGATCGAGGAGGACGTCTATCACCGGGATAACCCAACCGTGGAGGAGTACGCAACCAAGTGGCTCGCCATGCACGGCTCCCATGTCCGCACGACCACCCTTGTGGACTACACCTCCAAGGTCAAGATTTATATCATTGAACCGCTGGGGAAGAAGTACATGGCCGAGGTCACCCCGGACGATGTGAAGATGGCCATCGGCAAGGCCGCAGTGCAGTCGGCCTCCATTTACCGGGGCGTGCAGATGCTCTACAAGATGATTTTCGGCTCGGCACTGGAGAGTCACATCATAGATGAGTCACCGTGCAAGAACCTCAACCCCAGGGGCGGCAAAACCCCGAAGGAGAGGAAAGCCCTTACAGATGAGCAGGTCGCCACCCTCCTGGATGCGATTCGGGGCCTGCCGCCCTATCCGTTTATCATGCTGTGCCTTTACTCCGGCCTGCGCCGGGAGGAGGCTCTTGCCCTCCAGTGGGACAGCGTCTTCCTGGAGGGGGGCGCGCCGCACATTGTTGTCTGCCGGGCATGGCACACGGAGCACAACCGGCCGGTAATCCTGACCGACCTTAAGACGAAGGCTGCCAAGCGGACGATCCCCATCCCGCCCCAGCTGGTGGAATGCTTGAAGGACATCAAGGAGAAGTCCACCTCCGATTTTGTGATTGCCAATCGGGACGGTGGGGCGCTGTCCGAAACACAGTGGCGTCGGGTGTGGGGGTATGTGCGAACCCGCACCGTCAGGGAGCGGACATACTATCGTTATGTCAACGGCCAGAAAATCCCGCATACCGTGACACCCGTGCTGGGGGAGCGGGCCGCCCACAACAGCGATGTGGTGTACAGCATCGATTTTGAGGTGACGCCCCATCAGCTCCGGCACACCTATATCACGAACCTGCTCCTGGCTGGCGTCGACGTCAAGACGGTGCAGGTGCTGGCTGGCCATGAGCACGCCAAAATCACGCTGGACATCTACGCACACCTGACCTATAACCAACCGAAGGATCTGATCTCGAAGGTCAACCAGGCATTTGCGAACAATCCAAAATAGCGGTTTTTGGGGTGCATATCGGGGTGCATTTTCAGAACAGTCCCGTAAAACGCTTGAAAATAGGCCATTTTTCTGGATAGGGTGCAAGAAGTACGGTCTCAAGGCCGCCCGCCGCGCGCCTCAGTTCAGCAAGCGCTGATTTTATATCCCAAACACTCAAAAGTCCCGGAAATTCATGGATTTCCGGGACTTTTTTACTGGTGTACAATGCTAAATAGGCGCTAAGATTTCTATTGCGGAATCAGAGGTTATCTGCTATAATCATACTAGCATAGTATGATTATAGCAGACAGCAAATTTTCTCACGGGGACCAGGTGTGCGGGCTAAGAGCCTGAAACAGAAGAGGAGGAATATTTTGTATCACAGAATAAGATTTCGAATTGCAGCGGTTTTGTTGGCAGTCTGTGTCGCAGCCGCCGCATTCCCAATCGCAGCATTGGACACAGAGACCAGAACGGTCCACTCGATCGCGAACAGTAAGGAGTTGGCTAAAACTGTGGCAAACGCCAACGACGGCGACATTATCGAAATAAGCGGAATGTGCATGACCAACGACACAAACAGCAACGCTCCCTGGGTGATCGACAAGGCGGTTACCATCCGCGGCGCTAAAGGTACAGATGCCAGCCTAAACCTTCGCGCTGGCGGAATCCTTCTGGCAGCGGACGTTATCTTTGAAGACCTGGAGCTTGCCTTTCCCAACCGTGTACGCAACGCTATTATGGCAAACGGTCATACTCTCACCCTGAGAAATGTCACTCGCAGTAAAAGCGCGAATAATGATGTCCATTTGTTCTGCGGCGGCGTAACGGGATTGACTGTCAACGCTCCATCCGGCAATCACGGGAATATTATCATTGAGAACTGTCCCGAAATGGGCAACATCTATGCCGGCAGCATCTCCACCGATGGCAAGGAAAATCTTTCCTCGATTCCCGCTACTGTTACGATGATCGGTACGAGCAAAGCGGGGGAATTTTACGGCTGCGGGGCGTTGGAAACATACATCCCCGACGACGAGATGATAAATCCCGGTTTTGAAGTTGATCCTCCCACCCCCAGCACTGAGTATTTTCGCGTGACCGGAGATGTCACCTTCAATCTTTACTACACCTCCACCTCCATGGTGGACGGCACCACTGGCAGCGGTAAAAACGCCGCTGTCACCTACACGGCTAACGGCAGCCTCAATGATGGCCTGACCTTGAAAAATCTCTCCAGTCTCACAGTGGGCAACGGCGGGAATCTGACGCCCACAGCGGACAGCAGTCTTGCCAATACGGAGCTTGTTGTTCCTGCTTCAAGTACTTTGAACCTGACCAATTTGACCAATCTGGAATTTGCCAGCCTTCAGGGCGGCGGCGATCTTGTTTTGGGCACGGAGCAGACCTTGACCATCGACGGCAGTGTGTCAGAAACAACCAGAATCGGCATCGGTGGAATTCAAAACAATGCTTCAAAAGATGTCCCTAAAATAGGCCATACTTACGTCTATGCACTCCATTCTGTTGATGGTAATTTTGAACTCATTTGCCCCAACACTAAGCCCAACCTGAAGCTGGTCCGGGACAACAATGGCAATTGGACAGTTTCAGACGGGTCATCTGGAGCAGACCTTGTGCGGGATTTCGTCTTTACGGATACGAATATAACCATAAGCAGCGATCAAGAGGCTGAATTTTCATTGGACGTAACCAGCAACAACGGAAATCAACTGTATCTGGACTTTATTCCTGTAGATATCACGATCAACGGCAGACAGGCGAATCGAGCTGACACACCGTATGAAGATGGTACAATTTACTACAAATATAAAGATCAGCAAGGCTACCTGGCGGAGCTGGAGATCAATGGAAATACGCTCGGTGTCACGCCTGATGCTGAGTGGGGGCACGCAGATAGTCCTTACACCATTTCCATTACGGTTCCCGCAAAATATACCGAGGACAATAAGAGTATTACCCGGACAGTGATTCTGAACGTTACAGAAAGCAGTGGAGGAACACCGGACCCCACACCCGTCAGTATTCCCGTCCCCACGGCAAACACCGGCCTGAAATGGACAGGATCAGAACAGACCGGCGTGGAGGAAGGGACCGGCTACACGCTGGCCGGGCACAAGGAGACCGCTGTAGGCAGCTACACCGCCGTCGCCGAGCTGAAGTCCGGCTATCAGTGGAACGATGGAACCACCACAGCGAAAAATATTCCCTGGAGCATCGCCAAGGCTGACGGTCCCGCCGCCCCCACCAGCCTGTCCGCCGCCGC
>OFFE01001002.1_pt1 | contig 21978 bp, 23 predicted proteins | sample 1521371 | NCBI WGS metagenome assembly OFFE01 (sample SAMEA3504131, study PRJEB24116) | mouse gut metagenome | biome: mouse gut; feature: mouse-associated habitat; material: faeces | place: Denmark | collected 2011 | reverse complement strand
CCGAGTGGAGCATGGGGCTGGACCTGCGGATCCTGCTGAGGACGGTGAGGGTGGTGTTCGGCAGGGACGGGGCCATGTGAGGGGCACCGGGGATACAAAAACCGGAAAAGACGGGGCAGCCTGACAAGGCCGGGGAGAGCCGGAAAGGGAGATACCATGTGACATGGAGGCCCGGGAATGGCGTGTGCGGAAAGCGGTAAGAATGATTCCGGGGAATGCGGAACCGGAGAGGATAGGTCTTGTGACCGGGCCGGCGGTGTAATATATGGAAAAGAAAATGAGGCTACACAGTATATGGAGAGGAAGGCCGTGAAGAAAATACTTCATATATCAAAATATTATTATCCGTTCAGGGGAGGCACGGAGCAGGTTGCAAGGGACTGCGTGCTGGCCCTGGGAAAAGACTGCTGGCAGATAGTTTTTTGCTTTAACCATTTAAAAGGAGACCGGGAAGACATGGTGGACGGAATCCGGGTGGTACGCTGCGGCTGTCAGGCCAGGGTGGCATCCCAGTCCTTGTCGGCATCCTTTGGCCGCAGGCTGGGACGGATCATGGATGAATTTGGGCCCGACACGGTAGTGTTTCACTATCCGAATCCTTTTGCGGCACATTTTCTTCTGAAATACCTAAGGCCGGGTGCAGGTATACGTCTGTTGACTTACTGGCATCTGGACATTACGAGACAGAAGATTCTGGGAAAGCTTTTTTTCGTCCAGAACAAGAGGCTTCTGGCCAGATCCTGGAAGGTGATAGCCACAAGTCCCAACTATGTGGAGGGAAGTCCTTTCTTAAATGAAATAAGGGACAAGTGTACAGTGATACCCAACTGTATCAGCAGAGAAAGGCTGGAGTGCACGCCGGAGACGGTGGAGCAGGGCCAGGAAATACGGGGGCGGCACCCGGGAAAGATTCTGTGCCTGGCGGTGGGGCGGCATGTGGCGTATAAGGGGTTTTCATACTTGGTCAGGGCAGGGGAGATGTTGGACGAAAGATTTGAGATATACATAGCGGGGGAGGGGGAGCTGACCTCGAAACTGAAAAGGCTGGGAAAGAGGAATGGGAGGATTCATTTTCTGGGAAGGATAGACGACATGACCCTGAAAGCCTGGCTCTGTGCCGCGGACATTTTCTGTTTTCCCTCGATTACCAAAAATGAGGCCTTCGGGATAGCGCTGGCAGAGGCAATGTATTTCGGAAAGCCGGCTGTTACGTTTACCATACCGGGAAGCGGAGTAAATTATGTGAGTATCGGTGGCGAGACGGGGCTGGAGGTAGAAAAACAAGACCCGGCAGCTTATGCGGAGGCGCTGGGAAAACTTGGGGATCATCCGGAAATACGGGAAAGATACGGGAAGGCGGCAGCGGGAAGAGTGAGGGAACATTTCATGTATGAGCAGTTTTGCAGGAATATCAGGGAACTTTTTCTGGAGCAGGAATAAGCCGTAACCGGACAGAAATAAACATACCGTAGTTGCCTTGTATCGTGGGGAGGCCGAAATGTATCTGATTAACGGAAAATATCTGGAACATAAAGTAACCGGGGTGGAACGCTTTGCAGGGGAACTGGTGGGCCGGCTGGACCGGATGATTGGAAAAGGGAGGGCGTGCCTGGCTGTATCGTCGGGCGCAATGGAGGTACCTGAACTGGAAAATATCGACGTGGTTATGGTGGGAAGGCACAAGGGAAGTCTGTGGGAGCAGCTGGAACTGCCATGGTATGCTGCAAGAGGCGGATATACACTCATAAACCTATGCAATACGGCGCCGCTGCTAAAACCGGACATCACATGCATCCATGATATACAGCCCCGGGTTATGCCGCAGTTTTACAGCCGGAAATATAAGATATGGGCAGTGCTGAATCTGGTAAATGTTTTCCGGAGGGCAAAGACAGTTCTCACGGTGTCGGAATTTTCAAAATCAGAAATCAGGAAATATTTTCGGCCCCGGATGCCATTGAATGTAATTTATAACAGCTGGGAGCATGAGTCGCGCATTGAGGCTGACGAAGGGGTTTTTAAAAAGTTTCCTTTTCTGAAAAATCAGAATTTTTATTTTGCCATGTCCAGCATGGCGCCAAACAAAAACGTGAAGTGGATAGCAGAGACTGCAAAGCTTAACCCGGAGAAATATTTTGTTGTGTCCGGCAATGTAAACAGGAAAGTGTTCGGTGATGCGGAAGGTACAGAAGGTGTGGAAAACTTTGTTTTTGCCGGCTATTTAAGTGATGGCGAGGCAAAAGCCCTGATGTCACGCTGCAAGGCATTCTTGTTTCCTACCTTTTACGAAGGCTTTGGAATTCCTCCCATGGAGGCACTGTCCTGCGGTGCGGATGCGGCAGTTTCGGACAGAAGCTGTATGAGGGAGATATACGGGGATGCGGTGGCATACATAGATCCGGACATTCCCTGCGAAAACATGGATTCCATTGTTTTTCCGGGGAAGGAGAAAGGACAGAAATTACTGGAAAGATTTTCCTGGGACATGTCTGCCCGGAGACTGCTGGAGATTCTGGAAAGATTTGGGAAATAGAAAACAGAAAGACAGGCAGTTGTCAGACTGCCATGAAAATGATTTGAAATGCTGAAGGGATGAAAATGAATTTTTGGAACGGTGCGGCAGACTTGAAAGTAATGATACTTGGGGGGACGGTGATTTTATTGTACGCCGGAAATGAGAGCAACTTGGGAAGGGATGGATTTATTGTTCTCCATATATATCTGCATGAAAGTTTACCATAAAAAGTATATATTTTCACTTTACAATATAGGGATTTTCACGGGAATATTTATGGTCTGCATACTGCCGTTTATGTATGAAGACAAGGCATGGCTGGCTTTTGGAAGGGACAGTGCAGCCCCGTTTTATAATTTTTTGAACAAAAATGCAGTCATAAACCTCAGCGGGATAATCATTTTTTATGTGGTTCTGATGATTTCAGAGTTCAGACGGACTCCGTCAAAGTCTGTAGTGGTCAGGGTTATCAGCAAAAGTATCGATGTGAGGGTCATCGGTTTTATATTTTGTACTGCAATTGCAGGATGGTATGTTGTTGTTTTTATATATAATGGCACATTGCCTCTTCTTAACGGCAGGAGAGATTTTTATAAGGACAGCAGGATAGCCAATGTTCTGTATATTTTATTTTCCAGTATGATTCCTACACTTACGATTTATTACGGTCTGTTGTTCTGCAGGGTGAAAAATCGAAAAAATCTGGTATATCTGCTGGCCGGTTCTGTCACATGTTTATTCTCCGGAAATAGGAGTGATCTGCTTATGGCTGTGGCTTATCCCATGGTCCTGGTGATGATATACAGACACGGGAAGAGCCGGATAAACAGTACGATAAAGATTGTGCTGGGAATACTGGTGATTTTGCTGGCAGGGCTGGCAATCAGCTTATTCAGAAGTCAGGGCAGTACAAATATTTTTTCCATGTTTCAGGAATTTGTGTACGGCAATACATTCAGTGATTTGAGGGATGGGGCCTATATTTTATATGGATATGACAGTAAATTTGACTCTTATTTACTGGGAAAAACATATCTGGCAGGCCTGATGTCTTTTATCCCTTCTTTTCTTTCGGACTTTAAGCGTACATGGGGCTGGGGATATTTTTCCACCGCCACATTGCTGGGGATGCAGGACCATTATGGACTCAGGGGCGGCAGCTATTGTGAGCCGTATCTTAATTTCGGATATGTGGGTGTGGCCGTGGCAGCCCTGGTTCAGGGAAGATGGCTGGCATATAGGGAGGAAGTATTTGACCAGTACCTGGAAGGAAAAAACGGAAACTTCGAGAAAAAATATTTGGCAATGAGTGTGGCAGGGCCGTTGTTTCATTTCATGGCAAGTTCAAACGGCCTGAGGACATTTTACATCAATTGTCTGCTGCTGGTGGGTTCTTCCGCATTGTACAGAATCTGGATATTCCTATCAGGTAAACATAAATCAGAATAAAGTCATTTGGGAGCTTAATTCTCATGAAAAACCCAATGACTGCATTTATAAAGCTGCTGATTTGAAACCAATGATAAGTGAATGCATGGACATGGGACAAGAGGGTTACGAATATGGATTTATTCAAAGTCGCTGTCATCATAGTTAATTATAACGGTATAGAAGATACAAGGGAAGCAATAGAAAGCGTTCTGAAGCAACAAGTAAAAACACAGATCATAGTGGTGGATAATGCATCGGAGGGATATGAGGCGGAAAAACTGGAAAAGGAATATCCGAAGATAAAAGTTATCGGATCAAAAAACAATCTGGGGTTTGCAGGAGGAAACAATTTAGGCATTGATTATGCTTTGGAAAAAGGATATGAGTATATTCTTTTGCTCAACAACGATACTGTCATCCATAAAGACATGATCCGGTATTTGCTTTCGGAAGCAGGTGAGAATATCGTAAGTGTTCCCGCAATGTATTTCTTTTCTGATCCCGGTATCTTATGGTATGGGGGCGGTAGTATCAATAAATGGACGGGAAATGTTTCTCATCTGGTGCTGACGAAAAAACAAAAATGCAGTTTTGCTACTGGCTGCTGTATGCTGATTCACAAAAATATATTGGAACGTGTAGGGAAAATGGATGAGAATTATTTTATGTATTGTGAGGATATAGACTATTCCGTCCGGCTGAATCAGGCCGGTATCGAGATTCAATATGTTCCGGAAGCAAAGCTCTGGCACAAAGTAGGGAAGGCATCCGGTGGAAATGAGTCTGCATTCAGCCTTTATTATGTGTCAAGAAACCGGTTTGCATGTATTAAAAAGTTCAGAGGCTATTTTCGGGGTACAGCATTTCCTTATGCCCTGCTGACACGTATTATCAGAATGTTTCAGCTAATGCAGAAGGGAAGGAAAGAGTGGAGGGCATATTACAAGGCAATTGCAGATTATTATGGAAATCATTTGGGGAAGGCAGATGAAGTAATATGAAGAGTAAAAACGCAAATGTAAGGGGGGATTTGTTTGAAATGGTATTTCAGGGTGGTGACGGGAATGATGGAATTTCCGCCAAAAGCGTTCAATCGCGTGAGATGGCTGCTGTATGCTAAAACATTAAAAAAAATAGGGGTGAACTCACATGTGGGCAGCGGATTTTCTGTGATCGGGGCAGTGTATATCTCTATAGGGGATCATTTTATTGCCGGGAAAAATCTCCAGCTGCATGCGTTTGACGGTTATAAAGGGAACATGTTTGACAGCAAGCCTGAACTGGTGATTGGAAATCATGTGACCATAACGGACAGGTGTTATATATCTTGTGCAAAACAGATTGAGATTGGCGATGGAGTGCTTTTTGGGCCGAATGTGTTTGTTGGCGATAACTTTCATGGAAGTATTTCCATGGAAGAAATAGAAATACCACCCAATGAAAGGCAATTATTCCGGAAGGGAAATATCAAAATAGGAAAAAATGTGTGGATTGGGCGAAACGTGTGCGTAATGCCGGGAGTTTCGATTGGGGATAATTGCATCATAGGGGCGAATGCGGTGGTAACGCATGACATACCGGTGGACAGTGTTGCCGCGGGCATACCGGCAGAGGTTATCCGTAAGCTGATGTGACAAAGAAGGACTGGATGCCGAAGAAATCGTGAATTGTATCGGAGGATATGGAGGAGAATGACCATTCGGGAAGTGGAAAAGGCAGCCGCCGGGCTGAAGGCAGCCATAGCCGGAGAATTGCATGGGAACAGAACGGAGAATGCCCTGAGCCTGATATCTAACTGTGCGAATCTTTTGTACCAGACAAATATACGCTACAGGGATGAGGATCTGGAGGGATATATCCGGCAGATTGCCAGTCTGCCGGGGCTGGGGCCGGACCGGGAACTTTGTGCGGGACACATGGCGGAGGAGAGACTGATTTTTTATGATGGTTTCGGGCTCAATGACCGGGGGCTGGCACAGATATATCTGCTGGCATTGTGCAGGTGCAGGGAGGTCTGGTATATCACGGATGAGAGACAAAAAGACGCAATACCGGATATTCTGGACATTCTGGGACAGTATGGGGGGAAGGCAGTTTTCCTGGAAGGCAGGACACATCTGAAAAACATACGGCAGCTGTGCGGAATTGTCAGGGAGATCCGGCCGAAGCATTTTTTCTTTTACGGGAAACCGGACGACGTGACCGGTACTGCCGTAATGTACCGGTACGGCGGAATTATGGTCAGATACCAGATTAATCTCACGGACCATGCCTTCTGGCTGGGGGCCGGCGCCATTGACAAATGTATCGAATTCCGAAATTACGGCGCCTGTATTTCCATGGATTACCGGGGAATTCCGAGAGAAAAACTGGCGCTGATTCCTTATTATCCAGTGATACATCAGGAGCGGGCGTTTCAGGGATATCCCTTTGCCTGCGGGGAGGGCCGGAAAGTCATTTTTTCGGGAGGCGCTTTATATAAGACCAACGGTTCGGGGGACAAGTATTATGAAGTGGTTGATTCTATTCTCAGAAACCATGAGGATGTGATATTCTGGTACGCCGGTACGGGAGAGTCGGACAAGATGAAAGAGATTCTGGAAAAATACCCGGACAGGGCATATCTGACGGCAGAGAGAAGGGATTTATTCCAGGTCATGAAGCACTGTTATTTTTACCTGAGTACCTATCCGGTGGCGGGGGGCCTGATGACCCAGTATGCGGCAAAGGCGGGAAAGGTTCCGCTGACCCTGCGCTTTGACCACAGGGATGGTTCCCTGATCAACATGGAGGAATTGGGAATCTTGTTTGACACCGTGGAGGATGTGTGCAGGGAGGCCCACAGGCTGCTGGAGGAAGAGGCATACGCATCACAAAAGGGAAAGCGTATGATTTCATCGGTGATCACGGAGGAATGCTTTGACAACGCCGTGAGAGATCTGCTGGATGGGAAGACATCGAAATTTACAATCCGGTACCGGCCCATTGACACGGAGGCGTTCCGGAATCTTTATCTGGAAAATATTGACAGGAGGTGTTTGCATGAGATGCTGGCCAGAAAAGACAGCACCGTGCTGCTTCGATATGAACCGGCCAGATTTTTCCCGGGGGGGTACTGAAACTCAGGAAGAAACTGTTCCGAAAGGCAAGACAAGTTCTGCAGGCAATGGATGGGGGCCGGCATATGAAATAAGCGTGGTGGTGGTGACATACAGACCGGCGCTGGAGAAGCTTCTGGCCACACTGCGGTCCATAGTGGTGCAGCGGGATGTGGCGCTTCAGATTGTGGTCACGGATGACGGATCAGAGGAAAATTATTTTGAAGAGATCAGAATGTTTTTTGCAAAGGCAGGGTTTAAGGATTACCGGCTGGTGGAAAACAGGACGAACAGAGGAACCGTCAGAAACAAGTATGAGGGGCTGAAAGCGGCTTCCGGGAAATATGTGAAGGGAATCAGCCCCGGAGACCGGCTTTACCGGGACAATACATTGCGGGACTGGATTGACTTTATGGAACAAAACGGTCTGCGCTGGTCTTTCAGCGAGGCGGTGTATTATCAGGAAAGGGATGGAAAGATTACACCGGTCCGGGTAAAGGCCCATCCGGATGACCTGAAACCTTATAAAAAGAAGGATGCGGATCAGTGCCGATGGAATTATGTTGTTCTGAGTGATATATCACTGGGGGCGGTTATGCTCAGCACCCGGGAGCTTCAGCTGGAATACTGTGCCCGGATAGCGGACAGGGTGTTTTATGCGGAAGACCATATCTGGAGAATGATGATGTTTGAAGGCCTTGTGGGAGGATACTATCAGGACTATACGGTGCTGTACGAATACGGCAGCGGAATGTCAACCTCAGGAAGCAGGATATGGGAAGAGAGACTGAGAGCGGACTGGGAAGCGGCAGACCGGATCCTGTTTGGGGAAAACAAAAAGGCAGATGCTTATCAGCGCAGGATGATGGCGGCATACCGGCTGAACCGGAAGAAGGGCAGGCTGGTAAGGCTTCTGGTCAAAGGAAAGCTGAGGCAGAAAATGAAGGAAAAGCTGTGGGGAAGAATGACAGTGGACACACTGCCCCGGCAGAGGGGATGAGGAAGGAGAAAAGGAGATGCATGTGATAAAGTATGCGTTCCAGCAGCATGGTGACGAGAGGGGAATGCTGATCGCGCTGGAAGAGTGCAGGGATATCCCTTTTGAGATTAAGCGCATTTACTATATGTATGATACCCAGGAGGGAGTGCATCGGGGACTCCATGCGCACCTGACACTGGAACAGATCCTGTTTTGTGTACATGGCTCCTGCAGGGTGTTGCTGGACGATGGGCAGGAAAAGAAGATTGTGACCCTGGAGACGCCTTACGAAGGGCTGTATGTGGGCCCGAAAATGTGGCGGGAAATGTATGATTTTTCTCCGGGGGCGGTGCTGATGGTAGTGGCGTCAGAGCCGTACAAGGCAGAGGATTACATACGAAGTTATGACGAATTTCTGAAGATTGCAAAGCGGGATATGGACAATGCCGAAGTTTAAACTTTTTCTTGAAAATTTCCTGGTTTACGGAATCGGGGGGATCATCAGTAAGATCATTCCGCTTGTGATGGTGCCTGTTGTCACCCGCCTGATGCCGGACTCCGGCTATTACGGAATCAGCGATCTGTCAAACACGGTGGTTTCCTTTGCCAGTTCCCTGGCTGTCATGGGCATGTATGACGCCATGTACCGCATGTTTTTTGAACGGGATAATACAGAATACCGCAAATCCGTGTGCTCTACCGCACTGTGCTTTACGGCGGCAACATCAGTGATTGTGTTTGCGGTCATGATTCTGTGCCGGAACTGGATTGCGGAGTTGTTTTTCCGGGATAAAAAATATGCTTATATCGTATATCTGTCGGCCATGGCCACTCTGGTGGGAGCCACCAACAGCATAATTTCCGCACCCACCCGTATGCAGAACAAAAGGAAGATTTTTCTGGTCACCAACACATTGAGTCCGCTGATCAGCTATGCGGTGACGATTCCCATGCTGCTGGCAGGGTATTATACCATTGCACTTCCCCTGGCAGCGGTGATTTCGGGAGTGACCATGGAAATGGCGTTCGGGGTTCTGAACCGGGGGTGGTTCCGGCGGGATCAGTTTGACAGGGAGATTCTGAAACAACTGCTGGTAATTGCGGTGCCGCTGCTGCCCAATTTTCTAATTTACTGGGTTTTCAATTCCAGTGACAAGGTGATGCTCACGAATCTGGCCGGGGTGGGGGCAGCTGGGATTTATTCCGTGGGTTCCAAGCTGGGACATGCCAGTCAGCTGATTTATACGGCTTTTGCGGGAGGCTGGCAGTTTTTTGCATTTTCCACCATGAAGGAGAAAAACCAGGTGGAGAGTAATTCCAGAATATATGAATATCTTGGACTGGCTTCCTATGTGTGTACGGCGTTTTTATGTGCCGTCAGTTATCCGGTTTACAGGTTTCTCTTTCCGGAGGAATATCTGCCGGGATATGTGATTGCGCCGTACCTGTTCCTGGCGCCCCTGCTGCAGATGCTGTACCAGGTGGGAAATAATCAGTTTCTTGTGATAAAAAAGACCTGGCCCGGGATGTTTATTTTGTCCGGCGGGGCCATTGTGAACATCCTGCTGAATCTGGTTCTGATACCCGGTCTGGGAATAGAAGGGGCCGCCATTGCCACACTGGCCGGATATATTGTGACGGATGTGGTGGATATGATAGTACTGACAAAATGCGGGCTGATGAAAGTTTCCCTGAGGTTTTGGGGTGCAACGGCGGGTATCATTGTTTATTTCCTGCTGTGGAGATTATTGTTTCCCGGAGGGACCGGGGCAGGTCTGTCGGGCAGCTTTGCGCTGTGCATTTTGTTTGCCGCATTGTACCGGGCCGATCTGGCGCTGCTGGTAAAAGCTGTCAGACAAAGGAAGAGGGAAGGAAGATAGGAAGACCGGAGGGGAGATTTGCGGCTTTGGGCGGAGAAGCCCTGCATGCCGGACAAATCCGGTCATGGAAAAAAGCCGCATGGAAATGAGGAGATATATGGAAAAGAAGAAAGTGATCATCCTGGGAGGAGGCGGTATTGCGTCCATCGCCTCCTGGATTATGGACAGAAGAGGGGACGCGGAGGCTGTGGGCCTGGTCAATGACATTGTGCCGGTGGGGGAATGGATAGGCACCAGGAAAAAACTGCGTGTCATGGGTACTTCGGAGGATGTGGCGGGATATATCCGGGATACGGATTTCTATTTTTTTATTGCCTTTCACGGCATGCAGAGAGAGAAGGAAGTCTACGAAAAAATCCGTGGATTTGGCATTCCCGGGGAGCGTCTGTACTCTCCCATTGACCCGTCAGCGGTTGTGGCACATGACTATTCGGTCATCGGAAAAGGGGTGATGGCAGGCCCCATGTCACAGATCGGACCGGATGTGGTAATCGGGGACAATACCGTCATTCTGGGGAATGCATTTATCGGCCACGACACGCAGATCGGGGAGTTCTGTCATATTGCCACAAATGCGGTGCTGGGTTCTTTTAACAGAATCGGAAACGCCTGCCACATCGGCATGAATGCCACCCTGCGGGAGCGCGTCCGGGTGGGAGACTATGGACTTGTGGGCATGGGGAGCGTGGTGCTGAAGGATGTGGAAGAAAATACCATAGTGGCGGGAAATCCGGCCCGGCTGCTGCGCAGGAAATGAAGGGAAGGGTGCCGGAGGCAAATAGTGCCAGGGACACGCCCGGGCCTTTATGGATGATGGTGCGGCTGGCCGCATGGGGGTTTAGAAAGGAAAATATGAAAGCTGCAAATCTTGGAAATTATTTTGAAGATTTTACTGTGGGGGATGTGGTGGAACATTCCCTGTCGAAGACTGTTTTTGAGAGTGACAACAATCTGTTCAGCCTGCTCACCATGAATTATCATCCGGTCCACACCAATGCGGATTATGCATCTGTACAGCAGCATGGGAAGATTCTGGTGGTGGGAACTTATGTTTTCAGCCTGGTGGTGGGAATCACGGTGGCTGACATCAGCGGAAAGGCAGTTGCAAATCTGGATTATGAAAAGATAGAGCATCTGGCTCCGGTATTTATCGGGGATACCATATATGCAAGGACAGAGATTCTGGAATGCAGGGAATCGCGGAGCAAACCGGACCGGGGAATTCTCTACGTGGAAACCACCGGGTACAATCAGGAAAATATCAGTGTACTGCGGTTCCGGCGGCATGTACTGGTAAAGAGACGAAAAACGGACTGAATTGGGAGGCGTAAGATCATATGGCATGGGATGTGCGGCATGAAAAACAATACAGGAAGCTGCGGGAAGAGGTTTATGCGGCAGGCGGCAGGGAGAGGCAGGAGGCCCAGCATGCCAGGGGCAAACTGACTGCCAGGGAAAGACTTGGTTTGCTGTTTGACGGAGGCCTGTTTGAAGAAATAGAGATGTATGTGAAGTCCAGGGTGGAACTGGGAGAAGTGAAAAAGCAGCATTTTTCTGGTGACGGCGTTATAGCGGCATATGGGAAAGTGAACGGCATACCGGTTTATGCGGTGTCCCAGGACGCTACCATAAGCGGCGGGGCCGGGGGTGAGGCGCATGTGAATAAAATCTGCAGAACCCTGGAACTGGCCATCAAAAACCGCCGCCCCATAGTGTATCTGTGTGACAGCGGCGGGGCCAGGATTGAGGAGGGGATCATTTCCCTTTCGGCGTACAGCAGGCTGTTTTACCTGAATACACAGGCGTCCGGGCTGATTCCGCAGATTGCCGCAATCATGGGAAACTGTGCCGGCGGTTCCAGTTATTCCCCGGCCATGTGTGATTTTATTTTTATGGTCAGGAAGACCGGCCAGTTTTTCATTACCGGCCCCCGCGTGATCAAGGCCCTGACCGGGGAAGACGTGACCATGGACGAACTTGGAGGGGCTGAAGTACATGGCAGGTACAGCGGACAGGCACATTTTGTCTGCGGGGATGACAAAGAATGCATTTCCGGAATCAGGAAGCTGCTGGATTACATAACATGCACCAGGAAAAAGTATGAAAATAGACGAAAAATCGACTATACCGCGGAAGGGAAATCCATAGAGGATATTGTGCCGGAATATAAGAAAAAGTCCTATGATGTGAGGGAGGTTGTGGGGAAGATCTGTGACGACGGGGAATTTATGGAAGTGCTGCCGGACTTTGCCGCCAATCTGGTGACGGGATTTTGCAGACTGGATGGCAGGACCGTGGGAATTGTGGCGAACCAGCCCCGGGTCATAGGGGGATCCCTGGACTGCGATTCCGCAGACAAGTGCGCGAGATTTGTCAGGGTCTGCGACTGTTATGACATTCCCGTGCTTGTTTTCGAGGATGTGCCGGGATTTTACCCCGGGTCCAGGGAAGAGAAGAAAGGAATCCTGCGCCACGGATGCAAGATGCTGTATGCGTTTGCGGAGGCCACGGTGCCGAAGATCACCGTGATCATGCGCAAGGCGTACGGTGGTGCGTACTGCGCCATGAACAGCAGGGAGCTTGGGGCAGACATGGTGTTCGCATGGCCCATATGCGAGATTGCCGTAATGGGGGCGGATGGCGCGGTGGACATTATGTTCCACAGACAGATTCGGGAAGCGGTGGATCCGGAGGTGTTCCGCAAAAAGGAGATAGACAGATACGAGGAGAAGTATCTGACCCCTTATTTTGCCGCGGCTTACGGCATGGTGGATGAGGTGATCATGCCGGAGGAGACCAGGGACAGGCTGGTGAAGGCTTTTGCCGCCCTGGAGAACAAACAAGTGCAGGTTTATGAAAAAAAGCACGGAAATATCGCGTTGTGACAGGGAAGGAGAAGAAAGCAAATGGACATGCTGCTGCGCAGTTTTATGTTTGTTCCGGCGTATAACCGGAAATTTATTGAGAAGGCGCTGGGGAGTGACGCGGATGCTATCATTCTGGACATGGAAGATTCGGTTCCGCAGGATAAGCGCTCAGAGGCCAGGCATATCATCCGGGAATACGGTGCACAAAAAAGGCTGAAAGAGAAAAAAAGTTTTATCCGGATCAATCCTATGGGAACTCCTGACTTTGTGGAGGATATTTCCGGGCTTGTCATAGACGGCCTGGCGGGTTTTATGCCCTCCAAGGTTTATGATGCGGGTGATATTGTCTTTATGGACAGACTGCTGACATTCATGGAGATGAAAAACGGTCTGGAGCCGGGAAAGCTGTGTCTGGCCCCGCTGATTGAAACCACGGGGGCCCTGGCAAATGTGCAGGAGATTGCATGTGCCAGTCCCCGTCTGGCGGCGCTGTGTTTCGGCGGGGAAGATTATCTGAATGACCTGGGAAGCGTGTATACTTACCAGGCGTCCGCCCTGGTGGTGCCCAGGGCCCTGATTGCCAATGCGGCCCGTTCCGCGGGCCTGCTTCCCATTGACACGCCCTATGTGGATATTGCCGACCTGGAAGGATTTGAAAAGGCAGAACGGCGGGCTTATGAAAACGGGTACGCGGGCTGCCTTGTGCTGAATCCCGGTCAGATAGAAGCGGCAAACCGCGCGTTTTCCCCGGACGGGGATAAGGTGGCCTATTCCAGAAGGGTAATAGAGGCCGTGAGGGCGTCGGAAAAAGAGAAAGGTTCCAGCGTTGTGATGCTGGACGGGGGCATGGTGGGGCCGCCCATGAGAAAGAGGGCGGAAGCCGTGCTCAGGCAGATGGAAATGATCGAAAAAAGAATGTAGCCGGGGGGCAGGAAACTATGAATATTCCGTTTTTATCATTAAAAGACGTCAATGGGCGGTACATGGAAGAGATACAGAGGGCTGCTGCCGGCGCCCTGGACAGCGGCTGGTATCTGCAGGGAAAGGAAAATGCCGGGTTTGAGGAGGCTTATGGTAGTTACATAGGCTCCGGGCATTGTGTGGGGGTTGCCAACGGCCTTGATGCCCTTACACTGATTTTGCGCGCCTATCTGGAACTGGGGGCGCTCAGACCGGGGGACGAGGTTATCGTTCCGGCCAATACCTATATCGCCACCATTCTGGCAGTCTCGGAAAACGGACTGAAACCGGTTCTTGTGGAACCGGATATCAGGACATACCAGATTGACGAAAAAAAGCTGGAGGCCGCTGTTTCTGCCAGGACCAAAGCCGTGATGATTGTCCATTTATACGGAAAATGCGCATATACGGAGACCATCGGCCGAATATGCAGGGAAAGGGGACTGCTTTTGATAGAAGACAACGCCCAGGCACACGGATGCATGTACCGGGGACGCAGAACGGGAAGCCTGGGAAATGCGGCCGGGCACAGTTTTTATCCGGGAAAAAATCTGGGCGCTCTGGGGGATGCAGGGGCGGTGACAACAGACGATGCGCTTCTGGCAGACACGGTCAGGTCCATTGCCAACTACGGCTCCTGGAAGAAATATATTTTTCAGTACAAGGGACGCAACAGCAGAATGGACGAGATCCAGGCAGCTGTCCTGTCTGTGAAACTGAAGTATCTGGAGGAGGATAATGACAGAAGAATCCATATTGCCGGGATATACATGGATAAAATCACACATCCGGATATCATACTGCCTCCGGCAGGAGAGGGGAAAGATTATGTCTGCCATATTTTCCCGGTGAGGACGAAAGAGAGGGATGCCCTGCAGGCTTATCTTCAGGAATGCGGCATTCAGACGATGATCCATTATCCCGTACCGCCCCACAGGCAAATGGCATATGCAGAGTGGCAGGAAATGGAATTTCCTGTTTCGGAGGAAATCCATGCAACGGAACTGAGCCTTCCCATGGGACCGGCCATGAGGGATGAAGAGGCGGAATATGTTGCGGATGTGCTGAACCGATGGAAGAATGGGTGACAGGGCCGGGGATAAGGAATGGCAGATTCAAAGTGCGGGGAGGAACGGATATGGCGCTGGGAGAGAGGTGTCCGGTTTTAAAATTTGAAGATCTGGGAGACGAGAGGGGGAAGCTGGTTGTCATCGAAGGGGGACAATCGGTTCCGTTTGAGATTAACAGGGTATTCTATATCTATAAATCCGACAAGACAGTAGTCCGGGGGGGGCACGCAAACAGGGTATCGGAGTTTGTCCTGATCAATGTTGCCGGGGAAAGTAAAGTCAGGATTACGGATGGAACGGAAGAAATGATAGTGGAATTAAACCGGCCGGGGCTGGGGGTATACATTCCCCGGATGATCTGGAAGGACATGTACGATTTTTCCCCGGATTCCGTGCTGCTTGTACTTGCCAGTACACATTATGACGGTAATGAGTATATCAGAAATTACCAGGAATATATGGAGATTATGGGATGCCGGGGCAGGCAGGGTGAGCCAGGGGGAAGTGCCGCAGTATAAAATACATATTGACAATTTTCTATGTGACACATATAATAACATATAGACAATTATCTATGTGAGGTGATTTTAGAAGATGGACGAAAGAAGAACTGCGGCAATCTTCAAAGCCTTTTGTGATGAAAACCGTATAAGAATTATAAAGTTACTGCGTTCGGGTGAAAAATGTGCCTGTAAGCTGTTGGAAGAAATCAATGTGACACAGCCTACCCTTTCTCACCATATGAAAATACTTTGTGACGCTGAGATTGTTGTTAGCCGCAAGGAAGGAAAATGGATGCATTATTCCATTTCAGAAAAAGGTGTGAAACAGGCAAAGGAATGTTTGGAACAGTTGACAACACTCGGTATGGAATGTGAAAACAAGTCGTGCTGTGAAAAGTGAGGAAGTTTATAGATTTCTTTTCCGCACGGCTTATAAATTTCACAATATATAGATATATTTCAATATAACTATATGAAAGGAGCTTAGTGTGAAAAATAAATTTTTCACACGCAAATTTGTGCCTGCGGCCCAAATTCGCAGGTTACGGAAAGGCATGGGTATTTTTATGGAAGTATTAAAAATTGGCTGGGATTTTTTTCAAAATGAAATCCTCGGTATGGGCTGGCTGAGCAGACTTATATCAACTATATTGAATGCCTGGGGGTTAGATACCACAAGCAGAGTTGGCGGCAGCGTTCAGTTCTTTATTTACGATACTATAAAAATTATGGTACTGCTCGGTGTGTTGATTTTGATTATCTCGTATATTCAAAGCTATTTTCCACCCGAAAGAACAAAAAAGATATTGGGCAGATTTCACGGAATATGGGCAAATATCATCGCCGCATTGCTTGGTACGGTAACACCGTTCTGTTCGTGTTCCTCCATTCCGCTGTTTATGGGATTTACAAGCGCAGGTTTGCAGCTTGGCGTTACATTTTCCTTTTTGATTTCTTCGCCAATGGTTGACCTCGGCAGCCTTGTTTTACTGATGAGCATATTCGGCTGGAAAGTTGCCGTTTTGTATGTTGTTCTCGGTTTGGCAATTGCTGTTGTGGGCGGCACGCTGATTGAAAAACTGCACCTTGAAAATCAAGTGGAGGAATACATTCGAAACGGTCACGCCATTGATGTTCCGCAGGAAGAACTGCATTTCAAAGACCGTATGAAATATGCCTGGGAACAGGTAGTTACAACAGCCAAAAAAGTTTTGCCTTATGTGTTAATCGGTGTCGGCATCGGTGCAATTATTCACAACTGGATACCCGAAGATTTCATTGTCAGGGTGCTTGGAGATAACAATCCGTTTGGTGTTGTGCTTGCTGCTATTGCAGGTGTTCCGATGTATGCGGATATTTTTGGCACAATCCCCATTGCGGAAGCCTTACTTGCAAAGGGGGCTTTGCTCGGCGTTGTCCTTTCCTTTATGATGGGCGTAACGACCCTTTCTCTCCCCTCAATGATCATGCTTCGCAAGGCGGTTAAGCCAAAGCTGCTGGGCATTTTCATTGCAATATGCACAATCGGTATTATCGTTGTAGGTTATTTCTTCAACGCAATACAATATTTCATTGTATAATTTTTTAGGAGGTTATCACTATGGCATTGTTTCAGTTTGGAAAGAAAAAAGAAGAAAAGAAAGCACCTGCTTGTGCCTGCAGTTGTGGCTGCCCCACAAGTGAAGCAGAAGAAATCACAAATGAGTGCTGCACCGAAGCAAAGGACGGAATTTGCTGCATTAAGGTGTTGGGTGCAGGCTGTAAATCCTGCCATGAACTATATGAGAACGCGAAACAGGCAGTAAACGATATGGGGCTTGACCTGGAGGTCGAATATATTACTGATATGCAGAAAGTAATGGAATACGGTGTTATGAGTATGCCGGCCCTTGTTGTCAGCGAAAAAGTTGTGTCTATGGGCAGGGTATTGAAGGTAAGTGATATTATTGCATTATTAAACAAGTAAGAAACACTGACTGAAGCAAAGCAGGTGGTCTGATTTGTTATGTTGATTTTGGCTGGTTAGAAGATTGAAAATTGAAAATTTTCAATCCCAAGTTTGTGTCTGCGCAGCATCCACAAACTTGACATGCGCAAAAGGCCGCGCAGAAATGGGGTTAAATATGTAAAATTTTACACAGATTTAACATAAATTATCTTTTAGATTTTACATGGGACGGATATCATTTGACTATAAGAAAATTCCTGAGGGAGGGTGATAGTCAAATGGATTTCTTTGGACTTCTGACAATGACTGGCGGATTGGCATTATTTTTATATGGAATGAAAACCATGGGAGACGCATTGTCCAAGATGGCAGGCGGCAGGCTGGAGCAGGTGCTGGAGCGTATGACGAATCATCCTGTGAAGGCAGTGCTGCTTGGGGCAGGCGTGACGGCGGTGATACAGTCATCTTCCGCTACAACGGTTATGGTAGTGGGGTTTGTCAATTCCGGCATTATGAAGCTGTCGCAGGCAGTGGGCGTGATTATGGGTGCAAATGTGGGTACGACAGTTACCTCGTGGATTCTAAGCCTTTCAGGTATCGAAAGCGGAAATTTCTTTGTAAAACTTCTGAAACCATCGTCGTTTTCCCCGGTATTGGCACTCGTCGGTGTGATACTGGTGATGTTTGTCAAAAATACCAAAAAGAATGATGTGGGAACAATTTTGCTTGGGTTTGCAGTGCTTATGTTTGGAATGGATACCATGAGCAGCGCTGTAAAGCCGCTGGCAGATGTACCGGAGTTCACAGCGCTTTTTACGGCATTTGAAAATCCGGTTTTAGGTATGATAGTGGGAGCGGTTTTAACTGCAGTGATTCAGAGTTCCTCTGCTTCTGTGGGTATTTTGCAGGCGATGTGTGCCACGGGAAGCGTAACGGTGGGAGCTGCGCTTCCGGTGATCATGGGGCAGAATATCGGAACCTGTGTCACGGCGCTGCTTTCCAGTGTGGGGGCAAGCAGGAATGCAAGAAGGGCATCTTTGGTACATCTTTATTTTAATCTGATAGGTACATTTGTATTTATGACAGTATTTTATGCCATGAATCATTTTGTACGGTTTACTTTTCTGCCGGATGCGGCAAACGGTGCAGTCATTGCAGTGATACACAGCGTGTTTAATATTGTCTCCACAATCCTGCTGCTTCCTGCTTCCAGGCTGCTGGTAAAATTCGCCTATATTACCATTCCGCAGTCAGAGGACGAGACACTGGAAACATCTGGAAAAGTGCTGGACGAAAGATTTCTGGAAAAACCTGCGTTTGCGGTTGCGCAATGTAAAACTGCGGTGTTTGATATGGCACAGCTTGTCTTAAAGGCAATGAGCTTATGTGTGTTCGTACAGGAAAAATATGATGAAAATGCAGTGCAGACAATTATGGAAATTGAGCAGAAGGTAGATGTGGGGGAAGATGCGTTGTCGTCCTATCTGACAAAACTTTCCACAAAGCCGCTCTCCGAACGGGATACTAAAACCATCAATAAATTCAGCAGGTGCATTACGGATTTGGAAAGGATATCCGATTATACAAAGGGCATTGCATTCACACAAAAAAAGCTCTATCATAGCAAAGAAAAATTTTCAAAGAAAGCGACTGCCGAAGCAGGGCTGATCTATGAGGCAACCCTTGAAATCGTGGAATATACGGTTTCCGGTTTTATACACGAGGACAAAGAGACTGCATTTCGTATTGATCCGCTTGCCGATGTGATCAGCCAGGTAAAAAAAGATATCCGGAAGAACCACAGCAAGAGACTGGAGAGTGGGAGCTGTTCTGTGGAACTTGGCCTGGCGCTTACAGATATGATCACTTCCCTGGAGCGTATTGCGAAGCATTGCTCCAACATAGCGGAGGAACAGATAGCATCGGAAACAGACCAGCACGCATTACATCAATATGCACGGAATGTCAAAGAGAGGAACGAGCTGTATAAGGAACTGCTCGAAGGATATACAGAAAAGTATTCTTTGGAAAAACTTGAGGAAACATAAATTATCAGTATAATGTTACTATGTAGAGGCAGTTTTGCAAATGGGAGGCAGATCATTTATAAAATTTCAGAAAAAGGAAGTTGGTGCTTATGTCATTAATCTATATTTTGGAGGATGATAAAAATATACAGGAGATAGAAAGCTATGCCATAAAGGGGAACGGATATGATGTCCGTGCGTTTGATGACGCGGAAGCCTTTGACAGGGGAATGCAGGAGATGAAGCCGGATTTATTGCTTCTCGATGTCATGCTGCCGGGGGAGGATGGACTGTCCGTGCTGAAAAGGCTCCGCTCAAATAATGATACGAAAGAACTGCCTGTGATACTTGTGACAGCGAAAGATTCGGAAATAGATACCGTCAGGGGACTTGATCTTGGGGCTGATGACTACATTACAAAACCATTTGGGGTGCTGGAGCTTATGTCACGCATCAAGGCCATCATGCGGCGCATCAGACCCACCGGCGATGACATGATCTTAAAATATAAAAATATATGTCTGGATCAGGACAGACGGGTCTGCCTTGTGGATGAGGAAAATGTGGAACTGACATTCAAGGAATATGAGCTTCTCCGGCTGTTCCTTTCCAATCCGGGTATTGTGCTGACAAGGGAAATCATCATGGAAACTGTATGGGGGACGGATTTTGCAGGGGAAAGCAGGACCATCGACATGCATATCAAAACACTCCGCAAAAAGCTGAAAGAAGCGGGCAGCCTGATTGTTACTGTGAGGAATGTGGGGTATAAGCTGGAATGAGGCAGAAAATAAACAGACGATTCACCGTGATTGCACTTTTTTCCGTTGTGATTACCACGATTGTTATGACAGCAGTGTTCTATGCACAGTTAAAAAAACAGGTTTTTTCGGACCTGGCGGTTGTGGCGAATTTACTGATTGCGGAAGAGTCCTATGAGCGAACAGTAGACAATTTAAGAATCACATTGATAGATGCAGACGGAAAGGTTTTGTCTGACTCCACGGTAGATGGACAGTTGCTTGCCAATCATCTGGACAGGCCGGAAATTGTGGAGGCGGTCGCCTCCGGAACCGGCATGGGAATAAGAAAGTCGGATACCTTGTCCAGGAGCGTATTTTATTATGCAAAAAAACTGGACAACGGGCAGATCCTCAGGGTAGGTAAGGAGACCCACAGTGTTGGGGCTGTTCTTTTGTCTGCTTTTCCGATGGTGCTGACAACGGCACTGCTTCTTGCGGTCATCTGTCTGCTGGTGTCGCACTACCTTACTTCTGCCATTGTGAAACCCATTGACGAAATGGCAGGGGACATGGAACATATTGATGAGGGGAAAAGCTATCCGGAGCTGATTCCGTTTACAAGAAAAATACGCTTACAGCATGAGGAAATCTTATCTGCCGCAAATATAAGACAGGAGTTTACCGCCAATGTAAGCCACGAACTGAAAACACCCCTTGCGGCCATATCAGGCTACGCAGAGCTGATGGAGGCAGGACTTGTAGATGAAAAAGAGATGAAGCGATTTTCAGGAGAAATCCGTAAAAGCGCAGCAAGACTGCTTACCCTGATTAATGACATTATCAAGCTTTCACAATTAGATGCAGGAAATGCAAAAGATATTCTTGATGTGGTAAATCTGGCAGAAATTACAAAAGAAAGTGTGGAAATGCTCTCTTTTGGAGCGTCAAAAAATGGTATTGATGTCATATATGAAGGAGATGACAAGGCAGATGTCCATATCGGAAAGGAACTTGCGCAGGAACTTACCTACAATCTGATCGAAAATGCCATACGATATAACAAACCCAACGGCAGGGTGACTGTAAAAGTGCAAAAAGAGGGAACGCAGATTGTCTTATCGGTAGAGGATACGGGTATCGGCATTCCGCTGGAGCATCAGGAGAGAATTTTTGAACGCTTTTACCGGGTGGATAAAAGCAGGTCAAAGGAACTTGGAGGCACGGGCCTTGGGCTTGCGATTGTAAAGCATATCTGTAATCTGACAGATGCAGATGTGAGCCTGATGAGTAATCCCGGAGTCGGAACCAAGATATTTATTGTCTGGGGCAGGGGCAGTGCTTAAAAAGGGGGAGATAAAATCAGGCAGGGAAATTTTCCGGCATGCGGTTTAAGCTGCTGGCAGACGGCAGCAAGGTCCTGTAAAGACTGTGCCGGAATGGAGCGCGGATTTCTTTGTGGAGGGTTTGTCGGGAAGGGCATCGAGGTTTCCCTGAAAGAGGTGCCGGATATTCCGGAAGATAATGTATGATGGAAGGAGGTGTGCAAAATGGCAATTGGCAGAGTTTCAGGCAGCACGGAAGCACTGGCCGCTGCTGTGAATCCTCATAAGGAAGCAGTGGAGCTGGTGGAACAGCAGATAGATGAGCTGGCAGATGATTTTGTTCGAGATACCTATGAAACCACAATAAAGCCGGATGATTATGTTTATCCCAGTGAGAACTATAATAATATTGTGAAAGTTAGCGCCGGAGAACATTCTTCATCATCGAACAATAACCGTCAGCCTCAATAAACGTCTGATTGCAGAGGTACTTGGGAAATATCCTATAATAGATGTACGAAAGCAAAGTATGTTAGTTCTGGACATGGATGCCTATGCTGAAAAGTATGGCAATATTCAATGGGACTATCCCAAAGTTTGTGTAAACCTCCAAACTGATGTAAGATAAGATTATT
>OFFE01000987.1_pt1 | contig 22202 bp, 18 predicted proteins | sample 1521371 | NCBI WGS metagenome assembly OFFE01 (sample SAMEA3504131, study PRJEB24116) | mouse gut metagenome | biome: mouse gut; feature: mouse-associated habitat; material: faeces | place: Denmark | collected 2011 | reverse complement strand
GGCAGCAGCCTCTCCGTAGACGGGGAGGTTCAGCGTAGTGAGGAAGTACATAACCCGGCTGGAGGAAGCCACAGGGGTGATATCCTGTCCCACACTGGGGACGGAGTTATTCGGGTTGCGGTTCCGGCATCCGGCGTAGGATTTTTCCAGCTCCTCCTCCACACTGTACAGCAGGCCCCTTTCCCGGAAATAGACGGAAACCTTCCCCTGGGCAGTTTTGCTGAGATTATTGTAGCTCTCCTGCCCCACCACGATGCTGTTTTCCGGCCCGGAGTAATCCTGCACGTGCAGCAGATCAGTCCCGTCCTTCAGGCGGTAGGAGTTTCCGCTGGTCCAGTGAAACACATCCAGAGGCGTGCCGTCCCGGAGGGCGGCGGCGTCTGGCTCAAGATAACCGTTCACCGCTACAAACCAGGCGGTATAGGCGGGAAGCTTCTCGCCGCTGTCCGTAGCCAGCGAGGTCTTTCCACCGGTGTACTCTACATGGACGGAGGTTCCCGGCTGGCCGGAGAGGAGAAGCTCCTTTCCCGCACCGGTATCTGAATCCACCCGGGAAGTAAAGTGGACGTCCTCCGGGACCAGAATGCCGGTACGCTTTCCGTCGCTGTCTGTGAGAACGAAGGAGACGATCTCCCCTCCTTCCGTCCGAACCTCGGAGACTTCGCCGGAGAGGAACCGGTGCTTGCCGGAGCAGGCGGAGAGAAGAGCCAGGCAGAGAAAAAGGAACAGTACGAAAAAGGCGCTCTTTTTCACAAGATACAACCTCCTTTTAATTTAATATTTTGATAAAGTATAACATAGCTGCTTGGAGAAGTCAATTCAACGGCTAACGGCTCTTAATTTTTTATCCGCAAGGACGATATTAAAGCATATGGAAGAGATAAGGAGGTCCTCCCATGAGCGTCAATATGAATCCTCTTTCCCATCAGATTTCTACGATCCAGACCGGCCGCTTCGCCCCTTCAAAGGAGAAAAAAGAAGATGCCGTTTCCGTGTCCAGAAACGATGAAATTCACATCTCCCCGGAGGCTGCGGAGCGCGCTGCTGGTATCAATAAAATGGATATGCCTGCCGACCCCTTTGGCGAAAAGCTGGCTTCCATGACCAGAGAGGAATTCGTGGATATGGTCCAAGCCTGGCGGGATGAGAACCAGGTGCCGCTGAAGGTCAACCAACACGCGTCCGTCGATCCGGACGGTTCCCTCTGGGCCAAGGCGTACTTTGATGCTTACGCGGAAGAGGCCATAGCCGAACGGGAAGCCGTCCAGTCCTATTACGCCGACGCTTTCCAGGAGGCGCAACGTCCCACCCTTCCGGAAAGCCTGAACTTCATCACCTCCAAGTACCAATGCTCCTGGTCGGAAAACTTTGCAAAGGACATGCCCGGCGAAGAGCGGCAGTGGGCTTACAGGCAGCTCAAGACCATGCTGACAGGGGGCTCCCCGGCGCTGAATGACCCCTATGCTCTGGCCTCCAGAGGTGGAGTGAAGACGGCGGAGGAGCATGCCCGGGCCGCCAGGGAAGCTGCGGACCGGTTTCTGAACGGTCTGGTGCGGCAGGCGGGCCTTATGGAAGAGTAACGGATATAGAAAAAGAGAGGCGGACCGGCGGGAACCTTCCTGCCGGTCCGTTTTTCGTCATTCCACACATTTTCAAAAATTTGCGAATTCCCCATTGAGCGGCGGCGGCGGTTGGTGTATAATAAAAATATCTGCGCGGGTTTTGTCCCGTAATTACCATTACATACGGAGGAAGCAAGCTATGTTTACCGCTCTTTTGAACAATTTGAAGGAAAACCGCCGCACCATTGTCTTTACCGAGGGTCCCGATGCACGCATTCAGGAGGCCGCTGCCCGGCTCATCAAAGAGGACTTGATGAATGTGATCCTGGTGGGCAACGTGGACGAGGTCAACTCTGCCGCGGAGAAGAACGGTTTCGATGTCAGCAAGGCCGAGATCATTGATCCCGAGACCTATGAGGGCATGGACGGTATGGTGGCCAAAATGGTTGAGCTGCGCAAAGGCAAGATGAGCGAGGATGACTGCCGCGCCGCGCTGAAAAAGGGGAACTACTTCGGCACCATGCTGGTGAAGATGGGCAAGGCCGACGCCCTGCTGGGAGGCGCCACCTATTCCACCGCCGACACCGTCCGTCCCGCCCTTCAGCTCATCAAGACCAAGCCCGGCGCCCATCTGGTTTCCTCCTGTTTCATCATGAAACGGGACACCGGCGACGAGGCCCTGCGGATGCTGTGCATGGGTGACTGCGCCATCAACATTTCCTATGAGGACAGCGTGGACAAGGAGGGCAATGTCACCGTTTCTGCCGCCCAGAAGCTGGCGGAGGTGGCCGTGGAGTCCGCCCGCACCGCCCGGTTCTTTGGCATCGAGCCCAAGGTGGCTATGCTCAGCTTCTCCACCAAGGGCTCTGGCAAGGGAGCTACTGTGCCCCTGTCCGCCGCGGCAACCAAGGCTGCCCAGGAGATGGCCCCGGAGTTTGCCATCGACGGCGAAATGCAATTTGACGCCGCCGTCTCTCCCACGGTGGGCCAGCTGAAGTTCCCTGGCAGCAAGGTGGCTGGCTATGCCAACACCTTTGTCTTCCCCAACATTGAGGCGGGCAACATCGGCTACAAGATCGCCCAGCGTCTGGGCGGCTATGAGGCTTACGGCCCCATTCTCCAGGGCCTGAACGCCCCCATCAACGATCTCTCCCGGGGATGTAACGCCGAGGAGGTCTATAAGATGGCTATCATCACGGCGGGGATGAAGTAAGAAAATAAGGCAGAGCGGCCCTCCCGGCAGGAGGACCGCTCTGTTTCAAGCATTGCGAGCTGGAATATGGCACAGAGATGTGCTGCTGGAGCAGCTGCGCTGACCCGGGCTGAAATAAAAACAATATAAGGCAGCTCTTTCCGTTATGGGAGGGCCGTTTTTCCCTATGAAATGATGGTATTGCTGAAAACCGGAGAGAGAGGAACCTTATGGATAAACGCAAATCAAATTATGAATTGACCCGGGACCGGGTGGAGGGAGATTTTGTCAAATACGATCAGCATGGAATGATTGAAAAGTTCCGCCTGGAACACGATGAAGCCTATATTTTCCTCCGTTTTCTGTCCTGCGCCTACCGTGTGGACCGGAAGACGGGCCGTGTGGAGCGGATGGATGCGGACGGACCGGTTCACGCGGGATTCAATGAGACGCTGACGATCTTTGACGTTCTGTGCGAGTCCAAACCGGATTGCCGTCTCAGCGGGGAGTTTGTTCGGGTGAACGATCTGGACGGGATTGCGAAAACCGCCTATCTGGGCGGCAATCTCTTCGACGGCAGCGCCAGGGCGTTCACCCACCGGACGGAGGCGCTGAAGGCCGCCTGCGAGAAATTAGGCGGGATACCCGGGCGCGTGGGGGACGTTTCCTACCAGATTCCCATGTTCGATTTTCTCCCGGTGACGCTGCAATTCTGGGATGCGGACGACGAGTTTGACGCTGTACTGAAAATCATGTGGGATCGTCGGACGCTGGATTTCATGCGCTATGAAACCACCTATTACGCGGCGGGACGGCTGCTGGAGAGGCTGGAAGAGCTGATAAAAATGGAGAGCTGATTGTAAAATCAGCTCTCCGTTTTTTACCGGATGAAGTTTGTTCTCTGGGGAGTCTCCCGCTCCGGAAGGCCGTATTTCTCCTTTGCCAGAGCCACGCCCCGCATGAGGAAGGTCATATTCCGGGCCAGGGTCCGCATGGACTGCATGCCCTCCGCGTCCTGGGCGGCCTCGCCGGGTGCCGCGCCGTGAACGCTGTTCCAGTACTGACCGGAGGCCACCGGCATCCCGGAGATGGTGAAAAACTTGTTCAGCTCGTCAAAGGCGGCGGACAGTCCGCCCCGGCGGGCGGCCACCACGCTGGCTCCCACCTTCATGGTTTTGTCAAAGCCTGTACTGTAAAACAACCGGGTGAGAAAGGCAACCAGAGTTGCGTTGGCAGAGGCGTAATACACCGGACTGCCTGCCACAAGGCCGTCGCTGGCCTGGAATTTAGGGGCGGTCTCGTTGACCAGATCGTCAAAGACGCACTTGCCGGTTTCCCGGCATTTGAGGCAGGCGGTGCAGCTGCGGATATCCCGGTTTCCAATGTGGAGGATCTCGGTTTCCACACCCTCCTGGGCGAAAACCTTCTCCATCTCATGGAGAGCGGCGGCAGTGTTGCCATTGGGACGGGGGCTGCCGTTAAGCATCAGGACTTTCATATGTCGTCATCCTTTCTGTGTTGGAGTGGAGGGCCGCGCCGGGTTTCCGGAAACGGCCGCCTTCTGTTATGATATGCCCATTATAGCGGATTAGAAGGGGCAAGTAAAGGGCCATTTCCCGCCGGAGAAGCCATTCACGCGCCGCCGTCCTTCAGCTGGTGGCGCAGCTGGCGGAAGGAGCGGCCCCTGAGGTTGTTGCGCTCAATGATCTCCGCAATATGGCCCTCGGCTGCCTCCACCTCCTCCTGAAACTCCCGGGCGGAGACCCGGATTGCCCCGTGGCCCAGGATGATCAGCTGCTCCAGGCTGTCTGACGTGACAACCCTGACCCGGCGGTCCGGATTGGCGCGGGCAATCTCATAGGTGGCCCGCTCAATATATGCATCGGCGGTCTCCGCCTCCTTGGTATAGACCACGTGGATGTTTCGGCAGTGCTCCACCGAGCCGGGATTCCCCTTTACCTTGTAAGCGTCAAAGACCAGAATCACCACGCACTTCTGGTAGCCCTGGTAGTTGCACAGCAGATCTGTCAGCAGGTTCCGCGCACCCTCCAGGCTATTCCTCGCCACGGCCTTCAGCTCGTCCCAGGCAAAGATGATATTGTATCCATCCACCAGCAGGTACTCCTGTCCTGCCGCGCGGGAAGGCACAGTGCGTCTGGACAGGGTGGGCGGCGGCTTGGGCGGGGAGCGGAAGGCCTCACCGGGATCCGGACCTTTCCGCCTGACCTGACCGTAGGTCCGCTCAAAAATAGCTTGCAGGGACTTCTCCTCCGCCTGGGAGGAGGGATAGGGGACCGCCGGGCGGGGGCTGGAGGACATCTGTGTCTGCGGCGCAGCCTCCGGCGGGACCTCTTCCAGACCGGTTTCCAGGTGGGCGAATGCAGGAACCTGATTCCACTTCACCGGAAAGCCTGCCCCGTGGGCGCAGAAAATGGAGTCCGGAGAATTGTCCAGATCCGCCTCCGGATCATAGGCCAGCTCTGCGATGATCTCCGGTCCGTTGTGGCATTCCTCATAGCCCGCCAGGGCGCAGGTCAGACGCCCCCGGCCCCGGGTGTAGGCGGCCACAGTCTGCCAGTATTCTCCCAGCTTCGATACCGGGGCGCTGCCGGTGAGCAGGGCTGTCTCTCCCAGGATTTCCGGAGGATCAAACCGGCCCCCCATCTGCTGCACATCGGTCATGGCCCGGCCCAGATTTTCCCCCGGAACCTCCAGCCGAAAGCTGTACCAGGGCTCCAGCAGCAGGCTCCGGGCAGTCATGAGCCCCTGGCGCACTGCGCGGTAGGTGGCCTGCCGGAAGTCGCCGCCCTCGGTGTGCTTAAGGTGGGCCCGGCCTGCCGTCAGAGTGATTTGTATGTCCGTGATGGGGGAGCCGGTGAGGACCCCCAGATGGGTTTTCTCTGCCAGATGAGTCAGTACCAGCCGCTGCCAGTTGCGCTCCAGCTCATCCGCGCTGCATGTTGAAGCGAAGCGTACGCCGCTGCCCCGGGGCAGCGGCTCCAGCAGGAGGCGGACCTCCGCGTAATGCCGCAGGGGCTCATAGTGGCCGATTCCTTCTGCCGGGGCGGCGATAGTCTCCTTGTACAAAATGCCCCCTGCGCCGAAGTCCACGGCGAGGCCAAACCGCTGGAAAATCAGCCGGCGGAGGACCTCCAGCTGGACCTGCCCCATCAGGCGGACATGAATCTGCTGGAGGCGTTCGTTCCAGATGATGTGGAGCTGCGGGTCCTCCTCCGACAAGAGACGGAGCTTGTCCAGTGCTGTATGAGGATCCGCGCCTTCCGGCAGGAGCAGACGGTAGTTCAGCACCGGTTCCAGCTTTGGCGGAGCGGAGGCTGCCTCCGTTCCCAACCCCTGACCGGGGAAGGTGTGGTTCAGACCTGTGACGGCGCAGACCGTACCTGCCTCCGCCTCCTCCAGAAGACGGAAGCGGGCGCCGGAGCAGAGCCTCAGCTGTTCGGCCTTTTCCTCCCAGGCTGCGCCCTGCCGGTCTGTACCGGAGAGGAGCGTTTTGGGCCGGAGGCTGCCTCCGGTGATTTTCATCCAGGTCAGCCGCGCACCCTGCGGATCCCGGCCGATTTTGAAAACCTTGGCTCCAAACTGGGAGGGGTAGCTCTTCCGGGGGGCGTACCGGGACAGGCCCTCCAGAAACTCGCTTACCCCCGTCAGTTTCAGCGCGGAGCCGAACCAGCAGGGGAATACAGCCCTGGACCTGATCAGCTCCCGGAGCGCAGTGTCCGAAAGCGCCCCCGTGTCCAGATATTCCGTCAGAGCCTCCTCGCTGGCGGTGGCGGCCTCCTCCCACACCGCATCCCGGGAAGCGCCAAAGTCCACAAAGCCCTCTCCCAGCCGGCGGGTGAGAGAGGCCAGCAGGGCTTCCCGGTCTGTCCCGGCCAGATCCATTTTGTTGATGAATAAAAACGTGGGGATGTTGTGCCCGGCCAGCAGTCGCCAAAGAGTCAGGGTGTGCGCCTGGACGCCGTCGGAGCCGCTGACCACCAGTACGGCGCAGTCCAGCACCTGCAAGGCCCGCTCCATTTCAGCGGAGAAGTCCACGTGGCCTGGGGTGTCCAGCAGCGTGACCTCCCTGTCCCCCAGAGAAAATATTGCCTGCTTGGAAAAAATGGTGATTCCCCGTTCCCGCTCCAGTTCCTCCGTGTCCAGAAAGGCGTTCTGGTGATCCACCCGGCCCAGAGAGCGGATGGCCCCAGTCTGATACAGAATGGCCTCAGACAAGGTGGTTTTTCCTGCGTCCACATGGGCCAGAATGCCGATAACCAGTTTGCTCATGAAAATTCCTCGCTGTTTCCCATATTGGCTTCAGTATATCACATTATCCCGGAAGGGGGAAGTTTTTGCGTGAAATTTCTGACTGACGGGAGAAGGAGAGTATGCGTAAATCAGAGTGGTCATAAATCTCCGCATATCAGGGAACCTTTTTAAGGCGATTTCGTCTATATCAGCAAAAGGACTGCCCTTTGGCAGAGGGGCAGCCTGGCCGGAGATCTTTCTCCGGGCTTTAAGGAGGAACTGATCCCACACTACCAGGAAAAGGAGAAAAAATATGAAAAAGAAGAAATGGGCAGCCCTGTTGCTGAGCGGTCTGCTGCTGTGCACCATACAGGCCGCTGCATTGGCGGTGGAAGATAGCCAGCCGCTCCCCGACAGCATCCTGTATTATGGCGAGGTCAGGGAGGTCACACTCAACGAGGACGGAACCATCGGCAGCCTGCACATGGTTTCCGCACGATCCGGCGAATTTATTATGAAAGTATCTGATAAAACCTTCTGGATTGACAGCGGCGCGGGAACCGCCAGCGATCCGTCTACACTGAAAGAGGGGGAGCGCCTCTATGTGTTCCATAGTCCCGCAGCAACCCGGTCCCTGCCGCCTCAGTCGGCCGCATTTGCTGTGGTGCGCAATATTCCTCAGGATGCGGGTTGTGCACAGTACCATAGAGTGGAGGCCGTGGAGGAGCAGGACGGACGATTCCGGATTGTCACAAATGACGGCGGGCTGTATCTTTTCGCGGACAAGGAAACCATCCGCTCCAGCTATACAGGAGATCCCATGGAAGGACTGGAGAGCATCCGGACCGGCGATCACATCATGACCTGGTACAGTGCTGTGGCTGAGTCCTATCCCGAGCAGGCTTACCTGCGGCGTATCATGGTGCTCAACCAGGCGGATGGAACTGCGGCGCTGACCCGGGCTTCTTTTGCTGTTTTGCTCTATACATCCCAAGGCAGCCCGGCGGCCGGTTCCGGCGTGGACTTCGGTGATATCTCCTTGGACGCAGATTACGCGGAAGCTCTCCGATGGGCAGTCAACACGGGCCTGATCAACGGGTACGGCGGTGGTATGGCGGGACCTGGAGATAACCTGACCCGGGAGCAAATGGCGGTGATCCTTTGGCGGCAGGCCGGCAGTCCCATACTGATGGACTATTCTGGCCTGTCTGAGTACAGCGACGCAGAGGATATTTCCTGTTTTGCCCAGCCGGCGTTGGCGTGGGCTCATCACAAGGGACTTCTCTCTGATGGAGAGCGGCTGGATCCCAAGGGATATGTAAGCCAGGAGGAAGCAGAGGCGGCGTTACGGACCCTGAGCGGACAAAAGTAGAGGAACGAAGGACCGCCGACATGTATGGTATGCCGGCGGTCCTTCGCTTTCCGGCAGGAATTGACAAAGCTGTGGAAGCAGGATATAATGAAGTCTCTTATCTGTTTGAGTGTTGCTGGGGATACACTTCGTCAATTTCACCAATCACATATTGATACTTGATGCAGGTCTATGATAGGATAAATCTGAAAAATCGGGATTTATAGGGAGGACAACGTGGATCGATCGGAAATGATGAACCTCTTGTACAGCAAAAAAGAGAAAAACGAGGATAGCCGCCTTACGCGCAGCCGCCACGGTCAGCTGGAATACTTGACCACGATGAACTATATCCATAAGTTCGTGCCGCCTGAGTCAAAAGTCCTGGAAGTGGGTGCGGGTACAGGCCGATATTCCGCTGCGCTGGCCATGGAAGGGTATGATGTGACGGCCGTGGAGCTTGTGAAAAGTAACCTGGAAATTTTAAGGCGAAACGTTGCTGGCTTGGAGAATATCACTTCTTATCAGGGTGACGCTGAGGACCTGAGCCTCTTTGCGGATAACAGCTTTGACGCGGTGCTTGTTCTGGGGCCGATGTATCATCTGTTCGAGAAAGCGGAACAGCATAGAGCGTTGGACGAGGCGATTCGGGTATCAAAGCCGGACGGCATCATCATGGTGGCTTTTCTTTCCGTTTATTCAATCATGTATAACAACTACCTTTTGGGAAACTTCCGGGAAGGTATAGAGGAAAATTTTGACGCGGACCTCCAAGTGAGGCATTTCAAAGAGCAGTGGTTTACTGGCTTTGATATAAAAGAGTTTGAGGAACTGTTTTCGGAAAAGTCTGTTCAGAAAATCGCACTTGCGGGAACGGACAGTGTTTTGGAGTTGGCTGAAAAAGCACATGTCATGGATTTATCCGATGAAGATTTCCGGCTGTTTTCCGAATACCATTTGAAAGTCTGTGAAAAGAGGGAGCTGTTGGGAACTCAGACGCACTTGCTATATATATGCAGAAAAATCGGATGACTGTAAATTCCAGTTTACCAGGGAAATGGTTCATTTGGATATTTTGACGAAGAACTTGAACAATTGAACAGCGCAACACAAGGTTAATAAGGGAGATAATGAAAAACACCTCCGAAAGGGAGAAAATGGACATTGTTCCGGACAGAACCGGCCTGCAATGGAAAAAGAGACCAGAGAGGATGACGGAAATGCCCCCAGAATCCACCCCGATGATGCAGCAGTATTTAAAAATCAAAGAAGAAAATAAAGACGCCATCCTGTTTTTCCGGCTGGGCGACTTTTACGAGATGTTTAACGAGGACGCCGTTCTGGCCAGCCAGGAGCTGGACCTGACTCTGACAAGCCGGGACAGGGGAAAGCCGGAGGAGGAGCGGACCCCTATGTGCGGCGTGCCATACCACTCCTGCGACGGATACATCGCCCGGCTGATTGCCAAGGGCTACAAGGTGGCTATCTGCGAGCAGATGGAGGACCCCTCCGCCGCCAAAGGAATTGTCAAGCGGGACATCATCCGGGTGGTGACGCCGGGCACCGTGGACGCCGCCATGCTGGAGGGCAGTCAGTCCAACTATATCTGCGGTATTTACATCGACGGTGAGGCCGCGGGCCTCTGCTTCTGTGACATCACCACCGGGAAGACTCACGCCACTGCCTTCACCGGCGGCGAGCGGGTGGATCACGTCATGAACGAGCTGGGACGGTTTTCCCCCGCTGAGGCACTGCTCAACGAGGGCGCCTGGGAGCGGAAGGAGCTTCTGGAGCTGCTCAGGGAGAAATTCCGCTGCCGGACGGAGCAGGGCGGGGCAGAACGGTTCCGGCTGGAGGATGCGGCAGAGCTGGTGGAGCGGCAGTATGGCAAAGAGGCGGCGTCCCGGCTGCCCGGCGCCGCCGCCGTAATGGCTCTGGGGGGCCTGCTGGGATATCTTTACGAGACGCAGAAGACGGATTTGAGCCACATCAGTGATCTGGAATATTATGAGCAGGGCCGGTTCATGGAGCTGGATCTGAATACCCGCCGGAATCTGGAGCTTACCGCCACCATGCGGGGAAAGGAGAAACGGGGGAGCCTGTTGTGGGTGCTGGACAAGACCAGGACCGCCATGGGAGGAAGGCTGCTGCGGAGCTGGCTGGAGCGGCCGTTGCTGAGCGTGACTGCCATCAGCCGGCGGCTCGCCGCTGTGGACGCGCTGGTGAAGGACTCCATGGGCCGGGAGGAGCTGATCTTTGCCCTTCAGGGAATAGGCGATATGGAGCGTCTCATCGGCCGGGTGGTTTATGGCAGCGCCGGAGGCCGGGACATGGCCTCGCTCCGCAGCGCTCTGGAGAAGCTGCCCAATCTGAAGGAGAAGCTGACTCACTTTGCCGCCGGGCGGCTGGGAGAACTGAACAGGGGGCTGGACACACTGGAGGATGTGTACCGGCTGTTGTGCCGGGCCATTGTGGACGATCCCCCCTTTTCCGTCCGGGAGGGCGGATTTATCCGGGAGGGCTATGACCAGGAGGTGGATCGTCTGAGGGGCATTCTCAGCGGCGGCAAGGGCGTAATCGCCGAGGTGGAGGCCCGGGAAAAGGAAAAAACAGGCATCAAGAGCCTGAAAGTAGGGTATAACAAGGTATTCGGATATTACATCGAGGTCAGCAAGTCCTATTATGATCTGGTGCCTGAGACTTACATCCGCAAGCAGACCCTGGCCAACTGTGAGCGGTTTATCACCCAGGAACTAAAAGATCTGGAGCACACCGTCCTCACTGCCAACGACCGGGTGGTGGCGCTGGAGTATGACCTCTTTACCGAACTGCGGCAGCAGGTGGGTGCGCAGATGAACCGCATCCAGAGCTCCGCCGCCAGTGTGGCGGAGCTGGACGCGCTGTGCTCCTTTGCTGCTGTGGCGGCCAAAAACGACTACTGCTGCCCTGTGATAGATGAAAGCGGTGTGATCGAAATCCACGAGGGGCGGCACCCAGTAGTGGAGAAGGTGCTGAAAAACAGTCTCTTTGTCCCCAACGACACCTATATGGGGGAGAAGGAGGACCGGATTGCCATCATCACCGGACCCAACATGGCGGGCAAGTCCACTTATATGCGGCAGGTGGCCCTGATTACCTTGATGGCCCAGATCGGGTCCTTTGTGCCTGCCCGGGCAGCCCGGATCGGCGTTGTGGACCGGATTTTCACCCGCATTGGGGCCAGCGACGACCTGTCGGCCGGACAGTCCACCTTCATGGTGGAGATGACCGAGGTGTCAGACATTCTCAAACACGCCACCAGCCGGAGTTTGCTGATTCTGGATGAGATCGGCCGGGGAACCAGCACTTTTGACGGCATGAGCATTGCCCAGGCGGTGCTGGAGCACTGCGCTGACAGCCGGAAGCTGGGGGCCAAGACTCTGTTCGCCACCCATTACCACGAATTGACAGAGCTGGAGGACCGGCTGCCGGGGGTGCGCAACTACAACATCGCCATCAAGAGCCGGGGGGAGGACATCGTGTTCCTGCGCAAGATTGTCCCCGGCGGGGCGGACCGGAGCTACGGCATTGAGGTGGCCAAGCTGGCTGGCCTTCCGGAGGCGGTGGTGAAAAAGGCCCGGATCATTCTTCGGCAGTTGGAGGATCAGTCCGGACGGACGCCGCCCCTGCTGGCCGCGCCGAAGGAGGAGCAGGTTTCCATGGCGGCGCTGGGAGAGGCGGAGGTCATTGACCGCCTGAGGCGGACTCAGCCGGATACCCTGACGCCCATCGAGGCGATGAGCCTGCTCTATGAATTGAAGCAGAAACTGCAATAGGTGCCATATCCAAAGGAGAGGGAGGAGGGGCCGTTCATGGCAAGGAGGAGCGTTTCCGCCGGCATGACCCGGCTGGAGAAAATATTGGGGGGCGGACTGCTGGCAATCTATCTGTTTGTCCTGCCCCTGACGGCGGACCCACTGTTTGATCTGATTGGGAAGCTGTTCGGAATCACGATCGCCGAAGGTGTGCGGGATGCGGCGTATTATTACATTCTCTTTGCCCTGACGCTGATTGCCCTGTGGGGATACTTCGGACGGACCACCAGAGCATTTCTGGACCGCGCAGGTGGCGTGCTGGCCGCAGCGGGGCTGGGGCTGGTGGCGTTTTATGGCTTGAATGAAATCAGCTGGCGGGTGCTCCGGATGTTTTTCTCCGGGCAGATCAATCTCAATGACCAGAACATTCTGGCGAGGATGGACACTTCTCCGCATACCACGGTACTGATTGTTGTTATTCTGGCTCCCGTGGTGGAGGAGGCGATTTTCCGGGGGTACGTTTTCGGGAATCTTCGGGAGTATGGCCGGTGGCCGGCGTATCTGGCCAGCTGCCTGCTGTTTGCATGGGTTCATGTGTGGCCCTTTGTGGCGGCCGGGTGGGATTTTTCTTATCTGCCGCTGATGGTTCAGTATATTGTTCCCGGACTGGTGATGGCGTGGACCTTTGAGCGGGCGGGAAGTCTGTGGGGGAGTGTTTTGCTGCATTGTGCAGTGAATGGACTGGCGGTATGGAGCGCCATGTGATCTTTGCCGCCCCCTGTAAGGGCGGCAAGCTCCCTTTTCAGATTGGTGTTGCAGGAAGCCGCTTCGCCAAACCGTTCGTCAAAATATCAAAATCGGGCAGCCACCTGTTGATGGATGACTGCCCGACAAACTGGAAGTTATAAGTCTGGCGGAAAAATTTTTGTCAGTCTGGCCCTATGTCAATCCAATACCTGCGAATTGGTTCATCATCATTTTCTATATGTACAACATTTTCCATAACTCCTCCGCATTTCTCAACTGTTTTCCATGAACCAATATTACCATCATGAACACCAACCAACACCTTATAAATTCCCTTTTTCTTCGCCTGCTCCAGCATCATTTTTAACATCTGAACAGCATAGCCTTTTTGGCGTTCAGTAGGACGAACACCATATCCAATATGCCCCCAAGAAAGAAATCCTTCAACTGTAAGATAATGGCGCAGACTGGTAGCACCTATTAATCTGTCGTTTTCATCCATTACAAAATATGATGATGTAGCACTAAAATTTTTATCAACAATTCCATGTTCACAATCGTCTAACATCCTAACAAACTGAGCAAACTCATCTATAGACATGATTGTACTAGCCAAGAACCATGGAGCTATTTGTGTTTTGCTTGCACACCATTCGGACATCATGTCATTATATTTTTCATAATAAATCAAATCAGGCTTGACCAAATGCAGCTTCATATACACACCCCCAATACTTAAGCAAATTCCGATTTGTTGACCCGATTATAGCACAGCGTCCCTGCTATATCAATACGCTTATGTAGAAATCGCCAAAGTCATATCCCGGCAACACTTTTCTGAAAAGGGACACGGCAAGAAACCCCTTGCATTTTTTCCCCCTCTGTGCTATAACTTCCAGGGAATCTTTTTCCCAAATTCTGCCAATGGAGTTCCCTATGGAAGAACAAACCTACCATTTCTTTTCCCCGGATGAGCTCAACCAGCTCTCCCGGATAGAGAGCGCGGACCGGGCCAACGAATACTTATACCGCGTTTTGGATATCGGACAATACATGCTCCAATGCGGCGGCGAGGTCAGCCGGGTGGAGGACAGCATCCGGCGGCTGTGCATTGCCTTCGGCGCGGAGCGGGCCGACGTCTTCACCATCACCTCCAGCATCGTTGTTACCATCTACGCCAACCGCTTCGGCGCGGTGACGCAGACCCGGCGCATTACGGGCTCCTCTTATGATCTCCACCGTCTGGAGCAGCTCAACCAGCTCTGCCGGAAAATCTGCGCCGGCCGCCTGAGTCTGGAGGAGACAGAAAAGGAGCTGCGCGGTATTCTGGAAACGCCTCAATACGGTTTCGGGGTGCAGCTGCTGACTTATGTGCTGGTCTCCTCCTCTTTCTCTCTGTTTTTCGGCGGCAGCTGGCTGGACGCGGCGGCATCGGGAGTGATCGGCGTGATGCTCAAATGTCTGGACCGGCTGATCCGGAGAACCGAGGCCAACGCGTTTCTCTCGGCGCTGCTGTGCTCCTGCCTGGGCGGGCTGCTGGCGGGGCTGGCGGTGCGGTTCCGTCTGGGGGACAACGCGGATATGATCTCCATCGGTAATATCATGCTGCTGATTCCGGGGATTGCCCTGACCAATTCCCTGCGGGACATGTTCAGTGGCAACACCATTTCCGGATTGATGCGTTTCATTGAGGCCATTCTTCTGGCCCTGACCATCGCCTTCGGCTTCGCGCTGGCGGCCAGCCTGCTGTAGAGGAGAGGGAATATGGGTGATATGATTTTGCAGCTGGCGACTGCTTTTCTCGGTTCGCTGGGGTTTGCGTTGCTGTTCCATGTCAAAAAGGAGAGGCTGCTGCTGGCCAGCCTGGGAGGACTGCTGGCCTGGGGCGTGTATCTGCTGATGGGACGGGCGACGGACCAGGATGTGGTGCGCTATTTTATAGCGTCGGTGGCGCTGACGGTTTACGCGGAGACTCTGGCCCGGCTGGTAAAGTGCCCGGCGACTCTGTTCATTGTCACGGCCTCCATTCCACTGATCCCCGGAGGGTCGCTGTACCAAACGATGCAGTACTTTATGAAAAACGATCTGGCCTCCTTCTCCGGGCAGGCGCTCACCACGGTCCTGCTGGCGGTGGCCATCGCGGTGGGAATGCTGGTTCCGACGGCGATTTTCCAGCTGGGACGGCGGGTGCAGAGAGACTGGGAAAGATAGTTGACCGGCCCAAACTGGGAGCTGATGATTGAGGACCCGCGCCGCTGCGGCGCAGAAAGGAGCTCTGCCTATGAAATGGCTTGCCATCCATATCGATACCGTTCCTGCTGGACTGGAACCGGTGGAAGCTGCGCTCAGCACGCTGGGGATCGACGGCCTCGTCATTGAAGACGAGACGGACTTCCGCCGCTTTTTGGAACAGAACCGGCAGTACTGGGACTACGTGGATGAGGAATTGGACCGGTCCATGACCGGGAAGTGCCGGATCACCTTCTATGTGGAGGAAAGCGAGTCCGGCTTCGGCCAGGTAGCTGCCGTCCGAATTGCCATGGCGAAGCTGAAGGAGGACCACCCGGAGTACGCCCCTCTGCTGATGACCATGGACGGCATGGAGGACGCGGATTGGGAAAACAATTGGAAAGCTTTTTACAAGCCCATGGAAATCGGGGAGAGGCTGATCGTCATCCCCGACTGGGAGGAGGCCGATCCTCGGGGGCGGATAGCTCTGCGGATGAATCCGGGGCTCACTTTCGGCACCGGCAGCCACGCCACCACCCGTCTGTGTCTGTCGGCCCTGGAGAAGACTGTCCGGCCCGGCATGCGGGTGCTGGATTTGGGGTGCGGCAGCGGGATTCTCTCCATTGCCGCGCTGCTGTTGGGGGCAGAGGGCGCCTTTGCCTGCGACATCGACGAGAAAGCGGTAGGAGTGGCCTATGAAAACGCCGCCCTCAACGGCATCGGGAAGGATCGGTACACTGTGCGGGCTGGAGATGTGCTCACCGACACGGGACTGCAAAAGGAGATGGGCGGAGGATATGACGTGGTGGCGGCAAACATCGTCTCCGACGTAATTATCGCCCTGGCTCCCGCTGTGGGACGGCTGATGAAGGCGGATGGCTGGTTTTTAACCTCCGGGATTATCGACAGCCGGGAGGAGGAGGTCCGCGCCGCTCTGGAGACGGCGGGCTTTGCAGTAGAGGAGGCCGCTGCCAGCGAAGGCTGGTGCAGTTTCCTGTGCCGTAAGGGAAAGGAGAGCGGGCATGCCATATCGCTGTGATTTTACCATAGGAGTAAGAGAAACCCAGGATTTCTACATCTCTCTGACGCTGAAGCACTGGTGGAAGGGATTGCTGGGGTTTGGTGGGGTGGGCGCACTGGCGGCGGTGATGTATATGATGAGAACCGCGCTGCCCATGCCGCTTCGGGCGGCGCTGACAGTGGGAGCGGCGCTGGCGGCGGCGGGAATGGCCGCGTTGGTATTGGTCGTTTCCACCCGGCAGAAGGTGAAGGAGCAGATCCGCCGGTCCGGCCGGGAGTCCTACATTCAGGAGACGGAAATTAACGGCTTTGGCGTGCACGTGACCGTAGGGAAGAAAAAGGCGCGGTTGGCCTTTGAAAACCTTCTGCGGGTACGGGAGACCCGGAAAGCGTTTTATCTGTTTCTCTCGGAGCAGCAGGCGTGGATTCTGCCAAAGCGTCAGATGGAGGACGCCCAGGAGGAGTCAGAGCAGTTGAGAACCATCTTCCGTACAGTAGTGGAGCGCAAGCGGCTGGAATTGAAGGGATAGTTTGCCATAAAGCGGCAGAAAATGGGAAAAAGCGCACCAGCTGGCAGGGCTGGAGCGCTTTTTTCTGCCGGTTCGGTTACAATTCCATTACGATTGCTCCGCGGCGCTTGCAATATCCTCCGGCATCGGTTAAAATTGGCGTGAGGTTGAAACGGGCGGCTGCGCCCGATAGGAATCGGCTGAGCCGGAAAGGAATGCGATCATGAAAAGGAAATTGCTTGCTCTTGCTTTGGGCTGTCTGCTGTGCCTGGGACTGGCGCTCCCCGCTTTTGGGGCGGTGGAAGAGCTGGTGGATCTGCGGGTGGACGATGTCACCGCCTACAGTCAGGAGACCGGCATATATACGGTGCGGACAGAGGGCCGGTATGGATTTTACCGGGCGGACGGCATCCAGCTGGTGGCGCCCGAATACGCTGCCGTGGGAGAATTCAGCGGCGGTATGGCTGCGGTGTCTCTCTCAGGTGAATGGGAGCGGGTAAGAGCCGCCGGGGGCGGAACGGTCCGGGTGCTGCGGGGAGGCCGGTTCGGTTATGTGGACACCGGTGGAACGCAGGTGGTTCCCATGAAATACAGCAGGGCGTTCCCCTATTCCGAGGGACGGGCCTTTGCGGTGGACGCGGTTTCCGGCGTGCTGGTTCTGCTGGATGAGCTGGGCCGGGAGCTGGCCTCCTTCCCGGAGGCTGAGGTGCTGGAAGGGGAAACCGTCCGTTTCAGCGAAGGGCGGGCGATTCTGCCCATCCGGCGTCAGATAGAAGCGGAGGAGCCACAGGCCGGCGGGGACGCTGGTCCAACTGATCCGGCGGAGGAGCCCCTTGTGCCGGTGGAAACGGGCGAGCCGGAGAGGGAAACGACGCTGTGCTATCTGGTTATTGACGATTTGGGCCGGGAGCTCTTTGTTTTGACAGATGCCTACGTGGATTTTACCGAAGGCTATCGCTATGGCCGGGTGGCTGTGGCGGCGGAGGGAGAGTGGGTAGTGGACGGCGCGGGACCGACCCGGTATTTCCTGCCCTCTTCCGATTGCTGGGGCTATCGGGATGAGCGGGGCGAGACGGCGGTGAGCGGTGTCTACGCATCGGCGGCTGCCTTTTCCGGTGACGGCATGGCGGCTGTCAGCATCCGCAGCGAGGAGGGCGGCATTCTGTGGGGCTTTGTCAATCCCGAGGGAAGTGAAGCGGTTCCCCTGGAATATGATGCGGTGCAGTCCTATGAAGAGGGCATGGCCGCGGTCTGCCGGGACGGCGCGTGGGCGTATGTGGATTTGAACGGCAGGGCGGTGACGGGCTTCCTCTATGAAGAGGCGGGAGCTTTCCGGGAAGGCGTGGCCCTGGCCCGGCGGAACGGACGGCTTAACGCTGTGGACCGGTGGGGCAGAACGCTGTTCACCGTGGAGGCCGCAGAGGGCCGACCCTTCAGCGGTGGTGTGACGGCGTTGCGGCAGGCGGATGGCCTGTACGGCATATATGACAGTGAAGGCGGGGAGCTGGTACCCTTTTCCTATGACAACGCCTTCCACTGGGACGGCTATCTTTGGCTGAAACGAGGGAACCTGTGGCGGGTTTACGAGACGGCGGAGGTAATCGCGGCCCGGCAGGCCACGCCGGATGGCATGCGGGTGGAAGTAGGCACCTTCACAGATGTGCCGGCGGATGCATGGTATGCAGAAGCAGTGACCTGGGCCACGGATCACGACGTAATTACAGGCACCGGCGGCGGGCAGTTCTCCCCGGACAAGTCCTGTACGGTAGGGGAGATTCTGACCTTCCTGTGGCGGGCCATGGGCCGGCCCGAGGCTGCGGTGGAGGAAAACCCCTTTACCGACGTTACCCCCAACCACTATTACTATCAGGCGGCGATGTGGGCCTATGAGTACGGTCTCGTGGAGGGAGATGTTTTTGGTGCGGCGGCGCTGTGCAGCCGCAGTATGGCGGTGAGCTACCTGTGGCGTCTGGCAGGTTCGCCCATGGGACATCTGGCCCATTTTGCCGACGTTCCCTGGGATGCGCCCTATTCCTGGGCGGTGGCTTGGGCGGTGGATGCGGGCGTTACTTCAGGAAGCGGAGGAACGTATTTTGCGCCCCAGGAGATTTGCAGTCGGGGACAGATTGTCACATTCCTGTACCGGTACCTGTCGAGGGACTGAAACATGTATCATCTTGCGGAGGCGGCGGAGGCTGCCTCCGCCTTTTTGACGGAATCGGCGGACGGCAGATGGAACCTTACGTCAATGTAAGCTTTCCCGTCGTTTTGTAAGGTAAAGCGATGGAACACGGCGTCTGAATCCGGTATAATAAGCCTGCAAACAAATCCAAGGAGGAAATCATCATGCCGATCCTGCAAGTCAGTGATTTAAAGAAAATTTATACGACCCGTTTTGGTGGACAACAGGTGCAAGCCCTGACCAACGTCAATTTTGCTGTAGAGCCCGGCGAGTATGTCGCCATCATGGGGGAGTCCGGCTCCGGCAAGACCACCCTGCTGAACATTCTCGCTGCCTTGGACAAACCCACCAGCGGACAGGTGCTTCTGGACGGGAAGAACATCGTCGCCATCAAGGAGAAGGACATCGCCGCCTTCCGCCGGGACCATCTGGGATTTGTGTTTCAGGACTTCAACCTGCTGGACACCTTCTCCATCCAGGACAACATCCTCCTCCCCTTGGTGCTGGCGGGACGTACCTATCGGGAGATGGAGAACCGGCTGCTGCCCCTGGCCCGGCGGCTGGGCATCGACACGCTGCTGAAAAAGTACCCCTATGAGGTTTCCGGAGGCCAGAAGCAGCGGGTGGCTGTGGCCCGGGCGCTGATTACAGAGCCGAGGATTGTCCTGGCCGACGAGCCTACCGGCGCACTGGACAGCAAGGCCACCGACAGCCTGCTCAATCTCTTCGATCAGGTAAACGGCGAGGGACAGACCATCCTCATGGTCACTCACTCCACCAAGGCCGCCAGCCATGCCAAGCGGGTTCTGTTCATCCGGGACGGCGAAGTATTCCACCAGATCTACAAGGGCGTCAGCTCCACCGAAGAGATGTACCAGAAGATCTCTGACACACTGACCCTGCTGGCTGCCGGAGGTGAGGAAGATGCGTAACTCCAGCCTCTATCCCAAGCTGGCCTTCCAGAGCGTCCGCAACAACCGGAAGTTCTATTTTCCCTATATCCTGGCCCTGCTGGGGGACGTGGCCGCCATCTATATCATGTCCGCTTTGTGCCGGGACCCCGGCATGAAGGACATCGTCCCTGGTCGGCCCAACGGGTATATGTATGTGACCGTTTTCATGAATATCGGTCAGGTGATCGCCTTCCTGTTCTCCGCCATATTTGTGCTGTATATCAACGGCTTTCTCATGAGGCAGAGGAAAAAGGAGTTGGGCCTCTACAACATCCTGGGTATGGGCAAGGGGCACATCGCTGTGGTGCTGGTTATTGAAACAGTATATATCGGCGTGCTGGGCATTGGCGGCGGCATTGTGACGGGTTTGATCTTTCACAAGCTGGTCAGTCTTATCCTCCATCAGATGCTGGGGATGCCCGTTCCCCTCGGGTTCTATATCAGCTGGGACGGCATGGCCTGGACGGCGGTGATGTTCCTGTTCCTGCTGGGCGTGACGCTGTTGGTGAATCTGAACAAGGTCCGGGTCTCCAAGCCCATTGAGCTTCTCCGCGGCGGCAATGTGGGCGAGCGGGAGCCCAGAACCAAGTGGATCATGACTTTGCTGGGTATCGCATCCCTGGGCGCCGGATACTATATCGCCGTTACCACCCGGACCGGCATAGACGCCATCGTGACCTATTTTCTGGCGGTGGGGCTGGTTATCATCGGTACCTACTGCCTGTTCACAGCCGTAAGCATCTTTATTCTGAAGGCTCTGCGGAAGAACAAGAAATTTTATTACCAGACCAGTCACTTCATCGGTGTGTCCGGGATGCTCTACCGGATGAAGCAGAATGCCGTGGGCCTTGCCAACATCTGCATTCTGTGTACCATGGTGATGGTGATGCTCTCCGGAACCCTGTCCCTGTACCTGGGGACGGATCAGGTCATCCGGGAACAGTATCCAGGAGATATCACCGTTGAGGTCCGATATTATCCCCAGCCTGTGGAGGGGGAGGAGGACTGGGCTCCTTTCGACCCTGACGCCATGCTGGAGGGAATTACCGGCTTTATTGAGAAACAGGGTGCGGCGGTGAGGAACGTTCAAACCAGCTATGATCTGAGTTTTGGCGCAGGAATGATTTCCGATGGAGTATATACCACAGACCGCTTCAACGCCTCCGCCCAAGAGGTCGTACTGATCACCTGCATCACTGAGAGCAATTATACCGCCGCTACCGGTGAGACGCTGGATCTCGCTCCGGACGAGATCGCCGCATACAACGTAAAGGGCGGCGAACTGAGCATCCGCTGGATGGTGCCCAAGGAGGGCACAGAACTGGGCGAGTCTACCTTCCGTATTGTGAAAACCCTGAAGGACAATCCTCATTTCAATCCCGACATTACCAGACTGGTAACGATAGTGGTCCCGGACAATGTAATCAACGACCTCTGGGCCAGACAGGCAGAGGCATATGTAGACAACTGGTCAGATATGCGCTGGTACGCCTATCTGGATGTGGACGCCACAGAGGAGGAACTTGAGGAGCTTGCCAAGATACAGCAGGGGTATTATGAAACCAATCTGTATGAAGAGGTATACGCGGGCACCGGTTCCTGGATGTACTGCCGTTGGGAGTCGCGCAGTGAAGGCGCGGCAAATGCCTACGGCTTGGCGGGAGGTTTCTTGTTCCTGGGGATGTTTCTGGGGTTCGTATTCCTGCTGGCTACGGTGCTGATCATCTACTACAAGCAGATCTCCGAGGGCTACGAGGACAAGGACCGCTTTGAGATCATGCAGAAGGTGGGCCTCAGCCGGGGCGAGGTCAAGCGGAGCATCCACAGTCAGATCCTGACGGTGTTTTTCCTGCCCATCGTGGTGGCTTCTATCCACATTGTTTTTGACTTCAACATGGTGGAGAAGCTGCTGACCATGTTCTATATCCACAATACAACTCTGACGGCCCTGTGCACGTTGGGGACCGTATTGGTGTTCTTTGTTGCCTATGGCGTCGTGTATGTGCTGACGGCCCGGACGTACTACAAAATCGTAGAGAGGTGAATCACATGAAGAAAGGCATTATTTTCCTGCTGCTGGCTGCTCTGGGGCTGGGCGCTCTGCTGAGATGGCTGCGGCAGAAGGTAGAAGCGTAAAAAGGCGAATCTTCAAGGATTTGGAAAGGAGCGTTGATAAATGGATCGGGTGGATACTGCGCTGATGCTGGCGATGCTGAGTTTAATGGCCGGAACGCTGCTGGTGGGTTTCAGCCGCCCGCTGTGGTGGATGATTCACAAGAGAAGCCCCGGCGGACAGAAGATCGCGCCCAAGCACTATGAATGGCTGCTGCGAGCACCGGGTCTGGCGCTGTTGGCTGCCGCGGGATGCGTGATCGGCATGAGTGTGATGGGAATGTTTCCATTTCAATAATA
>OFFE01000986.1_pt1 | contig 22203 bp, 19 predicted proteins | sample 1521371 | NCBI WGS metagenome assembly OFFE01 (sample SAMEA3504131, study PRJEB24116) | mouse gut metagenome | biome: mouse gut; feature: mouse-associated habitat; material: faeces | place: Denmark | collected 2011 | reverse complement strand
TGACGTGATGATGCCGAAGATGGACGGCTGGCAGGTGTGCCGGGAGGTACGGCAGTTTTCTAAGGTTCCGGTTATCATGCTGACGGCCCGTTCGGAAGAGAGGGATGAGCTGCAGGGATTTGAGCTTGGGGTGGATGAGTACATTTCCAAGCCTTTCAGCCCGAAGATACTGGTAGCGAGGGCGGAGGCTGTCCTTCGCAGGAGCAATGTCTTAAACACGGATGAAGTATCGGATGTGGGCGGGATCGTGATTGACAAGGCGGCCCATCAGGTGACCATAGACGGTAAGGGGATAGAACTGAGCTTTAAGGAGTTTGAGCTTCTCTCATATTTTGTTGAGAATCAGGGAATCGCCCTTTCCAGGGAGAAAATATTAAATAACGTATGGAACTATGACTATTTTGGAGATGCCAGGACAATAGACACCCATGTGAAAAAGCTTCGGAGCAAGATGGGGGAGAAGGGGAATTATATCAAGACAATCTGGGGGATGGGATATAAGTTTGAGGTGGCATAGGTATGAAATATTCGATAAAAAGCCAGATGATCGCTATATTTGTCGGGCTTACGGGATGCCTTCTTTTTGCGCTCCTGTTCATTAATATGAATTTCCTTGAGCCTTACTACGTAAGCCAGAAGGAAGACGCGTTTATAAAGATGTACGCAAGGCTTAAAGGCGCCATGGAGAGCGGCTCCATAGAAACTCAGGAAGAACTGGAGGAAATATGGCAGATTGCTGAAAACAACAATCTGTCGTACCTGATTGTGGATGAGACGTATTCACGCATGTTTACGAATGTAAATGACATGGATATGCTGAAACGGCAGCTGGCAGGGTACATGCTCAACCAGGCGCAAAAGACAGGCAAAGTACTGGAAAGTACGGAGGAATACGAAATTGCCCGGAGCCGGAATCCCTGGAATAAGGAAGAGTATATCGAGATGTGGGGAACCTTTGATGACGGGAGCGTCTTTCTCATCCGCAGCCCGATTGAGAGCATTAAGGAAAGTGCGGAGATTTCCAACCGGTTTTTAATCTATATCGGGTGTACGGCAGTGGCGGTATGCATACTGTTTATCTGGTATTTTTCGAAGAGGCTGACGGCTCCGATCCTGGAGCTGGCAGCGCTGTCTGAGCGCATGGCGAATCTTGATTTTAATGCCAAGTATACAAGCGGCGGTTCCAATGAGATCGGGAATCTGGGCGACAATTTCAACAGGATGTCCGAGAGGCTGGAAAGCGCCATATCGGAGCTTAAGAGCGCAAATAATAGGCTGCTCAAGGATATTGAGCAGAAGGAGAAACTTGAACAGATGCGGAATGATTTCCTGGGGAATGTCTCCCACGAGCTTAAGACGCCTATCGCCCTGATACAGGGGTACGCGGAAGGATTAAAGGAGGGCGTGAAGGATGATGCGGAGAGCAGGGAATTTTACTGTGACGTTATCATGGACGAGGCGGCGAAGATGAATCAGATGGTCAGGAGCCTTTTGGAGTTAAATCAGCTGGAGTTCGGCGACGAGAAGATGAAGTTTGAGAGGTTTGATCTGACGGAGCTTGTCCGGGGCATCCTACAGAGTATGGATATCTTGGCGCAGCAGGACGGCGTGGAGGTGATATTCAGGCAGGAAACGCCAGTGTATGTGTGGGCGGACGAATATAAGGTCGAGCAGGTGGTGAGAAACTATGTGAGCAATGCATTCCACCATGTGAGCCTTGAGAAGATCATTGAAGTGAAGATAAAGATATTGCAGGATAAGGCGAGAGTTACGGTGTTTAATACCGGAACTGCGATTCCGGAGGAGGACGTTGGAAGAATCTGGGATAAATTTTATAAAGTGGACAAGGCGCATACGAGGGAATACGGAGGAAACGGAATCGGCCTTTCTATCGTGAAGGCCATCATGGAGTCTTTCCGGCAGAAGTACGGGGTCATCAATTATGACAACGGGGTAGAGTTCTGGTTTGAGCTGGATGTGAAGTAATGCGGCGGGAGAAAGGGATGAAAAAGGATGATAGCAATTATTGATTATGATGCGGGCAATATTAGAAGCGTAGAAAAGGCGATGCTGTATCTCGGACAGGAGACGGCCGTCACAAGAGACAGAGACGTAATCCTTGGGGCGGACAAGGTCATCTTGCCGGGAGTCGGCTCCTTTGGCGATGCCATGGGGAAGATCCGGCAGTACGGATTGGAGGGCGTGATTCATGAGGTAGCGGAGAAACAGACGCCGTTTCTCGGGATATGCCTGGGGCTGCAGCTTTTGTTTGAGAGGAGCGACGAGACTCCGGGAGTCTCCGGGCTTGGAATATTGGAGGGGGAGGTTCTGAGGATCCCGGAGCGCCCGGAGCTTAAGATTCCCCATATGGGCTGGAATTCCCTTACATTTCCCCGCAGGGGCAGGCTGTTTTCAGGAGTTCCGGAGGAGCCGTATGTCTATTTTGTACATTCCTATTACCTGAAAGCGGCGGATGAGGGCATTGTTACGGCATCGGCGGATTACGGCGCGCATATCCATGCGTCGGTTGAGAAGGGAAACGTGTTTGCCTGTCAGTTTCATCCGGAAAAGAGCGGCGACGTAGGGCTTCAGATATTGAAGAATTTTGTGGAACTGTAAGTATGCCCGGAGAGGAACAGACGGGTGATTTGAGAGAAATTACTTGTGGAGGAAGATAAATGCATACAAAAAGGATTATCCCATGCCTGGACGTAAAAGACGGACGGGTGGTAAAGGGAGTGAACTTCGTGAACCTTAAGGATGCCGGGGACCCGGTGGAGATTGGGAAAGCGTATGATAAGGCGGGTGCTGACGAGCTGGTGTTTCTGGATATCACGGCATCTTCCGACGGCAGGAATACTGTGGCGGACATGGTGCGAAGAGTTGCGGAGACGGTGTTCATCCCGTTTACCGTGGGGGGAGGAATCCGCACAGTGGATGACTTCCGCGCCCTTTTAAGAGAAGGGGCGGACAAGATTTCCATCAATTCTTCTGCAATTAATACGCCAAAGCTTATCAGCGATGCTGCGGACAAATTCGGCAGCCAGTGCGTGGTGGTGGCCATCGACGCCAAGAGGCGGCCGGGCGGGGGCTACAGCGTGTATAAGAACGGCGGCCGGGTGGACGTAGGGCTGGACGCGGTGGAATGGGCCATGGAGGCGGAGCGCCTGGGGGCCGGGGAAATCCTGCTGACCAGCATGGACGGGGACGGCACCAAGGCCGGATACGATTTGGAGCTGACCAAAGCAGTGGCGGATGCGGTGGACATCCCGGTGATCGCCTCCGGCGGCGCGGGGGAGCCGGCGCATTTCTACGAGGCTCTGGCGGACGCGGGGGCCGAGGCGGTGCTGGCGGCGTCCCTGTTCCATTATAAGGAGCTGGAGATAGGGCAGGTGAAGGAGTATCTGCGCGGCCGGGGCATCAGCGTGAGGCTATAGACAAGCGATAAAAAAGGACGGACGAAAGATGGGAATGATAGAAAACGACTGGCTGGCGGAGCTTGGGACAGAGTTCCACAAGCCTTATTATAAGACGCTGTATGAGTTTGTGAAGACGGAGTATGATACCAGACAGGTGTTCCCGCCTGCGGAGGATATCTTCAACGCGTTCCATCTGACGCCTCTGAGCGAGGTGAAGGTGGTCATCATCGGGCAGGATCCCTACCACAATGTGGGACAGGCCCATGGGCTCTGCTTTTCCGTGAAGCCCGATGTAAACATTCCGCCGTCTTTGGTGAACATCTACAAGGAGCTCCATGACGACTTGGGCTGCTATGTCCCCAACAACGGCTATCTGGTGAAATGGGCGCAGCAGGGGATCCTGATGCTGAACACGGTGCTGACAGTGCGGGCCCACCAGGCCAATTCCCACAGGGGCAAGGGCTGGGAGGAGTTCACGGACGCGGCGATCCGCGCCCTGAACAAGCAGGACAGGCCCATAGTCTTCATCCTCTGGGGGCGGCCCGCCCAGGCCAAGGAGAAGATGCTGGACAATCCGAAGCACCTGATACTGAAGGCAGCCCATCCCAGCCCCTACTCCGCAAACAGCGGCTTCTTCGGCAGCAGGCCCTTCAGCCAGACCAACCGCTTCCTGGAGGAGAACGGGCTGGAGCCCATCGACTGGCAGATTGAGAATGCTTGACAATAGAATCCTATGGTATGCAAACGGCGGAAAACCAGGAGACAGAATTGACTACAATGGAGAATGCAGATTACAATGGAAAAGAAAGCATTTGTCACCAGACAGCTGGTGGAGGAAATCGCAAAGACCTATCCGACCCCCTTTCATATCTATGACGAGAGGGGGATTCGTGAGAATGCCAGAGCTTTGAAGGAGGCGTTCTCCTGGAATCCGGGGTACAAGGAGTTCTTCGCGGTGAAGGCGGCTCCCAATCCCTTTTTGATGGAGATCCTGAAGGAATATGGCTGCGGCAGCGACTGCTCGTCCTATACGGAGCTGATGCTTGCCGGCGCGGTGGGCATGAAGGGGGAGGACATCATGTTCTCCTCCAACGAGACGCCGGCGGAGGAGTATGTCCTGGCGGCGAAGCTGGGGGCAACCATCAATTTAGACGATATCACGCACATAGACTTCCTGGAGAAGACTTTGGGGTATCTGCCGAAGACCTTAAGCTGCCGGTTCAATCCCGGCGGATATTTCGCCATGGGAACGGACATCATGGACAATCCGGGGGATGCCAAGTACGGATTTACAAAAGAGCAGATGTTTGAGGGCTTCCGCATCCTGAAGGAGAGGGGCGTGGAGCGCTTCGGCATCCACGCGTTCCTGGCCAGCAATACGGTGTCCAATGAATACTATCCGGAACTGGCCAGGCAGCTTTTCGAGCTGGCCGTGGAGCTGCAGCGGGAGACGGGGGCGAAAATCGCTTTCGTCAACCTGTCCGGGGGCATTGGGATTCCCTATCGCCCGGACCAGGAGCCCAATGACATCCGGGTCATCGGGGAGGGCGTGCGGAAGGCCTTTGAGGAGATCCTGACCCCGGCGGGGATGGGGGACGTGGCTATCTATACCGAGCTTGGCCGGTACATGACCGGGCCCTTCGGGCATCTGGTGACGAAGGTAATCCACGAGAAGCATATCCACAAGGAATATGTAGGGGTTGACGCCTGCGCGGTAAATCTGATGCGGCCTGCCATGTACGGCGCGTACCACCATATCACGGTGCTGGGCAAGGAGGACGCGCCCTGCGACCATACCTATGACGTGGTGGGATCGCTGTGCGAGAACAATGACAAATTCGCCATCGACCGGGCGCTGCCAAAGGTGGAGATCGGGGACTATATGGCTATCCACGATACCGGGGCGCACGGATTTTCCATGGGCTACAATTATAACGGGAAGCTGAAGTCCGCGGAGCTGCTGCTGAAAGAGGACGGCAGCGTGGATCTGATCCGCCGGGCGGAGACGCCGAAGGATTATTTTGCCACGTTTGACGGATTTGAGATATATGACAGGATGTTTCCGGAGTGCCAGGACACTGTAACAGGCAATCGTGCAGAGATGTAAGAGAGGGCGGCTGAAAGGCCTCAGAGCCTGTAGGGCAGGGCGGGGCTGCAGTCAGGCGGACTGCGGATCAGGACTTTCAGAGGCCGGGAGGGAATTTATATGAGATATCCGAAGCATTTGCCTCAGGGAGGCACGATTGGATTTCTGGCGCCGTCATTCGGCTGTAATATCGAGCCTTATCGGACAGGATTTGACCATGCCCTGGAAGAATGGCAGAAAATGGGATATCATGTGCTGCTGGGGCCTAACTGCTATGTCGGGGACGGCATCGGCATCAGCAGCACGCCGGAAAACTGCGGTAGGGAAGTGATGAAGATGTTCCTCTCCGGGGAGGCGGATTGCCTGATTTCCTGCGGTGGAGGAGAGCTGATGTGCGAGATTCTGCCCTATGTGGATTTCGAGAGGCTTGCCCAAGCAGAGCCCAAGTGGTTCATGGGGTATTCCGACAATACGAACCTGACCTATCTGCTGGCCACCCTGGCGGACACGGCTTCCGTGTATGGGCCCTGTGCGTCCTCCTTTGGCATGGAGCCCTGGCATGAGGCATTGTGGGATGCGTTCGGGATACTTGCCGGGAAGAGCGGTGCCTGGATGCGAGGAACAATGGGAAAGACGGCTGCGGAAGCACATATGTCGGCGGCCGGAAGAGAAGCGGGCCGGAAGGGCGGCGAACCCACAGCGGCCGGCGGGGATTGCAGTCAGTCGGAGGAGCCGCATGACGCGGTAGTGCGGGGCTACGGGCAGTGGGAGAAGGAGTCCCTGAAGAACCCGGAGAATCCGCTGGCTCCCTACAATCTTACCGAACCCTTGGAAATCCGCACATATGTGGGGCGGGAGCCTGCCTGTGGTGAGGTGGCATTTCAGGGCAGGCTCCTGGGAGGCTGCCTGGACTGCCTGGTGAACCTGCCGGGCACCCGTTTCGACAGGACGAGGGAATTCGTGGAGAGATACCGGGAGGACGGCATCATCTGGTTCCTGGAGGCCTGTGAACTGAACGTGTTCGCCATCCGCCGTGGCTTATGGCAGCTGGAGGAATCCGGATGGTTTGAGCATGTGAAAGGATTCCTGATCGGCAGGCCCGAAAACGGGGAGCCTATGATGGGGCTGGATGCCTATAGCGCGGTGCTGGAGGTGGCCGGACGGAAGGATGTGCCTGTGGTCATGGACGTGGACCTGGGCCATTTGCCGCCTATGATGCCGATAGTGGTGGGGAGCATGGCGGATGTGGCGGTGAAGGGGAACGATATCCGGATTGAGATGCGGTATGTGTGATACCATGTTTTATAGTACGATTACGGAAGCTTTCTGATAATTCAGAGAAACGCAGTGAATAGTGCGAAAGAAAGAAATGCCAAATTATTGCTTGTCAAGCGGCGCTTTCTGTGATAAAATTGATGTGTTGTGAGGTGTTCACCAGACTTCATGGCATAGATGCCGGCGTGTCGGAATGGCAGACGAGGCAGACTCAAAATCTGTTGTGGGCAACCACGTGCGGGTTCAAGTCCCGCTGCCGGCAGGCAAGACCTTACAAAATCTCCGGATTTGTAAGGCCTTTTTTATAAGTTGGCCACAGTGGAAGCTGTCTGGAGGGAGAATATATGGAAGCATTGTGGAAAGGGGAGCTGTATACGGTTGACGATATCTATGCCCTGCCGGATGGCGAGAGGGCGGAACTGCTCGACGGGCGGATTTATTATATGGCGCCGCCGACTGCCAGGCATCAAAGGCTTCTGAGCTTCTTGAACACAGAGATCAATCTGTATATCCGCAGGAAGGGCGGCGAATGCGAAGTGTTTCCAGCCCCGTTCGCGGTTTTCCTGTACGAGGACGACAGGAATTATGTAGAGCCGGATATCTCAGTGATATGCGACAGGGACAAGATTACAGAAAAAGGCTGCCAGGGCGCGCCGGACTGGGTGATTGAAATCGTCTCTCCCAGCAGCCGCCAGAGGGATTATTTCCACAAATTGTTCAAGTACCGCACCGCAGGGGTCAGGGAATACTGGATAGTGGATCCGGAAAAGAACCGGGTCACTGTCTACAACTTCCAGCATGACATGGGAGAGGAGTATTCCTTTGGGGAGGAGATATCATCCGGAATCTACGAAGATTTCCGGATTACGATTCAATAGTCGAAACATGGGCGGGGAGATAGAATGGATGAAGTAAAAATGCTGGTTTCCTGCGTAGTGGAGAAGGAGGGACGGAAAATCGTCAGGGTTTCTTTCCTGCGCGGAATGGAAGAAGAGCGTTCCATGGACTATGCCGAAGGCATTCTGCCGGATGGAATCATAGTGAAGTCGGAGGGCTTCTCCGAGACGGAAGTCCAGAAGCTGGAGGCCTATATGAGGGCGAACAGGAAGGATATCCTGAAACAGGCGAAGGAGATCAATCCGCTGCGGAACTGGATGAACGGCTGATCGGATAGAGTGAATCCATCGAAAAGATAATCGAAAAAACGATGCTGCGCACGTGGAAAAACGAAACGGACGACAAAGGCGCAGCATACCCGGAGAAAAGGAGCAAAACAGCATGAAAGAGATATCGAATCTAATAGCATACCGCCCGGACGTCAAGGTGGTGGACGCCACCCTGCGGGACGGCGGACTGGTAAATAATTTCTACTTCACCGATGAGTTCGTGAAGGCGCTGTACCTGGCGAACCTCCGGGCGGGGGTGGACTATATGGAGTTCGGCTATAAGGCCTCCACGGAGATGTTCGACGAGGACAAGTTCGGCAAGTGGAAATTCAGCAGGGACGAGGACATCCGGAAGATTGTGGGAGAGAACGCCACGGACTTGAAGATTTCGGTGATGGCGGACGTGGGCAGATGCGAGAAATCGGACATCACTGACCGGGCGGACAGCCCCATCGACATGATACGGGTGGCCACCTATGTGAACACCATCCCGGGGGCGGTGGACCTGATTGAGGACGCCAAGAGCAAGGGCTACGAGGTCTGCTGCAACATCATGGCCATCTCCCATTCCCTGGAGGGGGAGCTACGGGCCGCCCTGGAGATTCTGGGGCAGTCCCCGGTGGACGTGCTCTACATCGTGGACAGCTACGGCGCCATGTACCCGGAGCAGATCGCGCGCTTCGCGGACATGTATACGGAAGTGGCGGCCAAATACGGTAAGAAGGTGGGAATCCACGCCCACAACAACCAGCAGCTTGCCTTCGCCAATACCATCGAAGCGGTAGGGGACGGCGTGGACTGGTTAGACGCTACTTACGCCTCCATGGGCCGAGGGGCGGGGAACTGCGCCATGGAGCTGCTATTGGGCTTTCTGCGTAATCCCAAGTACAATATCTATCCTGCCATCCAGTTCGTGGATAAATATATGACGCAGCTGAAGGAAGAGGGCGTGGTCTGGGGCTACGACCTGCAGTATTTGATGACAGGCCTTCTGAACCAGCATCCCAGAGCCGCCATCCAGTTCACCAAGGAGAAGCGGTCCGACTATACGGAATTCTACAGGGAGATGGTGTCCCAGGAGTAAGGAGAGGGGAAGCGGCCTGTCTGAACTGCTGCGGCGGAAAGGATGACTGGCCCGGTGCGAAGAGCCAGGGGGTATGGCAGACAGGAGCGGTTATCAGAAACGGAGGCAGAAGATGAGCGAGAGGGTCTATATAAAGGACGTAGCCGGGAAAATCGGCACGGAGGTGAAGCTGCAGGGATTCACGGACAATATCCGTAACAGCAAGTCCATGCTGTTTATCGTCTTAAAGGACATCACCGGAAAGGTGCAGATTACCCTGGAGAAGGAAAAGGCGCCCGAACTGGCGGAGCAACTGGAGGCAGTGACCAACGATTCCGTCCTGACGGTAATCGGCCAGGTGGCGGAGAACGAGTACGTGAAGCTGGGCGGCATCGAAATCATTCCGAAGGAGATTTCCGTGGAGAGCGTGGCAGAGGCCCTGCCCATTGCCAGAAAGGAGATTCCCGCCTCCAAAAAGAAAAAGGCTGTAGAGCGCTCCAGCATCGACCAGCGCATCGACTACCGCTGGATTGACCTGCGGACAGAGGAAAATCAATTGATGTTCCAGGTACAGACGACTTTGGTGAACGCCATGCGGCAGTACCTTTTAAAAGAGAACTTCATCGAAATCCACACCCCCAAGCTGATCGGAGCGGCCAGCGAGAGCGGTGCGGACGTGTTCCAGGTGGAATATTTCGACAGAAAGGCCTATCTGGCCCAGAGCCCGCAGTTCTACAAGCAGATGGCCATGGCCAGCGGCTTCGAGCGCATCTTTGAGGTAGGGCCGGTGTTCCGGGCGGAGAAGTCCTTCACCAGCAAGCATACCACGGAGTTCACGGGCTTCGACCTGGAATTCAGCTATATCGATTCCTTCCGCGATGTGATGAGGATGGAGGAGAACCTCCTGCGGGCAGGCTTGGAGGCAGTCCAGGAAAGACACGGAGAACAGATAAAAGAGCTGTTCGGCATGGAAGTCATCGTGCCCGACACGCCCTTCCCCGTGGTCACCCTGAAGGAGCTGTACCGGGGGCTGGAACAGGAGTTCGGATATACGGTGGAGGAGTCCGAGAAGGGCGACCTTACCACGGACGCGGAGCGGCTGAGCTTCGAATGGGTGAAGAAGCATTACGGCCATGAGTTCCTGTTCGTCACGGATTACAGCGCCCAGAAACGGGCATTCTATCATATGAGGGACGAGAACGGGGTGCCCCAGGGGTACGATCTTGTGTGGCGGGGCGTGGAGATTACCACCGGGGCCCAGCGGGAGCACCGCTGGGAAGTGCTGAAAAAGCAGGCGGAGGAAAAAGGCCTGGCGGAGGACGTGAAATTCTATCTGGAATTCTTCCGTTACGGATGCCCTCCCCACGGCGGCTTTGGAATCGGCGTGGACAGGCTGACCATGCTGCTCATGGGCCTGACCATAAAGGATGCCATGTTCCTGTTCCGGGGACCGAACCGTCTGACACCTTAAGCATACCGGAGACAGGCTCTGCCAATGGGGAAAGTCTGCCAATAAGGATAGAATAGTTTGCCGATAAGGAAAGACAACATATATCAGGAGGAGAACAGCATGAAAATCGACAGCATATGCGTACAGGGCGGCTACACGCCGGGAAACGGGGAACCCCGCCAAGTCCCAATCGTCCAGAGCACTACCTTCAAATACGACACCAGCGAGGAGATGGGGAAGCTTTTTGACTTAGAGGCCAGCGGCTATTTCTACACCAGGCTCCAGAACCCCACCAACGACTATGTGGCGGCCAAAATCGCTCAGCTGGAGGGCGGCACCGCGGCAATGCTGACCAGCAGCGGACAGGCCGCTAATTTCTATGCGCTTTTCAATATATGCAGCTGCGGCGACCACATCGTCTCCTCCAGCACCATCTATGGCGGGACCTTCAACCTGATCTCCGTCACCATGAAAAGGATGGGCATAGACGTGACCTTCGTGAGCCCGGATGCCACGGAGGAGGAATTGAACGCGGCTTTTCAGGACAATACTAAGGCAGTGTTCGGCGAGACCATCGCCAATCCTGCCCTCACCGTGCTGGACATCGAGAAGTTTGCGGGATGCGCCCATGCCCACGGCGTTCCCCTGATTATCGACAATACCTTCGCCACCCCTGTCAACTGCCGTCCCTTCGAGTGGGGGGCGGACATCGTGACCCATTCCACCACCAAGTACATGGACGGCCACGGCGCGGCGGTGGGCGGAGCCATCGTGGACAGCGGCAGGTTCGACTGGATGGCCCACGCGGACAAATATCCCGGCCTGTGCACCCCGGACGACAGCTACCACGGCATCACCTACGCGGAGAAGTTCGGGAAGGAGGGGGCCTTCATCACCAAATGCACCGCCCAGCTCATGCGGGATCTCGGCTCCATCCAGAGCCCCCAGAACGCCTTTATCCTGAACCTGGGGCTGGAGAGCCTCCATGTGCGCATGCAGCGGCACTGTGAGAACGGCCAGGCGGTGGCGGAATTCCTCTCTGCGCATCCGAAGGTAGCCTATGTGAACTACTGCGGCCTGCCGGGAGACAAATACAATCCCCTGGCTCAGAAATACCTGCCGAAGGGCAGCTGCGGCGTAGTCTCCTTCGGCCTGAAGGGCGGCAGGGAGGCGGCCAGCAGCTTCATGAAGAACCTGAAGATCGCGGCCATAGAGACCCATGTGGCGGATGCCCGCACCTGCTGCCTGAACCCGGCCTCCAGCACCCACCGCCAGATGACGGACGAGCAGCTGAGGGAGGCGGGCGTGCCTGCGGAGCTGATCCGCATCAGCTGCGGTATCGAGGACAAGGAAGATTTGATCGCGGATATCGCCCAGGCGCTGGAAGCTTGATGCCCCGTCGCTTGCAGCGGGGTTGTTGACTGCTGACATCGCCCAGGCGCTGGGGGTCTGAGCGAATCGGCAGGAGACGGGGAGGCGTACAGAAAAGCGGCCTGATATGCCCGGGTAAGCTATGCGGGGAGCCGGGAGTGGCCGGTAGATTTTGGCTGAAAGCAAGGACAGATTCGCCAGGCCGCGGAAGCGAGGGGGTGGGAGAAGTGGCACCGTGGGAGAGGAAAGAGGATACGGAGTGCAAGGAATTCGAGAAGCTGATTCCAGGATTCATCGGGAGGAAGCTGGACTTCCCCACCCTGAAGCGCTTCTATGAGCACTGGGAGCGGTGCGGGGAGTGCAGGGAGGAGCTTTCCATCCAGTTTTTGGTGGCGGAGGGCATGCAGCGCCTGGAGGACGGCAATGCTTTCGACCTGCAGAGCGAGCTGGGGCAGCGCCTGGAGGAAACCAGGCGGAAAATCAGCTACAATTCCGCGTTCCTCTATATCGGCTCTGCCCTGGAAATCGTGGCATCCGGATTTCTTGTGTGGATATTCGTTTGGATTTTGCTCTGACTATGCTATCAATGTCATAAACATCATTTTGTCAAAGGCGGTGGAACCATGGTAAAAGACAGGAAGCTAGTACTGATAGACGGACACAGCATTTTGCACAGGGCCTTTTACGGCGTGCCGGATCTGACCAATGCCAAAGGTCTGCACACCAATGCGGTGTACGGCTTTCTGAACATCATGTTCAGGATTCTGGAGGAGGAGAAGCCGGATTTCCTGGCGGTGGCCTTTGACGTGCATGCGCCCACCTTCCGCCATGAGATGTACGAGGCATACAAAGGCACCAGGAAGCCCATGCCGGAGGAGCTGCGGGAGCAGGTGCCCGTGCTGAAGGACGTGCTGCGGGCCATGCAGGTGACCATCGTGGAGCAGGCAGGGCTGGAGGCGGACGACATCCTGGGGACGCTGGCCAAGAAGGCCCAGGCCCAGGGGATGGAGGTATCCCTGGTGTCCGGCGACAGGGATTTGCTGCAGGTCGCGGACGAGCATATCAAGATCAGGATTCCGAAGACGAAGATGGGGAGGACCGAGGTGGAGGACTATTATCCGGAGGATGTAGTCAAGGCCTTCCAGGTGACCCCGCACCAGTTCATCGATTTGAAGGCCCTCATGGGCGACAGCTCCGACAATGTGCCCGGAGTGCCCAAGGTGGGGCAGAAGACCGCCACGGAGCTCATGGTGCAGTACGGCTCCATGGAGGAGATTTATGCCCATGTGGAGGAGATCTCCAAAAAGAGCATCCGGGAGTCCCTGATCGCGAACCGGGAGCTGGCAGACCTGAGCAAGGTCCTGGTCACGATTCGGACCGACAGCGACGTGTCCATGGACTATGAGGCCTCCAAAGCGGAGGGCTTCTATACAAAGGAGGCCTACGACCTGTTCAAGGAGCTGGAATTCCGCAACATGCTCAGCCGCTTCCGGCAGGATCAGGCGGATGCCAATGAGGACATCGCCGCCACCTTCCGGAGGCTGGAGAGCCTGGAGGACTTCCTCGGGAGGCTTAAGAAGATAAAGGACAGCCAGCGGGTGGGCTTATTTCTGGCCATGGAAGGAGATTGCCCGGTGGCAGCGGCTGTATCCGCGCAGGAAGAGACCTTCCTCTATGTGCTGCCCCGGGAAGAGAATGTGCAGCTCTCCCTGTTCGAGGAGCCCGGTCAGGATCGGGGAAGGGAGGGGGAGGAGGCCGCCTGTGCAGAGGGTCTGCGGGCACTTTCCGCCAGGGCGCGGATCGCGTCTTTCGATATCAAGAGACTGTATCCATACCTGGAACAGGATACGACCGAACGGTATTTCGATATTCTGATTGGGGCCTATCTGTTGAATCCTCTGAAGAACGATCACGCGCCGGAGACCATTGCGGCAGAGCATCTGGGGTTGCAGATTCCGGGCTGGGCGGAGCGCTTCGGCAAGCAGAAGGCCGGGGAGGCTGTCCGGGAGGCACCGGACAGATTCATGGAATACTGCTGCTACGGGGCTTATGTGGCCCGGAAAGCGGCGGACGTGCTGGAGAGGAAGCTGACAGAGACCGGCATGGACCGGCTCATGCGGGAGATGGAGATGCCCCTGTCTTTGGTGCTGTACGATATGGAGCGGGAAGGCGTGGAGGTGCGCAGGGAGGAGCTGAAGGCCTACGGCGACGCCCTGGTGGCGCGGATAGAGGAGCTGGAGAGGTCCATCCATGCCCAGGCGGGGGTGGCGTTCAACATCAATTCCCCCAAGCAGCTGGGGGAGGTGCTCTTCGACACCATGAAGCTCCCCGGGGGCAAGAAGACCAAGACAGGGTATTCCACGGCGGCGGACGTGCTGGAGAAGCTTTCGGAGGAGGCCCCCATCGTCAAGGACATCCTGGAATACCGCCAGCTTACCAAGCTGAAGTCCACCTATGCGGACGGGCTGGCCGTCTACATCGGGGAGGACAGGAGGATCCACACCAGCTTCAACCAGACCATCACGGCCACGGGCCGCATCAGCTCCACGGAGCCCAACCTCCAGAACATCCCCATGCGCATGGAGCTGGGCAGGCGCATCCGCAAGGTGTTCGTGCCCAGGGAGGGCTGCGAGTTCATGGACGCGGACTATTCCCAGATAGAGCTGCGTGTGCTGGCCCATATGTCCGGGGACGAACAGCTGATCGAGGCCTACCACATGGATCAGGACATCCACCGGATCACGGCGGCGAAGGTGTTCCACACGCCCTTCGAGGAGGTCACGGATCTCCAGCGGCGCAACGCCAAGGCCGTGAATTTCGGCATCGTCTACGGCATCAGCTCCTTCGGCCTGAGCCAGGATCTGAGTATCAGCAAGAAGGAGGCGGCGGACTACATCGAGCAGTATTTCGCCACCTATCCGGGGGTGAAGGCCTTCCTGGACGGGCTGGTGGCCGGGGCGAAGGAGAAGGGCTATATCACCACCATGTTCGGCAGGAGAAGGCCTGTGCCGGAGCTTTCTTCCTCCAATTTCATGCAGCGCTCCTTCGGGGAGCGGGTGGCCATGAATTCCCCCATACAGGGCACGGCGGCGGACATCATCAAGATTGCCATGATACGGGTGTGGCAGGCCCTGCGGGACAGCGGGCTGAAATCCAGGCTCATCCTGCAGGTGCACGACGAGCTTGTCATAGAGACCTACCGGGAGGAAGAGGAGCAGGTAAGGCAGATCCTCCTGGAGAACATGCAGGGAGCGGCAGAGCTGGACGTGGCCCTGGAGGTGGATCTCCACACCGGGGACAACTGGTACGAGGCGAAATGACGGGAAAACTGCCGTGTGCCGAAGGGGCATGGCGGCAGCGGCAACACAGTGAGTCGAAGGGGGCCGGGGCGGGAAGGGAAAACGATTTTTCGGCCCAAGAAGAACGCGATTCCGAATGGCTGATAGGAAATGCCGTCCGCGACCGGGCTCGGAGACCGCGGCAAGCGCAGACCTGGCAGGATAGAGCGGCAGAGGCCGGGAACGGAGGGGACAGGATGCGCCGGGAGAGCGGAAAGCCGCGGAGGACAGGAGGGCGAAGATGCGCTTCATAGGGATTACGGGCGGCGTTGGGGCCGGGAAATCCGAGATACTGGATTATATCCGGAAGCATTACAGCTGCGAGATCTACCTGGCGGACCAGGTGGCGCATCTGGTGAAGCAGCCGGGCACGAAAGCTTACCAGGCATTGCTCTCCCTGCTGGGACAGGATGTGGCGGGACGGGACGGCCTGATAGACAAGGGGCTGATGGCAGACAGGATTTTCGCGGATCCGTCCCTCCTAGAGCAGGTGAACGGCATCATCCACCCGGCGGTGAAGGCGTTTTTGCTGGAGCGGCTGGAAAGAGCCAGGGTGGCGGGGCAGGTGGATTTCTTCTTCGTGGAGGCCGCGCTGCTGATCGAGGGCGGATATCTTGCGCTGGTGGACGAGATGTGGTATATTTATGCGGACGAGGCAGCCCGGCGGCAGCGGCTGAAGGCTTCCAGAGGCTACAGCGAGGAAAAAATCGCCCGGATCATGTCAAGCCAGCTGGGGGAAGCCCAGTTCCGGGAAAGCTGCGGCTTCGTCATAGACAACAGCGGAGAGCTGGCGGAGAGCTGCAGACAGATCGACCGGCGGCTGTCCGGCCTGAAATGCAGGGAATAGAAGGCGGGTGCCGGGACGGCATGCCGTTCATGGCAGATACATAAGGAAAAAAATAAGGACTGCCGCAGACCTGGGGCCCGGCCCATGTGCGGAGGCGCTTTCCCCATATGCCCATGACAGGGGGCGACGGCCTGCGGAAGCTCAAAAAAGGATGGAATCAGGGAAATGAGATTGTGCAGCATTGCAAGCGGCAGCAGCGGGAACTGCATCTATGTGGGGTCCGAGGCCGCCCATCTGCTTGTGGACGTAGGGATAAGCGGCAAAAAGACCGAGGCGGGCCTGAAGGAGCTGGCGCTCTCGGGAAACGATATTGACGGAATATTGATAACCCATGAACATGCCGACCATATACAGGGGCTGGGGATCATGGCGAGGAAGTATGAGATACCCATCTACGCCACGGCAGGCACCATAGCGGCCATGAAGGACTGCAAGGGCCTGGGAAGCGTGGATCACGGCCTGTTCCATGAGGTGAAGGAGGACACGAAGTTCACCATCAAGGATCTGACCATCAATCCCATGCGGATCTCCCATGACGCCGCCCAGCCCGTAGGATACCGGATTTCCTATGGAAACAGGCGTGTGGCGGTCTGTACGGATCTTGGGGTGTACAATGACTATACGGTAGAATGCCTCAAGGGCATGGACGCGCTGCTGCTGGAGGCCAACCATGACGTGAACATGCTCCAGGTGGGGCCATACCCCTATTATCTGAAGCAGCGTATCCTGGGGGAGCGGGGGCATCTGTCCAACGAGAACACGGGCAGGCTGCTGTGCCGCATCCTCCACGACGGATTGAAGGCAGTGCTGCTGGGGCATCTGAGCAAGGAGAACAACCTGCCGGAGCTGGCCTTCGAGTCCGTGCGGATGGAGATCAACATGGGGGACAATCCCTACAAGGCGGGGGATTTCGATATACGGGTGGCAAGGCGCAGCGAGGTGACGCCGGCGGTGGTAGTGTGAGAAGGAATGGAGGAATTAAGTTATGAAAAGGACGATTATCACGGTAGTGGGAAAGGATACCATAGGCATCATCGCAAAGGTCTGCACCTATCTGGCGGAGAACGGCATCAACATCCTGGACATCTCCCAGACCATCGTGCAGGGATATTTCAACATGATGATGATCGTGGACACCAGCACCACCCGGAAGCCTTTCGGGGATATGGCGGAGGAGATGACGGCGCTGGGTGAGGAGACCGGTGTGCAGATCAAGTGCCAGAAAGAGGAGATTTTTGAGAAGATGCACAGAATCTGATTCTGCCGGGACGGCGCAGTGGCCGGATTGGCTTTTGGAGGATCGTGGGCGCCGGGGGATGTCCCGTAGGCGGCGCATTGTCCGGGCAGAGATAGCCGGTGCCGGCAGGGAGGTTATGTATGATTAATATTTATGAAGTGGCAGAAACCAACAAGATGATCACGGAAGAGAATCTGGACGTGCGCACGATTACGCTGGGTATCAGCCTGTTGGACTGCATCGATTCCGATTTGCGGAAACTGAAGGACAATATCTACGAAAAAATATATGACGCTGCCAAAGACCTGGTGCGGACCGGGGAGGAAATCTCCAGGGAATTCGGCATACCGATTGTAAATAAACGCATATCCGTCACACCCATTGCCCTGATAGGAGGAGCGGCCTGCAAGTCCCCGGAGGATTTCGCCTCGGTGGCGGAGACTCTGGACGGGGTGGCGAAAGAGGTGGGCGTGAACTTCATCGGCGGCTATTCCGCTCTGGTGAGCAAGGGGATGACGGCTGCGGACGAGCTGCTGCTCCGCTCCATCCCCCAGGCCCTGGCGGCCACAGAGCGGGTGTGCGCGTCCGTGAACCTGGGCTCCACCAGGACGGGCATCAACATGGACGCGGTAAAGCTCATGGGAGAGATCGTCAGATCCACCGCGGAGCTTACCAGAGAGGCGGATTCCCTGGGCTGCGCCAAGCTGGTGGTATTCTGCAACGCGCCGGACGACAATCCCTTCATGGCCGGAGCCTTCCACGGCGTCACGGAGGCGGATAAGGTCATCAATGTAGGGGTCAGCGGCCCCGGCGTGGTGAAGACCGCCCTGGAGAAGGTGCGCGGAGAGAACTTCGAGGTGCTCTGCGAGACCATCAAGAAGACCGCCTTCAAGGTCACCCGGGTGGGCCAGCTGGTAGCCCAGGAGGCATCGGCCATGCTGCAGGTGCCCTTCGGCATCGTGGACCTGTCCCTGGCGCCCACCCCGGCCATCGGGGACAGCGTGGCGGACATCCTGTGCGAGATGGGCCTGGAATACGCAGGCGCGCCCGGCACCACGGCGGCCCTGGCCCTGCTCAACGACCAGGTGAAGAAGGGCGGCGTGATGGCCTCGTCCTACGTGGGGGGCCTAAGCGGCGCGTTCATTCCGGTCAGCGAGGATCAGGGCATGATCAATGCGGTGCAGGCAGGGGCCCTGACCCTGGAGAAGCTGGAGGCCATGACCTGCGTCTGCTCGGTGGGGCTGGACATGATCGCCATCCCCGGGGACACCAAAGCCTCCACCATATCCGGCATCATCGCGGACGAGATGGCCATCGGCATGGTGAACCAGAAGACCACGGCCGTCCGCATCATCCCCGTCATCGGCAAGGGCGTGGGGGAGACCGTGGAGTTCGGCGGGCTCCTGGGCTACGCGCCGATCATGCCCGTGAACCGGTTCGGCTGCGAAAGATTCATCGACCGGGGCGGCCGGATTCCCGCGCCCATACACAGCTTCAAGAACTAGTACCCCGGCATCAGAGCATCACCAGCGGCGTGGAGAATTCGCTCTTTGGCGGCCGCCCGGTATGTGCGCAGGCCATTGCCCGATAGAGCGCGCTGCTTCGGACATCAAGCTCCAGGAGCCTGTAGGCGTCTGCCTCCAGGCTCTTTTTTGCGTCCGCCAGCTTGGTGACGAGCGGGACGGAGGAAAGCTTCCCTATGGCTCCCAGCAGCGGCGCGGCCTGGCGGCGGAAGCCCAGCACCCTGGCGTAGGGGGCATGGCCTAAGCCCTGCCCCAGCTCCATGTGGGCCTTCTCGATGCCCAGCAGGATGTGCAGCAGGCATCTGCTGATTCTGGTATAGGTCATATTCTTTGTCTTCAATAACTCACAAAAGCTCTCATAGCCTGCGAAGCCGTTCAACTGTCCCGCGATGCGGTCTGAAAGGCTCTGGGACACGTCCATATATTTTTCATATCCCTGCCCCTGCTCCATTAGTAGCCTGTAGAACAGGAGAGGAGAGAAGTCGTCTGCGCGGAGGAGCCTGGCCTTTTCCGTGTAAGAGCTCAGAATCCGCAGCGACTCCCCGGGCATGAAGCCAGCCAGCCGGGCCGGTGTGCATCCCTGTTGTAACGCCTGGCGGATGGCCAGAGCGGAGGAAAGGGACGGCCCCGGCTCCTGCCCCGGCCTGGAAGCAGGCTGCGCAGGCGCAGGGAATCCGCCATAGAAGCCCTCATGATATCCGGCTCCCACCCTCTGTATCGTCACGGGAACCATGCCACTCTCAAGACGTAAAAGCGCCTTGATATAATCAATTCCCAGTATATTATTCGGTGAAGCCAGGATTTCGCCGCATCCCTCCGGAAGCGCTTCCCCGGCTTCCCGGCAGGCTGATATGGCCCCGGCCCTGGCGCCTGGATAGGACAGCCCCTGCTTCAGGAAAGCCTTCAGCGCCGTGCGGTACTGCTCCGGCTCATCCAGGAGGAATGCCGCAATCTGCCCCAGCGCATCCGCATCGCCGCACTCGCTGCCGAAGCACAGATGGGTCACGGCCCCCAGCCCGTGGAGCAGCGCCACGGCCCCGGAGGCGAAGGCCTCGGCGCTGGAGGCGGCGTAGAGCGCGGGGAGCTCCAGCACCAGGTCCGCGCCGCAGCGCAGGGCCATCTCGGCCCGGGCATGCTTGTCCGCCAGGGCGGGCGCCCCCCGCTGGACGAAGTCCCCGCTCATGACGACGACGGTATAGTCCGCCCCGGTGAGGCGGCGGGACTCCTCCATCTGATATCTGTGCCCGTTATGAAAGGGATTGTATTCCGCTATGATTCCGTTTACCCGCATGGGCTGGCCTCCTGTCCGTGTTGTCGGTTTTCCGATTATAAATGTCAAGCGGCAATGTGAAAAAAATAACACACTTGAAAGCGTTTACAACAGCTTAACTGTGGATATTATCAGGTCAGGGGAAAATGCGCGTGTATCAGAAAATATACAATTAAGCGCATAGTTGATCCTTGTGTATTGTTCCCTTTTTTAGTATAATATGGATAATACGGTTTGTTAAGTGAAAATATTATAAATATTTACCGCGAAGCAGACGGTCTGCAAGGCAGAATGGATATGGGGATAGCGGAAAAAGCGCTGGAAAGGAGAAGGGATATGTCATATATTGACAAAATCAAGGACAGGGCGAAAATGGACAAGAAGACAATCGTGCTGCCGGAGTCCAAGGACAAGAGGACCCTGATAGCCGCGGCGAAGATTGTGGAAGAGGGCATTGCCGATATCATCATGGTGGGCAATGAGGAGAAGATTACGGACGGCGCAGGCTGGCTGGAGGTAGACCTCACCGGCGTGGTGGTCATCGACCCCGCCAAGACCTCCAAGCTGGATGAGTATGTGGAGCTGCTCTATGAGACCAGGAAGGCCAAGGGCATGACGCCGGAGAAGGCCAGGGAGACATTGCTGAACGACTATCTCACCTTCGGCATCGTCATGGTGAAGGCCGGCGACGCGGACGGCATGGTGGCCGGCGCCTGCCATTCCACCGCGGAGACCCTGCGGCCCGCCCTGCAGATTTTAAAGACTGCCCCGGGCGTGAAGCTGGTGTCCGCTTTCTTCGTCATGGACACCCAGTTCAAGGATCAGGGGGACGACGGCACCTTCCTCTTCGCGGACTGCGGCCTGAACCAGGATCCCACGGCGGAGGAGCTGGCCGCCATCGCGGAGACCTCCTACAGGAGCTTCAAGTCCCTGATCGGCCCCAAGCCCGTCATCGCCATGCTGAGCCATTCCACCAAGGGAAGCGCCAGGCATGAGATGGTGGACAAGGTGGTGGAGGCCACCCGGATCGCCAGGGAGGAGTACCCCCATCTGCTGATAGACGGCGAGCTGCAGCTGGACGCGGCCCTGGTGCCCGGCGTGGCCAAGTCCAAGTCCCCCGGAAGCCCGGTGGGAGGCAGGGCGAACATCCTGATATTCCCCAATCTGGACGCGGGCAACATCGGCTACAAGCTGGTGCAGCGCCTGGGGGGCGCGGAGGCCTACGGCCCCATGCTCCAGGGCATCGCGAAGCCTGTCAACGACCTGTCCAGGGGCTGCTCCTGGCAGGACATCGTGGGCGTGGTGGCCCTCACTGCCGTACAGGCCCAGCTTGCATAGGACGGAAGCGCGGCAGGACTGTCTGATGGGTGCGCGGCACGCAGACGGGACCGCAGAGTCGGGAGATTCCGTCCCGGAAGAGCACGACCAATCGGCATCGGCATCGATGGAAACCGGAAAACGGAAGCCGGAAACTGAAAGATATACTGCATAACGCTGAATACTGCCTAATGTAATCATGGGATTGAACCAGTCAGCATCATGCAGTCTGGTTTCACGGCAGGTGAAATCATTAAGCAGGATAAAAAGCAGATCAGAAAGGAAGCATACAGCCATGAAAGTGTTAGTGATCAATTGCGGGAGCTCATCCCTGAAATTCCAGCTCATCGACGCAGAGTCCGAGCAGTGCCTTGCCAAGGGCATCTGCGAGCGGATCGGCATCGACGGAAGCATGATAACCTATGCGCGTGAGGGCGGCGAGAAGGAAAGAAAAGTCACCCCCATGCCGGACCACACCGAGGCGATCCGCCTGGTGCTGGAGGCTCTGACCAACCCGAAGACCGGCGTGGTGGCCAGCCTGGAGGAAATCGGCGCGGTGGGACACAGGGTGGTGCACGGCGGGGAGAAGTTCGCCCAGTCCGTGGTGCTGGACCGGGAAGTGCTGGCCGCGGTGGAGGAGTGCAACGACCTTGCCCCCCTGCACAACCCGGCCAACCTGATCGGCATCGAGGCCTGCAGGAAGCTGATGCCGGATACCCCCATGGTGGGCGTGTTCGACACCGCTTTCCACCAGACCATGCCGGAGGAGGCCTATATATACGGCCTGCCGTATGAATATTATCAGAAATACAAGGTCAGGAGGTACGGCTTTCACGGCACC
>OFFE01000980.1_pt1 | contig 22279 bp, 28 predicted proteins | sample 1521371 | NCBI WGS metagenome assembly OFFE01 (sample SAMEA3504131, study PRJEB24116) | mouse gut metagenome | biome: mouse gut; feature: mouse-associated habitat; material: faeces | place: Denmark | collected 2011 | reverse complement strand
AGCTGCGGGGTATCAGCCCGAGACTCACTTCGTTCGTCATTAGTTTGTTGCGCTGCAAGCAGCGAGGAATTAAACCCTCTTTGTGATTAAAGTATTTTCTGAATTCTAAGAATACAACTCTTTCAAAGAATTAATCATAGATCTATCGGATTGACTAGTTCCTCATTTTCGGCGATTGTGCTTGCGCTAAACGTTGTATTAAATATCCCAACTTTAGCGTGATTTTCGATAGGGCGTGTTCACCGTTTTTCTGGCACTTTAATTCGAACAAGAAGTCCTGTAGGCATTGATTATGCGCATATTCTTCGCGCTCCTTAGCGCAAACTGGGCAATGGATGTAGTCATAATTCGATCGCGGTCTTCCTAAAAATTTACAAAGTGTACAATAGCCTAGCCCTTCACATAAGTGAATAGCAAAATCAATATTACGATGCGGAGCAAAAGAGTAGCCTCGGAATAGGCTAGTAGTTCCCATTTTCACACCCCCTCTCTTAGGTTTCAATACGTTTATTCATATATCCAGTCTAATATAGTAACTTTGAAATCGTACTTCATGACTTTTTCTGCTCCATATTCAATTAAATCTTCGTAGCCAATAATTCGTCGAGGCGTATTCTCATATCGTTCAGTGATATATATAGCCAAGTCGATAGCGTCACTCATACTTCCTTCTGCAGAGACGAACGCAATCTGATTATTTGGACCACATACACCACTCCAGTTTGAGCGAACTTCATTTGAGACAAACTCTTCCTTATATTCAGTGTCGCTAACGTTGCGAATAATAGTATCGTAGAAATCAGATAAATAATATTCGCCATCTATCCAATCAGTGACACCGCCATACCCGTACTCCATTTCCTTGCCATGCAAATCCTCCTCCGTAATTGGGTTTCCTTCGTACACTACGTCCAAAGTGTTAGGGTCCACATAGTAGAATTTTCCGTACTTTGAAACCTTTTTTTCGAGTTCAGGACTTAGATAAACATCTTCTGGCATTTCGAGAAAGACGAAATAGCCTGTTTTAGAAAAACCTAAACTATAAAAATAATTCTCGATGGTGAATTCATCGTTCGAAGTCATACCAACCGCCTCTGTAACATCGAAGAAATTCCCAGCGCTATCAATCCAGCCAGCATGCGTCTTGTGGGTATTATTTTCGACTTTCGTGAAAGCCATTTTTTGATAATCTCCAGAGAAAAAGTGGCTCAGGTTCAAAAAATACATAAGTGCTGGCGTAGATAGTTCAAAACCGTCATGCCTACTCTTGGTAAAAGAAGAAATTTCTGAACATGCACCGGTATCAGTATTAGCTGCAATAATATGAAATGTATCTCTTTTCATAAAAAGAATTATTAATTCGGAGATTTCCTCAGAATCTTTTGTGGTTTCCTCTGCTGCTACCGTATAATTAGATCCCCCTTCACTCTCTTCCTGACTACTCTCACTCTCCTTACTTTCCACTACCGATTCCACATAAGACTCACTTACATCTACGGTTGTTGATTCCTGAGTTCCAATACTACTGCTACTGCTTGCAGGCTCCTGCCCGCACGCTGTGATTCCGATTACCATACACACTGCCATCAGTGTTGCCAAAGATTTCTTCATGTATCCCTCCCAAAGAGTCTCATTTCCCAGACCTTGGCTTTTTATAGTCCTTATGAAGTTATTGAAGTGGTTCTGGTTCTAGATAATACAGTTGCTTTAAAATATCAAGCATTTTTGTATAAATCTGGTTACAGTTATCGTAGCTTTTTCTCTCAGCATTTTCTACGCAAGGTTTAATATACTGTTTATAAATATCAGCATAAATGGATTGTCGCTCGGGCAGCCCGTCTATCCTGGCAACGATAGTTGGCGCGATGCTGTAGTATTCTTCAATACGTTTAGCGCCATCTGGCTGTTCTCGTAGCCATTCATCCCGGAATGAACGCATTAGAGTCAATTCTTCACAGTTGTCCGGTTTTCCCAGCGTCAAACACACCGCAGTTGTAATAAAGCAGCGCGATGCATTTTTATAGTCGGCGCAATCTGCATAGCGACTGCTCATGCAGATATCGGTTGCCGTACGGGAATCAAGCGTCTGTCTTGAATACTTACAGCGATATTCAGGCAAAAATGTTCCAATAGTTTCTAAATAATCACATCCAAAGAATCCCATATGTATCCCCTTCCTTAGTTATACATGGCCGGTCATAATCATAGTCTGGTTTTTGCTTATGCTAATTATTTAAGGTTATTTAATCTTGCAATAATTCCCTCATCTCCAAGAACGAAAGAGGTATTTTGGGCATTGGATCCTACTGGAAGAATCGGAAAATTAAATTTATATTGCGCTTGCCCGTTATTGAGACGGTATTCATTGCTAAAATTAAGCGGCATTTCATCCATGGCACATATCAGCCCATGCGAGACAGCAATAAATAAATGGTGATTTTGATTCTTTAGTAATTTATTATCATATGGTATTACTTTTCTTACTGAACAGGTATAGTCAGTTGGACCGGAAGATGTTTCATTATACTTAGTATATGAAGTTGTTATGTGATATAGTTCACCATCATCTCCTAGGCAATAATCCCAATTAGTATAAGTGATATAGCCATAGGTTCCTGCATTCCATATGTATTGTTTTTCGAAATGAGCAAGATTCCAACCATTAAACTTTTCCCTGATTGTTTTATAGGAAGTTTTGACTTCCTTTTGTTTTTCGTAAATCGTTTCTTTCCGGAATAATCCTCTTTTTACCTCTCTAGGAATCTCGATGTAGGTTTCTTTTTTCACTTGCTCCTGATAAATAGCAGCCATATCAAAATCTTGAGTTATAGTCGCTGCTTTCTCCTTGGCTAATTTATAGATATTATCATAACACGTCTTTATGTTATGATTATCATGGTCTGGTCTTTCTGCTAATTCCCAAAACCTCATCCGTCCATAAGGGATTAGTTCTTGTAGGGCATCTTTTGTTTGTATACTCCAGAATGCATTTTGGTCTTCTATCATTCCATCCCAAGTATTAAGACTATGAACTTGCGAAGAATTTAGAATATTCTCCTTTGATATGTCATTTTCAGCTTTTAATATAATTGTTCCGTAGTCATACTGCCTTTCCAATTTTTTTCTCTCCTTTTCCAATTAATATTTCAAAAACCTATAATATGGATAGATGTTTGCAACTGCTAGGATAAGCATCACAAAAATAGTTTGTTCAAGATTGATCCCCCCTCATAAAGAATTTTCGTCTTAATTACGTCCAAAACCGTATATTTTACGGAAAAGGTAACATAATTGTGAGAACGTTACCTTTTCCAGCCCTGTAACCATTGACATTATCTTAATCCGTAGAGAAGACGAATAATTTTTATCGATTCATGGCTTAAAAAACCTTGAATATATCTGCTAAAAATGTTAGAATAAGTATCACTATCACAAAAATGTAACATGCCCCCTTACCATGACGCTATACTTGGATATATCACATGGATAAGGGGGTTTATTTATAGACATGGCAGCCACAGAACCGATTAGAGACAAAAAGCAGCTGAAAGCATTGTCGGACTATTATCTGAAGAAAGGGCAGATTCGCAATTATGCCCTGATTATTATGGGGGTATATACAGCCTTAAGGGTCAGCGATTTGCTTGGCCTAAAATGGTCGGATGTATACGATGAAGAACGACAGCTATTCCGCACGCACATTACAATTACAGAAAAGAAGACTGGTAAAAATAAAACCATCGCGATAAACAAACAGGCTCTGGGTGCTCTGCGCCAGTGCTATCCGCATCGCCGTAGTGAGTTCATTTTTGCCAGCAACCGCAAGGACGGCCGGGCCATTAGTCGGGTACAGGCCTGGAGGATTATTCATGAGGCGGTAATAGCAGTCGGATTGAATGGCAAAGTTTCCTGCCATTCACTGCGTAAAACCTGGGGTTACCATGCCTGGAGCAGTGGCGATGTCTCTCCGGTTGTGATTATGGAGATATATAACCATAGTAGTTATGCTGTAACTAAGCGGTATTTAGGAGTGGCCCAGGATGATTTAGATAAGGCTTATCTCAATATGAGGCTTTTATAACGAAACCCCTATAATACGATAAATAAGCCCTGGAAAAGACAAAGCCGTCTGTTTCTTAGGGCTTAAGAGTTATGGTTTTCGGTACCTTAAAAAGTGGATTCCAGATAGCTTTTATCGTTCAGCAGATCGACGATAGCGATCCGGTTCTGGAATCCACTTGAATGCCATGTGTACCAGTATTGTGACGTTGACCATTTCCATCTCATAGATTAAATGTGTACCATCCACTGCCAGACTGGCGAAGATTAGGGCAATAATAGTTGTTTTCATGCTGCCCCTTTCTCTTGGGTCTCACTATCATGAACCTACTGCTAACCACAGTATAGCAGTAAAATATTGTCAAGACCAGAGAAAAGGGTATCAAAATGATAAAATATGACAGATTATGGGACACCATGAAGCAAAAGGGTGTTACCAAATACAAGCTCACACATGAATACAATTTCTCCAAGGCCCTGATTCACAAGCTGATGCATAACCAGATTGTGAGTTTGTATACCATCGATAGGCTCTGTAATATCCTGGACTGCGATATCGAAGATATTGTTACGCAATACAGAGACTAAAGCCCACTTACAAAATTATGTAGGTGGGCTTTCCTTATACTGTGGACTTTAATACTAAACCTCTACACTTCGTGCGCAGCAGGTATATGCTCATTCAAGGCGGTCGCTTATGGGATACGGGTGACGTTGGCTACATGCTGTCACGTTCGTCAGCTTCTAAACGTTTTTCTGGAGAGATAACTCCTAGTGTTTATTTTCTGACTTTTGATACTGGTGGCGTCAATCCATCAGATGGCCCAGGTAATCGCTGGGTTGGCCGACCCCTCCGCTACCAGCTACTACATTTTATTCGGTTCCCGAAACAATTTCCATCTGGCAACTCTAATTATGACGATTTGAATACATATAGTCCTGGGAATGAAAAACACCCAATAGAACCGGGTGTTTTTCATATATTATCATCTTTATAATGAGTCACGACATCTTCGACATTACAATCCAAAATATTGCACAGTCTATCAATAGTATAAAGGCTCACAATCTGGTTATGCATCAGCTTGTGAATCAGGGCCTTGGAGAAGTGGTATTCCTGTGTCAGCCGATATTTAGTTATCCCTTTTTCCCTCATGGTCATCCAGAGCTTATCGTATCTTACCATTATCCTGTGCCCTTGTATTTTGTGCTTGTCTTAAAACCATTTTAATGCTATACTTGTTTCACACAAAGGTTCACGATAGTGAACCTGTCAAATATGCATCAGTAGGACAAGTTCAGAAAGGGGAGTAGCTTATGTTGGATGAATTATGTGGCTTAATGGAGGTATGGATAACAGTTTTATTGATATGGCGTATAACATGCTTATTCAGAAAGAGAGGGGCCTGTAGGTTTAGTGGCTGTCTGTTCAGAAAAGATTACACGAACACGTCATTCATGAATACGTTCAGCTGTGGCTGCACAAAATGTCCGCCGACCGAAGAGGAATGGGCGGTGTATGAGAGAACTCCTGATGGAATTCTAGATTGCCTAAAACACAAGGATAAGATATGTTGAGAGAGAAATGGAAGAATAGAGCAGAATGGTTCAACCAGCCATTCTGCTCTATTCTGGTTATTCACCCTTAGTTCAGGGCGCGCTTAGGTATTTTACTCCGAGGCAGGTGTGCTATCAAAAACCACTTTTACCTGGAAACTCAGATAGTTAAACTCAAGCCCAGGGGAATCCGGGTCACTGGCGTTGACAACTGTAAATGGCAGGATGATTTTATCTCCTATCATCTCTATCGCGCCATCCGGAATTCTTAGCTTTATCGGAGTACCCTTACATTCTAGCCTCATGGTTCCGGGTAAATATTCCGCCCTTATCGGCGTGAGCGAGGCTGATTCCAGATAAAAACAGTCCGTACATCTGATAGAGTGAAGTTCCGGTATTAGGAAATACACACTTATCTTCTGTACGCTAGCAGAGGTTCTGGAAATGCGCAATGCCGCAAAGCTATCGTCAGTAATCTCGATTATGGGTGAATCGGGGCCTATTCTCAGATAAGCCGTATAGAACCGTCCATCCTCAACGATATGTATTTTGCCGTACCGCTCCTCTGGAGCAATAGGGCCGTTCTCAGCCTCGGATAATAGCGCTTCTATCAGGGCTACCTTATCCGCCAGTTCGCTATAGGGTGTCTGAGCATTCTGATTAGTACTTTTAGTAAAATCTCTCATATATATATTCCTCCTTAAAATGTTTTTTGAGTGTGCTACCAGGCTGGAATGGATTGCCCGGTAGCAATCACTTCTAATGACTAGTCAATGAGAATGCTAATTTTTTAACCTTTTTTGAAGAAATTTTTCCAAATCTTTTCTAAGGCGCTTCATTCTTTTAGAAATAGCGGCATCTGATACCTCTAGGAGATGAGCGATGTCAGTCTGGAGCAAGCCGTCCTGAATCTGGTATGTCAGCAAATCGATGTCCTTAGGTTTTAAGGTCTTAAGCCATTCCACAAGTTCAGGTGTATCCACATGCTCCGGCCAGCTGCCGCGTTCTAAATCATAAATTCTAACTTCTGGAGCTTGGAACTGCTCTTGGTGTTTCTTATAGAGTGGAGAATTGCTTTTGTCAGCGTATTTATTATCAGAAAACTTTACACCCTCAATAAATACAGTACGTCTGTAGAATTTACGTTCATTATTCAGGCTCTCTAGGTCAAGTTCGTGTATGTATTCAATCAACTCCTCTGGCACACCCGCATCTCTGTATTCTTTTGCGGTTGCCTCGAATGCCCTTTCCATCTTTTTTCTTCCATAACCATAGTTATATCCCATCTTGTACTCCTTTCTAAATGGCCTTAAGACCGTTTTTGAGAAACAAAAAAGACGCCAGGAAGGAATGCGGTCAGAAAAAATCTGACTTCCCTTGCACTGGCGTCTAGCGCTCTGGCTAAATCAATATTCAGTTGTGCGTTTAGGGCTGGAATTTAGGCTCTGGTTTTTACGGACACTACGTCCAATGTGCCGTCATCATAAATCCGGAATACGGCAAGCAGTTTTCCGCGACCGATTTCAATCTCCACCGCGTTCCTGAGGCGGGTGTACATGAAGTACAGTTTGCCTTTGTGATCCTTTGCTGGTGTTTTCATTCTGTTTACCTCGCTTTCTGTTTTTTGAGCCAAGCGGAATTGCCTGGGCTTGTTTAGTATTTCGAACGAAATATCGATTGTTTTAGATGCTCAGAGTACAGGTAAAACGAGGTAAAAGTGAAGTAAATGTAGGTAAAGTATGGTAAAAGTCACGTTTTGCAAAAACATCCAATGTTTCTATGCCCATTGCATAATTAACGAAATAACGATTATTGTGATTGACATTTTTTGTCATGTGTGCTACAATTAAGATGTGAGTCCGAGTTTACTTGCTCGATTAGCACTTTAAAGCACAATCTGCATACTTTCCCCCTGATTATTGCGGAATTCGCTTATTTTTACGAAGAGATGAGCGATGACGCAATAATAAGAGGAGGTATTCGTATGAGATATGAAATGTACACGAGGGAACTTATTGAGGATGGTTACAGGGTAGTTGGCAGTAGTACATATGATATTGAGCCATATGATTTTGCTTCATATGATTCAATTAAAATGACATCATGTCGAGTGGATTTTGACTGCTCAATATCTCAAGATGAATCCGTTTGCAACAACTTCGGAGCCTTGATAGAGTTTGCAGAAACTAATCATGGAGACGACAGTGAAGATTTTGAGGAGAACTATGCTGAAATCATGCGCGGCAATCGCCCAGACTGGCATCTTGGTGGATTTGAAGTTTTCGTGGACGGCATTACATTATTCTTTGGCAACCATGTAAACGGCGATGTCGGATGGGTGTACATCACTGGCGCACGGCATCTCCAGCTAGCCTTTGAGTGTTCGCGCACTCGGCTTGGTTTTGACCCTAAATATGATATCTATATTGAGCATTTTCTGGAAAGAGAGCCGATAACGCGGGTTGAGGAGGACTTGGGTTATATCTATCGAAGAATTGATTTCAAACTCAAAGATCCAAATCGTAAAGACAATATATGTCACGAAGGAAACCAGTATATCGAGATTACGGAATATGCGGGTATGTAAGTATTGCAAAACAGCCGTATGACTATTTGCGGCTGTTTTTCCTTTCATGAATACATTCTACTGCTAAAAGAAGCAGAATTATGGTATATGTTTGGGGTGAAATGGGGGATATTTGTTTGAAAAGATTCAAATCCGGCACACTGGAGTCGTATTTTGCAGACATTCGTAACGGAAAAGCAGAGGCGCAATGGGTTTTCAGCAAAATCCAAAATAGAGAATTGGAAGATTCTGATATATCAGAGGATATATCAGATAGGCCTAATAAAAAAGACATTTTTATTAGTCGCTATATCATTGCGCTTGTAATGGATTATGCGGATTACAAGGATGCTGATGTATTGCTAGAAATGTGTGGTTATTTAGAGGGATATGAGGAAATAAATATTACTAATCGACGCACGAAGTACTGTGCAAATGTAGGTATATACAATGAAAAAACGAAAAAAGAACAAATACTTGCTGAATATTGGGGCAGCATTAGAAGTAATATGATTAACAGGGAAAATGGGGCGATTGAACGTCTTGTTGACAAAATAAATAAAAGAACTAGCAACATTAATTATATTGATAAGGCAAATGAGCTAATTAAGGAGTCATATCCTACCCCTAATTACCTAAGAGGAGAGGGATATGGTTATCGTAAATGCGAAGTTGATGGAAAAGTCTTTTATATCCCATTAACGGAAAAGGAACGCCGTACTGCTGCAAATATACTTTCGACCACAACACAGGATGGCGGTTCAGATGAAGAAAGTATGGGGGCTCCGGCTGATAGTCCGCTCGATTCTCTACCTGATGATCCGTCTGATGTTGCTACATGGTGTAAGCGACTAACGAAAATTATAATGAGAATAATGGACTGTATCCAAAAATATATAGTGATTTTATTTAAAGGTATCATAGGGGTTTTAATTATTATCTTTTTAATAGTAACAATCCGATGTATTTGGCGTGTAGGTGATTTTTTTGAAGATATAAATAACCCAAAGGATAAAACTTACAAATACATAGAATCTGCAGAATCATCAGAAGTTCCTGTTTTTCCTATTGATGGGTTAGATTTAACTACGGAGTGAAAGTAATCACTGCTATATATCTACAATATAGGGAGTGCATTAATTAAATTTTTTGGTGATAATTCCAAGGAAAGGAAATTATGAAAAGGAGAACTTATATATTGCTACCTTGCATTATATTATTTGTAGTCACAATACTAGACTATGCGACTGTCTTTGCTTGGGGAGACAATATTGAGGGTGGTCGCCCGAGCTATACAATTGACGAGATTAATAAAGGAGCTATTGGGGCTACCTTTGAATCTGATGGAGAAGATTATAAAAATAGCGAGAATTACCCTGGCCAGATTATCTTTAATACGATTTCTGACAGTGTAATTGGTAATGAGAAAAACTATGTCAGTGCTCGGGAGTGCACAGTTTCAGGTGGCGGAGGTGCCACTAAAGATACTATCTGGAATGCTAACGAAATCGAGGTTGAAGATGGTAAAACCTATATAATTCGAATGTATGTTCATAACAATAACCCAAATGGTCGGGATGCAGTGGCAGAGGATACTAAGGTTAGTTTCAATATTCCGACAGTGTCTTCCCGTGAAATCAAGATTAACGGTTATATCAACTCTTCAAACGCTTCGCCATCTGAATATGTGGATGATGTTATATTTATTAGCGACCAAGCTTTCCATTTTGAATATATCTATGGTTCCGCCTTGCTAGAAAATAACAAAGTCGGTCTCGGCGGTATCAAGCTGGATGACGCTATTGTTAACGCCAAAACCGGTGGCGTTCTAATTGGATACGATGCTCTTGATGGTCGCGTTCCGGGTGGTTATGAATATGACAACTTTGTCACGATTCAAGTCAAAGTTGTCTATGATAATGAATTCTACACAGAAGTTAAAGCACGTCTGGCTGACAGCGAAGATAAAACCTGGTACAACACCATTAATGCTAAGGTTGGCGACAAAGTTGAATTCCAAATTCAATATGAGAACAAGAGCAACGAATCTCATCGTAATGTTATGATTCGCGATGTTCTTCCCAAAAGTTTAAAATATGTCGATGATACAACGAAGATTTTTAATACCAAATATCCTGATGGCGCACAAGTTGTTGAGAATACTATTGCGACCAATGGCCTTAACATTGGTCACTACGCCGCTGGCGCAAACGCCTACATTCGTTTTACTGCCGAGGTTATAGACAATGGCTTAGCCTGTGGCCCGAACACACTCGTGAACTGGGCACAGGGGCAAGCGGGGGCAGAAAAACAAATTATTTTACAAGACTATGCTACGGTAAGTGTTCATATAGCGCCGAAGAACAGGTTGGCAGAAATAATATTTCTTATAGTACTAATGCTTTTGCTTTTGCTACTTATCATTAAATTACTTCTTAAAGTAAAAAGTCTTAAAAAATGATACATAAATATTGAGCCTGTAGAGGCGCTTTAATCGGCGTCTCTTTTTGTGTGCGAAAATATTTTCTTTTTAAGGTTAAATTTTCCCATCTCCCACTGACTAGCCTCTAGAGGAACACGAAGATGCACAGTCAGGCTCCCACTCCTGCCCCTGAATCTAGTGCCTCCTAATTCCAAAACAGAAAGGAGAATCACGTTATGTTCCAGAACACTAACAATTCCCGTGGTTTCGAGACCACACTTGTCAGCGAGGTCGTGCCCTCCGCCCCAACTAGGCGCAGTCTCAGCGCCCTGTTCGCCTCCCGTGCCGGGAGCCTCATGCTGCAGGATGCCATGCTGGAGGCAGGTCACGACCGCTGCCGCGCGCTCTTGGCCCAGTCTGCCCTCCAGAACACTGGCTCCATAGCCGCCATGGCTACCCGGCTCAGTAGCATCGCCCCTATGGGCAGTGAGCATTATCAGGCCATTGTTGATGCTTATGCCCGGAATGCTGCCGTACAGATAGAAAGGTGGTGATCATATGCTGAGTATAATCTTTCTGTTGATTGCTATCATTTGCCTGCTGCTTTTAGTGATGTTCCTTCTGGACCGGCTGAGCCTCCATCAGCATGCCGAAGCAGAGAACCGCGAACTTAGCCAGCTATTAGAGAAACAGTTCCTGCTGCAGGAGGACAGCTTAGAGGCCTACCGTGAACTGCTCGATGCTGCCTGCCGTGAGCCGGGCTTCTGGGAGAGTGGAAACAGCGAAGTGTAGTCCGTTGTCAACCTAAAACGACAGAATTACAACAGCGTGATTTATTACAATTTATCGGCACTTTTACATCTGTTAAACCATGTCTTATCGCTGTGTAAACTGTTTACGGTTAAGTTTTCTTCTGGTGCGGTTTTTGCCTACAATACCGACAAAAGCCGCACCAGACAAAAGAAAGGAGATTTTATGGAAAGAGCAGCCGCAACCAAGAAATACCGCACCATTCTTGCCGATCCGCCCTGGGGAATCCCATCACAGAGAGGAAAAAATAGTATAAGGAGCGCAGAAAGTCATTATCCGCTGATGTCTATAGACCGTATCAAAGCAATGCCTGTACAGGACTTAGCAGAAGACAACGCACATTGCTGGCTCTGGGTAACTAATGACACTATGCGCATCGGCTTTGATGTTTTAGAGGCTTGGGGATTTACGCCGCGCTCTGTTTTTACCTGGATTAAACTCCGTATGGGCTTAGGCGTATACCTAAGGAACTGCACTGAACACGTCTTGCTAGGGACCCGTGGTCGTTCTCCGGTTCTATGCAAAAATCAGATAAATTTTGGTGTGTTTCCGGTGCAAAACCACAGTCACAAACCAGAAGAGTTTCACAAGATTGTCGAACGCGTGTCTCCTGGGCCTTATTTAGAATTGTTTGCCAGGCGTAGATCGCCCGGTTGGGATGTATGGGGCAACGAGATTGATTCAGACATTATAATCCCCGATTATCCTGTACCGCACTACAGTGCCAAAGCCCTGGGAGAGGAGGTGTGATGGTTGGAACCAAAAAGTTTTATTTCGCGACTGCTGGAGTGCGCCTTTCTCTTCCTGCTCAGCGCCATACTGTTCCAGATGGGAATAGACATCCTGACAGAAATCTGGCCAGCACTAGCTATCATCGCAGCCATCGTCTTTGGACTTATCATTGCCTGGCGTGTATACAGGCACTGGCGGGATACGGGACAATGGTAAGAAAGAAAAGGAGTGGGCTATGAGAAGGCACAGAATAGAAAATTTAGTCTGGCGCGAGGTGGCCTGGCAGAGACAGTTTGATGTTTCTGCGGTGTGGGAGACCCTTTCCCACCTCGCCGCCCTCTCCCCGCGGGGAGCCATCATCTGGGAAAGCCGGGGAGCAAAGGGGCAAGTCTGCCATCTGCTCGGAGCCGACCAGAAATTTATCGGCAGCATAGAGGAGGCGTTTCGGGCCCACGGCGACATACATTTCCATGAGGTCACTGTAAAAGCGAGGACGCCAGTCAGTGCTGCCAGACAGCTCAGGATTAGCCATCCCAGGCTCTCCCTTAGGACCAATATCGCCGAGGCGGTCATCCGTGCCGGACTGGCAGCCCTCTCGGAGGATAAAAGCGGCACAGAGACCGTGCTGCAGATAGTGCTTGGGCGTTCCTTTGCCCCGACACCAGTCCCGGTAAATCTGCCGGACCCACATGCTTCCTGGCTGGAGATTATCCTGGGAAGCGTGGACAAGGCATCCGCCGAGAGCCGGAAGACGGTCAAGGAAAAAGCCGGACAACATATTTTCCAGGCCGTTATCCGGATTGGGGTCTCGGGTAAGGACAAAATCCTCCGCCTACGTGGCTTAAGCAGTGCCCTTAAGGTGCTGGAGTCTGCTGGTGTACGTATCCATGAGGAAACCGAGAATCCGGTACGTCTTAATACTGCTCATGTGCCCTGGCATTTCCCCCTGCAGCTGTCCGTCAAGGAGCTCACCAACTTCCTCATGCTCCCGGCGGGTGAGGAGGAACTGCCAGGAACAGCCGGGCTACATCCAAAGCTGACTTTGCCACCAGCATGGTATAAAAGCCCGACCGGAAGACAAACCGACCGCAGCTTTGCTGCCAGTATGGATGTGGCAGCCCAAAAGAAGCTGAGCATTTCTCCTAGAGACAGTTTAGAACATACCCACCTAATCGGGCCAACAGGAAGCGGCAAGTCTACCGCCATGCAGCACCTGATTCTGGCAGACATCAAGGCAGGGCGCAGCGTCCTCGTTTTAGATCCTAAGGCCGACCTGGTGACCGACATCCTGGCACGGATTCCCGAAGAACGGGCGGATGATGTCATCGTCATTGACCCATCAGATGACTGCCCGGTAGGGTTCAACCCACTGGCATTCAAGGAATACGGTGCACCCTCACTTCTGGCCGATAGTATTCTATCGGTGTTCAAGGAAGTATTTGCAGATAGCTGGGGTGTTAGGATCGCCGACATCCTGAACGCCGCCCTTCTGACTCTGGTAGAAATTGACGGAGCAACCCTGCTTTGGCTGCCGCCCCTACTTACAGACGAGGCATTCCGGATGAAGATTATCGGCAAGGTAACTGATAAAGTTGGGCTTTTGCCATTCTGGGAACAGTTCAATGCCCTCCGGGACAGCGAAAGAAGGCAGAACATTGAGCCTGTACTTAACAAGATTCGCCAGTTCCTATTACGCCCATGGCTTCGGAATGTCCTCGGGCAGGCAAAACCAAAGTTTGCTCTGACAGATTTGTTCGAGCAGAGAAAAATTGTTCTGGTTCCCTTGAACCGCGGCCAAATCGGAGGGGAAAGCGCAAGGCTTCTCGGCAGCCTGATTGTCGGACTGACTTGGACTCTGACTCTTTCCCGCGCCAAATTGCCACCAGAACGGCGGCACATAGTCGGAGTCTACATAGATGAGCTACAAGACTACCTCAGCTTGCCGACCGATTTATCCGACGCTTTGGCTCAGGCCCGGGGGCTGGGTGTAGCCCTGACTTTGGCCCACCAGTACCGCGACCAGCTGCCATTAGACATACGTTCTGGGATTGATGCCAACGCCAGGAACAAAATCGTCTTTGGTTTACAGGCTAAGGACGCCAAAGACATGGCGGCGATGGCACCGGAACTTAAAGCAGAGGATTTTATGGCGCTGCCGCGCTATCAGGTCTACACTTCGTTCCAGTCCGGCGGAAAGAACATCGGTTGGGTGCAGGGACGGACGCTCCCGCCATCACCGGCCCTGAGGGACGCCTCTGAGCTGAAGGCCATCAGCCAGGCCAATTACGGCGTACCAGCTGGGCAAGTGGAGGAAGACTATCTTAAGATGATTGGTCCCAGCAGCATCGCTGGTGACACGCCGGGGGACACGCCTATCGGAAGGAGGAGACGCCCATGACCAGCCGCCTATCTAACCATGACCATAATAAAGCCGCCGGAACCCCCAATGTATCGGACTTTTCCAAGTTTAAGGTGCACGATTCCTACCGTATCCCCACTACGGACGCTGCTGACCCCGGCGACGGCCCCGAGGCGAACCAACGCCTGTCACGCAAACGGCTGGAAGAACTGAGCACCCTACTGAGTCAGCGGGACAGGGACATCCTGCTCAGCGTGCAGCGCCACCGCTACCTGATGACCGGGCAGATCATGCGGCTCCATTTTACCGAGGCCGCCACCAGCTCTGCCGCCCCCCGGGCCACCAGCCGCACCCTCAAGAGGCTCCGGCAGTACCGGCTGCTCGGTACCCTGTCCCGGCGGATAGGGGGAGTGAGGGCCGGCTCCGGCTCCCTCGTCTGGCACCTTACCCACGGCGGCGAACGCCTGCTCAGGCTCCAGGACGAGCGGGCATATCCCTGCCGGAGGCAGTTCGACCCCTCCCCTTACTTTCTGGCCCACACCCTGGCGGTGGCGGAAGTTTCCATCCAGCTGCTGGAAGTGTGCCAGGGCGGGAAAATCGAGCTCACAGATCTGCAGCCTGAACCTGAATGCTGGCGCTCCTACAGCGAGCATGGGACGCATCTTTCCCTGAAGCCCGACCTCTATGCTGCTACCGTGTCCGGGGAATATGAGGACAGATACTTCTTCGAGATTGACCTTGACACGGAGTCACCCAGCAAAGTGGTAGAGAAATGCCAGCGCTACCACCAGTATTACCACAGCGGGCTGGAGCAGAAAGGGTCGGGGGTCTTCCCGCTCACCGTCTGGATCGTGCCGGATGAGGCCAGGAGGGCGCGGCTCATTGCCGCCATCCGTACCGCCTTTGACAAGCAGCCCCGGCTGTTCGCGGTCATCACTGGCGAGGAGCTGGCACACCTTGTCCGCCAGGGCGGGGACGAAAGGATGCTGTGCTGAGCCGCCGGCTCCAGGCCCTTAGCCCAGCTAAGGGAGTAGGGCGGCTGTATGTGAGGGGACGTATTGCTGCTGAATTTATTTTTGCTAAATGATTTAATCCAAAGGAGAATTATGAAACGAATGAAATCAATGCAGGAGACATGCTCCCTGTTAAATAGAATCAAAAATGTAGGCGAAACAGTCTCCGCATTCCTTTATCTGTATGGCTACGCTGAGCGTCCAGACATCATGGATTCGGAAGATAACGTGGTCAACGTGGGGATTATGTTGAGTTTCGATGCTACAGCCACACGGAGAGCTTTGCAAAAGGTCTGCGATGAGCAAAAAGAAAATGGACACCCAGAGATTGCTGCAGCAGCCTTGAAGCTTGCCCTTTGTCTTGGCGACCTGGAAAAAGAAATACTGGACAAAAATACAGAATAGGCAGAATGCTACCCTGACCATATATCCCGTATCTACTGGCCTTAGCTGTGCTAAGGGCCTGGATAACAAATTCAACTAAGGAACATGTGTATAGCCACACATAATGCCAAAAGAAAGGAGGCCAACATATGGCACACGAGACCACTATCCAGTTCTTCGACATGTTCTCCGGCATCGGCGGGTTCCGTGCCGGGCTGGAGCGGGCCGGCGGGTTCACCTGCATCGGCCACTGCGAGATTGACAGGCATGCCGAACGGGCCTACCGTGCGGCGCACAATGTAAGAGAAAGCGAGGTATTCTATGAAGACGCGACCAGAATCGACCCGGACACCATGCCTGAGTTCGGCCTGCTCTGCGCAGGGTTCCCTTGCCAGTCGTTTTCTATCGCTGGCAGAAGAAAAGGATTTGAAGATGCAAGAGGCACTCTCTTCTTTGAGGTTGCCCGGGTGGCTGCAGCGAGACGGCCTCCATATCTTCTCCTTGAGAACGTCCCGGGACTGCTTTCGCATGACAGCGGCCGGACATTCGCGGCCATCCTCGATACGCTTTGCCAGCTACACTATAGCGTCGAGGTCCAAGTGCTTGACAGCAAGGATTTTGGCGTCCCCCAGTCCAGGCGCCGGGTGTACATTATCGGATATCTTGATCCCCGATGCGCCGGAAAGATACTACCTTTCCGCAGGACAAACCCGGAGGCTCTTGAGTGCATCCTGCCCGGGCGGCAGGACTCCAGGGTCTATGACCCATCCGGTGTCTCCCGGACGCTGCTCGCCAAAAGCGGCGGAGTTGGAGGGAGAACCGGCCTGTATGCCGTAGGTCCTGGCCGGAACGCGGGGCTTTTGGTCAAGGAGGCCACCAAAAGCGGCTACAAAGAGGCCCATCCCGGCGATTCCGTCGACCTGGGCTTTGCCAGCCAGAACACCCGTCGGGGCCGGGTCGGGAAAGACATCGCCCACACCCTCAACACGGGCGGCTCACAGGGCGTGGTCACACCGGATCTGCGCATCCGCCGGCTCATGCCCCGGGAATGCTTCCGGCTGCAGGGATTCTCAGAGACGCAGATCGACCGTCTGCTCTCGGTGGATTCCGATACCCAGGCCTATAAGCAGGCAGGGAACGCCGTCACCGTCAATGTGGTGCATGCCATAGGGCTCCGCCTCAAGGCCGCACACAGGGCCTCTGTGGCCGCGGCAGGGGCTGGAAAGGAGGCGGCATGATGGGAAGAAAGCGTGGACGGCCAGCAGCTTCGGGCCATGTGAATGTGACCCCGGAATTCCGCCCAGAGCCGGATATCGAGAAGCTGGGGCGGGCATTGATCGCTATTGCAGTCAGCATTGCTGAAGCTAAGAAAAAGGAAAGTGCAGGAGATGCCGATGCCGCACAGGCTCCTCTTAGCAGCACAAAGATAAGGACATATTCCGCTGGGAAAAAGGGGGATGGTATGACATAAGCGCCATCATTATCATCCCCCAGTGCAGGCCATCCGCCTAAAGCTGGCGCTGTCCACTCACAGCGGCGCCCATGCGGCGGACAGCCTGCCGGGGCAGCAGTCCTGTCCCTAAAAACATCAAGAGAAAGGAGGATCCAGAAAGATAAGGCCGTAACAAAGTAACCAAAAACAGACATTCGGCGGACACGGTGCGTTCATTATCCAGGGGCGCATCCGTAGATGCCCCTCAAGGATGACGGAACACGCAGAGGCAGTCCGCCAGGAAAGGAGGGGCATGCCAAATGTTGAGCAGAAGGTTCGGGGTCGAGGTGGAGTTCACCGGGATTACCCGGAGGGAGGCAGCCGATGCTGCTGCCGCCTACCTCGGCACCACAGCCGTCTATGCCGGCGGCTACTATGAGGCTTATGAGGTCCGGGCACCGGACGGGAGGATCTGGAAGTTCATGTATGACAGCAGCCTCAAATGCCAGCGCAGAGAGAACGGCAGGACCATCGAGACGAACACCAAGTTCAGCGTGGAGATGGTCACACCCATCCTGCGTTACCAGGAGGATATCAGTATCCTACAGGAAATGCTGCGGCGCCTGAGGAAAGCCGGAGGCTTTGCCAACAGGTCCTGCGGCATCCACATCCATCTGGACGGGGCGGGGCACACCGTGAGGAGCATCCGCAACTTCATCAACATCATTGCGAGCAGGAACGACCTGTTCTATAAAGCCCTGCAGATTGCACCCGAGAGGATGCGCTACTGCCAGAAGATGGACCAATGGCTGGTGGAGCGGATGAACCAGGAGAAGCCCACTACCATGAAGCAGCTTGAGGACATCTGGTATGAGAAGTATACCGGGGACCGTAACGGCCATTACCATAGGAGCCGCTACCACTTCCTCAATCTCCACAGCTTCTTCCACGGCAACCATACCGTGGAGCTGAGGGGCTTCAATGGGACGCTCCATGCCGGGAAGGTCCGGGCATACGTGGTGTTCGCCCTAGCCCTGAACCACCAGGCGCTAACCCAGAAATCCGCCCGCTACCACAAGGTGCAGGAGGAGAATGAGCGTTTTGCGATGCGAACATATTTAAACCGTATCGGATTTATCGGTGACGAGTTCAAGAGCTGCCGGGAGCATCTTTACCAGCACCTGAGCGGCAATGCCGCCTGGCGCTACGGCTCCCGGGAGAATGTCCGCAGCCACATCGGCACGGGCAGGAACACAGACACACAGAATATAGAGAACGGAGGCAGATGAGATGGAGAAAAGGAGAGCACTACCAAAAGACCGCCTGTACATCGCCTATGGTTCGAACCTGAACCTGAGGCAGATGGCAAGGCGCTGTCCCACGGCGGAAATTGTCGGAAAGACGGTTCTTCGGAACTGGAAGCTGGTCTTTAGGGGCGTGGCCACGATCGAGCGCTGCACCGGCCATACCGTGCCGGTGCTTGTCTGGCGGCTACAGCCAAAGGATGAGCAGAGCCTCGATGCCTATGAGGGATGGCCGCACCTTTATCGCAAAGGGACCTTAAGGATTACCATGGATGGGAGACGGGTCTATGCTATGGCCTACATCATGAACGAGAACCGGCACCCTTATGGCATGCCGTCCAAAGGGTATTTCCAGACGATCCTGGATGGCTACAAAAAAGCGGGGTTCAATGAGGGCACCCTGTGGCGGGCGGCCTCGGACTCCGTGAATGGGGAGGAGAGGAATGGATGAAGTGATTAAGAAACAGATTCTAGATGTCCGGGCGACCGGAGCGGCCAACATGTTCGACATAATTACCGTCCAGTACATCGCCTACCAAAAGGGATACTATGAGCTAGTCATCTACCTGGAAGAACACCGCAAGGAATACGCGGACTTCATCCTCAGGGGTGACACTGGCTAATCCGTAGATTCTCCGCATTTTACCTGATCTTTTGACTTGCTTTTTTAGGCGGTCTGAGTGATAGATGGTGTGCGGGGAAAAGAAAGGAGAAAAATACTATGAGCACAGAATACCAGTACAACCAGACCGGAGCCGAGCGCAAGGCGCTGGTTCAGGCAATCAGCGAGTTGCTGGCCGTACCGGCGTCCTATCAGGGCGCCCCCACTTTCGCCTACACCATAGGCGGATGCAGCGTGGACAGGAACGGCGTGCTCTCCTTTACAGAGGGCATAGACCAGGAAGAAGCGGAACGGGTGGTCTCCGGCCTGCGGGAGCGGGGGTTCGTCGCAGACGATGCCTCTGGAGAGGACGCTCCTGCGGAGGAAAATGCAGCAGAAATGGCGGCAGAGGCTGATATGGAAAGTGGGGCGGATGAAACAGAGGAGGCTATTGCAGAAGATACCGCTGCAGCAGCTGAGGGCAGCCCTGCCGGGGATAATGCCCTGACAATCGAGATACCTAAAGCTGGCTTTACCGATATCGCCCTGGACAACCTACATAAGATTGTCGCCAGCAAAGCGACGCTGCTTAAGAAAGCCCTCGATACAGCCAGTCTTCCGATCATCGACACTGGAGACAGCCTAAGATTCCCCTGGTTCACTTTGAAGGGGATAGAGGGCGAAGCTGATGCCTACAGCCGCCTGGTCGCCGCCATCTGCCAGATGGCGAAGGAGCGGAAGCGTGTCACTGCCAAAGAATGCGGCACGGAGAACGACAAGTTCCATATGCGCCTATTCCTAGTCCAGCTGGGCTTTATCGGGGACGAGTACAAAGACGCCCGGAAGATACTGCTCAAGAACCTTTCCGGCAACAGCAGCTGGAAAGCTGGACATGCGCCCGTGCGGGCAGCCTCAAATACTGAGGCTGGCAGCACAGAGACCGCTCTGCCAGAAGGACCGGAGGAGGACATGACGCAACCGGAAACAGAGGAGAGTGACGCTTATGGCGGATAGGGACCCATCCCCAGCCGGGAAACCGTGGAGAGGGTGTGGAAGATATAGCCGAGCACCTTGAAATGCGGACGACTAAATGCCGCATATATAGCCAGCCTGCCATTCGGTGGGCTGGTATTCCTAAAATGTAATGGAATTATGAGTTTATTAACAAAGGGATAACAATAGCGTTAGCGTCTTGATTTTAGTGGCCAAGAGAGCTATAATCGCACAAATAGCGCGAAAGGAGGTTTTTATATATGAGTCTTCCTGGTACGGAAAACATGCAGATGAATCCCATGCAGGCACTCGCTGGGGCAATGACGCCCAAGTTTGCCGTTTCCTACCTCCGCGTTTCCACGCGCGGGCAGGCTGAACGGGGCGGCGGTGCAGATGAGGGGTTCTCAATCCCGGCACAGCGTGAGGCCAACAAGAAGAAAGCGCTCTCTATGGGCGCAATGGTGGGCAAGGAGTTCGTGGACCGCGGGGCTTCCGCCAAATCTGCCGACCGCCCGGAGCTCCAGAAGATGCTGGAGTACGTAAAAGAAAATGCCGATAGGGTAGATTATGTCATTGTACATAAGGTAGACCGTCTGGCTCGTAACCGGGGTGACGACATCGACATCATGCGCACCCTGCGGGAATGCGGGGTCCAGCTGGTCTCTGCCTCAGAGAGCATTGACGACACCCCAGCCGGGATGCTGCTCCACGGCATCATGAGCTCGATTGCTGAGTTTTACTCGCAGAACCTGGCGAATGAGGTCAAAAAGGGCTTGAACGAAAAGGTCAAGAATGGAGGCACGCCGAGCCTGGCACCATTGGGATATCTGAATATCCGGCGCGTTGATGATAAGGGCCGTGAGGAGAGGACCGTAGTGCTGGACGAACAGCGGGCACCGCTGGTCAAGCTGGCATTCGAGGAATATGCCACTGGGCAGTGGACGGTTGAGGATCTCGCCGACCATCTGGCAGCCTGTGGGCTTGCTACAAGGTCCACTCCTAAAGTACCGTCTGTGCCGATCAACAAGAAGGCACTGAATAAGATCCTCATCAATCCGTACTATAAGGGCATAGTCACTTATAATGGAGTCGAGTACGAAGGAGCGCATACGGCACTGGTGGATGCTGACATATGGCAGCAGGTGCAGGATATCCTGCTTTCCCATGTGAATGGCGAGCGCACCAGGGAGCATCCCCATTTCCTGAAAGGGAGCCTGTTCTGTAGGAACTGTGGTTCCCGGATGATTATCAATTACACAAAATCCGGGACAGGAGCCAGATATCCATACTTTGTCTGTGCAGGGCGGCATAATAAGAGGGTGGACTGTAGGCAAAGGGCAGTGCTGATCGAGGAAGTGGAACGGCAGGTGGAGAGAATATATGATAAATATTCTTTCCCGCCATATATCCGGTCGTGCCTGGAAAGCTGGCTGGATGGGAGCCTAAAGAAGGAACGTGAGAAGTATGATGCAGAGCTGGATGGCCTGCGCCGGGAAAAAGACAAGCTCGAACGTCAACGGAAGAAACTGCTCGAAGCCCATTATAATGATGCCATCCCTCTTGACCTGCTCAAATCCGAACAACAGAAGATTGCAAAGCAGCTGGCAGCCATCGACCATCAGGTAAAGGCCCATGATTTTGCATTTACCGAAATGCAGGAGAGACTAGGTGAAGCCCTGGAATTGATAGAGGACTGCGGGATGACTTACCGCCAGGCTGGAGACCATATCAAGAAGCTGCTGAACCAGACCATTTTTTCCCGATTGCTGGTTGGGGAAGATGGGCAGGTGGAGCCAGAGTTTGCGGAGCCATTCGGTATGTTGGCACAGGCAGCCGGTGTGGTCAATGCAGCACAGGAACAGGAATGCAGAAAAAGCGAAGACGGCAGCAACGAAGAAATCCGTGGCACTACAGTGCCCACGGATTTCTTCTCTACAATTTCCAACCGCTTGTCAAATTTTTTTGGCCAAAGTTGGATTATGGACTTTTTGGTGGAGCATACGGGATTCGAACCCGTGACCTCCACACTGCCAGTGTGGCGCGCTCC
>OFFE01000978.1_pt1 | contig 22319 bp, 22 predicted proteins | sample 1521371 | NCBI WGS metagenome assembly OFFE01 (sample SAMEA3504131, study PRJEB24116) | mouse gut metagenome | biome: mouse gut; feature: mouse-associated habitat; material: faeces | place: Denmark | collected 2011 | reverse complement strand
AAACGGTTTTCAAGACCGCCTCGTTATGACCACTTCGATATCTCTCCATGTGTTGCTGTCTTTCGCTGTTCCCTGACGGCAAAAGTTATTCTACCAAAAAACCTTTTTTCTGTCAACTACTTTTTTACATTTTTTTCAATTTTTTTCAAGCCGCTTTTTTCGGCACTTTCAGCCGTCTTTTCGCCTTATCGCTCCTGCCCATATTTTCCGGAGCGAAGAAAACCCTCCGCTATAACAAGGTCCTCCGGAGTCGTAATCTTTATATTGTCATAGGACGCCCGGACCAGTTTCACCTTCGTATCCGTATAAAGTTCGACTACACCTGCATCATCAGTCACCCGAATTCCCCGTCCCTGCATTTTCTCCCACGCTTCCAGAAGTTTCCCGTATGCCTCTCTGACCAGCGCCGTATCGAATACCTGCGGCGTCTGAATACTCCAAAGCAGATTTCTGTCCGGTGTCACGGCGGCGAATCCTTCTCCGTCCGCAATCTTAACCGTATCCTTGACCGGAACGGCCGCCACACAGGCATGGTACTGCCGCACCGCTTCATAAGTGTGCCGCAGTATATTCTCGGTCAGAAAAGGCCTGGCGCCGTCATGAATGAACACATAGCCGTCGTGATTGGGAATCCGAAGAACCGTCTCCATGCTCCCAAGGGCATTGGCTACGGAAAAGTACCTCTCCGTTCCGCCCGCGATGACGGCATCCACTTTATGAAAACCGTATTTTTCCACAACTTCACGGCACATATAGGGGATGTCCCCCTCCCCGGTAACCAAAATACAGTCGTCTATGAGCCGCGACTCTTCCACAGCCCTGAGCGCATACCAGATTAACGGTTTTCCCCCCAGTTCCATAAACTGCTTCGCTACCCGGCTGTTCATACGGCTTCCGCTTCCGGCCGCCAATATGATTGCCGTACATCGTTTTCTCCCCATAAGCTTTCCCTTCCCGGCGCTGCCAGTTTCCTCCGCGTTTATTTTCCCCGCGGCAGATACCGTGAATCCCCTCAGTACATCCCCGTGTAAACCGAACCGCGGCAGATACCGGACAGGGAACTTCCGAATATGAAAGCAAGCCCATTCTGCGCCTACAGCTTCAGATTCGGCACTGCGTTCAGCTCAAAGCCGCTGCGGGTTCCCCTGATGTATTCATAATAGCCTGCTGCCCCAATCATGGCCGCATTGTCCGTACACAGCTGCGGAGGCGGGCAGTAAAACCCGATCTTTCTCTTCGCACACTCCCGTTCAAACGCCCCCCGCAGGGACGAATTGGACGCAACGCCCCCCGCAATGGCAAATCTGTCGTATCCGAATTCCTTCACGGCATGAAGCGAATGTTCCACCAGCACATCCACCACGGACTTCTGGAAGGATGCCGCAACATCCGCCTGGGAATAGCCCTCCCCCTTCATCTGGCATGAATTCAGATAATTCAGCACGGCGGACTTCAAACCGCTGAAGCTGAAGTCATATTCGTTTTCCGCCACTTTTGCCCTGGGAAAAGAGATGGCATCCGGGTTACCCTCCCTGGAAACCCTGTCGATTTTCGGCCCTCCCGGATAACCCAGGCCGATCGCTCTCGCCACCTTGTCAAATGCCTCCCCTGCCGCGTCGTCCCTGGTCCTGCCGATAATCTCATACTCTCCGTAATCTCTCACCAACACAAGATGGGAATGCCCGCCGGACGCCACCAGGCAAACGAAAGGAGGCTCCAGCTCTTCATACGCAATATAGTTTGCGCTGATATGGCCGCTGATATGATGAACCCCCACCAGCGGTATCCCCGCGGCGAAGCTGATTGCCTTCGCCTCCGCCACTCCCACCAGCAGCGCCCCTACCAGCCCCGGGCCGTAAGTCACGGCAATCGCCGTAATATCCTGCAGCGTAACGCCGGCCTGTTTCAGGGCTTCCTCTATTACCTGATTGATTTTTTCGATATGTTTCCTGGATGCGATTTCCGGCACCACGCCTCCATACCGGGTGTGCAGGGCAATCTGTGTGTAAATAACATTTGACAGCACCTTTCTGCCGTTTTTTACCACAGAAGCTGCTGTCTCATCACAGGAAGTCTCAATGGCAAGCATCAAGACATCATTTGCGTTATCTCTTTCCAATTCTGCCGTTCTTCCCTTCTGCCATGCCGTATCAGCGGGCGTTCCCGTTCCCCTCCCGCCTGCACCGCGGCATGAACCTTACTGTAAAAATCCTGTATCCGCCCTTACTGCGGATTTACATTTTCGGCCAAATCCCAGCCGTAAATTTTCCAGCGCCTGTTTTCGTCGCGGCGCAGCAGGAAAATTGTCTCCGTGGGATTGCTCTTGCCCTTTTCAATCACCGTGTAATTACACTGAATCCTGGCAAATTCATAACCGTCTTCCTTAAAAGTGTCCACATTGACACTGGAAGCCACCGATATGGATATCATTTTATTCTCTGAGGTGCGGAAAGAAGCCACCTCCGATTTCAGCTGCAGCAGGTTCATCTCTTCCTCGTTGTTTTCCAGCAAATCCGCGTCATAAAGCTCTCTGGCACGCAGCCCGAGCTGTTCCAGTTCCTCATCCGTGCATTCGCTATTATAGAGGCATTTCTGTATATCCATATAGTATTTTACCACTTCCCTCACCGTGGAAGGGTAGTCGTTGCGCATATCCCGGTTCAGGACCAGCTGCGTCTCCGTCATCTTCGCATCGGAATCCATTTTCCTGGATCTTCCGGATAAATAGGCATAATACCCCACTATGCCCGCAATCAGCACGATAAATATAATGGTTATCCTCAACGTAGATTTCTTCATATGCCCGCCCCCTATTCCTCATCAAACTTCAGCTCAATCGTCCTTCCGTCCCTGGCTGCCGCCGTACCCGGAAAAATCTTCCTCACATCCCCCAGATAATCCTCCGGCCGCATCAGGGAAGGGCTGTAATGTGTCAGCCACAGTTCAGGCACGCCGGAGGCTTTGGCGATCCTGGCGGCTTCATACATGGTCATATGCCTGTTTTCCCTGGCCTTTGCCAGCTTATCAGGTTCCCCGTACATGCCTTCCAGTATCAGCAGGTCCGCTCCCCGGGCGTTTTCGGTGATGGCGTCCACCGGCCTGGAATCCGTACAGTATGTCACCTTTAACCCCTTCCGCGGCGGCCCCAGTACCATATCCGGCGTATATACATTGTCACCCTCCGCACATTCCTCCCCCTTCTGCAGCCGGCTCCACAGCTTCATCGGAATCCCCCGGTCCATGGCACGCTCACGGTCAAAACGCCCCGCTCTTTCCACCGTCATGGAATAGCCATAGCATACCACGCTGTGACAAACCCGAAACGCTGTGATATGAAAGCCTTCAAAGGAAAAAATCTGTTCGTCTTCCGTTATTTCCCGGCATTGTACCTCAAAGGGAAGCTCCGGGGCAATGGTTCTCAAGGCAGTGACTACTCTGGTCAATCCCTTCGGCCCTATCAGCAGAAGCGGTTCCTTCCGCTCGGCGTTTCCCATGGTGAGAAGCATCCCGGGCAAACCGCTGATATGGTCGGCATGGTAGTGAGTAAAGCAGATAATATCGATGGGATTGGGACTCCAGCCTTTTTCCCGCATAGCAATCTGGGTACCTTCCCCGCAGTCAATCAATATGCTCTTTCCATTATAACGCAGCATCAGCGACGTGAGCCACCGATATGGCAGCGGCATCATGCCCCCTGTCCCTAACAGGCATACATCCAGCATATTTTCCCTCTTTCTTAAATCCCGGATCGGGAGGATACAGCGCGGATAAGGCGAAAAAACGACGCTTGCGTCAAAGCAAAATCGGCGGCGCCTCCGGCCGGGAACCTTGGGGGACAGGGTGAATCCGTCTCACATCAGTTCCGTATCTTCCGTCTCCTCCACTTCCACGGCAAATCCCGCTGTCAGTTTATCGTAGCAATCCTCGCATAAATCAAAATGATGTCTTGTGCCGTCCTTCCGGCTGAAATATCCGAAAACGGCATTCCCGCCGAAGCAGAACTCCTTCAGATTTCCGTTTTCCACTTTTAAAGTCCTGCCGCATTGATTGCAGACTGCATGAATCAGTTTTCTCTCCTGTCCCTCTCCGTATTTACGCATACTTTTCTCCCTCCATGCATATACTGGCCATAACAGTCATTCCGTCATGGCCATGTCACATTGTAATCACAGCCGCTCTGCATCCGAGCCACCACCATTATACTAAAAATATACGTAAATTCATCTGGTATTTGTTGGAATCATATTTTTCTGCGCCACATAATCATGGCGTCTTCTCTTGGTTTTTCGTAAAAACCCGGGCGAATTCCCTCGGATCGGAAACCTGCTTTTTCATAAATATGGATGGCCGCCCCATTGCTGACACGAACTTCCAGTGTAAAGGCCTCCACACCCTGGGCCTCCCCCCTGGCAATCAGTTCCTCAAGCATGGCCTGGCCGATTCCCCTGCCTCTGTACTGGCCTGCCACCACCACATTGTCGATATCTGCTTCATTGCAGATAACGGTATAACCGCAGCAGCCCACAGGACACCCGTCCGCAAGCGCTACAAGGTAAAAACAATAGGAACGCTCCAGCAGTCCCTGAAAATCCTTCTTTGACCAGGGCATGGAGAACGCTTCCGCCTCCACCTCCGCCAGTGCCTCTATATCCTCTTCCCGCAATTCCCTGATTTCAACCTGCATAAACGCTCCAATATCTATTTCGGCAGAATCTCCCGAAAAAATTATAACCTTTCCGCTTCCCGTTCCGCCTGGCTTCTGCGGAGATATTCCGGGCGATGCTCCGCCGCCGTGACGGTCCTGCCCTCCGCATAGTATACCGCGCCCAAAGCCGCAATACTTGCCGCCCTCTGACGGTTATTGCCCGGCGGTGCCACATAAAACCGCAGCCCGCCGCATCCGCTTATGACATCGTGATACACGGGAACGCCGTCTCCGAGGAAAATCACCTCTCTTCCGAGTCCGGTCAGCCATTCCAGAAGCTCCCCGATGTCCATGGGGTTCTGCGGCAATACTGTACGAAGGCGGAATTCCTCCCCGACGGGCACAAATTCATAAGCCGCCGTATACACCTGGTTCCTTCTGGCATCCATAATCGGACATACCACCTTGTCCGTCCCGTACAGGTTCCATGCCAGTCCCTCCAGTGTGGGTACCTCCACCAGGGGCTTATCCAGCGCCAGTCCCAAGCCTTTTGCCGTAGCCGATCCGATGCGCAGCCCCGTAAAAGAACCCGGCCCGGAAGCGACGGCAATGGCGTCCACCGTATGCATGTCCAGTTCTATCATATTCCGCAGCGCATCCAGCATGGGCAGGAGCGTCTGGGAATGGGTCTTTTTATAATTTATCGTATATTCCGCCACCAGTTCGCCGTCCTCCGCCACTGCTACGCCGGCAACGAGACCGGAACTGTCCAGCCCCAGTATTTTCATCTCTATACCCCCTTCTGCACCTGCGCATACATCCCGCTTTCTCCCGTCCTCAAAAGCGTGTCCGAAAATGCATTCCCGCCAGCTGCCGCGGTAAACCGCGTTCCCTGATTCGCCGGAAAGCAATTCTCAAACACAGCCTGCTAAAGCTTCCCTCCGCGCACGCTTATCCTGCGGTAGTCAAAGCCCTTCTCCGGGTCTTTTCCGATATCGACATGTATACGGAATTTCGGTAATATTTCTTCGATTAAATCCGCCCATTCTATCAGGCAGACGCCCTCCCCGTAGATGCAGTCCTCAAAACCGATCTCGTCCATTTCCTCCACATCGGCAATCCGGTATACATCAAAATGATAAAGCGGAAGGCGCCCTCCCTCATAAACCTGAAGAATCGTAAAGGTGGGGCTGTTCACCGGTTCCCCGATCCCCAGCCCCTCCGCAAATCCCTGTGTAAAAACGGTTTTCCCCACGCCCAGATCCCCGGTAAGCGTATAGACCGTCCCTGCTGTGCTGCGTTCTCCCAGCATCTTTCCCAGCATAAAAGTCTCTTCCGGTGAATATGTCTCCGCAATGATACTTCCTTCCCTGTTCAGTTTTGACAGAATCTCTTCCATACTCATATAAAAACCAGCCTCTTGTGATCTCACAGTCTTAAGGAACTGTACAAACCCACTTACAGCCCCCTCATTCAGGAGCGTATCTTTACTCTCGCAGGCGGCATATGGGTAGAAATCATCTCAATTACAGCGTTCCGCTGATCACCCATCTGCCGTTTCGGGAATATGGTGGCATTGACACGGGAAGTATAGACAATGATACTCCTTCCCGTGGACACAGCCTTATGCATATCTCCCCAAGCCATTTTCTCCTGCGCTTCCCCCTGGGAAACCGTCAGGCCCTCCTCGTCAAGGATGTATGTGAGCGGTTCCTGAAAACTGGGATTGCTCAGAATCTGGCTCCTGCTCTTAATAAACAGCGTCCACGGCAGATACAGCAGCATCACCAGTCCCAGCACTATGAAAATCCACTGCTTCGCGGCAAATGCAAACACAATCAGCAGCGCACCGAATGTACTTCCCACAAGTCCCGCGGGACTGTTGTAGGAATGCATCAACATGTAGTCATATAAATCTCCGGCTTCAATCTTAACGGTCAGTTCAAGCATCACATTTCACCTGTGTAGAGTAGAATAAACAGTAAATAAGTTCTGTGTGACATTTTACTCTAAAAATGTAAAAAAAGCAAGTAAAAAACCAAACGGAAGCTTTTTTGCAAAGACGCCTTCGCAGCAGTTCAGACAGGGTGCTGAACCGTTACACGCTTTCTACAGAGATTTTACATCCTGTGTCCGGTTTTGATAATCGGGCTTAATGGTTTATAAATCAGCAGGGTGACAATGGACACGCTGGCGCCCTTGATCAGGTTTAACGGCGCCACACAGGCAGCCACAAAGCTCACGATATTTCCTTCCTGTGCAAGCGGATTCACCGCGGTTCCCATTGCCAGCAGGCTGTCCAGCGGCGTACCGTACAGTTTGGAAAATGCCGGGAGCAGATAAACCGCATTAAAAGCGGTGCCGAACACCGTCATGAACAGGGTTCCGCTTATGCAGGCGATGACTGCCGTCTTCTTGTTCTTGCGGAAGGCATAGATAACCGATGCCGGGAGGATAAAACTGCAGCCAATCACAAAGTTCGCCAGGTCTCCCACAAATGCCGTGGAGGTTCCCTTGATGCACAGCTTCAGCAGTATCTTGATAAATTCCATCATAACCCCCGCTGCAGGCCCGAAGGCAAAGGTTCCCACCAGTATGGGCAGTTCACTGAAATCCAGCTTGTAAAAGGGCGGTGCAAAGGGCAGTGCGAAGTCAAACAGGTACAGCAGCATGGCAACCGCCGAAAACATGCCGATCACGGCAACCTTCCTGGTGCTGAAAACAGGCTCTGTGACCCCGTTCTTTTTCCGCGCCGCTTTCTCCAGCAGCACTGCCACCGCAAAGAGTACAACAATAAGCACCACAAAGCTCAGGACGTACATTGCGTTCTCCGCAATGTTTTGGAACAGTTCATTCATTTTCTTTTCCTCCTTAAAGAAAGTCGCTGCGCCGCGGCACGTCCCTTCGGCGCCCGGTTTGAACACCCGGCAAACGTCCTGTTATTTCGGAACGGTTTTTCGTGCCGCAGCCTGCGGTTTTTGATGGGAAAATTCTTTCGGACGGGGCAGAAAGGCTGTCTTCCGTCTCCTCTCCGCCTGACGTAACGCAAAAAACCCCGAATCCAAACGATCCGGGGTAAACTTCTGCACGGTTACCGGCTGCATCACAAATAACGGACATCTCCCGCCCAATGGGCTGAGGTATGCCGAAACATGGATTCTGCAGCCGCTCCTTCTTCTTTCATCCAGACTTTACTGTTGGTCCCGGACTTTCACCGAGTCAGCCGTGACCGTCATTCGCCGTCCAAAAGGACGATGCGTTTGCCTGTCACGGGTCGCGGACTTTACCGCCAGTAGGGAATTCTCAGCCATGAAACCGTCAGTCTCATGAGAGTCACCCGACCCCGAAGAATTTTCTGTTAGTTACAGATGCCATTATAATACCGTTTCACATATAATGCAAGAAATTTTTCATTAAACTACAACAGGGCAACAGTTCAGACAGGGCACTGAACTGTTACACAGCAGGACTCCGTTCCGTGCCGCTTACGACGTAACCGCATTTCCCGTGTAGAGCTGGTAGTACTTGCCCTTCTGCTCGATAAGCTGGTCATGGGTGCCCTTCTCAATGATGCGGCCCTGCTCCAGGACAATGATGCAGTCGCTGTTTTTCACCGTGGAAAGCCTGTGGGCAATGACGAAATTGGTGCGCCCCTTCATCAGGGCGTCCATGCCCTGCTGTACCAGCTTCTCCGTCCTGGTGTCTATGGAGCTGGTGGCTTCGTCCAGAATCAGCACCGGAGGATCCGCAATAGCCGCCCGGGCGATGGCAAGGAGCTGGCGCTGGCCCTGGCTCAAATTGGCGCCGTCCCCATGAAGCATGGTGTCGTAGCCGTCCGGAAGCCTGCGGATAAAGCCGTGGGCATTGGCCAGCACCGCAGCCTTCTTCACCTCCGCGTCTGTGGCATCCATCTTGCCGTAGCGGATATTCTCCATGACGGTTCCGGTGAACAGATGGGTGTCCTGGAGCACAATTCCCAGGGAACGGCGCAGATCCGCTTTCTTGATCTTGTTTACATTAATCGCGTCATACCGTATTTTTCCATCCTGAATATCATAAAAACGGTTGATCAGGTTGGTGATGGTGGTCTTGCCTGCGCCGGTAGCGCCCACAAAAGCAATCTTCTGTCCGGGTTTGGCGTACAGCTCCACATCGTGCAGGATCATCTTGTCGTCATTGTAGCCGAAGTCCACATGGTCAAATACCACATCGCCCTTTAATTCCACATACGTGGTGGTATTGTCCGCCTTATGGTAATGCTTCCAGGCCCAGAGTCCCGTGCGCTCTTTGCTCTCCGTCAGCTCCCCGCCAGGACCCCGGACCGCGTTCACAAGCTCCACATAGCCCTCGTCCACCTCCGGCTTCTCGTCCATAAGCTTAAATATCCGGTCCGCCCCGGCCAGGGCCATGATGATGCTGTTGAACTGCATGCTCACCTGGTTGATGGGCATATTGAAGGATTTGTTGAAATTCAGGAAGCTGGCCAGGCCTCCCAGGGTCAGTCCGGACACGCCGGTGATGGTAAGAATGCCGCCCACCACGGCGCAGACCACATAGCTTAAATTACCCAGCTGGGCGTTCACAGGCATCATGATATTGGCAAAACGATTGGCCTGGTAGGCGCTTTCAAACAGCTGGTCGTTCAGCTCGTTAAACTGTTTCAGACTCTCCTCCTCATGGCAGAATACCTTCACCACCTTCTGGCCTGTCATGGTCTCTTCAATGCAGCCGTTCAGGGCGCCGATGGCCTTCTGCTGCGCCAGGAAAAAGCGGCTGCTCTGGGCGCCGATCTTCTTTGTGGCAAAGAGCATAAGCCCCACCATCAGCAATGTCACCAGCGTCAGGGGAATGTCCAGAATCAGCATGCACACAAAGACACTCACCACGGTGATGACGCTGTTGAGCAGCTGCGGAATGCTCTGGCTTATCAGCTGCCTCAGGGTATCGATATCGTTGGTATAGATGGACATAATGTCGCCGTGGGCGTGGGTGTCAAAGTATTTGATGGGAAGGGCTTCCATCTTTTCAAACAAATCGTTCCTGATGTTCCGAAGCGTACCCTGGCCGACATTGATCAATATCCTGGACTGGGTAAAGGATGCCGCAACCCCGATGGCATAAAATACCGCCACCCGGAAAATAGCTGACGCCAAGGCGTCAAAGGACGGATTCTCCCTTCCCATCAGGGGCAGGATATATTCATCGATCAGCGTCCGCATAAACATGGTTCCCTGCAGGCTGCAGTATACGGATGCAAAAATACATATGACGACTACCACCCAGCCGGCCGCATAGTCTTTCAGCGTGTAGTTCATGACACGCTTAAAAAGCTTTCCGGGATTTTCTATCTTCGGCCTGGGTCCCCTGGCTCCCCTTGGCCCGCCGGGTCCGTGTCCGGCCGGAGCCTGATTTCCTTTTGTATTCTTATCTTCAGACATATTGGCACCTCCTGTTTTTTGTTTTCCAGCTCCGCATCTTATGCTGTTTTCCAGTTCCGCATCTTACGGTTCCAGGGCCATTTCTGCGAAGAATTTCCGGCCGCTTATTGCGTGCGTCCGTAATTTCTTCGGGTCCTGGACTCCGTTGATGCTGTTTTCCTGTTCAAATATTGTTTTCCGGTTCCGCATCTTTCCTAATTTTTCTCGTCGAAGTCGCCGCTGCCGCTCATCTGGGCATCATAGACCTCGCGGTATATCGCATTGTTCTCCAGCAGTTCTTCATGGGTGCCGAAACCGTCCACCTGACCGTCATTCATGACTATAATTCTGTCTGCATGTTCCACGCTGGAAATTCTCTGGGCGATAATCAGCTTCGTGGTGCCGGGGATAGCTTCCGCGAAGGCTCTGCGGATTTTGGCGTCCGTGGCGGTGTCCACGGCGCTGGTGGAATCATCCAGAATCAGCACCCTGGGCTTTTTCAGAAGCGCCCTGGCAATACAGAGCCTCTGCTTCTGGCCTCCGGACACATTGGTGCCGCCCTGCTCTATGTAAGTGTTGTAGCCTTCGGGCATCTTCTGAATGAATTCATCGGCGCAGGCCATCTCGCAGGCACGCCTGCACTCTTCTTCCGTGGCTTCCCTGTCGCCCCAGCGCAGGTTCTCCAGAATCGTGCCGGAAAACAGAACGTTATTCTGCAGCACCACCGCCACCTGGTTCCTGAGGACTTCCATGTCGTAATCCTTTACGTTCACGCCGCCCACCAGGAGTTCGCCCTCCGTCACGTCATAGAGCCTGCTGACCAGGTTCACCAGGCTGGACTTGGCGCTTCCGGTACCGCCGATAATGCCGATGGTCTCACCGGATTTGATTTCCAGATTAATATCCTTCAGAACCGGATCCTCCGCCTCCTTCTTATAGCTGAATGTAACATGGTCGAATTTGATGCTGCCGTTCTCCACCTGGATAACGGGCTTTTCGGGGCTGGTCAGATCCGCCTTTTCCTCCAGGACTTCGCAGATTCGCCTGGCGCTGGCCATGGACATGGTAACCATAACGAAAATCATGGACAGCATCATCAGGCTCATCAGGATATTCATGCAATAGGTCAGCATATTCATCAGCTGTCCTGTGGTCAGGGTATCCTGGACAATCATATGCGCCCCCATCCAGCTGATGGCAAGAATACATGCATATACCGTAAAATTCATCACCGGGTTGTTCCAGAGAACGATTCCCTCCGCCTTGCAGAAAATTTTGTATATATTGTTGCTGGCATTCTTGAACTTCTCCACCTCGTAATCCTCCCTGACATAGGCCTTCACCACCCGGATAGCGGATACGTTTTCCTGTACACTTTCATTCAATGCATCGTACTTCGGGAATGCCTGGGAGAAATGCTTCGTGGCCTGGCTGACAATCAGCCCCAGCACACAGGCCAGAAATATCACCGCCACCAGGTATACGCTGGCAAGGCGCGGGCTGATGACAAAGGACATGAACATAGCGCAGATCAGCGTAGCCGGCGCCCTCATGCACATGCGCAGCATCATTTGATATGCATTCTGGATATTGGTCACATCGGTAGTGAGCCTGGTCACCAGTCCCGAAGTGCTGAACTTATCGATGTTGGAAAAGCTGAAGGTCTGTATGTTTTCGTACATCGCTTTCCTCAGGTTCTTGGCAAAACCGGCGGATGCCCGGGAGCCGAACTGCCCTCCCAGGATACCGAAGGTAAGACTCAGCAGAGCCGTCCCCACCATCAGCGCTCCGATCAGATAGATATGCTTCATATTGCCCGCCGTCACGCCGTTATCGATGATGGACGCCATCAGCAGCGGGATAATTGTTTCCATGATTACCTCCCCAATCATGAAAACAGGCGTCAGAACGGAGTCTTTCTTGAATTCCTTAATCTGTGCCCCCAGTGTTTTTAACATGATTCTTACACTTCCTTTCGTCATTTTCCATTCAATTTTTCAGTTTTTTTCCTTTTTCGCGTACCGTTTTCCCACAGGGTTCGGCTTCCGCCGCCCGTGTGAAACCTGCATTTCCGCAGAAGCAGGCCCATAAGCGCCTCCCCCGCGGTTCAGTGCGGGCCGTCACGGGAAGCACTTCCCCCTTCCGTTTCCGGAATTCCTCCCGGCTTCTCCCCTTCTTCCCCACCGTCCGCGGCCGGAATTGTCCCCTGCTGCCTTTCTTCCTGAAAATCAGGCGCATCTTCCGGCGGCAGCGCATCATATTCCGCCGCAAGCTCCTCCAGGTTCTTCATCACTGTTCCCAAAAGCCGGAACAGCTGCGCCACTTCCTCTTTTGTCATCCCTTTGGTGATACAATTGTCCATCATTTCCATATGGGCTTCAATCCGTCGGTGTCCCTGATATGCCTCTTCCGTCAGCTGAATCCGCTTCAGCCTGGCATCCCTGTCCAGCGCCTTGCGTACAATCAGCCCTTCACGCTCCATTACCTGCAGTGTGTTGGTTGCCGTAGCCCTGGAAATGCGGAATTCCTTCTCCAGGTCCCTCTGGTATACCGGCTGCTCCTGATGATGGTACAGATATCCCAGAATACCGCCCTGCAGTTGGCTTTTAGGGCCTTTTTCACACTTCGGAAGGCTCTTACGGACAATCAGCTTAATCTGATTATGGGCGGCCCGCAGGACAAATGCGATTCTTTTTTTCTCTTCCATCGTTTTCCGCCTCCATTTCCAAGCAGTATATTTTAAAAATGTTAGTACACTAACCATTATTGTTAGCGTACTAACATTATCGCATTTTACAGGATTTGTCAATTGTTTTCTGTTTGTTTTTTGTGAACATTTTGTGAAAGAAATGAAAGATAAGAAATGGTTCAGAAAATAAAAGATTGGGCAGATCAACTTACGTTTTCCGCCCAATCACTCTGTTCTACGCAGCATTCCGCCCAGCATATGCAGCAGCAGCGCCGCAGCCACGCCTCCCGCCAGGTAGGCCTTGCCCATACTGCCGGAACACACCGCCATCACGGATCCCAGCACCGGTACCGATACCTCCATCCTTCCCAACAGTGCGGAATAAGGCACCGGCTCCAGATCATGTTCCGCGTTGGCGTCTCCTTTCGTGATGAATTCTCCGGATACCGTATGGTTCTCTGTCACACGGTGGGTCACCACGGCCCTCCCCCTGTAGAAGGCAATAACCTCTCCCGCCTTTATCTCTTCAGGCACCGCCGACTTCAGATAGATGGCGCTGCCCACCGGTATTGCAGGTTCCATACTGCCGCTTACCACTGTATAGACTTCATACCCAAACAGGCGCGGGACAGTCATGGGGATGCATATCCCCACAACCACCAGCAGCAAAAGCACTGACAGGATGCTGCAGAAAGCGGGCAGGAAACCCTTTTTCCGGGACTGCCTGCCTCCATGTCTTCCGCGTTTCCGTTTTCCGGTTTTCTGCCCTCTCTCCTCCAACTCTGCCCCTTCCATACGGCCTGCCCCAGCCTTTCCGTCGCTTTCTGTATCTGCGGATTTCATCCCTTGCGTCCCCACTCCGCCTTGCCGGATACCCCTCAATGCCTGCCGGGATTCCGCCGTTCCCTGCTCCGGGTCTCGCCTTCCCGCTTCCGTCCTTCCCTGCCAGGCTTCCGCCGTTCCCTGCCAGGGTCTCGCCTTCCCGCTTCCGTCCGTCCCTGCCGGGATTCCGTCTATACCTGCCGGGATTCCGCCGTTCCCTGCCCCGGATGTCACACACTCAGCGTTTCCGCCCCTGTTCTTCCGGCTTTTGGGATCTGCTGCGGCGCATTTTCCGATAGGCGTATGCACCTGCCCCAATGGTCAGTAGGGCAGCAAGCCCTATTCCCCCGGCCAGGAGTGCGTAACGGCTTTTCTCACGGTTTGCCGCGGCTATGGTTCCCTCGTCCCCCGGCTCATAGGCTCCCAGAGGCGTCTCCTCCTCGTCCAGATCCCTTAAATCCTCCGGTCCCTGATTCTGGGGAATTTCATTGTCCTGAATATCCTGCTCCGGCACTCCCGACGCATCCTCGTCCGGGTCCGGAGGCTGTTCTCCTCCCTCGGGAACCTCTCCCTGTTCCGTATCCTCCCCGGGTGCCGGCGCTTCGGGGACAGGTACCTGCGCTCCCGGCAGCGGCGTCACCTCCGGCTGTCCCGGAACCGGCGCGGGCGTTACCTCAGGAGGCTGCGGCACCGTCACTGTAGGAATCGGAGCATACACAAAGGTAAATACATTGCTCCCGGCATCCTCCTGCAGAGTACGGGTCAGATTGTAAGCCTGCGGCTGATAACCCTCCACATAGAGATATGCCACCACCGGCCTGTCGCCTACATTTCCGTAGTAATTCTGGGGCGGATACAGGTCATTTCCCGCGGTATCCCGATAATACACGGTGTACTGAACCAGGTTTCCGCGAATCCCGTAAGCCACCACATAATCCTCGTCCCGTTCCACCGGAAAATATGCCAAATCCACGGTGCTGTTGTCACGACCTCCCACACGCACCCCTTTGACATAATATTTGCTGTCCTCCTCCAGGGTCACCGCACTGTTCAGAAAGCGGACATGGTTGGCTGACGTCAGCCCCGTAATCGTCACATGCTGTCCGTCGCAGTCTATCGCATAGTCCCCGCCTCCGTCCACGGAAATGCCGCTGCTGTCCAGAGTTCCCTGGGTGCCGGCACTGAAGGTCACTGTATACGTATAAGATGTCCTGTCCGCCGCGTGGGACGGAAACCAGGCGGACACGGTCAGCACCGCCGCCGTCAGCAGGGACAGGTATCTGGCTGCTCTCTTCATTCTTGCACCCCCTTGTGCGATTCCGCGCACATACGAATCTTCAGGCTGTACAGGGCCATCGCCAGCAGGCCGATTCCCGACGCCAACGCCAGTCCCACATAAGGGAAAATATCCGACTCATCCGATGTCTTCGGCGGCTGTCCCGTTCCTCTTTGCGTACCGTCCGGTGTTCCGGGAACCGGCGTGACGGAAGGATCGTTTCCCTCTTCCACAGGCACCAGCCGGGGTCCCGTTGTCTCCTCCACCGCAAAATTCATCTGCAGGTCCGCCAGGCTGTCCTGATAGGAATTGCCCTGGGTCTCCCCGTCCAACGCCACTGTCAGGCGGATATGGCCTCTCTCTCCGACAGCCAGTGCGTCCAGGAAAAAGTACTCCTCCAGGGAATCCGTTGCTTCCTTCAGGCCGCTGCCCGTTTCCCCTTCCTTCTCCCCGCCCACCGTATCGCTGGTGTACAGAATCTGCTCCGTCCCCTGAGGGTCTTCATAACATAAAGTATAGGTATAACTGCCGCCGGACGCCGCTTCCTGCGTATCCTCCAGGGAGCGGAGAACCTTGTTGGTCATCCACCAGTCCGTGGGCTTTTCACCGCCGTTCTCCAGCGTCACCGTGATTGCGATGCTGTCTCCGGGCTGCAGGTTATATACCGCGTCATTGATGTCCGCCGTCTTAAAATTGCTCTCCAGGCCGTCTCCCCGAAAGCTCACCGTCCATCCTTCCTCCCCCTGGTAATCCTCCGCCTGTGCCGTCATCGCACTTCCCAGCAGCAGGGTAACGACTCCCAGCAGGGACAGTAATCTCTTCTTCATTGCTTAAACCCTCCCCTTATTCCGCCAGGCTCAGGCGCCCGTTCTCATCCACGGATACCTCCACGCCCCAGGCACTCCGAATGGCGTCCTGTGCGTTATGGGTCTGCACCGCGTCTACTTCCGCCTCCAGGATAAAAGCTGCGCCGTCATATTCGTAAACCGTAGTGACGGTGGTCCAGCCGTTTGCGTCCGTCTCCCTGGTCTCCGCCACCTTATCCGCAATGCTGCCGTCTATGGCGATGGTATCGGCAAACAGCGCCGTATCCTCCCCGGGCTTCAGAACGCTGTCATAATAAGCCACGATGCGCTCCCCGTCCCTGGTGTCGCCTTCCCGCACCTTGGCCGTGGTGGCATTCTCATCAATAATCCAGCGCTCTCCCGTCAGATGCAGGTCAATCAGGGAAGGAGACAGTTTTGTCAGCTTGTTTCCTTCTCCGTCCACCCAGTATTTATATATCTTAATCCGAACATATTCCTCTATGGTGCCGCTGTTGCGCACGGCCAGCTCCTCCCGGTAGGTCTTCCCCGGCTGCCATTCCTCCCCGTCGGAAAGGGTATCGGCCAGGAGTTCTCCCGCCGCTTCGTCCCATTCGTTGCCCCCATGCGTGTAATCCCGGTAACCCGTCCGGACGCCGTTCTCCATCAGGCTCACGCCGATGCTCTGGACGTCTATCTGTGCCGTATATGTCTCCGAATAGTAAGTAAGCGCCGCCCGGGTACTCCCCACCGCGCTGAATCCCAGACAGCCCATGGCCAGGCCGAACAGGGCGGCGGTGTGCAGCGCGGTCGGAATTCTCTTCGTTCTCCTCTTCTCACTCATCGCCTGCGCCTCCTTCCTCCCAGTCATAGCCGTCTTCTCCCTTATCCAGTACGGCGTCCCAGTCCGCATGCGGTGTACCGTCTTCCATATACCGCACAGCCGTACATTCCTGTATCACCACCACATTGAAATCCTCCGTATAAGGCACCCGGTTCCCCTCCTCATCGGTAACCACGGGCAGTTCAATGTGTACATCCAGTATATCCGTAGAGTCCCCGACAGCAAGGATGTCGTCATAATACCAGTAGCCGTCCTCCCCGGCCCTCCACTTTCCGTTCCCGCTGTATTCCAGGCCATATACGCTGCCCGCGAACACCTTCACCCTGACATAGGTTTCCTTTTCCCCGGTATTCTCCAGGCTTATGTGCTTCGTCCACTGGGAAAATTCCTCCCTGACCTGGGACTGATGCCCCAGACGGACGGTATGTCCTCCCCGGGCAGTGGCATATGTGGTAAAATAGGCGCTGGCCGTTCCCGCAGCAGCTGCCGCCGTCAAACCCAGGGCCGCAGCTGCCGCCAGTACCGTTTTCTTTGCATTCTTCATACCCGCCTCCTGTTCTATAATCGTGGGCATATTTATCCTTTCTTTCAGTTGCCGTGGAAAAGATGCCCATTGGTTATGCATACAAAGGTTTTACGTGGAAACCGCAAAAGCTTACGGCTGTACACCCACGTCGTCGCGGTCCGTACTCCAGACATAGGTTCCGGCTTCCGCATCGTAACGGAAACGGTTCTCCACCCCATAACCGTTTTTCGCATCTTCATCATAGGTATTTGTAAAACGGAAAGTCACGGACTCCGCAGTCCCTTCCATCTCCTCCGCAACCACCGTCTTCGGTCCCTCATCCGATGCCGTAATCTGGCAGTTTGCGCCGCTGTAGACCTCCGTCACGGTCACCTCCGCCTCCGCCGGCAGTTGCTCCAGAAGAATCTCCCTGGTTCCTGTAGCCGAAAAGGTAGCGGAAACCACATTGCTGTATATGTTTTCCCCGGTTTCCGAATCTCTGGCATTCACCTCAAACACAAAAGTCACGTCGCCCATGGATTCATTATAAGACGTCAATGTCTTCAAAATTTTCACATTTCCGTATCGGAGTTCCCGGGAAGGCTTTAAGACCGCTTCTCTCTCATACTGCCAGGTATCGGAAGCCTCCCCGCCCACGTACTGGTACTCGGACCAGGGAAGGGATATCACCATGGGCGTGAAGCTGTATTCATATTTAGGGCTTTCGGCCGCGTCTACCGCCACCAGATAAAGTCCAAGCTCCAGGCCGGAAAGCGTCTCCGCCGCGGCCAGGCTGCCGTCATCCGTCAGTCTCAGCTCCCCGGTCCGCTCCGGCGGTGTCTTTGGTTCCCCCAGAGGCTTCCCGTTTTCGTCCAGGTCATAGACAAGGGCAAACGCCTCCTCAGACAGGCGCTTCCAGTCCCCCTCCATGGCCAGCCCCTGAAAATCCTCCCGGAATTCATATTTTCCGGTCTCCCCCATATCTGCCAGCTTCCAGAGACGAACCTGCAGCGGCTCCTGGATGCGCAGCATATCCTGAGCCATCTGATCGGAGTCCTCCGTCCCCAGCGACAGCAGCAGGCTTCCCGTCTTCGCCGTGTCCACCCGCTCCGCCGCCTGAATTCTCCGGCCTGCACCGGGGACAGATACCAGGGTCAGGCATATGGCAATACAGGCTGCCAAAGCCTTATGCTTCTTCTTTATCACACGCATACTCCGCTCCTCCTTGTTTCCTTGCTTCGATTCTGAATTTATCCGTACCTGTGAGTAGTTTCCTTTACCGTTTCCTGTTCCGCGCCGCAAAGACGCCCGCTACTTGTGTTTCCTGCGTCCCGCTCTCCGGAACCCCATGGCCATAATGCCAATCAGCAGGATCGTCGCCGCCGCCATAACCAGATAGAGCATATAATAACTCCTGACCGCTTCTACCATGCTTTCCACCGGTGTCCGGGCTTCAGGCTCTTCCTCTCCGTTATATTCCGTCCGGACGCCTCTGACCAGGAGCCGATGGGAATTGACACCGTATGGCGTGCATGTCAGCAGCGTCACATGATCCTCCCCGGAGACAACCTGCATAGCCGACATAAGCGCTTCCAAATCATCCTTATCTATCATGGGCAGAACCTGGTCCACCTCGTAAGCCAGCACCTCATCCAGGATATGGAGGTAAAACCTGTCCCCGGGTTCCATCTGATCCAGGTCCGTAAACAGCTTCGCACTGGGAAGCCCGCGATGGGCCGCCAGGACACTGTGGCAGCCCTCGCCTCCTATGGGAAGCCCGGTTCCCTCCAGATGACCGATCCCCGTCTGGAGTACATCGTCCGCCACGCCATGATATATGGCAAGCCTGACATGAATCTTCGGGATGGTCATATAACCCATAACGCCGTCTCCCGCCGCATTGAGGACTTTCCAGTATTCCGTATCCTCCAGCTCTGTCTCCCCGTCCCCGAATGCATCACCGTAAAAATAGTTTTCCGTTATCACACTGTTGAAGTTTCCGGCCGCTTCCCATTCCCGGCTGTAATCCGCCTCCTCCATCCGGGCCACCACCTCGTCATAGGTGGATATCAGCTGGTTCTGGCGATAGGCATTCCACTGATCAGATACCGCCGGATAGGCGAAAATACCGAAGCCGGCAAGGAAGACCAGTGCGAAGAGGACATTGGCTATTTTCCTTTTCATTGCTTTCCCCCTGTCAGACCGCCGCCGTGTTCCTGTCCGTTTTCTGCTCCCGGATAAGCGGCCCGGGCGTCTTCCGGAGCATCCGGCGCCTTCCCGGAATCCCCGGCAGCACCCGCTTTTACGCGCTGTCTCCTGTCATAGAAAATTAAACCGCAGATAAAAACGCCTGTAACCGAAAGTCCCACAATTACCCATAACAGATAATTTGTATGGAGGCTTGGGCCGGAATAGCCCGCGGCCACCGCCATGATATCTTCAATTTCCTCGTAATCCACGCGCTGTCCCCGCACCAGAAGCCTGTGGCTGTTGACGCCGTAGGGTGTGCAGGTCAGCAGAGTCGCCAGGTCCCTGTCGTCCTCCGCTGCAAGCCCCGTGGTATCCTCCGGCTTTGCCACAGTAACGCGGTCCACCTGATAACACAGGATCTCATCCAGAATATACAGGAAAAAGTAATCTCCCTCCTCCAGCCGGTCCAGATCCGTGAAAAGAGCCGCGCTGGGAAGACCCCTGTGGGCGGAAATAACCGTGTGGGTTCCCCGGCCTCCCACGGGAAGGGAGCTTCCTTCCAGATGGCCTGCCGCCGTCTGAAGCACCGCCTCATCCGTAGTATGAAAAATCGGAATCCTTATGTCAATCTTCGGAATGTCCACATATCCCATCATACCGTCCCCTGTGAGATTCAGGCAGGACAGATAGGCCCTGTCCGGTTCCTCCCGCATGGCTGCCGCCGCAAAGGAATCCGGCAGTATATAAGGTTTCAGAGACTCGTTGTAGGCCTGTGCCTCCGCCCGTTCCCCCGCATAGTCGATTATTCCTTCCGATGTCTGTACCGCCACGGCTTCGTCATAATCCGAAATCAGCCGATTCTGGCGGTAGTTGTTCCATTCATTGGAAAACAGGGGATACAGCAGCAGGGACAGGCCGGCCAGAAAAAGGATTGCAAATATAAATTTGGTCATTTTGTTTTTCATCCGGACTCTCCTTGCTGTTGTGATCTTTTCTCCCGGCAGGTCTGCCGCTTCTGTCTTTTGGTACCCGTCCGGAAGGGCACGCGGCTCCTCCGGACGGAACTGTAATATAAACTTCCTGCATCGGGTTCTGCTTCCCGCTATTATTTATCGGTCTTCCTGCGGGTTGCGAAGAACAGGCCTGCCGCCGCAATCATAATGGCGCATCCGCCGATGGTGAAAATGGTAGTGCCGATGCCGCCTGTGGAAGGAAGGGCGGCGAGTTTGGTGTTGGGAATGCTGCTGACAGAATCACCGTTCAGCTCTTTTAATCCGGTGGCTGTACCTGCGCCTTCATTTACCTCTGTTTTAACATCCGTAGTCACTGTGGTTTTGTCATATACAGCATATGCAGGTGCGAAATTAGCACGCAGCGCCGATATGCCCATATTATCTACCTCATCCTCGATAAACCCATACTGATACTCATCCAAAGCATAGAAGACATCGTCCCCACTCTCCTCTGTTCCTTTTGTGTCAATCCATCCAATCTGTACCGCATTGTCATCGGGCTTCACCGTCGTGTATTTCCATTCCCGATCCGTTACCGTAACCGTTGACGTCGCTGTGATCCACACTGCCTCTATTACATAAACTTTGTCATTCAGCGTATATCCTGTAGGTGCTGCCAGCTCCTTAATGTAGTAGGTACCTGCTTTTACCTTACTGGATACCGCATAACCATCCGCATTCGTTTTCACTACGTCAATCAGCTGCGTGCAGCCGGCATCCGCATAAATGCCGAATACGGCACCTGCCAGCTTCTCTGCATCCTTCCCTTCGCCTGTCTTCAAAAATGCCAGCTGATAGGTATATACGATTTCCTTGTCTTCTTTTTTGGTAACTCCCTCAGCCCCTCCGGGTGTGGGATTCTCATCTGTAGGCTCAAATGTAGTACCTGTATTGGGCTGGTTTGCGTAATACAGTTTCGCATCATTGGGGTTTCCGTTATTACCAACTACCGCCTCGTCATTAATGACTGCCTGATACCTTATGACGGGGGTGTAAACGCCGGAAACCTGTAAACCCATGTCATCAATCTCATCAGCAGCTAAAGTATCATTGCCATATACAAGCGCATCATAAACAAAATTGAGATAGAATCCGTTCCCGGCCTTTTGGGCTGTTGCTATCACAACGCTCTTGCCATCCCTGTCAATTGAGAAAGTATACTTATCGACCGATTCTTCCGTGCGGACGACTTCCTTCTGCACATCCTTTAAGCTGATTTCCAGAGAATCATAAATAAAAGTCAGGCCATCGCTCATTGTATCGGAAACGAAGAGTGTCTTATTCACTGCATTCTCAGGATAACTGGGCATTGTGGGTGTAATCTGATAGGTTACCGCATCACCGATTCCTGCCGTTTCACGGTCACCGTCCGGAGTCGTTCCGTCCACGATCTCCTTATCGATGTCCGGAGTCGTCTTTTTTGCAACCGCGCTGGAACCATAGAGATATCCCTCCCTAACATCTACATTGCCGGCTTCCAATTCTCCGCTTTCATTATAGGACACAGTCAGCAGAACCGGGTTGTATATGGAACCGTCCAGTGCGCCCGAAATAATGGCAAGATATGCGCCTGCATGTAATTCTCCGCTGGTGTAGGTACCGTCAACTCCGCCTGTCACATTACCGGCTGCGTCTGTTACAACACCCCCAATATCTTCTTTCATCTCTATTGCAGTAGCTTGTGCTGCTATAATAGCCTGATGAATCGCGTTAATCTCACCTGATGTAGGCTCTTTCGATAAGGGAGTAATCCCTTCTTTATATTCATACTTGATAAGGCCTTTCCCGCTTTCGCCATAGACGCCTTCCGCAATCTGATACAATGTAACAGTTGCCTTTCCAGAGATACCGCTGATAGAAACCGTGGCAGTATCCGTACTACTGACTTCCCCGGTTACTTGCTCTTCCGCAAATGCCGTCACCGACATTCCAAGAACCATCGCCATTGCCAAAAGCATGGCTAAAATCTTTTTCATTTTTTTCATATCCTTTTCCTTTCTTTTTATGAGTACCGCCCATGATTTACAGTTGCATTGGTGCATGGAACCCCTTTTTAAACTTTTCTCCTGTCCTTCTCCGCACCTCCCTCATATTTTTTATATAGACCGGCTCCCC
>OFFE01000965.1_pt1 | contig 22494 bp, 21 predicted proteins | sample 1521371 | NCBI WGS metagenome assembly OFFE01 (sample SAMEA3504131, study PRJEB24116) | mouse gut metagenome | biome: mouse gut; feature: mouse-associated habitat; material: faeces | place: Denmark | collected 2011 | reverse complement strand
TTCACCAGCCTTTCTTCACTTTTATTTCCATTTGTAATATGGGTAATAATGGTATTTACAAATCCCATGAGATCTATCATCTCATCATCTGCTAATTCCCTTTTTTATGCAGCCGAACCATTTCATTTCTAAGATATTCTAAATCTCCTGCAACATTCTCTATATTATTTTCCGAAGTAATATCTTTTTCATACCTGGCAATATAAAAAGGAATATAGGGAAACAATCTCTTTTCAACAATACGTTCCTTTGTAAATTCCTCCAGAATTACATTTTCAGACACATAATTCACTTCCTGTCCATCTGGAAATGTAAATGTAATCCTTGTTGCTTTCGGTGTTTTTTCTGTTCTTTTGATATAAATAACCGAAAATCTCGGCATTGGAATGGTTGCCTGGCCAATATCCCATGCTGCAAATTGCCTGGCAACAATAAATGCATACTCCGCAATTCTGATTGCCATGGAACCGTCATCATAACCATATTCTCTTTATCCTTTCACAACTTTTCCGGTTAAAAAGGTAAGATATCTTACCCTATTATATCGTTAATTTCCTTTTCTGACAACCCAAAAGAACTTTTCGCTATTTCCACACAAAAAAACCACCGCCCCCGGAGTTCTCAAAAGCCTCCAAAAACAGTGATTTTCAAGTGCGCGATCAGGGGCTCGAACCCTGGACACCCTGATTAAGAGTCAGGTGCTCTACCAACTGAGCTAATCGCGCACATCTGTTATTTTATTACGTCACTTCTTCAACGCAAGTGATATTATATAACAGAATTCTTGTTAATGCAAGTATTTTTTTCATTTTCTTATTATTTTCTTAAAAATCTTTTCCGAAGGTTTCCTATAGCCACACGCCGCACCGCTCTCCATCGCACACTCTTTTCGGCGGGTGCATATGCAAAAGCTGCGCCGTAAGGAACATGCAGCAACCGGCGGGATAGTGCTCCGCAGCTCCGGACATAAAAGCGAGCTGCCGCCTCGCCGCCTCTTCGTATTCTTCCTCCCCGGTAATCTCAGCCAACCTCACAAGGCAATACGCCATCACGGAATTCCCGCTGGGCAAGGCATTGTCATAGACTTCCTTCGGCCTTGTGATGAGACGTCCGTTTTCCGGCCCGTACAGAAAATATCCCCCGTTCTTCTCATCCGCAAACTGCCGCGCTGCCTCTTTGCAGATTTCCTTTGCCCTCTCAATATACATTTCCTGGAAATCAGCATCGTACAGGCTGATGAGCGCCGCCCCGTAGCAGGCATACTCATCTAAGAATCCTTTGACCTGTCCTCTCCCGCCCCGGCAGCTCACATAGAGGATATTGCCGTCAGCGAGATTTCCTTCTATAAATTCCTGCGCCCTCTTAGCTGCCTGAAGATATTCTTTTTTGCCCGATGCCTGATAAAGAATACATAGTCCGCAGATAGCAAGGGAATTCCAGGACGTCAGCACTTTGTCGTCAAGATGGAGCTTTGCACGGGATTTGCGGTAATCGTATAACAGCTTTTTCTCTTCTCCAAATTCATCCCGGATATCCTGCCCTCCCAGCAGGTTGAGAATGTTCTCTCCCTCAAAGTTCCCCTTTTTCGTCACGCCAAAATACGTGCTGAATCTTTCCCCTCTTTCTTTTCCAAGCACCTTTATGATTTCGTCATGGCTCCAGACATAAAATCTTCCTTCCTCTCCCTCGCTGTCCGCATCCTGGGCAGAGTAAAATTCTCCCGCAGATCCGGTCATCTCCCTCAGCATATAAAGGGCCGTCTTTTCTGCTGTGTCAAGCAGCCTTTTATCACCTGACTCCCTATAAGCGGCAGCATAGGCAGCAGTTAAAAGGGCATTGTCATACAGCATTTTTTCAAAATGAGGAACAAGGAAATATTCGTCTGTAGAATACCGCGAAAACCCGTAGCCGATCTGGTCGAAAAGCCCTCCCCGGCGCATCCTGTCAAGGGTCTTGCCTACCATATCAAATATTTTTTCTTCATTATATATCTTTGCATACAGGGTGAGGAATATCAGGTTATATGGCATCGGAAATTTAGGCGCGTCGCCAAATCCGCCGTTTTCCGAGTCAAAACTTCCCGCAAGCAATTCTGCCGCTCTTTTCGGCAAAGATCTGTCTATCTCCTCACACGGCTCTTCCTCCGATACATCTGTAAGATGCGACAGAATCCTCTCTGCCGACTGCACCAGCCTGTCTTTGTCCTGCCGCCATTTATCCGCTATGGCAGGCAAAAGCTCCTTTAATCCGGTCATGCCCCTTGCCGTCACAGGCGGAAAATATGTGCCTGCTAAAAATGGTTTCTGCAGCGGCGTCATAAAGATGCTCATAGGCCACCCTCCGCTTCCGGTCATGGTCTGGCACACAGACATGTATACGCTGTCAATATCCGGGCGCTCCTCCCTGTCCACCTTCACAGATACAAAATATTTATTAAGAACCTCTGCAATCTCCTTATTCTCAAAGCTCTCCCGCTCCATAACATGGCACCAGTGGCACGTGCTGTAGCCGATACTTAAAAATATGGGCTTATCTTCCCTCTCCGCCTTCTCAAAAGCCTCCTGACACCACGGAAACCAATCAACCGGATTATCTGCATGCTGCAAAAGATACGGACTTTTTTCATATTTTAATCGATTACTCATAATGCACCTCCACTTATATTATTACATTCCATTGTCATTTTCATTCCTACATTAAAATTGCATTAAAATTTTTCTTGAGGAATCAGAAAATTTGTTGTAACATTATTTTGTTAGTTTCCGGCCGATTACGGCAAGGCACGCCGCATGCATATACCCACAGACATAATGAGGAAAGCAGGAACACTTATGATAAAAGAATTTTTCTTAAATAACCGCATATACGCGGCCAAAAAGACGATTTCTATCGTTCTCATTTTATTTGGCATATTTTTTGTACTCTCAAACAGAGATGTCTATTACAGTTTACATTCTTCTTTTGTGCCCCTTGAGGAAGAGGTCCAGGAAAACGAAACAGTCATCCGTTTTTCCGGCACCAAGACCTTCGAGCAGGAGTTCACCGGGTGGAACGGCAGCCTTGAGATGTGCTATTTACGCTTTTCCAACCAGGGGCGTGATCTCTCAAGCGGAAGCGTAACCGTCAATATCCTGGATGCTGACGGGAACATGCTGCAAAGTTCCAAAAAGCCGCTGACTCAGGTTGCCAGAAGGACTTCTTTCGTCTTTGATGATCCAAAAGAATTATCAAAAAGCAAGGATTACATTTTGCAGGCCGTTATCCGTGATGCATACAACCCGCAAGGGTTCGGCATCTGCACATATACGGACAAGGGGGAGCTTTTTGGGCAGCTTACTCAGGACGGCGCTCCCATCGACAACCGCCTCCGCGTCTCCTTCAGCTACCGCTTTTACAATACAAGGGCGCTGGCAGATATGCTGATCCTGCTGGGACTTGCACTGTTTTTTGTCTTTATTCCCTTTGGGCGCATCGACAGCCTTATCGAAAAAAAGACGGGCAGAAAGCCTGATATAAATATATTGGTGTCAAGAATTTTCCTGTTCGCGACCCCGGCGCTCTGCGTCTTTCTCGGAGACCGTTTTAACGGCTACCACCTCTCAGAGATGATCGAGCGGGTCATTACCTGGCAGTTTTGGTTTAACCTTGCCATCTATACTGCGCTTTTGCTGGTGGCATATGTGGTTCTCAACCGGGTGCAGTATACATGTATTGCTGTCTTATCAGCGGCTTTTATCATGCATATTGCCAACTATTATGTCTGGGTCTTCAGAGGCTGCCCGATTCTTGCGGCAGATCTGCAGTCTGCCGCCACGGCATTTAACGTCGCCAACAATTTTTCCTACTCCCTCGACCTTACCGGGGTGTGGGGAGTGGTATACATCCTGTCATTTACCGCCATGCTTCTAAGCCTTCGGGGCTATAAAGGGCCGCGGCTGAAACAGCGGATGTTTGCGGCGGGTACATGCGCCGCATATATTGTTTTCTTTAATCTGCTGTTCATACAGTCAGATTTCGCGCCGGAGCATATCAGGCATGATGTATGGAAGCCTCAGAGGACTTACGCCAAAAACGGCAACGCTCTTTCCTTCCTCATGTCATGGTCGTCCATCCGTATCGAAAAGCCAAAGGGCTACTCTGCCAAAGAGGTGGAAAAGATTACCAAAAAATATCCTTCGGACAAAGCCGCCCAGACAGATGCCGCAGAAAGCCAGGCTCCTAACATTATCGCCATTATGAATGAATCCCTTGCGGATTTAAGCTACAACAGCCCCATTGAGCTGTCGGAAGATTATCTTCCCTTCCTGCACAGCCTGACGGAAAATACCGTAAAGGGAAAGCTTTATGTGTCCATCGAAGGCGCCAATACCGCAAACTCCGAGTTTGAGTTCCTGACGGGAAATTCTATGAATTTCCTCCCATACCGGAGCATCCCGTACAATGAATATATAAAGGACATAACTCCCTCCATGGCCCACACTCTGAAAGCGCAAGGGTACAGCGGCGTAAGTGCGTACCACCCGTTTAAATCTTCCGGGTGGAGCCGGACGGTCGCTTATCCTGCATTAGGCTTTAATGATTGCCATTTCCAGGAGTATTATGAGAAAAATAATAATTTTGACCTGGTAAGGAACTATATTTCTGACGAGGCTGATTTCCGCCAGATCATTGCTGATTACAAGGCGTCCAGGAAAGAGTCCGATTCCCCTTTCTACCTGTTCAATGTGACCATGCAGAACCACGGCGGCTACAACGGAAAGAGAGGACTTGTGGAACCAAAGATTACGATTAAAGATTCATCGCTTAATGACCCGGAGGCGGAGCAATATATCAATCTTGCAAAGATGAGCGACGATGCCTTTAAGATGCTGGTTGAATATTTTAAAAAAGTTGACGAACCTACACTTATTGTTATGTTCGGCGACCACCAGCCGCCCATCACGAACCTATTCTACAGCAGCCAGTTCGGCAAAGACGTAGAAGACCTGTCGCCGGAAGATGAGGCAAACTGGTACTCCACTCCCTATGTCATCTGGGCAAACTATGACATCGAGGAAACAGAGCTTGACATGAGCGCAAACTACCTGTCCTCATACGTGATGAACCTCGCCGGCAATAAGCTGACCGGTTACAATAAATTCTTATTGGAACTGCAAAAAGAGCTGCCTGCCATTTCTGCAGTCTGCTATATGGACAAAACCGGGAAAATACATAAATATGACGAGAAGACAGAGTACGACGATCTCCTGGCTGACTATCACATGCTGCAGTATAACCAGATGTTTGACAAAGAAAACCGGGCGGACGAGTTCTTTTTCCTGCAACAATAAAACAGCGCAAAAAGGAGGCAGATTATGGCAAACGAAACAATGAAACTTTCCCGGGAAACGGTTCCCGCCTGCAAGATTGAGCATCACGCCATGATGTTCGCATTCCTGGCCAAACACGCCATTGAGCGGTGCGGCGAGAGGGGGAAGACGGCGATTCTCGAAGGGATGACTGCCTACGGCAATGAACGCGGTGCACGCATGGCTGCAAACGCCCTTGCCCGCGGCGATGAGCTGACCACTATGACAAACCAGGCTTACGGGGAGTGGAAACCGGATTACGACGGGCAGATGGAATTCGGGCAGTTACGCACCGAGCCTACGTTGCAGACCTACATTGCAAAATGCGCCTGGTGCGACGCCTGGAAAAAGCACAATATCACAGAGTACGGAAAATATTACTGCGTCAACGTGGACAATGCGGTTTATCAGGGATTCCGGTCTGACTTTGTCTGCACCCCTACCGCCATGTCCTTAAGCTGGGGCGGCGAGCGGTGCGAGTTTGACTGGGGGCATCCGCTGTCGCCGGAGGAAGTGACGACGCTGGCGGAAAAGAAACGGGAACTTGGAACATCCTGCATGAAGGATTTTGATTTTCATACGGCGCACCTGAAATATACGCTTGGCCGTGTGCTCAGTGAGAAGTTGGGGGCAGACGGGGAAGCGATTGTGCGGATGGCAGCCGAAGATTTTGAGCGGACATTCGGAGAAAAATATCTCCATGCATTAGAAGGGGTTGATACAAGCGAGTTTTGAGAGGGCGAAAAAATTGTGTGGGGTATATTGGGGTAATTGCAATACAGCTTATCGCAATTGATGTGTTAGCAACTTGGGTTATGTGCATGTTGATTACAGAAAAATGGAAATTTTGGAGGGAGGTGCGGATTGTGGGCAATATTATTTCTGACTGGCTTGAGCGGCATGAGGGGGAGCTTACTCAGGCGGCGGATTTTATTTTCCGGCATCCGGAGGTTGCTTATGAGGAGGTTTTGTCTTCGCGGTGTCTGGCGGAGTTCCTTACAGGGAAGGGGTTTGCGGTTTCCTGGGGAACAGCCGGGCTCTCTACTGCTTTTACAGCGGAGTGGGGCGAAGGGGAGCCTGTAATCGGATTTCTGGCAGAGTATGATGCCCTTGCGGGAGCCGGGCATGCCTGCGGCCACAATCTATTGGGTACGGCTGTGTGCGGTGCGGCGTGCGCGCTGAAGGAATATATGGCGGCTGCACATATGCCGGGAACGATTCGGGTATACGGCTGTCCGGCGGAAGAAATCATGTCGGGAAAGATTGTGATGGATACGGCGGGGGTTTTTGATGATTTAAGCGTTGCGGTCACATGGCATCCCTTTGACCGGAACCGGGTCAGCAATGATATCTGGCAGGCGCAGGACATCAAGAACTACACTTTTCACGGGATAAGCGCCCACGCCTCCAAATCGCCGGAGGACGGCAGGAGCGCCCTTGACGCGGCGGAGCTTATGAATATCGGAGTCAATTATCTCCGGGAGCATGTGCCGGGGGATGTACGGATGCATTATGCCTATGTGGACAACCACATTCCGGCAAATGTAGTTCCGGACATCGCGAAGACGAATTACTTTATCCGCTCCTCAAAACGTTCCCGGACGGAGGACGCAAGCCGGCGGGTGGACGACTGCGCGAGAGGAGCTGCGCTGATGACCGGAACGACCGTGGATATCGAGCTTGTAAAATGCTGCAAGGAGATGAAGGTGAACCGGCCTCTGGCTGAAATCTTTTACCAGGCCATGACGCAGATTCCAACCCCGGAGTATACGGAAGAAGAGCTTGCATTTGCCGCGGAAATCTGTAAAAAAGCCGGATTTCCCGACAGCGGAGACTATTTTTCCGGTCTGGAACCTTTAGAGGACGCCCCGGTGTCGATTTCCATCGGAACAGATGCCTCAGAGGTCAGCCACACCGTGCCGTTAGTTACTGTCAGCGCCGCCACTATGTGCAAAGGCACTCCGCTCCACCACTGGGCGGCGGCCAAACAGGCGGGCATGAGCATCGGGCAGAAAGGGATGCTGTACGCCGCAAGATGCATGGCAGAAGGAACAAAGCTTTTACTGGAGACACCAGACGGATTCGAGAAAGTTTGGGAATTCCACAGGCAATTCTCTGGCAATCGGTGATATTCTAATAGCATTTAAACATCTGGCACAAAAAAGCGGGCATCTTAAGTGATGCCCGCCTTTGCTGATATATAGTTATGAGTGGTTACTTGTCAATGGCTGTTTAATCATTCCCTACAATCTGAAGATCTTTCGGATACTTGGTCAGAACTTCACATCCGTCCTCTGTCACGATAACAAGGTCTTCAATCCTTACTCCTACATCATCTTTCAGATAGATGCCCGGCTCAATGGAGAAACACATGCCCGGCTCTGCGATAAGGTCGCAGGATGCGCTTGCCTCCGGCGGCTCGTGTACCGTCATGCCCACGCCGTGTCCGGTACGGGTAAGGAACTTGTCGCCGTATCCTGCATCGCTGATGACTTTGCGGGCAACCGCGTCAATATCACACATCTTTACGCCCGGCTTTACAAAATCAATCGCTGCCTGCTGCGCCTCTTTTACTATCTCATATACCTTGCGGTGCTCATCGCTTACGCTCTTGTAGAATACGGTACGGGTCATATCGCACCAGTAATTGTTGATCGGAGCCCACAGGTCGAAAAGCACTGCGTCCCCTTCTTTCAATGTCTCTCCTGCAACAGCACCATGGTGCGGTTCAGCCGCATTTTTACCATAGCATACATACTGGAGCTGGATATCACGCTCTGCCCCATGCTCCTCAAAGAACTCCTCAATCATATCTGAGAGCTGTTTCTCGTCAAGGCTCGGGTCAATGTGGTTGATGCCGAACTCAACTGCCATATCATTGACACGGGCTGCCTGACGCAGAAGTTCTCTTTCTTCCTCGTCCTTGTGCGCCTTGCAGATGTCAACGCAGTCTGAGCCCAGTACCGGAATCAGGTCATCGCGCTCCTGAAGAATAGAAATCGTGTGCTTTGCTGTCCAGTTTTTGTCAAATCCGACTTTCCCCGGCTTTAACTCTGCTGCAATAAGTGCATACGGATTCTCGCCGTCTGCATAATAGTGCATCGTCATGCCGTCCATCGGCTCAAAGCAGAAGAGGTTGTTCATAAATGCATGCACCTCTCCGTTGTCCTTGATCAGGATCGCGCCGCAGCGCTCCATCGGATTTACAATCCTTCCCGTCAGATAAAAGATTGACGGATCATCCGCAACGAGGATCTGGCTGAGTTCTAACTTCTTCATGTTCTCCACAACCCGTTCAAATCTCTGTTTGTTCATCATAATGTCTTCGCTCCTTCCACCTGGTTAATATTTTTAAATTCCGGAGGCAGATAAGCCCGCCCCCATGACATTATTTTGCTGCACGAAGTTTTGCAAGCTCCTGGCGGCGTTCTTTCGTGAAATGCCTGAAAGCAAGACACGCGCAGAATCCAATTGCCAGAAGAACTAAGAATCCAACGAAAATATAACGGTAACCTGTAACACCCTCATGGCTTGATATGCACCATCCATTGTAAAGAGGCATGATACTCTCCGCTGCATATCCAAGAGGAGTGATGATAAAGGATGCCGCGCCCATTCTCTCAAGAGGGTAGTCTCCCTCTTCCATGATCGCATAGTGCAGTGCCTGCGCCGCATACATGAACATGCACAGCAGCGCGATACTGAGAATCAGCATCCACATGAAACTCATAGACTGCGGGGTAAACAGAAGACCGACAACACCTAATGCCATCAGCGCAATATCTACCAGCATCATAGTAGAAAGACCTTTGCGGTCTGCAAGCTGTCCTCCGATAAAGCAGCCGACGAAACGGAAACCATTTGCCGCATAGCCCATAATTCCTGCCAGCGCCGCGGACATTCCGAATGCAGCCGTGCAATACGGTACAACATAGTTATAAGTAATGATAACACCATATGTAGTAAACATAATGATTACAAGCATCCATGTAGTAGGCATCTTTAGAACGCCGAATACTTCTTTCGCAAAGTTGCTATCTTTCGCTTTTGCCTCTTTTGAGAAATCCGGAAGACGGTTTCGGAGTGCAAAGTAGCAGATTACACCGACAACGATCGCCTCTACGTCATAGAAGATGATAAGTCCGGTCATCCCCATCGTATCTCCAACTGCACGGCATGCTGCGGTAAATCCCGCCATGATCAGAAGTCCTGAACCAAAGTTTAAGATTCCGCGGCCCATATCAAACAGCGCATATCCTCTCGCCTGCTCCTCCGCACGGCTCAGCGCGCGCAGCACCTTCATAAGAGGATTCCAGAATGTAAGGATCGTTGTGATTCCCCACAGCGCATAGATTGCAACATGAATCGGAAACGGCGGTTTCAGGAGAAGAAGAAGACCTGCCGCACCTGTCACGATCAGAGAACCTGGAACAAAGACTTTAAGCGGAGCGCGGTCAGCAACCCATCCGCCGAGACAGTAGCCTACAAGAGTCAGCGCACCGTACACACTTCCGAGAATTCCCATCTGCATGTCATTGATACCGAAATAAGCCAGATAAGCGTCATAGTAATAGTAACGGAAGTATGGCAGAAGATAAGCCGTCATGCCCGCTAACGCTATCAACAAGATAATCGGTCTGTTCTTTTTGTAACCAACATTATTGTTATCCATATTTTCCCTCCTCGATTGTACTGCGGTTCACCCGAATCAATATCTGCAGCTATCCGATACATGTAAACCGCGGCAACATATTCTGCTGTTATTATGACATGAATTTAACGATTATTGAAATTTCCGTTTTTTCTTTACAAGAAAAATATTTTTATCTTGTTTCTTTTAAAGAAAAATAACCTTTTATTTCTATGATTTGACATAAGAAGTTAAATTTTTATCAAATTTCACTTCGTTCTGTATTTTAAATCAATATTCATTGTAATTATGACAATTTCGGGTAAAATGATAGATAAAACTTATAAAACAAAAGAAAGGATGGAATTATATGACACCAAGCGAACATGTTGGTTCAAGAATAAGGCTGTACCGTACACAGCGTCATCTTACACTGGAAACCTTTTCAAAAATGATTTCACGGAGCCCTTCAACGGTGTCCAAGTATGAGTCAGGAAAAATCGTTGTTGATATTGAAACGCTTTTTGAAATCTCCGCCGCACTTAACATATCCGTCAATCAGCTTGTAGACTATACGAAACCTGATACATCCGTACCATCTCAGAATATCCGGGATAATTTTTTCAAACAGGCAAATCTTTACTACATGTATTCATTTTTCGGGATCGACAAACAGTTCTACGTCTGCGCCCTGGAAATCGTGAGAAACCAGAAAGACGGGGAAGATAAGATCATTCTCTACTATGACATCAACGACACAAAGAATTACTCCAACTCCAGCTACCTTTATACCGGATACATCAATTATTTCGATTTCCACGTGACTATGAAAATGGAAAATCCGTACAATAAAGGCGACCAGCTTTTCATATATGCCAAGACGCCTTTCAATACAAACGGCGCTGCAAAAGGACTGGTGCTGGGATTGTCCGAATCGCTGAGAAGCCCTTGTTCCTTTAAGGTGATTTTCTCTAAAACCGCATTAAAAGAAGACAGCGAGCTGAAAAACGGGCTCAGCATCTCTACGAAGGACGTGATCGCCGAGATAAGGCGGACAAACAACCTGATGGGATATTGACTTAAAAATGCCCCGAGGTCAGAATCTTTTTGCCCCCGGGGTTTCTTACTGTTTCTCTTAAATTCTACTTTCCCTGCATCTTCTTGATTACTTTCAGCCTCGTAAACTCCTCGCGCTCCTTTTCTTCCAGCGCATTGTTAATATTGTAGACAAGAGCAGTATACATAGGAATCGTTATATTCTTAAGGGCATTTGCCCTCTTCTGTGTTTTTTTTATGTTTGCTGCAAGCCTGTATGCCGAATTCTCAACCGTAGACAGCTTTACCGTCAGCTCCTTGACCTCCCGGAACGCCTCCCTGGCTATATCGATAGATTCTCTCGTGCTTCCGAAGGAATAGGTCAGGTTATTCTGTTTGGAGTCGTACTTTACATGGGGAATCTCCGTTCCCATGATGCTCCTCGTCTGGATGACGATGGAATCCTCAATCGGCACCGTAAATGCAAGCTCCTGGACTTTACTGATGCCCATGTCAATATTGGCATGCTGGAGGCATGCATATGCGCGGGTAAACGTAGTGTCAATCTGCTCCTGTATGTCCTTCGCCTCATCAATCAGGCTCATCAGCTCCTTCAGGAGGATGTTGCGTTTCTTATCCATCAGCTCATACCCCTGGCGGGCAAGGGCAAGAGAATTTTTGGCAAGCATCAGATTTCCCTTTGTCGGAAACTCACGCGGATCCATACTGATTCCCCCTTCCTTAAGCTTGCGCTTATATGATCTCTGCCGCGTCCTGCAATTCTTCGCGTGGGTAGTAGATATCCAAAAGCTTTGTATCGATTCGGTCAAGCTCCTCCCTTGGCAGGAGTTTTAAAAGCTCCCACCCGAGATCCAGCGTCTGCATGATGCTCCTGTTTTCTGCCGCTCCCTGGCCGATATAGCGTTTCTCAAACTCTGTGCCGAACTTCAGGTATTTTTTATCCAGCGGAGACAGCTCATCCTCTCCGATAACAGATGCCAGGTTCCTTGCCTCCCCTACCTTCGCATAGGCGGAGAAAAGCTGGTTTGCAAGGCTCTGATGGTCGTCTCTTGTATAGCCCGCGCCAATTCCGTCTTTCATAAGACGCGAAAGCGACGGCAGGATGCTGATCGGCGGGTAAACGGACTGTCCATGGAGGTTCCGGTCCAGAACAATCTGCCCCTCGGTAATATACCCGGTAAGGTCGGGAATCGGATGGGTGATATCATCATTCGGCATGGTCAAAATCGGCAGCTGCGTCACGGATCCGAGGGCGTTCTCTACGATTCCCGCCCTCTCATAGATTGTGGCAAGCTCACTGTAAAGATATCCCGGATATCCCTTTCTTGACGGAATCTCCCCTCTGGATGAGGACACCTCACGCATCGCCTCCGCAAAAGATGTCATATCCGTCAAAATTACGAGAATATGCATATTGCACTCAAACGCAAGATACTCCGCGACAGTAAGCGCCACCTTCGGCGTGATCAGACGCTCTACCACCGGATCATTGGCAAGGTTCAAAAACATGCACACATGATCGGAAACGCCGCTCTCCTCAAAGGTCTTACGGAAAAACTCCGCCACGTCATGCTTTACTCCCATAGCTCCAAAAACAATCGCAAATTCCTCCTCCGAATCGTCTCCCAGAGACGCCTGTTTTACGATCTGCGCCGCAAGCTGGTCGTGCGGCAGCCCGTTCCCGGAAAAAATCGGCAGTTTCTGGCCGCGGATCAGCGTTGTCAGCCCGTCAATGGCTGAAATTCCCGTGCGGATATAGTTCCTCGGGTACTCTCTCTTCACCGGGTTTAACGGCAGGCCATTTACATTACGCATCTCATGGGCGACGGCTGCCCCAAGCCCGTCAATCGGCACTCCTACGCCGTTAAACGTCCTTCCCAGCATATCTGCGGAGACCGGCACTTCCATGGGATGCCCTGTGAGTTTCGTGTGGGTGTTCCGAAGAGACATATCCTCCGTGCCCTCAAACACCTGGATTACTGCCTTATCATCATTTAGCTCCACAATCCTTCCCATTTTCTTTATATTTCCGTCAACCACGAACTCAACGATCTCATCGAAAAATGCCTCCTGGACGCCCTCCAGAACTACCAAAGGCCCGTTAATATTGCTGAGTCCAAGATATTCTATTGCCATATTAACCATCCCCCTTTACGCATTTTTCTCTATGATCTTATTGTAGAAATTGTCAATATTGAGCTTATACATATCCAAAAGCTGCAAATTATCATTGGGAACATCATATTTCACAGCAATCACTTTCTCGAAAATTCCCTCTGACTTCAGCACGGACATCGGCATTCCCATAGCGATAAGCTTGCGGCATGTCTTATACAGGTAGAGAATGACATCCATCATCTTAAACTGTTTCTGCATGGACACGCAGGTGTCATCTTTGTGGAATGCATTCTGCTGAAGGAATCCCAGACGTATGACCTTTGCAATCTCGAGTGTCAGTTTCTGATCGTCCGGCAGGACATCCCCCCCGATCAGCTTCACAATCTCCATCAGGCTGCTCTCCTGGTTTAAGATTGTCATAATGCGGTTCCGGTAATCCAGAAACTTCGGCGATACATTGTCAGAATACCACCCACTCAAATCCGTCAAGTATTCGCTGTAGCTGGTAAGCCAGTGGATTGCCGGGAAATGCCGGGAATATGCCAGAGACTTGTCAAGCCCCCAGAAACAGCGGACGAACCGCTTTGTGTTTTGTGTCACAGGCTCGGAAAAATCTCCGCCCTGGGGGGAGACCGCCCCGATGATGGACACGGAACCGGTAGCGCCGTTAAGAGTCTGCATCATCCCCGCCCGCTCATAAAAGGCAGAAAGCCTTGATGCCAGATAGGCCGGGAATCCTTCCTCCGCCGGCATCTCCTCCAGACGCCCGGAAAGCTCCCTTAATGCCTCAGCCCAGCGGGATGTAGAGTCCGCCATGATCGCGACATCATATCCCATGTCACGGTAATACTCCGCAAGCGTAAGCCCGGTGTAGATGGATGCCTCACGGGCAGCCACCGGCATATTGGACGTATTGGCAATCAGGGTGGTACGGTCCATCAAAGGATTCCCCGATTTCGGATCCACCAGCTCGCCAAACTCCTCCAGAACCTGGGTCATCTCATTGCCCCGCTCGCCGCACCCGATATAAACGATGATGTCGGCATCCGACCACTTGGCGATCTGATGCTGGGTCATAGTTTTCCCTGTTCCGAAACCGCCCGGCACAGCCGCCGTACCGCCCTTGGCAATCGGGAACATCGTGTCCAGGATTCTCTGTCCTGTGACAAGCGGGATGCTGGCCGGATATCTCTTATGGACCGGCCTCGGCACACGGATCGGCCAGCGCTGGGTCATGGTGATCTCTCTACGCTCTCCGTTTGAGAGCTCCAGCACAAGCAGCGTGTCATTAATCGTATACTGCCCGTCCGGCTTTACCTCTACCACCGTGCCTTCCAGCGTCGGCGGAATCATGCACTTATGGACGATTGCCCGCGTCTCCGGAACCTCGGCAAAGATTGCCCCTGCATGGAGGAACTCACCTTCCGCCACCGTTATATGGGTATCCCACAGCTTTTCCGTATCCAGTGATTCCACGCTCACGCCCCTTGAGATAAATGCTCCGGCGTTCTCCCCGATCTTCTCGAGAGGACGCTCGATACCGTCGAATATATTGTTCAATATTCCGGGAGCCAGCGTTACAGATACTGCCGCGCCTGTGGCCTCCACTGTCTCGCCCGGCCTTAACCCGGAAGTCTCTTCATAAACCTGAATGGTCGTCATGTCTTTATCCAGGGAAATAACCTCTCCTACCAGCTTTTCCTTTCCGACATGCACCATCTCCGACATCTTAAAATCAGTCTTCCCCTTGAGGTAGATGACGGGACCGTTAATCCCGTATATTGCTCCAACTTTTGCGCTATCCAATGCCCCTGCCTCCCTTAAACACAAACTTCTGATATTCCCGTTCAATGGCTCCTTTAAAGGCATGGTCGATCAGGATGTTCCTTTCATGCACCACCGTGCGGATTCCTCCGATAAAGTCTTCCTTGCTCACCGTAACAGCCACCCCGGTATGCTCCTCCAGATAAGCCTTTTTGTCCTCGTCCGTCGGGTTGATATAGATTGTCATGGCAGCTCCGTCAGCAAATCCTGCGGCTTTTTCAATATATCCTACGAGAAGACGTTTATAATCCTCCGTTTTCATATAATCCTGAAGGAGCGTTTCCACTTCGCGGAATAATTCTTTTTTTAATCTTTTCTGCGTTTTCCCCAGCTCCTGCTTCATGTCAAGCTGGGCTTTTGACGCAGACATGTTAAGCTGATGCCTGATGTTTGTCTGTTCGGCCTTGATCCTGATCTCAGCCTGCCTCCTGGACTCGTCGATATGCTGCTCATATATGTTTTCCAATGCTTTTTTATGCTGCCATACGATGGCATTGCCCTGCGCCCTTGCCTCCGTCATTGCAGATGCCTGCAGGTGCGCTATTTTTTCTTCTATGTTCAAGCATGTCACCTTCTTTTTACAGTTTTAATCCAATCGCTTCATTTACATAAGATGTGATAAAGTCCTTTTTCCGCCCGGTTCCGTGCCTGTCAGGAATCTCGATCAGCAGCGGGAACGCCCGCTCAAGCTTAATCTCGTCAAGAAGATCCGGGAATTCCCTTCCAAACTTTTCCGTCAGCAGGATGATCCCCACGCTTTTATCCTCCATCGCCGCCTCAATCTCTTTTCTCAGCTCTTCCCTCTCATGGACGACAACACCGTCAACACCCGCAAGCCTCATGCCCGTCAGCGTATCCACATTATCACTAATCAGATACATCTTCATCTTATAACCTACCTATAATCATGAAAGAAATAATAAGCCCATACAGACATACGCCTTCCGCCAGGCCGACGAAAATCAGGGATTTACCAAGAGCGCTGGGATCCTCGCTGATTGCTCCCAAGGCCGCGCTTGCAGCGCTGGCAACGGCAATTCCGCCGCCCACGCAGGAAAGGCCTGTGGAGAGCGCAGCCGCTAGGTAGCCAAAGCCTGTGGCATTGGACGATACCGCTCCCGCTGTCTCCGCCGCCTGCACCGGCACTCCTGCAAACAGCATAATTCCCGCTACAAGGAATGCGCCGAAGAAGAAAAACACATTTACCGCAAGCGACCTTTTATAGCGCTTTTTGTTCTTCTCCCCAATCAGGAAATAGCCGAACGGGATAATGATGCTAAGCATTAAAGCTGCGATTAATAAAACTTTTACTGTCAATGTCATGATATGAATCCTCCTTATATTTAACCTCTTGTCTTTCTTTTTCTTTATTTATCGCCCTGTTTGTTAAATGGCCTGAACTCCCGCCCGGACCCGTTGTAAAAGCGGCTGAACAGCTCATAATACTCAAGCCTCAGCACCTGAATCCCTACAACCAGCCCTTCCAAAGCGCATACGATGATATTTCCTATGACAACCCCAATCCAGTTCGTGCGGCCGTCCGCCACTCCCGAGAGCATAAGCACAACCTCCATCATAGCTGCATGGCTCACCGCAAAAGCGCCGATACGCACATAGGATATCGTATTGGAGAAGTAGCTTAACATCGTCTCGAATAACTCAAAAAATCCCTGTATCAGGAACATCCCTTTGCTCTCTTCCATCTTTTTATGATTTTTCTCCACTATATTCGTCAAAGGTTCCTTAAACAGGAACAAAAGCACAGGCACTCCCAGGAATATAATAAGCAGCATATTGCCCGGGGTTTTATGTCCTGTCATATACAGCACTATGGTGGCAATGAGGAATCCGTAGAACACAAGGCCCGCCACGCCATTGTGGGAAAACCATATATTTTCCGTGTCATGCGCTTTCACAGCATTCATGATCTGGAAGATCATAACTAATATATTCAAAGCCATCCCAAACGCGATAGCCACCACGAACACAGTGTTGAGCTGCCCGATAAACGGCAGTTCCGTCATGGCCTCCGTCGGGCGCAGCCAACGCGCCTCTATCACATCCTCAAACCCAAAGATGCTTCCGAACATAAACCCAAAAAACGCTGAAAATAATCCGGCTACCGATATGATTCCCGCAAGGTTCATCTTTTTCGTCAGGTACAAGATCCCCCCTCCGGCAAACAGGCACAATCCCTGCCCCACATCCCCGAACATCGCTCCAAAGATGAACGTATAGGTAAGCGCCACGAACATTGTAGGATCCATCTCATTGTGGGAGGGCAGCCCATACATCCGTATAAACATCTCAAAAGGCTTAAAAAGTTTCGGATTCTTAAGCTGCGTCGGCGGGTCGCCGAAGAACTTCTCCCGATCCTCCTCCACCATGATGAAAACCCGGTCATCCTTTTCTGTCTCTTTTAAGAGGCTCTCCACATCTTCCTCGCTCATCCACCCGCAGAGTATATAATTGTCATCCTGCTGTTCGTTCGTAATCCTGGCGGCAACTTTCCGAACATCAAAATTGTTGGACAGCTCTTCCAGCCTCTTCTGAGTTCCGAGAAGCTGCGGCGCATGGCCCGCCATCAGTTTCCGTATCTCCTCTTTCAGCTCTTTAATCTTCCGTTTCGTCTCATCTATGTCTTTTTGAAGATTAATGCATGCGTCCTCCGGCGTTCCGATATACTCCACCGGAATACGGATCCTCTCAAAGTGAAGCGAGCTGAATACGGAATCCGCTTTTCCGATATCCGCATTGGCCGCCACATAACATCCGTACACATAATTTTCATTCTGCACGCCCTCTAAAAATATGGCGTCCAGGTCGTCATACAGATATTTCTCCAGCCTCCGGTAATAATCCAGCGCGATCCTGCCAAAACGCACCTGCATGTATTTGTAGCGCAGCACGCTCTGCAGTTCCAGCTCCATCGTCCTGAAAGGTTCCAGGATATTAAACTTTTCCGTCAAAAGATCTCTCTTCTTTTTGAGCAGTTCCTTTCTCTCCTGCAAATCCACATATTTACTGTTGATGCTGCGAATCAGCGCAAGCATCTCGTCATTCGAAAGGCTTCGGTCAACCTCATACCCCTTTCCATCCAGAAGGGAAACGAATTGTTCCGTCCTTGCAAGCGGTTCTTTATATGGATTTACCTCCACAAAAGGAAGAAGATTATCTGATGTCCGAAGCTCTGTAATCGCATTCTCCAGCTGCATCGCATATTTGGACAGATACATGTCGCATACACGGTCAATGTCCGTCCTTGGACCGCTGATGCTAAGAAACTTCATCTTTACAATCATTGCGTCACACCTCCTAAGTATTCTAACGTCTCTTTTGAAGACAGCCCGTACCGGATGCATTCAAGAGCAGTCGTCAGTTTATTGATCTCTTCTTCTTTTAAAAACAGATAAGTATTGATCGTGGCAATGGAATACGGGTTATACCGTCTGTCCGAAAGGTAAGCTGCTTTCAGTATCTCCTTATACTGCTGCTCAATGGACTGGCCTTCCCCGAAATTCATCTTGCTGCCATATTTCGTGCGCTCCGCCTGATTGATAAATTCCTCCACGGTGGGAGCCTCTACCAATGCTTTAAATTCTTCCATGCCGAGGCGGTACTGTATCGGTATCGTCATCGAGTAGATGTCCGGCGGCAGCATATGGTAATACTTCTTCGCCCTGTAAATCCACTGAAGGTTCACAAGGTCAATCTTCAGCCCGTAATCCTTAATAAAAAGTTCTCTCTCTTTCCCCTTCAAAAGCCTTTTCTCCCCCCGCCACATCATGGAGTAATAGTAAAGCTCCAGCGTAAGGTCGTAGTCGTAAAGCGTTGCGCTGGCTGAATCCCTCACTCTGGCAAGCGGCTCATAATACTCGCTCCCCTTCAGGTTATCTACCAGCTCCTCAACATTTTTGGACATTACGAGCCTGCTGACGGCAAGCTGCGAATATCTGTCAAAGATCCCTTTAATATAGTTAATGTCAAAAGGAATATCATAATGGTTGAAGACGATTCTCAGGCAGTAATTAATTAAGTTTACCTCATATCTTTTCCAGTATGTTTTCAGGAACTTCTTCTGCTCCACGCCTGCAAACCGGAATATCCTCGTATAATCGTCATACAGCGACTCTATCAGTATCTTTTCCACGTTTCCCCTGTGGAATAAAGACGTATCCATCTGATTGATGTATTTTGTATATGCCGGTTTCCCCCTCAGGTACTCCACCGCCTCCGGAACGGACTTCAGATTCGCGATGCTCTCAAAATCCCTGTTCGTCAGCAGTTTCGCCTGCATGGCGCGGACCTTCGTGGTAATCCCGCTATACGCCCTAAGATTGTTCATAAGCCTACACCTCTAATATCTGCCTTAGTATCTCTTTCGCATATTCCGTGTGGTGCTCCGCAAACTCATTCTCCAGGCTGTCTATTACTGACCGGTGCTTTAACCGCTCCTCATTAAGCGCCTGGTCCATCTTCGCCCTTCCTTCCGAACGAATTGCCTCCAGCCGCCCATTCACCTCTTCCTCAAGTTTCCGGTCAAACTCGTCTCTCTCTGCCTGAATCTGTCTCTCAGCCTCAAATTTCTGGTTTTCGGCATTGTCCACGATATCCTCGGCGGTCTTCTCAATTGCCGCAAGCTTTTCGATAATAGAATTCATACGCCACCTCCATCCACCCTTTATTAAAAATAGTTAATCTCTCGCTATCAATAATACACTTTTTTCGGCAAATTTCCATAGTGAAAATTAATAAAATTTTCATTAGTTTAGGCAATTTTTTATTAATTTGAATACCGGAGTCAAAAGTTCCTATGCAAATCATACATCTGAATGTTATAATGATAGCCAAAATGCATATTGACAAGGAGTCTGTATTATGAGATTAAGAAATATCCCGCGGGCTGAGTCCGTCCTTGGCGCCAGTCCCTACGTTATCAAAAACCCTTCCTCCTGCCGGGGGAAGTGGGCAGAAAATGTTTTTCAGAGCAGCTCTCCCATCCACATCGAAATCGGCATGGGGAAAGGACAGTTCCTTTTGACTCTGGCAGAACAGAACCCGTCTGTCAATTACATCGGCATTGAGCGCTATTCAAGCGTCCTTCTCCGGGCCGTGGAAAAGCTTGGCGAGTCCGGCACGGACTCCGGCGACACGGCATGCCGCAATCCCGCAGACCGCTTTCAAAACCTGCGCTTTGTCTGCTGCGACGCCGCCGGCCTTCCGGACTTTTTTGCGCCCGGGGAGATCACCCGCATCTACCTGAACTTTTCCGACCCCTGGCCCAAAGCGCGCCATGCTAGGAGACGGCTTACCTCCCGGGAATATTTTTCCCGCTATGACCTTATCCTTGCCCGCGGCGGGCAAGTAGAATTCAAAACGGATAACCGGGCGTTATTTGACTTTTCCACCGGGCAGCTGGACAGTTCAGACACCTGGGAGATTGCAGGCCTCACATACGACCTGCACCGCGACGGGAGCATGTGCGCCGGGAACGTGCTGACAGAGTATGAGGCCAGGTTTTCTTCCGCAGGCACGCCCATCTGCAAATTAATCGCAAAACGTAGAGCCGAACCGGATCTGTGCATATAATAATAACGAGTAATATATATTCCGGAGGGTTCTATGAAATTAAAGCCTTTTCGGTGCTGGCGGCACAAGCTATGCAAAAATGCCTACCTGAGAAAACGCCGGAGACAACGGTGCTGCTGCATTAGCAGTTCTCTCGGCGAGGTCTTTGAGATACTGAACCCGAACACAAACTTCCGGAACAGGCAAGAAAGGTGAGTCATATGCTGCATCTGACAGCAAAAAATTTTACTGAGGAAATCGAAAAAAGCTCTCTTCCTGTCGTCGTCATGTTCTACGCCGCCTGGTGCGGCAAATGCGCCATGATGAAACCGCTCGTAGAAGATATAGAGGCAAAATACCGCCGGCGGATTCTTTTCTGCGAAACAGAGATTGACGAATCCCCCTCCCTCGCCGACAAATACGGCGCTGATTTTGTCCCTACTTTCGTCCTCTTCCAGGATGGCAGACTGGTTGAAATCCTCAAAGGCGTGATGGAAGAATCAACTTTCGAAAAATACCTACAGAAATTATTCAGAATTTGTTAAGGGAGTTTTTCTTTTCAAACGGATATGCCTGTGGTATAGTATTGAGGAGTAACAAGGAAAGTACAAGATTAATAAAGGGGAATTATATCATGAAAAAATTTCAGTCAAAGGCACTCTGCCTCATCACGGCTGCAGCGCTTGTCTGCTCCTGCCTTCCGATGACGGCAAAAGCAGACAGCTCCAAAGTCGTCACGCTGGGAACCAACCTGTCCGATGAGCAGAAAAAATCTATGTATGAATACTTCGGCACCACTGCGGACGAAGTAGAGACAATCGAAGTCACGAACCAGGATGAACGGAAATACATGGAGGGCATCGCAAGCGAAGCCCAGATCGGAAAGAAGACTTTCAGCTGTTCTTACGTCGAGCCGACGCAGGATGGGGGCATCCAGGTAAAAGTAGCAAACCTCACGTTTGTTACAAGCTCCATGATCGCCAGCACGCTTCTTACGTCGGGAGTCGAAAACTGCAACGTAGTCGCGGCCTCCCCCATTGAGGTGTCCGGAACCGGCGCGCTCACCGGCATCATGATGGCATACGAGTCTGCCAGCGGCGAGGAGCTCAGTGAAGAGCAGAAAGCCGCAGCCACCGAGGAGCTTGTCACCACCGGGGAGCTTGCGGACGATGTCGGGCAGGATGCCGCATCCAACCTGATGAACGACGTAAAGCAGGAAGTCATCGAGCAAAACCTTACCGACGAGGATAAGATAAAAAACACCGTGGAAGACGCTGCAGATAAGCATAACGTGACCCTCACCGACGAGCAGATTGCCAAAATCACAGCTCTGATGCAGAATATCGCACAGTACGATTACGATGTAAAGGCTCTGAAAGAGACGCTGGATAATCTGGAAGGGAAAGAAGAAGGATTCTTCTCTAAGCTTATAAGCTCTATCACCGGATTATTCGGAGGCGGCGATGACAAGGGCGGCATTATCAACAGCACCAACGACAGCATCCTCGGCGACAACGCAGTGATCGACAGCACGCTGGACGACATCAAGGATAAAGTAAGTTCCGATGAAAACGAAGGATTCTTCGACAAAATCGTGAATTTCTTCAAAGACCTCTTCGGAGGGAGCGAGACCGACGATGCGGAGGACGCGGATCTTGAGCCTGCAGAGCCTCAGAGCACCGACGACGGCAGCCTTCCGGAAGACGACCCGGAAGATCCGGAAAACCCCAATAACATCAGCGGGCAAAAAGCCGGGGAGGAATCCGGGGAAGACGGCGGGCTTGAAGAAGATATCCCGGAGGACGGGCAGGCAGATGAGGAGGATGTCTCTGACGGCTCTGACGTTTCTGAATAAAGCAAAACGGACAGGCGCGAAAACGCCTGTCACTATAAAAAAGGAATTGCCCGGCGGCAGTTCCTTCTTTTATGCTTATTTTCTCTCTTTTTGTT
>OFFE01000961.1_pt1 | contig 22559 bp, 20 predicted proteins | sample 1521371 | NCBI WGS metagenome assembly OFFE01 (sample SAMEA3504131, study PRJEB24116) | mouse gut metagenome | biome: mouse gut; feature: mouse-associated habitat; material: faeces | place: Denmark | collected 2011 | reverse complement strand
TGTCCGGCGGTGGGAAAGCAGTTCTCCGGCACGTCAAAACAGGTGAAGACCCTCACCACCCCCGGCACCTGCTCCGCCTCCGCCGTGTCCGCCGAAACTTCCGCGGCTTCCGCCTCCGAAGCTTCCGCTGCGGGGCGGGGTGAAGCCTCCGCCCATCGGAGGCCTGGGGCCTCCCATCGGCGGACGGGGCCCTCCTCCCATGGGGGGCCTGGGTCCTCTGGGGCCGCCGCCCATGGGGGGGCGGGGACCGGGACCTCTGTGGCGCGGGGGCGGGGGCGCGTAGTGCCGCCGGTACCAGCGGCTGCCGGGCCGGTGCCACCAGAAAATAGGCCGGTAGACCACCGGTGGCGCAGTCATTGCGCCATAACGTCCATGCCAGCTGCTGTACCGAATGCCGTCAATAATGTTGAACAGGACGACCAGCACTGCCAGCAACAGGGCAACCGGAATCAAGGAAAAGACAATCCCGAAAATACCGCCTCCGGTAAAAAACGCGTCCTCTGTGTACTCTCCACCGTAAAGCAGATGGATCTGCCCGAACAGCTCCAGGGCGGCTGCGCCATAATCTCCGGCCTGAAGGCCGCCGGCCAGACAGGCATCCACAAAACTGCCGGACTGAGAGGCCAGTCGGTCATAGAACCGGCCGCTGGCGACCACATATCCCTGCCGGGCACTGGTATCCAGCAGGAGCAGGGCGTCATTTTCCCCCAGCTCCATTTCGATGGCCCGGTCCCATGCTTCGTCCTCCAGGGAACTGCTGCTGCGCACAGTCACCACGGCCATAATGCTGCCTGCCTTGTCCCAGTTGGCGTTATACAGGCTCAAGGCCTTTTCCTCCTTACCGGAGAGCACACCGGCTTCATCGACAATGTATGTCTCGTAAGCTGCGGTGGAAAGATTTTCGTTTAATGGTGCGCCGCCCCCCAGGACCTCCACTTCCGGCTTTTGGGACAGGCCGTACAGTGAGGAGAGCGCAATGGCCGCAATCAGGACAATTACGGCAAAGGCCCGGTTTTTCAATAATTTCATATCAAACTTCTTTCCGCGTCAGAGTCATCCTATCCTCTCAGCTCCATCAGTTTCTGCTTCAGCTCGCCTTCGATGCGGCCCAGTTCCACTTCTGCCTCTTTCCTTTTTTGTGCGCCGTCCCGCTGGATCTGGATCACCTCATCCAGGGTGGAAATCAGCTGCTGATTGGTATGCTGCAAGGTTTCGATATCAATGATGCTCCGCTCGGCCTCTTTGGCGGTAGCCACAGTGCCTATTTTCAGCATATCGGCATTCTTCTTGAGCAGCTCGTTGGTGGCGTTGGTGACAGCGGTCTGGGCGGCCGTGGCCCGGCGGCTGTTCTCCAATCCCAGAGCAAGCACCATCTGACTCTTCCACAGAGGAATGGTATTGACCAGAGAGGATTGGATTTTCTCCACCATCAGCGTGTCATTGTTTTGCAGCATTCTGGTCTGGGGTCCCATCTGGATGGACACCATTCTGGTCAGCTCCAGATCATGGAGTTTCTTCTCAAAGCGGTTGCACATCTGCACCATGTCGTTATATGCCTGGGCATCCTCCTGGGCGCCGGTGCGCTCCGCCTTTTCCCGCAGCTCCTTGAGCTGGCCGGACTGTACCTCTGCCAGACGCTTCTTGCCGGCGATGATGTACATGGTCAGCTCCTTATAGTACTTCAGGTTAAGCTCGTACATCTTGTCAAACATGGCGATGTCCTTCATCAGTACACGCTGGTGCTGCTCCAGCTCCCGGACGATCTTATCCACGTTGGCTTCCGCCTTGCCGTACTGGGCCTTCATAGCCTCCATCCGGTTGCCTGCCTTCTTGAAGAAACCGAAGAGGCCCTTTTCCTCCTCCTCCTGCCCGAAGCTCCGCAGCTCCACCACAAGGCTGGACAGGGTGTCGCCCACCTCGCCCAGATCCTTGGTGCGTACATTGCTCAGGGCGCTCTCAGAGAAGGATGCGACTCCTTTCTGGGCAGCCACGCCGTATTGCAGGATCAGTTGAGAATCGTTGAGATCAATCTTCTTGGCGAAATCGTCCACTACTTTTTTCTCCGCCTCTGTGAGCATGCTGTCGTCAATAACCACCGGCTTGACTTCCGGCTTTTCCGGCTCGGGGGCGGGCTCAGGCTCCATACTCAGCGTCAGGGCGGGGGTTTCCACCTTGGCGGCGTCTGCGTTCAGGGTCAGCTCGGGCATCATGCCCTCCATGTCACTCATTGTATTGTCCTCCCTTATATTTTTGCAGTCGTTCTGTCTCAATCAGCGGTTTCCGGCGGACTGCTTCACAGCTCCAGCCGGATATCTGTGCCGTCGGCGTTCTTGGTGGTCTGTGCCTCCATTTTTTCACCTGCCAGGCCCTCCCGGGCCAGCATGGTTTCCAACACGGAGATATCAGTGGAGATATCCATGGCGTCCGCGCCAAAGAGGCTGTCCAGCTGCTTTTCAAAAGCGGTGACGATGGTGCCCATGATGTTTTCCACCCGTTCTTTGGTGCCGGAGATGTTCTCTCCCTCCACACCGGCACCGTCCATACGGTCGTAGGCGTTGAGCAGCTTCAGGGTGGTGGGCAGATAGTAATCCATGAATTGCCGGATCTGGGGCAGCTTGCCGGGATCCGCTTTCACTTGGTCGAAAATTTTCTGGCACACCATCTCCAGACGGCGGATGTCCTGAGAAATCTTCTCATCCTCGATGGCGTCGTCCAGACGCTTCATCTCGCTGATGGCTTTCCTGCCATCGTCGATCATTTTATCCAGCCCGGCGTTGCCGGTGGGCTTCTCCTCCTCCCTGGGAGGATCAGGGACCACGGTTTCAATGACCTCATCCTTGCACACCGCCCGCAGCAGCAGGAACACCCCCAAGGACAGCACCGCCACGAAAGCGAACTGGCTGGGCCTGTAGAGATCCCGCAGCGCCACCCAGACGGCCCAGGCTGCCGCCGCGCCGTAGTAGGGGACGGTGGATTTTCTGATTTTTTTCACAGTTGCCATAGAAGGCCCTCCTATGCCATGATGGGAAATTCAATATACCATTTTCAGTATACTGCTAAATCCGTGTCAGGTCAAGAAAAACCGCCATCTTAAGAAAACAGCCGGATATCCTCTAGAGCGGCTGCCGGTCCCCGGTCAGACGTGTCCCATAGAGGAAAACTGCTTTTCCGCCACCTGACGGCGGTTCTTTTCCTGATAATGCCCGAAACAGCATAAAGGCCGGCGCAGCTGACACCATGCCGGCCTTCGTTATAAATATTTTTTATGCCGCCGCACAACTGGCGAGGGATTTATTTCTTTTTACGAAGCTTCAGCTGAAGGTTCTGCCGTTCCGCCGACTCCCTGAGCAGCTCAGCCGCGCAGGCAGCCCGCTCTTTCAGCGGGGGTTGTTTCCACATGGGCTCCTTCGTCAACTGACGGACAATTCTCCGCAGCTCCGGCAGCTCCAGCAGATTTACCGCCGTATATAAAAATATTTTCCGCCGCCCATCGTCGAAATGCGTAAGCAGGAGGTCCAGAATTTCGATTTTCTCACGCTGTCCAGCGTTATACGCCGACTCTCCAATCTCTTCGACCCGCTGCAAATCCGCATTCCGCCGCTGATGGGTAATAAAGGAGTCAAATTCATCAAACCCCAGGTACTTCTCGCAGGGATAGCAACTGCATCTGCTGCAATACGCCGGTCCTTCGTGCTCCAGACTGCACCGCGCGAGCTTGCAGGACTGGTTCCCCTCTCCACCGCCGCAGCCGGGGCAGTACCCGCCCAAGCGCATAGGGCAGAGTCCGCAGTTCAGTCCGCAGAGGGACAGCAGCAGATTGTCACGGATAAATCCCTTCATGTCACTCGTCCAGCTTGAGCACCGCCATGAATGCCTCTGTGGGCAGCTGTACTGTTCCCAGGTTCCGCATCTTCTTTTTGCCCTCTTTCTGCTTCTCCAGCAGCTTCTTTTTTCGGGTGATGTCGCCGCCATAGCACTTGGCCAGCACGTCCTTGCGCATGGCCTTCACCGTCTCGCGGGCAATAATCCGGCCGCCGATAGCCGCCTGAATAGGCACCTCGAAAAGCTGGCGGGGAATGTTTTCCTTCAGCTTTTCGCACAGCCGCCGGGCCCTGGGATAGGCTTTGTCCCGGTGGACGATGAAGCTCAGCGCGTCCACCTGATCCCCGTTGAGCAGCAAGTCAACCTTCACCAGATCGCTCTCCCGGTAGTCTGATAGCTCGTAGTCCAGAGAGGCGTAGCCCTTGGTATGGGCCTTCAGGGTATCAAAAAAGTCGTAGATGATCTCGTTGAGGGGCATCTGATAGTGGAGCTCTACCAGGTGAGTGTCCAAATACTGCATATCTTTAAACTCTCCCCGGCGGTCCTGACACAGGGGCATGATGTTGCCCACATACTCGTTGGGAGAGATGATGGAAACCTTCACATAGGGCTCTTCCGCTGAGGCGATGACGCCGGGGTCTGGATAATTGTGCGGATTATCCACATTAACCACAGTGCCGTCAGTTTTCGTCACCTTGTAGATGACAGAGGGCAGAGTGGTGATAAGATCCAGATCAAACTCCCGCTCCAGCCTCTCCTGAATCACCTCCATATGGAGCATTCCAAGAAAGCCGCACCGGAAACCGAACCCCAGAGCCACAGAACTCTCGGGCTCAAAGGTCAGGGAGGCGTCGTTAAGCTGCAATTTTTCCAGCGCTTCCCGCAGATCCGGGTACTTGCTGCCATCCTCTGTGTATACGCCGCAGTAGACCATGGACTGGGCCTGCCGGTAGCCGGGGAGCGGTTCCGGCGCGGGGTTCTCCTGGCCGGTGATGGTATCGCCCACCTCGGTGTCCCGGACGTTCTTGATGGAGGCGGTGAGATAGCCTACCTGCCCTGCCTGCAGCTGGGTGCAGCTCTCATAGCCCAAAGGCCGCAGCAGGCCGCACTCCAGTACCTGATACTGAGCTCCGGAGGCCATCATTTTGATGGACATTCCCTTTTTCAGGGTGCCGTCCATGATCCGGAAATAGACGATCACGCCCTTGTAGGCGTCGTAGTAGCTGTCGAAAATCAGCGCCCGCAGAGGAGCACCGGGATCCCCGGCAGGCGCGGGGATGTTCTGCACCACGTCCTCCAGAACCGCGGGGATATTTAGTCCCACCTTGGCGGAAATTTCTGGCGCGTCCAGAGCAGGAATGCCGATGATGTCCTCAATTTCGTGCTTGACCCGCTCCGGGTCGGCGGCGGGCAGATCGATCTTGTTGATGACCGGACGGATCTCCAGATCGTTATCCAAGGCCAGGTAGGTGTTGGCCAGAGTCTGGGCTTCGATGCCCTGGCTGGCGTCCACCACCAGTACGGCCCCTTCGCAGGCAGCCAGAGAGCGGCTGACCTCGTAGTTGAAATCCACGTGGCCGGGTGTGTCTATGAGATTCAACGTGTACTCTCCGCCGTCCTGAGCCTGATAGTTGAGTGTGACAGCCCGGGCCTTGATGGTGATGCCTCGTTCCCGCTCCAGATCCATGTTGTCCAGCAGCTGGCTCTCCATCTCCCGCTCAGAGACGGCACCGCAGGCCTCCAGAAGACGGTCGGCAAGGGTGGACTTGCCGTGGTCAATATGGGCGATGATAGAAAAATTTCTGATTTTTGTCTGATCCATTTCCTTTACCTCTATGCGCCAAGCCGGCGCGAATTTGTTTCATAACGCCGGCAGACGGTTATTCCTCCAGCTTTTTGATCCGCTCGTCCGCGCTGTGAAAAACCTGTGCCATGGACTGGGAATACCCCTGGTACTCTTCTGTCAGGGATTGGGCGTCCATGGGCGGATACTCTCCCCGGTATGCCTCCAGCGCCTTGGCGAATTGAATGCGGGAGAGCGTCATGTCTGCCGAAAGGACATCCATGTCAAAGCTGATGCGCCCGGTGGAAAAATAGCTCTCGTTTCCCCCGGCGGCCCGGTAGAGCTGCCGGAAAATCTGGTAGAGCGCTCCACTGAGATACGCGCCCGCGTGAGCAACCGCGTCTTTGTTGTTGGTGCGGCCCAGCAGGTCAAACAGTACACTGGCGGTGTTGACAATCAGCTTCTTCTGGAACTTTGCCATGACGCTGCCCTTCAGGTCCTCCTTGGCCTCGCTGGCATCCGCCAGTTCCTCCGCCTCGATCACCGCTCCGTCCCGGCTGAGACTCCGTCCCAGCAGATAGTCCGCTGAAACATGGTAATAATCGCAGGCTTTGGTCACAAATGCCAGTCCCGGCTCCCGGATGCCGTTTTCGTAGTGACTCAGCAGCGCCTGACTGATGCCCAGCGCTGATGCCGCCTTTCTCTGGCTGATGCCCTTCTCCTGTCGGAGGAGGGATAAAACTCGTGAAAAATCCGCGTTCATATTGTTCTCCCACCCGATATCTTGTTCTCTTTTCCCCGCGCCAAAGGCACAATACGAGATGTATAGTATACCAGCTGGTATACCGTTTGTAAAGAAGATTTCTGAAAATTGTGCAGAATTTGTACCACATTGGCAAATGCGTTTCCGCCGCAGGCTCATCAAAGGCTGCCGCAGCGGTCCCATGAGGAAAAAGGAGGCTTCCCGGCAAGCCGGGAAGCCTCCTTCCTCGTCTCAGAAATTATCTCCTGTTGTACACCTCGATACCTTTGGCCAGCAGCTCCATGGCCCGTTCCAGATCCTTTTGCTTGAGCACATAAGCGATACGAATCTCATTGACGCCCATGCCCGGCGTAGCGTAGAAGGACTCGCCGGGAGCGAACATAACCGTGTCGCCGTTGTCGTCAAAATCTGTCAGCAGCCATTTCTGGAACTCGTCGGCACTGTCTACCGGCAGCGCGGCCATCAGGTAGAAAGCCCCTCTGGGACACTCGCAGATAACTCCAGGGATTTCCTTCAGTTTGGCCACCACCGTGTCCCGGCGGCGCTTGTACTCCTCCCGTACGGCGGCAAAATACTCCGGTCCCACGTCATACAGAGCGGCAGAAGCCACTTGATCCAGAGTTGCCACGGATAGCCTTGCCTGACAGTACTTGAGGGCCTCGCCCATCAGCTCCCGGTTCCGGCTGATGATGCATCCAATTCGGGCGCCGCAGGCGGAGAACCGCTTGGACACCGTGTCGATCACCACCACGTTTTCCGCCGCGCCGTCAAATTGCCCCAGAGATTGCAGGGGCTCCCCGGCGTATACGAACTCCCGGTAGGCCTCGTCTCCGATAAGAAACAGACCGTGTTCCTTGGCCACGTCCACCATCATTCTCATTTCCTCCGGAGTGAGCACGTTTCCGGTGGGGTTGCCGGGATTGGTGCAGACGATGGCCCGGGTACGGGCATTGATCTCCGCCTCGATTTTGGCCCGGTCCGCATAGTGGTATCCCTCCTGTGGCGTGGTGTGGACAGGGTGAATCACTGCGCCGCAGGTGTTGACCATGGTGTTGTAATTGGGGTAAAAGGGCTCGGGGATCAGAACTTCATCTCCGTCGTCCAGAATGCAGTTGAAAACGATTTGCAGCGCCTCGCTGCCTCCGGTGGTAATCAGGATATCGTCCTTTTCAAAATGCATCCCCAGGTTATCGTAGTATTTCTGAATTGCCTGGATCAGCACTGGCATTCCCGGCGACTCCGCATATTCCAGCACCGGCAGCCGGAAATTCCTCACGGCTTCAAAATACTGGGCGGGGGTTTCGATGTCAGGCTGACCGATATTCAGATGATAGATTTTCTTTCCGGCCTCTTTGGCCGCCACCGCAAAGGGATGGAACTTCCGCATAGGGGAAAGACCGCATTTTTTGACCTTGCTGGAAAATTTCATAAATTTATTCCTCATTTTCTCCCCCCATGGGGGAACTGGCCGCCGAAAAATCTGAGGCGCTCCGGCCAAAAGATAGAATCATTCTATTTTTTGAGCGTCTCCACCCACTCGCCGTACTTCTTGATGTTCGCATCCCTTTCTGCTGCGTCCGCACCCTTGGTGAGAATGTAAACCTTGATCTTTGGCTCCGTACCGGAGGGTCGGACAATAATGGAGGTGCCATCTGCAAGCTCAAAACGGAGAACATTGGAACCGGACAGCTCCATAGCGGTTTTTGCGCCGGTGACGCAGTCCACCACGCTGCCATCCGCGTAGTCCTTGAACTGAACCACCCCCACACCGGAGATTTCGGCAGGGGGAGCCTCCCGCAGGGACTTCATCAGCTTTGCCATGTCCGCCAGACCGTCCAGACCGGGCATTACCAGATTGTGGGTCTTCTCACCATAGAAACCATGCTTTTCGCAGAGCGCCTGATAGGCGTCCAGCACCGTCATGCCCTTGGCGTAGTAATAGGCTGCCATCTCCGTGAGCAGAAGGGACGCAGTGACAGCGTCCTTATCCCGGACATAGTCGCCGAGCATGTAGCCATAGCTCTCCTCGTAAGAAAAGACCACTTTCCCTTCGCCGCTGCCCTCCAGGGCGTTTTTCTTCTCGGCGATAAACTTGAAGCCCGTGAAGGTGTCGTAGCAGGCCGCTGCGTAGCTTTCGGCCACCGTTCGGGCCATTTCCGTGGTGACGATGGTTTTCAGAGCGACCGGGTTGGAGGGCAGCTTGCCGGTGCGCTTCATGGCGTCCAGCATGTAATCAAGCAGCACCACACCGGTCTGGTTGCCGGTCATGACCTTGTACTCGCCGTCCTTGTCTCGGACCATGATGCCCACCCGGTCGCTGTCCGGGTCGGTGCCCAGGATAAAGTCCACATCATTGGCCCTGGCCAGCTCCACGGCCAGATAGAAACCCTCCGGATTCTCCGGGTTAGGAGACTTGACGGTGGGAAAATTTCCGTCGATGACCATCTGCCTGGGCTCACAGAGGAGATGCTTCACCCCGGCCCGGGTCAGGGCCTCGGGAACCAGCTTGTGGCCGCAGCCGTGGAAGGGGGTGTAAACCAGCTTGAAGCTGTCCGCCACGGAAGGAATGGCCTCCGCATCGATGGCCATGGCCATAACCTCTTTCAGGAAGGCTTCATCGGTTTCCTGTCCCATGACAGTGATCATGCCGGCCTGGACGGCCTCGTCGTAGGGCATGATCTTCACGCCGGTGAAGATATCGATCTTCTCCAGCTCCCGGGCGATGGCGTCGGCGTGCTGCGGCGGCAGCTGGGCCCCATCCTCCCAGTAGACCTTATAGCCGTTGTACTCCTTTGGATTGTGGCTGGCGGTGACGTTGATGCCCGCCTGACAGCCGTAGTGGCGTACGGCGAAGCTCAGCTCCGGAGTGGGGCGCAGAGACTCGAAGATGCGCACCTTGATTCCCGCGGCGGCGCAGACCTCAGCGGCGGCCCGGGCAAACTCCATACCGTGGAGGCGGCAGTCCATGCAGATGGCCACGCCCTTCTCCCTGGCTTTCTCTCCCTCTGCGCAGATGACGTTGGCAAAGCCCTGGGTGGCGTGGCGCACCACGTAGAGGTTCATATGGTGCAGCCCCATGGCCATGGTGCCGCGAAGGCCGGCGGTGCCGAACTCCAGAGGGCCATAGAACCGGCTCTCAATCTCCTTGGGATCGTCCTTGATGGCTTCCAGCTCGGCGTGCTCTTCGGGGGTCAGCACATCACTGCCCAGCCATTTCTGATATTCCTTCAAATAGTCCATGAGAATCATTCCTCCTTCTCTTTTATGCGCGGCTGACGATAGGGTTATTGTACCAAATTTTCTCTTCGGGTTCAAGGGGAAGAGGCGGTTTTTCACAAATTACCCGGGCGGCCGCTTTTCTTTTGAAAAAAGATGTGGAATTTCATATTGAAATGGGGGAGAATTTACAGTATACTCATAGAATACATCAAAGTGTATTCAGGAGGAGCGCATGAGCACTGTCATCACGTCTATTGACCGCCTCTCTCCGGCGGAGCGGGCCGGAGTCCGGACGGGAGAACGGCTCATCTCCATCGGCGCCCAGCCGGTGGAGGATGTGCTGGACTACCGGTTCTTTGGCTACGACGCGGACCCGGAGCTGGAGCTGGAGAGTCCCGACGGCTCCCGGCGCACTCTGCGGGTGAAAAAGTCGGAAGCGGAGGAGCTGGGACTCAACTTTGAAACCTATCTGATGGACGAGCCCCGGCCATGCGCTAACCACTGCCTGTTCTGCTTTGTGGACCAGATGGCACCCGGGTGCCGGGACACCTTGTATTTCAAGGACGACGACGCGCGGCTGAGCTTTCTTATGGGAAACTATATCACCCTGACCAACCTCTCCCCCCGGGAGGCACAGCGGATCATAGACCTTAGAATCAGCCCTATAAATGTTTCCGTCCACGCCACGGATCCCCGCCTGCGGTCCGCCCTGCTGGGAAACAAGGCGGGGGGCGAAAGTCTGGAATACATGAAGCGCTTCGGCAGGGCGGGAATCGTCATGAATGGACAGATTGTCCTCTGCCCCGGGTACAACGACGGGGACCAGCTTCAGAGGACCATGGAAGACATGGCCGCCTGGGGATTTGCCAGCTGCTCGGTAGTGCCTGTGGGCCTGACAAAATTCCGGGAGGGACTGTCGAAGCTCCGGCCTGTGGACCAGACGCTGGCCAATCAGATCATCGAGCAGGTGGACGCCTTCGGGGAGAAGTGCCTGAAGCAATACGGCAGCCGGATGTTCTTCTGCTCGGACGAGCTGTATCTCCGGGCGGGAAGGCCGCTGCCGGAGGAGGACTACTACGAGGATTATGTCCAGATCGAAAATGGCGTGGGGATGCTGCGCAGCCTGATCAGTGAGTTCGAGGCCGGCCTGCGGCTGGAGGCCGGACCCGTGAAAGCTTCGCCTTACACCATCGCCACCGGCGTCAGCGCCCAGCCGTTTTTGCAGGAGCTGGCAGACAAGGCCCGGGAAAGGACTGGCGCGGCGGGTCAGGTGATCGCCATTGTCAACGACTTTTTCGGCCGCACCATTGACGTGGCGGGACTTGTCACCGGCGGGGACCTGATTGCCCAGCTGAAGGGCAAAGCGCTGGGAGAGCGGCTTCTGATTCCGATAAATATGCTGCGCCACGGGGGCGACGTGTTTCTGGACGATCTTCGTGTGCCGGATGTGGAGCAGGAATTGGGTATACCGGTGACTGTGGTGGAGCAGGACGGGTTCGACCTGCTGGACGCCATGCTGGGGAGAAAATAAGACAAATCATGTAAGCGGAACGTTTGTATATATCGTTCTGACTGAGTTCGTCCATCCCGGATGTGGGCTCCTGATTTTTACAGCACAAGTCTATATGGGGAGATTCAACGATGTCTGTCATGAGATAGTCCTACTTGTGTAGATATGTTATGGTATACAGCAAAGTTTTCGGGTAGTTAATGGGAACACTGCAAAATTTTGCGGTGTCAAGAAAATAAAAATTATGGAACATTCAGAGTATATATTGCGAATAATGAAGGAGCGAAATATCACATTTTACCGCATGGCGAAAGAGACTGGTATTTCAGAAAGTCTGTTCGGCGCATGGAAGAAAACCAACGTCAAAAGTTTATTCCGGAAATCTGGTGTTGATTGCCGCTTTTCTGGGATGTTCCATAGACTAACTCCTGGGCCGGACGGATAACCCGGAGATCCGCCAGTCCGCATGGGGCCGCCTGCGGCGGCCTTAGCGCTAAAAGCGCCGCTGCCGCGGCAGAATCAAAGAAAAGAAATAATTCCCCTCTCGCCCAAAGGGCGCGAAGAAGGAGCAGAACTATGCCAAAACCGATGATTGCGATTGTAGGCCGCCCCAACGTAGGCAAATCCGCCCTGTTCAATAAGTTAATCGGGCAAAGGGTATCTATCGTAGAAGATACTCCCGGCGTTACCCGGGACAGAATCTACGGGGAATCCGACTGGAACGGAAGAAAATTTATCTTAATTGACACCGGAGGCATTGAGCCCCGTACCGACAGCGAAATTCTGTCCTTCATGCGGGAACAGGCTCTGCTGGCCATCGGGCACGCAGACGTGATCGTCTTTCTCACCGACATCAAAACCGGGCTCACCGCCTCCGACCAGGAGGTGGCGGGCATGTTGCAAAGAAGCGGCAAGCCCATCGTTCTGGCGGTGAACAAAATGGACGCCACCGGAACTGTGAACCCGGACTTCTACGAGTTTTACAATCTGGGCCTGGGGGACCCCATCGCCGTGTCGGCGGTCCACGGCCACGGAACCGGGGACCTGCTGGACGAGTGTGTGAAGTATTTCCCCCCCGAGTGGGAGGACGAAGAGGAAGACGACCGCGTCCAGGTGGCTGTCATCGGCAAGCCCAACGTGGGCAAGTCCTCCCTGACCAATAAAATTCTGGGCCAGCAGCGGACCATTGTCAGCGACGTGGCAGGCACCACCCGGGACGCCATCGACAGCTATTTTGAGAACGAAACGGGAAAGTACGTCTTCATCGACACCGCCGGAATGCGGAAAAAGTCCAAGGTGGATGAGTCCATCGAGCGCTACAGCGTGCTGCGGGCCCAGATGGCCATTGAACGGGCGGACGTGTGCCTGATTCTGATCGACGCCCAGGAGGGCGTTACAGAGCAGGACACCAAGGTGGCCGGCATGGCCCATGAGGCCGGAAAGGCCAGTATCATCGTGGTCAACAAATGGGACCTGATTGAGAAAGACGGCAAGACCATGGACAGGATGCGGGAGGATATCCGCAGGGACCTGGGATATATGACCTACGCGCCTATCCTGTTCATCTCTGCCATGACCGGGCAGCGGGTGGAGCGGCTGTTCGAACTCATCCAGTACGTGAACAATCAGGCGGCCACGAGGATCACCACGGGGATGCTCAACTCGGTGCTGGCGGACGCCCAGACACGGGTACAGCCGCCTACGGACAAGGGCCGGCGGCTGAAAATCTACTATATGACCCAGTCGGGAGTGAAGCCTCCCCACTTTATCTGCTTCTGCAACGACGCGCGTCTGTTCCACTTCTCCTACCAGCGGTATCTGGAGAATCAGATCCGCAATGTGTTCGGTCTGGAGGGAACGCCCATAAGAATGACGATTCGTCAGAAAGGCGACAAGGAGGATTGATTGCTATGAATATGCAGGGGCCGGAAACTCTTTTTTGGCTGAAATTCGCCGCTGTTTTTCTGCTTCCCATTGCGCTGGAGGCGTATTTCTGCGGTTGTTTCAACGGGGCGGTCATCGTCTCCAAGTATATCCTGCGCAACGACATCCGCAATCATGGCAGCGGCAACGCGGGGCTGACCAATTTCTACCGCACCTTCGGCGGACCTCTGACGCTGGCGGTGATTCTGACGGATGTCGTCAAGGCCGTTGTGGCAATCTGGCTGGGCGTTCTGTGGATAGGCCAGCTTCCCAATGGGGCTATCCTTGCCAAATACTGGGCGGGGCTGTTCTGTCTGCTGGGGCACATGTTCCCTTGCATGTTCCACTTCAAAGGGGGCAAGGGCATCCTCTCCGGCGGAACCATCGCCATCATGATCGACTGGCGGATCGCCCTGGTGGTCTGGGGCGGATTTCTGCTGCTGGCGGTGCTGACGAAGTACGTATCTCTGGGGTCTCTGTGGGCCGGAGCCAGCTTCCCCTTTATCAGTTGGTACTGCTACCCCTATCTGGCGGTTGTGGTGCTGGCGTTTCTCATCGGAGGGCTGGTGGTCTGGCAGCACCGGGCCAATATCAGGCGGCTGCTGGCAGGAACAGAGAATAAATTTTCCCTGCACAAGAAAAAGCAGGAATAGGAGGCGCGGGATGAACATCACCGTACTGGGCAGCGGCGGCTGGGGCACCGCCCTGGCGCTGCTGCTGGCGGACAACGGACATGACGTGACGCTGTGGTCCCACTCGGCCCAACGCAATGCGCTGCTGGAACGAACAAGGGAGAATCCGAGGCTTCCCGGGGTGCTGCTCCGGCCGGAGCTGAAGCTGAGCGCGGATATGGGCTGCGCGGCGGAAAGCGAGATCGTGGTGATGGCCGCGCCGTCCTTCGCCGTAAGGGAGACAGCCAGATTGGCCGCGCCGCGGCTGCGGGAGGACGTGGTGGTGGTATCTGCCGCCAAGGGCATCGAGCGGGACACCGCGCTGTGCATGACCCAAGTCATTGAAGAGGAGCTGGGCGGCAAGGGCCGGACGGTGGCCCTGTCGGGACCCTCCCATGCGGAGGAGGTGGGACGGGGTGCGCCCACCGGATGTGTGGCCGCCGCCCGGGACATGGCGGCGGCGGAGCTGGTGCAGGATGTGTTCATGAACGCCCGGTTCCGGGTGTACACCAACAGCGATGTGCTGGGCGTGGAGCTGGGTGCGGCGCTGAAAAACGTGCTGGCTCTGTGCTGCGGTGTCAGCGACGGCATGGGCCTGGGAGACAACACCAAGGCTCTGCTCATGACCCGGGGTATGACGGAAATGGCCCGGCTGGGGGTGGCTCTGGGCGGAAAGAAGGAGACTTTCGCCGGACTGAGCGGCATGGGAGATCTGATTGTAACGTGCACGTCCATGCATTCCAGAAACCGGCGGTGCGGCATTCTGGTAGGCCAGGGTAAATCCGCCCGGGAGGCCATGGAGGAAGTAGGCGCCGTAGTGGAGGGGTACTACGCCGCCTTCAGCACCCATCAGCTGGCGGAAAAGGCAGGGGTGGAAATGCCGGTTTGCCAATGCGCCTATCAGGTGCTGTACGAAGGGAAGAGTGTTCATCAGGTGGTAGACGGGCTCATGCGCCGGGATAAAAGGCGGGAAGCGGACGAGAGCTGGATCTGACCCGCCCGCGCATAGCGGAAGGAGGGAGCGGCATGGAGGATAAAATCGCAAAGTGGGCCGCAGAGCTCCAGAGCCTTGCACAGGCCGGACTGTTTTACGGCCGGGATGATTTTGACCGGGAGCGTTATCAGCGGGTCAGGGAGATTTCCGCCGAAATGATGGTGGAACGGACGGGGCTTCCTTTGGAGAAAGTATCCGGCCTTTTCTGCGGCGATATGGGGTACCAAACGCCGAAAGTGGACACCAGAGCGGCGATTTTCCAGAACGGCAGGATATTGCTGGTCCGCGAGAGAAACGGAACCTGGTCCCTGCCGGGAGGCTGGTGTGACTACAATTTGTCTCCCGCAAACAATGTGGTCAAGGAGGTCAGGGAAGAGGCGGGACTTGACGCGTCCGTCAAAATGCTGATTGCCGTTCAGGACCGGCAAAAGCATAATCTTCCGCAGTACGCCTATGGAGTGGTCAAGATTTTTTATCTCTGCGAATCGCTGGGCGGGGACTTTGTCCCCAACATGGAAACCAGTGAAAGCGGTTACTTTCCGGAGAATGGCCTGCCTCCTCTGGCAGTTGAAAAGCGCAGCGAGGAACAGGTGGGAATGTGCTTTCGTGCGTATCAGGCGGAGGTCTGGACGGCGCAGTTCGATTGATTGAGTGAGAAGGTATCTATGCGGATTGAGGAAGTAAAGAAATCCCAACGGAAAAAGGGCCGGTTTCTGATCCGGCTGGAGGATGGGGACATTCTTCGGGTGACGGAGGATGAGCTGCTGCGGTTCGGACTTCGGACCGGGCTGGAGCTGGACGGGGAAACTCTGGAGGCGGTAAGGGCCTCTGTGAAATCGTCCTCCGCCAAGGCGGCAGCGGCGAATATGATCGGAAGCCGGGCGCTGTCCAAGAGGGAACTGACTAGGCGGCTGATCCTAAAAGGTAACGACGAGTCCGACGCCCAGGCGGCGGCGGACTGGCTGGAGGACATCGGTGCTGTGGACGATGCAGGCTATGCCGCCGCCTTGGCGCGGCATTACGGCGGAAAAGGCTATGGACCGGCCCGGGTAAGAGAGGAGCTGCGCCGCAGGGGCGTGGATCGTTCGCTTTGGGACGGGGCTCTGGAGGAGATGCCGGAGGCGGCGGAGATTCTGGACGGGCTGATTCGGAAGAAGTGCAGGGGAGAGCTGTCAGATCCAAAGGAAAAGAAACGGGTCAGCGACGGACTGCTGCGGCGTGGTTTTGCCTGGAGCGATATACGGGCCGCCATGGGACGGTATACGGAGATGATGGAGGACGGGTATGATTAGGGAAGTCCGTTTTTATGATGAAACTGACGATGGAAAACTGAAATTCGTGGTGATCCTGGCCCGGTCCGGCGGGAAGTGGGTATTCTGCAAGCACAGGGAACGGACCACCTTGGAAATCCCCGGAGGACACCGGGAACCGGGGGAGCGTATTGTGGAAACCGCCACCCGTGAGCTGCGGGAGGAAACGGGCGCGAAGGAGTTCGCCATCTGGCCTGTGTGCGTGTACTCTGTAGTCCGGGATGACGCTGCGGAGTCCTTTGGCGGACTGTACGCGGCAGAGATAGAGTCCTTTGAAAAAGAAATACATAGCGAGATAGAAAAGATCATCCTGCTGGACGAACCTCCGGAAGAAAACTGGACATATCCGGATATCCAGCCGCATTTGATGAAGGAAGCTGCCCGGCGCAGCGTCTTTAAATAACGCTCCATCCCTCGTCCCGGGAGAATCCGAAGCAATACGGTAGGGACTGCTGGCAACATCATTGAACAGATGCTTTGCGGTCTACAGGACAAGCGCAAATATATTCAAAAAACGAGGAAATTCTTACATCGCAAGGATTAAACACGTTTTTGCCTACTTTTGCTGCGGGGTAAAAGTAGGCGCGGAGTCCGGGGCCGCGCAGGTTCCGGGCCGATTCAAGAAGGAATTACCCTTGCCGCCCAAAGGGCGGCAAAGAAAGAAGGCATCTATGCCATATAAACTCCATTTCATTTCCCTGGGGTGCGCCAAAAACGTAGTCAACTGTGAGCAGATGATGGCCCTCTGCCAGGAGGCGGGGCACACCCTGTGTCCTGCCCCGGAGGGGGCGGACGTGGTCATCGTCAACACCTGCGGCTTCCTCTCCTCCGCCAGCGAGGAAGCGATTCAGAATATCCTGCAAATGGCAGAGCTGAAGGCCCGGGGACAACTGAAAAAAATCCTTGTCACCGGGTGCATGACCCAGCGGTACGGAGAGGACGTGCCTGCGGAGCTGCCGGAGGTAGACGGTATTCTGGGCACCGGGAGCTACAAGGACATTGTCTCCGCTGTGGAAGATGTGATGACCGGAAAGCATCCCCGGTACTTTGGCAACATCGACGCGCCGGTGGACGAGTTCGGCCGGGTACTGACCACGCCGCCTTGGTACGCCTACCTGCGGATTGCCGAGGGATGCGGCAATTGGTGCGCGTTCTGCATCATCCCCAAACTGCGTGGAAAGTACCGGAGCAGACCCATGGACAAGGTGCTCCATGAAGCCCGGGAGCTGGCAGAGCGAGGCGTGAAGGAACTCATCGTGGTGGCCCAGGACATCACCCGCTACGGCTCCGACTGGGATGGGGAACATCATCTGGCAGATTTGCTGGAGGAGCTGTGTAAGCTGGATTTCCATTGGATACGGCTGCATTATCTGTATCCGGACCAGATGGACAGCCGGCTCATCGACATCATCGCCCGTGAGGAGAAGATTCTGAAGTATTTGGACATTCCCTTGCAGCACTGCAACGACGCCATTTTAAAGAAAATGAACCGTCGCGGAGACAAGGCATATATTGAGGCTCTGCTGGATCAGCTGAGAGAAAAAATCCCGGGATTGGTGCTGCGGACCAGCCTGATTACCGGACTGCCGGGCGAGAGCGAGGCGGAATTTGAAGAGCTGTGCCAGTTTCTGTGGGACCAGCGGCTGCTCCGGGCCGGGGTGTTCCCCTACTCCCCGGAGGAAGGAACTCCGGCAGCGAAAATGGAGCGGGTGGACACCGAGGAGGCGGAGCGCCGGGCCGAACTGGTGGTAGACATTCAATCCCGGGTTATGGACGAATGGAATGAGGAGATGCAGGGAGAAACCCTGGAGGTCCTCTGCGAAGGCTTCGACGGGCAGGCGATGAGCTATGTAGGAAGAAGCTGGGCGGAGAGCCCGGACATCGACGGAAAAATTTATTTCTCTGCCAAGGGCGAAGTTGCGGCCGGCACCTTTGTCTGGGTCCGGATTACTGGGGTCATGGACGGAGAGCTGACGGGAGAGCTGGTGGAGGAATAGATGGAGCTGTATCACTGCTCTCCTACAGCGGGGCTGACAGTCCTGTTGCCCAATAAGACGAAATACTTCGGAAAACCAAAGCAGGTGTGCCTGACTGCTCTGAAATCCATGGCGCTGCTGTATGGAATCAGACATTTTGAGTATACCTATGGGTATACGGAAGCAAAGGATCTCGTCTATTATGAGTATTTCCCCGGTGCGCTGGAGGAACTGTACCGGGGAAAGTCTGCCTCCCTGTATCGCTGCATCTGGCGGGAGGACATGAAAACGACGCAGATTCCAAACGAATACGTGACGGCCGCCGGGGTTGCCGTGGCGGAGGAATCCCCTGTCCCGGATTTGTATGCCGCACTGCTGGAGCAGGAACAGCTGAAGGCATTGCAGATCCTTCGATGGGATCAGGTTTCCGAGAGAATGAAAGAAAACATCCGGCGGGTCCAGTGGAAAGAAATCGTGCGTGCGAGGCTGTTGGAACAGCAGGATTCGCCCAGAGCCCACTATATGAAAGAGAAATATCCGGAGAGCTGGGCCATGGCCCTGGAGGAGAAGAGGAGGACGTGAAATGAATCTGCCCAATAAGCTGACCTTGCTGCGGATTGTGCTGATTTTGCCCTTTTTGCTGGTGCTTTACCTGAATGTGCCCTATGCGGCATATATTGCGCTGGCAATTTTCATCATTGCCAGTCTGACGGATATGCTGGATGGGCAGATCGCCCGGAAAAGGAACCTCATAACCGACTTCGGCAAGTTTGCTGATCCACTGGCGGACAAGATGCTGGTGACAGCGGCCATGCTCTGGTTCGTGGAGATCGGACAGATGCCCGCTTGGGCGCTGCTGATCGTCATCGTGCGGGAGTTTGCCGTCAGCGGCCTGCGGATGGTGGCCAGCGACAAGGGACGGGTCATCGCCGCAGGGTGGTCCGGAAAAGTGAAGACCGCCTCCACCATGGTATGCATCGTATTGATGTTTCTGCCCATTCCGCCGGTGCTCAATACGGTATGCGTGGGCGTGATTGTGATCACCACCATTTACTCTGGCGTGGAGTATTTTCTGAAAAACAAGGACTGCCTCAGCGACATGTAGCGGGGCGGTGCGCCTCCGGGTATGTGCATGCCTGGGGGCGTTTCGTTTTGAATGGGAACGGGACGCGGAAAAAGTACAAATTTGTCCATTTCCCCACTTGCCAGCGGAGCGGTTTCTTGGCATAATAAAAGCAACAGGCGCAAAGGGCGCCGGATGCGGTAAAAACACATATCAGAAAGGACGGAACAAACATGGAGCTGCTGAAGGAGCGTATCCGTAAGGAAGGCAGGGTGCTTCCGGGCAACATCATCAAGGTGGACGGCTTTCTCAACCACCGGGTGGACGTGAAGCTGATGGAGGCCATTGCCAGTGAGTTTGCGAAATTCTTTGACGTGAAGGACATCACTATGGTTCTCACTGCCGAGGCCAGCGGCATCGCCCTGGCCACCATCTGCGCCCAGCAGTACGGCGTACCCATGGTCTTCGCCAAGAAGGCCAAAAGCGACAATATCGAGGGCGGCCTGTATCAGAGCGAGATCTTTTCCTATACATACAAAAAGAAGGTGACGCAGATCCTCAGCAAGGAGTGGCTGACATCCAGCGATAAAGTGCTGATTGTGGACGACTTCATGGCTAACGGCGAGGCTGTCCGGGGACTATGCGATCTGGTCAGCCAGGCTGGTGCGGAGCTGAAGGGCATCGGCATCGCTGTGGAAAAGGGATTTCAGGGCGGCGGCGACCGGCTGAGAGAAATGGCGTTCAATTATCATGCGCTGGCAGTGATTGAGTCCGCAGACGAACACGGGATTGTTTTCCGTGACTGAGAATCGCTGCGGTAAAGAAGGAGGAGTTATTTTGTCTCATCAAATGATCGTTGTGCTGGATTTCGGCGGTCAGTACAATCAACTGATTGCCAGAAGAGTCAGAGAGTGCGGTGTTTACTGCGAGGTAAAGCCATTTTCCACCCCCCTGGAGGAACTGAAAAGAATGAATCCCATCGGGTTCATTTTTACCGGTGGACCCAACTCTGTCTATTTGGAGAATGCACCCCACGCGGACCCTGAAATATTCAGGCTGGGGGTCCCTGTGCTGGGGATCTGCTATGGCTGCCAGCTTATGGCGTATACCCTGGGGGGAAAGGTAACTGCCGCCCAGGAGGACTCCGCTCGGGAGTATGGGAAGACAGAGACGTTCTTTGACACGGCGTGTCCGCTTTTCAAGGGATTGCCGGAAAAGGGCGTTAGCTGGATGAGCCATGGGGACTACATGGAGAAGGTTCCCGAGGGATTTGTTTTGGCAGCCCACTCTAAGGCCTGCCCCAATGTGGCAATTGCCGATGTGAAGCGGGGATTTTACGGTGTGCAGTACCATCCGGAGGTCAATCATACAGAAAACGGAGTGGCGATGATCCGAAATTTTCTCTATGAGGTCTGCGGTGCGACGGGCGACTGGACCATGGAGGACTACAAGAAAACCGCTATTGCCTCCATCCGGGAAAAAGTGGGCGGCGGCCGGGTGTTGCTGGCGCTGTCCGGCGGCGTGGATAGCTCCGTGTGCGCTGCCCTGCTGGCGGAGGCCGTGGGGGAGCAGCTGACATGCGTGTTTGTGGACCATGGGCTGATGAGAAAGAACGAGGGCGACGAGGTGGAGACAGCTTTCAAGCCTTGGGCCATGCACTTTGTGCGGGTGGACGCCAGAGACCGGTTTTTGGAAAAGCTGGCTGGGGTTACGGAGCCGGAGAGAAAGCGGAAGATCATCGGAGAAGAGTTCATCCGTGTCTTTGAGGAGGAAGCCAGAAAAACTGGTGCGGTGGATTTCCTAGCTCAGGGAACCATTTATCCCGATGTGATTGAGTCCGGAGCCGGAGACGCGGCGGTCATCAAAAGCCATCACAATGTGGGCGGATTGCCGGATTATGTAGACTTCAAAGAAATTATTGAACCGCTGCGGCTGCTGTTCAAGGACGAGGTGCGGCAGCTGGGGCGGGAGCTGGGGCTGCCGGAGTATCTGGTGAGCCGCCAGCCGTTCCCAGGGCCGGGGCTGGCGATCCGGGTGATTGGGGATCTGACCCGGGAGAAGCTGGATACGCTGCGGGACGCTGACGCGATTTACCGGGAGGAGATCTCCGCAGCGGGACTGGCGGAGGGGATCAGTCAGTATTTTGCCGTACTGACTAACACGCGGAGCGTGGGCGTTATGGGGGATGGAAGAACGTATGACTATACCTTGGCGCTGAGAGCGGTGACTACCAACGACTTTATGACCGCAGATTGGGCCAGGATTCCTTATGATGTACTTGACCGGGTCAGTACCAGAATCGTGAACGAAGTGGTGGGGATTAATCGGGTTTGTTATGATGTTACCTCCAAGCCACCGGCAACGATTGAGTGGGAATAATATTTTCCGCTTCTTGCAAAAATCAGAACCCGGAAACCCTTGCAATTCAAGGGTTTCCGGGTTCACCGTTTTTCTCTGCGGTATTGACTTTGCGGAACATCTGCGGTACAATCGGGGCATGAAATGCGGAACAATTCAGGCTTAGGAGGTATGGCAAATGAAGTACACCGCTGTTAGTGTTCGGCAATTAGACCGCAAGGGCAAACCGTAGCAAGCAAGGGCAAAATACAAAGATACACAAGGCAAGTGGAAAGAACTTAGTAAAATGTTGCCAGACGCAAAGGGCAAGAGAGAAGCGCAACGGATAGCAAAAGAGTGGATAGACGCTCTTAATGCAGAAGCCGATTTAATGCCAAATGCGGGAAAGGCTAGCACAGTAGATAAAACCTTTATGGAATATCTAAAGCACCAATTAGACACAGGAGAAATAGAAAGAAGCACTTATAGCAATAGCATACACTCATACAACAAGTATATAAAGCCGTATTTAGGAGATTATATATTTGCAACGGTTGATAATACCGTTATTAACAGTTGGCTAACAAAGCTATATAATTTAGGACTATCGCAAAACACAATACATACAACCTATGCAAGACTGAAAAAAGTATATAACTACTTCTATAATAACGGTGAATTGTTAAAAGACCCATTCAAAGGCGTAAAAATGCCGAAAAAGGGAGATGTAAAAGTAACACACTTGACAAATGAACAGATGGACAATGTTTTAGAAGCTGTCTATTTGGACTTTGAGCCGCAAGACCCTATGTATGTAGGAATACTGTTAGCCTTTTACGCCGGGTTAAGGCGTGGGGAAATTTGCGGGTTAAGATGGAATGATATAGACTTTAATAGGCACACTATACGGATTAGGTCAGCAGTAGGAGTAAGTGAGGGAAAAGGATTAGGAGATTACACTAAAAATCCTAAAAATAAGAGTTCTACTAGAACTTTTCCAATGTTGCCGCAATTAGAGCAAGCACTAAAGGAGCGGAAATCACTTATAGCCACGCAAGATAATTGGTTTGTTGTAGGTGAAGAAGAACAATTTATGAGACCGCAACAATACAACCGCCTATTTAGTGAATTTGTAGAAAGAAATAATTTAGTTGACGCTTATGGAAAGAAGATAGTGCCGCATGGGTT
>OFFE01000959.1_pt1 | contig 22606 bp, 17 predicted proteins | sample 1521371 | NCBI WGS metagenome assembly OFFE01 (sample SAMEA3504131, study PRJEB24116) | mouse gut metagenome | biome: mouse gut; feature: mouse-associated habitat; material: faeces | place: Denmark | collected 2011 | reverse complement strand
GTACTCATGCCCGGTATAGTTGTCCAGCAGATACAGCTGCCGGAAGCCGCCGTTAATGGTAATGGATTTGAAACCTGCATTGGGAGCTCCGCCGATACCGGCAGACCGTGTGCCGCCGTTCGCCTTTATGGTGCCGCCGTTAATGGTGATTTCCCCGGAGGAACCAACTGCATCGGAACCAATGCCTGCGCCGCCGCTGCCGCCGTTGGACGCATCGACCTTGGTCCTGCCCGTCATCAGCGGAAGCAGAAGGGAGACCGCCTCCCGGCCAAAGTCGTCTGACATCAGCTCGTAGGCCTCGTCCACAAAGAAAATCGCGTCCTCCTCCGCCGCCTGCAGCAGCTTGCTCAGAACCTCATACTTTGTCCAGCCCTCATAGGCTCCCTTCAAATCCGACGGGGAGTACTCCCGCACCTCCTTGTGGAAGATGGATGCCCCCAGTTTCTTCGCTATGCTGGTTTTTCCTGTGCCGGCCTCGCCGATCAGCGCGATATTCGGAATCTTTCCGGTCCTGTTGAACTCATTCTTCATCTCCAGAGCCAGGGAGAGGATGCCCTGATCCGGCACCATATCGCCATATAACAGCGATTCCATCTCCTCACGGCTGATTTGCTCCAATCTGGCGGGATCCATGATGAGCCGGTGCACACCGAATTGGAGGATGGCTTTTTTGACGGCCTTGTAGAGTCCGCAGTTCTTCATGAAGCTGGAGAAATCTTCTTGAAAGAGGGCTCTTTCAGGGAGCTCTTCGCCGGGGAAGGAGTCCCGTTGCCTTAGTTCGCTGAGGCTTGTGCAGTAGGGCTCCTTCTGGGTGGGATTATTTACGGTGATCCCAAGGGAGTATTGCTGCGGTAAAAGGGAGACCTCTGTCTTACCCTCGAAAAAGACCGCTTTCAGCACGTTGATGCGGGCGCCGGTTTCAAAGCGGCTGTAGTCCATAGTATAATGACCCTCAGTGTTAAGGGGAGAAAGCCACTGTGCAGTCAGCTCAAAATCCTCTGTTTTGGCAAAGAACCGGTCCTCCTTGCCGACAATATGATTGAAGACAACATTGTCTGCTTCGTAGGTTTCCGCGCCGGAGAACGCGCTGCGGAGGGCGCAGAGATAGGCGTGGTACAGGGTGGCGGCGGATTCTTCCGTCAGGCTGTCCGGATCCGGCAGCCGCGGAGGCGTGAAAACGACGCCGCTGTACTTGCTTTTGGCAATGCCTTGATTTTCAATGGTGTACTGGTAGGCTCCATTGACGTTTCTGAAGATTACATCCATGTGGGGCAGGGCCACGTCCCGCTCAGGGCTGGCGGCCAGCGTTTCGTAGTCATCCGTTGTTGCATGAAAGATCACCGTGTCCTTCGTCTTGCTGATCATCCGGCACATCTTTCCGTTTAAGAGCCGACAGAAGGTCACATCTTCCCCGTCTGTTTCCAGGAAAACGTGAAAAAATACATCGAAATCATAGTCATCGGAAATCTCCAGGCCGGTGGCCTCATCAATGCTCTCAACCCAATGGTTCACACTGTCGAGATACGCACCCAAGTACAGCCGCTTTTCGTCTGTTTCTACAATACCGCTGGACAGGTTGCAGGAAATCTGGCCGGGCATGTCGTAGGGATCCGGGTCGTACCCGAAGGAGTCGAACCCGAGGAAATACACGGTTACATCGCGGCCGTCCTTTTTCGCCGAGCACCTCACCGGGCACGCATAGATCGTTCCCTGTACCGCCTCGAACTCTTTATACAGGATCTCCAGATTGGAGACATCCGTGTAAACCGTGTCCCGATACCGGATTTCTCTGACAGTGGCTTCGGGAACCGCGCAGTAATACAACAGCGTGGAGAGGGCGGCAAACTCATCGCAGGGAACGGTGAAATCGCCGTCGGTCCCTGCGACAATCCGACATGCGCGGTCCGCTGAACCATTGCTGTAGAGCGTCTGTCTGTCGGGGGCGAGACGATTCTTCCACTCCTCCACGTTGTTGTAAAAGTCGCTGGAATCTCCGGCAATCTCCAGATGCACCGCGGAGACCGGGGAATTGCTGTCCTCCGGCTGGGGGACAATCAAAATGCTGTACTGCTTTGTTTCGCCATTCACTGTGTCTTTTTCCTCCTCAACTCTTTTTCTGATTTGCTCCGGCGTCTCGGCTTTTGCGGCCTTATTCAGCCCATCATAATATTAGCATATAGCAGATAAAAAAACAACTGGTAGCATAACAAGCTGCATTGTATTTACCCGGAATGTATCCCTTCGGAAGGTCATCCGCGCCGGAGAGGTCAGTATGACCTTTCCGCCATTTCCCGCACACGCTGGAAGGAGACTGCCGCCTGTGGGCTCACTTCCATCTCCTCCAGATTGTCAAAGGCCCAGCGGAACGCATCCGGGATACCGTCGGGAGCCTCTTCGTTGAAGTTTTTGACTGTCCGGCGGGGGCTGCAGGTTCCGGACAGGCAGTAGCGTTTGAAATCCATGAAAACGTCCAGGCAGCTACGCCCCTGGTTCTCATGGAAGGCGGGCTGCAGCCGGAACGCCCCGCCCACGTCCCCGGGAAACTGTGCCTGATACCCTTCGTCCAGACGGAGATAGTCAAAGCAGCAGCAGCCGTTCGCCTGCCTGTAAGCCTCTTTCAGCAGCCTTCCCGCCTTCTCATAGGCTTCCCTGTAATTCTCCTTCCCTGCCAGGAAGAAGATACAGCCGCTTCCCAGGTGGATGGCCAGCGGAATGTAGAGATACCTTCCTCCGCTCTGCTCCAGGATTTCCCGAAGGATGTCGGCCTGGGACAGCTCCAGCATGCAGAAGCCCTGGCTGTCCGTATGCCAGTCTCCGGAGTTCTCCTGGCCTCCCAGGTCTTTTCTGTAGAACTCGTAGCCCTCGCCGCTGTCGCAGTATGCCTCGAAAAGGCGCAGGGAGAAGTCCTGTTTCCTGGGCTCTCTGGGCGGATTCTCGGCCTTGTCCTTTCTCCCCAGGGGATATCCGCTGTCCTGCAGCCAGGTCTTGACCTTGATGTGGACTGCCATCCGCTCCAGACGGGCGGTCAGCCAGGGCAGATAGTCCTCTTTCCGGATCGTCTCCCCGTTCCTGTTCTTCACGGAGCGTTTCAGATTGTGGAGCCGGGCTGCGATTTCCGTGCCTCCGGCGTCCCGTTCCTGGCGTATCAGCGCTGCCGCCTCCGCCAGCTTCTTTTCCACGTTCGCCTTGACTGCCAGGTCTTCGCCGGCCACGCCTGTCTTGTGCAGCAGCCTTTTCAGCCACAAATGGGCGTTGGCTATGCTGTTGTCTTTATAATAGATGTCCCGCACCGCCAGATATTCCACCAGCCACAGGTAATAGTCCGTGTCGGTGATCAGCCCGGCTCTGTAAGCGGCATCTCTCAGCCAAAGCTCCTCCCAGAAGTCCCGGCGCTCTTTGCGGCCCTTTTCCGGAACCGTTTTTGTCAGCAGCCCTTTAGCCCAGGCCGGATGCTCCACCATGGCCGCCGCAAGCTGCTCTTTGATGCGGGACTCGTCCCCGGGCTTTAGGGGCTGTTTCGCCAGATGCCAGGGGTAGTCCCAGCTCCCGGGCCGGCTGTTGGGGCAGAACGGGGCCATATATTTCTCCAGCGGGTTGGGAGACTCATGGCCGTCCCCGGCCAGGTGCTCCGAGAGCGACCGGTCAAGGCGCTTGAGCAGTCCCGAGACACCCTCTGCCCAAAAGGCTCTGTAGAGAAAGGATTTTTCCCGTTTGTCGTCATATTTGCACTGGTAATCGTAGATGATGTCGCTGTAGAAGGCTCCGCGGATTCCGTTCACAGATTCTCCCATTGCAGCCTCCTTTCATAGTTGCCCGCCTGCCGGCAGGGGCCGTCGGAGACGCGGCTGTATACGTCCAGCGTCTTATCGGTATCCGCCAGGGGGGAGAGGTTCCGTTCGGCCAGATACAGGCCCACGATTTTCTCCAGTTCCTGATAGAAGTCCCGCAGCACCTCCGGCCTGGCCTTCTCGAAGGAGGCCGTGAACCGCCTGCAGGCTTCGAGGTACTCGGCTTCACAGGCAAAGCTCAGGGCGAGGGATGCCAGGTAGTCCGCCCTTTCATACTCCTTGGCCCACTGCTCCGTCGTGGCGGCTTCGAATTCGGCCTTGGTCTCGAAATCAGGGAACGGATAGGGGTCGTTGTCATCCTCATAAGCGTCATAATCCCCATAAGCATCGTAATCGTCGTAATCGTCAAAATCCTCATAAGCATCATCGTCCTCATAGCCGTCGCCGCCATCGCAGCCGTCCTCATAGCTGCTATTGCTGTCCGCGCTGTCCGTTTCAGCCTCATCGCGGCAAGCCTTCAGCTGCGCCGTTTCTTCTGCCCGGACTGTGGCTCTCGCCTGGGCTGCCGCTTTGTCCGGAGCCGTTTCCTTGCCCGTGGCTGTCTCTTTGCCTGGAGCAATTTCTTTGCCCCTGCTTCTCTGGAAAGCGCCCGAATGGTGCCGGATGTAGATTCGTTTCATATTGCCCTCATTCGTCAGGCGCTTCAGGTTGTTCTGGCGTTTCCACCAGGGGCTCAGGGCGCTGTCGTCGGTGATCCTCTGGGGATCCACAAGGGTCTTGTAGAGATGGAAGCCGAAGTGCTCGTCATAGCCCTCGTACAGCTCGTTGCGCTTCCCCCCGTCGGGCTCGGCCATGACGCACCATCTTCTGGTCAGGCGCCTGGCCTGCTCCAGCAGGAATGCAAAATCCGTCCGCTCTTTCTCCACAGAGCCGTAAGGATAGGCTTTCGCATACGCCCCCTGGCACAGGCTGCACCGCATGACCAGGTAGAGGTAGAGGCCGTACAGCTCCCGCCGCTCCCGGATATAGGGCTCCGCCAGGCTCTCCCCGGTGCCCGGATCTGTGTCCGTGCTCTCCCGCAGGGTCTCTGCCCAGCGCTCCACAAGCTCCTCCACCAGACCGCAGAGCTTCTCCTGGCTGAAGTCCCCCTTGCTGTCCGTGATCTCCTGCCGGAAGGAGAAGCCGTGCCCCTTCATGTGGCCTAAGAGCCTGTCTGTCACCTCTTCCATGCAAACAAGGTTCTTTCGGTAATCTTCCTGTTTTCCCTGAAATAATTTCATGTCTTTCCCACCTTTCTTTTCCGGAATTTTTCCTGAAATCTACAGAATCACCGGTCGTGATTCATGCCGCACATTGTAGGGATCATACTCCTGAGCGCCCTCATTGCCCCTTTCCGTTCTGCATGGCAGGGCGTCCGCCTGCCGTACATTTCATAGGGCAGATCATTCCATGGAGCAGATGCCTGAGGCCGTGAGCATAGCGGTCGCCGGACATGTTCCCGCCCTGGACAGAGGGGCATATTCCGGCGGCCATGAGTACACTATATCAGATAGCGGCCTTCTTGTCTGTAAATTTTACAGAAGCAAGCCGCCGGAAGCCGCCGCTGATAAGGAACTGTCTTTCCGACAGTTCCTACCGGAAGCCTATGGGCGCGGTTTTTTTGGCCTCCTGTCTCTCCGGTATGGCCTGCATATTGTCCGGCAGGGAAAAATCCTCTTCCCCAAGGATAAAATCCTTTACCGCCCCGTCGGCGGCTTCCGCCCCTTCCCCGTAGACCCGCAAGGCATAGCCCAGGATCGCGTTTTCCACCAGATTCCTGCAGAACCGCCCGTTCCCCGCGTCGGAACGGTGCTTCGCCTCCCCGCAGAGGGAGACCGCCTTTTCCAGCGCCCGGGGGCAGAGGGAGAAGCCGCGCTTCTGCGCCTCTAAGGCGACGATCTGCGCCATCTCGTCGGTAGAGTAGTCGGGGAAGCTGATGCGGAAGGGGACGCGGGATCTCAGCCCAGGATTCATGGAGAAGAAGTTTTCCATCTCTTCCGGGTAACCGGCGAAGACTACGACTGTGTCGCTGCGGCTGTTCTCCATCTCCTGTACGATGGTGTTGATTGCCTCATAGCCGAAGTCCCTCTGGGAGTCCGATGCAAGGGAATAGGCTTCGTCGATGAACAGGAGCTTCCCCCTGGCCCTCTTGAACACGGACTTCACGTTGATGGCGGTCTGGCCGATATAACCTGCCACCAGATCCGCCCGGCCTGTCTCCACGATCTGGCTGCTGGAAAGGATTCCGATCTCCTGGAAGATTCCGGCCAGGATCCTGGCCACGGTGGTCTTCGCCGTACCGGGGTTCCCCACGAACTCCATATTCAGCGCCACCGGGACGGATGTCCTGCCCAGCGTCTCCATGTCCTTCTTCATCCTGGCGAAGGCCGCTATTTTCCTGACCTGCTCCTTCACGTCCTTCAGGCCTATCAGTTGTGCCAGCATGTCGGAGCTGCTGGGCGGCGCCTGCTCGCCCTGAAGGGACAGGCCCATTGACGCAAGCTTATTTATGACTTCCTCCAGGCTTCTCGATCCAAGATTCCGGATCTTCGCCAGATCCTCCCGGCTCATTTTCCGGAGATCTCCCAGGGTGTGGATTCCGGCCCGCTTCAGGCAGACATAGGTGCGCACGCTCAGATCCATTTCATCCAGGAGGAGACTGTCAGGCTCCTGGTCAGACGTCTCCCCGCCGCCGGATTTCCCACCGGCTCCAGGCTGGCTGTGGGCTGCTGGATCCTCCGCATCATATCCCTCCGGATCGGCGTAACCATAGGCTGCGTCCAGATCGTCTTCATCCTCCCAACGGAATCTGTAAGCAGGATCCCCGGAATCCAGGGAGGAATCCTCTGTGGAGGGATCCTCTATGGAGGGATCCTCTATGGAATCCAATAGCAAGGAATCCTCAAGGAGAAAGACCTCCAGCAGCCTTTTCATGCTTTCCATCAGGTACTTTGCCGGAAGCCCGAAATCCGTATCCGCGTCCGCCATGTCCGCCTCCTCCAGGACGGTATCCGGAAATGCCAGGGAAAGCAAGGTGCGCATCTGGAGAGTCATCTCCTCCGCCAGACAAAACAGGATCACGCCCTGGCTGTCATGACCGGTCTCCACCACGATCCGCACGACTCCCCCGGACTCCTTCACAGCCCTGACCACATCCTGGAGATAATCCGTGTCCTCAGAGGGCAGATGCCGGCTCCTGAATGTCCGGAGTTCGTCGGAGATTCCCGGCATATGCCGCAGGACATATACTTTGGGGAAATCCCTGTACAGATCCTCAAAGAAATCCGGCGCCTGTGCTTCGACATCCGCATATTCCTCAAAAATCCAGCCAAAGTCGCCGGATGTCATCTTGACGTCCCCCTTTGAGAAAGCAAAGGCACGGAGCCCGGTTTTGTCAGAATTCATCTGCCATCCCAGGAATCCGTTCCCCGGAAGCAGCCATGCCGTCTGCAAAAAGCTCTCCACTGCCCAGGAAGCTCTTTCCGACATATGAGTTACGTTGTAGGCATCTGGAGTCAGAGATGTGATATTCGCGATTTCTTTGTGTCCCGTTTTCCATATATAGTTTGACATAGGCTGTGCCGCTCCTTTCGTCATATAAAAAAGTGATAAAAAGTGATAAGTTTCAGCGCCGCGGCTTTTGCCGCGTCTGGTATTGCAATTCGCGTCGCAGTCTAAGCGGTTTGTCCTTGGCACGCTGGCTGCAAGATCATGTCATGATCCTGCAGGTCATGGCGGTGCTTCCCTGACCGACAGAGACTGCGATTAAGTTGTCAAGGAGCGTGGAATACGTCGGCACAACAAAAAAGCCGATGTACAGTACCTTCGAGAGGGCAGAATACCCCCCTGGGATACTCTTTCTGCACTCTTCCATATACCGTTACATCAGCTTGTCGATCAAGCTATATATGATTTGTCGTGTGAAATGATATAAATTTTCACGAGAGATATTATATCAGGTGTTCGTGTGGGTGTCAACAAAAATTTAAATTTAAAAATCATCCTACAGATTGTCGAACACGGCCGTCTCCTTCTCCAGCTCCGCCACCACGTCCTGGTTGACGCCCATGCGCCGGGTGATGTCCTCCATGTCCGCCGCCAGGCTCCTGGTATTGCCCGCCATGCCGACGATGCCGGAGGCGCTCTCGTCGATGGCCTTGTCGATGGTGCCGATGGAGTCCGCGATGCCGGACATGGAATCCTTCAGCCGGTGGGTCTGGCTCTGGAAATCGTCCATGATGCGGCGGATGTGGGCGGCGTCCTCCTTGTACTGGCTGCCGGATTCCACGAAGGCCTGGAATTCCTTCAGGACGGATTGACTCATGTAGTCAATCAACTGCCTGGCATTTTCGGAAAGATTGTGGACCGAGGCGGTGACCACGTCGTTGATCGCCTGGATGCGCCCCGCGGTCTCCTGGGTGGAGTTGGAGAGGTCCCGCACCTCCCTGGCCACCATGGCGAAGCCCTTGCCTGCCGTTCCCGCGTTGGCGGCCTCCACGGAGGCGTTCAGGGAGATCAGCCTGGTCTGCTGGGCGATGGCCAGGATGTCCCCGGTGAGGTTCTTGATCTGGTTCACGCTCTTGCTCTTCTCGATGGCGTCGTTGAGGGAGGACAGGATCTCCTCCGTCTTGGCGCCGGTGGTCTCGGCGCTGCTCTGGGCGGACTGCTGCATGGCGTCCGCCCGGGCGTTCATCTGGGCGGTGTAGGCGGTGATGTCGCTGCATTCCTCCGCGATGGCCTGTACCTCCTGCCGGACGGTGCCTGCGCTGTCGTTGATGTCAGATACATTCCTGGCTACCTCCTGAAAGGTCGATGAGAGCTGCCCCGCCAGGGAGGAAAGGCCCGCCGCGCTCTGCCGGGAGGCCTGTGTCCGCTTCAGCACCTCCCCGGTCATGCCGTTGATGCGCCCGGAGCTTTCCTGGATGGTCTTCAGGATGCTCTTGATGGGCGCCACCACATAGACGGATATCAGCCGGAAGTCCGTCAGCACCAGGAGGACGCAGATGACGGCCGCCGCGATGCCCACCACCAGAGAGAAGACATACACCCCGGAGAGGTGGGACCTGGCCTCCAGGGTCTGGGCGCTGATGGACGCGTTCAGGGCGTCGATGTCCGCTTTCATGGCGTCGGCGCCTGCCGCCACATCGCCGTTGGCCATGGCGTAGGCGTCCTGAGTCTTGTGGCCCGCGCTGGCGCACACCAGATGGACCAGGGCATGCTTGAAGGCGGCATAGTCCTCCAGCAGGGAGTCATACTGCGCCCGGTCGTCCTGTACTACAAATGCCTCGTACTGGGAGAGCATATCGTCCAGAAGCGCTTCTTCCTCCTTGATCTGCCGGACCAGGAGAATCATGGTGTCATAATCCGTGGCCACGATGTGGCTTAAGGCCATCTGGTGGATGTCCATGGAGGCCTGGCAGATTTCGGCGAGCCGTTCCTTGCCCTCCATATAGTTGTCGGCGATGTTGGAGGCGCTGGCGTTCACGTTGCGGATATTGAGGACGGAGAGGATATTGGACAGCAGCGCCACCATGCCCAGCAGGGCGATGGGGATGATCAGTCGATGCTTTAAGCTGATATTTTTCATGATGGACAAATCTCCTTTAGCGTTTGGAAAAATGTGGGGGATGGCAGGGGTCAGGGAGCCGTGATGCCCGTGACCATGGTGTCCAGCAGTTCCTGGAGGCTCTTCCCCGAGGGGATCCCGGCCAGGATCTCCGCGGTGAAGGCAGCGACAGGCTCCCAGTAATTCCCGCCGATGCGCTGGAGGCAGGAGTGCTCCGACTGGGCCAGAAGCGCCGCGATGGCGGGAGAGCCCTGAACCTCTTCGGAGGCCGCGGCATTTTTGTTGGAGGGGCCCTGGCCCCGCAGACGGAAGCGCAGCGCCTGGTTCTCCTCGTTGGTGATCCATTCGGCCAGCTTCGCGGCCCAGTCCCTGTTTTGGGAGTAGGAGTTCACGCCGATGAGCTTATAGCCGGAGAAGGAGGCCATGGGGATCTCCTGCCCCGCGCAGGTGTAGGAGGGGAGCTTGGCGGCCCCGAAGCCGCTGCCCCAGGCCTCCTCCACGGCCACCGCGTTCCAGGTGCCGCTGACGCCTGCCGCGATGGTGCCGTCCTGGACGCCCGCCAGGAACCCGGCATCGTCGGTGCTGAGGAATCCCGGATGCTCCGCCATGGCTGTCATGGCTTTGGCCACATCGGTCCCCTTGACGGGGCCTTCCGTGTCGTTCCAGGTGCAGTAATTGGTGATGCCGTCATCGTTGAGCCCCACGGTGAGGCCGGTGTTGCCGAAGAGGGCGTACACATACCAGCCGGAGGACCATTCCATGGAGACCTTCCGTTCCTGCTCCCCGGCAATGTCCAGCATCCTGTCCCAGGACTGGATGTCTTCCTGGGAGAAGACGCGCTTGTCGTAGTACAGGAAATAGCCGTTGTCGGCGGTGAGGGGATATGCGTACAAAGTATCGTTCACAGAGGCGGCGGAGACGGCCTCCGGCAGATTGGCGGCCCGCAGGGGCTCCGGGTTCTCTATGGGATCCAGGGCCCCTGCGGCCACCAGAGTGTTCAGCTGGTCGTCCGCAAAGGCGAAGACATCCGCGCCGTTTTCCAGGTCTGCCATCAGCGCATCGGTGCAGTGGCTCTCGCTCTGGGGCTGATATGTAATCTGGAAGTCCGCCTGGCCCCGGTACTTTTCCTGGAAACTGTCAAAAATCTGCTGCAGCAGCTCCTCATCCTCCTCCGCGCCCCAGACGGTCAGCGCCACAGGGCCGGAACCGGAGGGCTGCTCCGCTTCGGAAGGGGCCTCGCCGCCATCGCCCCCGCATCCGGACAGGGAGGCGGCCAGCATAAAAACGGTGGGAAGGAACAGGTGTGATATTCTTTTCGTGGGTTTCATGACATTCTCCGTATATTGCGTATTTTTGTATCTTATTTTACCATTATATGGGGGGGTTTGCAAATTTTTTTTGGAGAGGCGGCAGCAGGTTTTGTCGTCCGCCGCAGATTTCTCCACGCACTGTCCGCGGCCCTGGCCCGGATTACCTGTGGCAAAAAAATCAATAAACCTATTGACGTAGTATGTAGACAGTGATACGATGTGCCTGGACAGTTCGGAGCAGGCCGGACAAAAATGCGTATCCGGCCCGCAGTCCCCGGCGCGCCGCAACGCGCAGATAGGTATCAAAAATGAAAAGAGTATTGACCATACAGGACATCTCATGCCTGGGGAAATGTTCCCTGACCATAGCGCTGCCCGTCATATCCGCTCTTGGCGCCGAGACGGTGATCCTGCCCACGGCAGTTCTGTCGACCCACACCATGTTCCGGAACTTCACCTGCAAGGACCTCTCCGACCAGATCGAGCCGATCGCCGCCCACTGGAAGAGCGAAGGCGTGGCCTTCGACGCCATCTATACCGGATATCTGGGAACCGCCGAGCAGATTGACCAGATAAAGGAACTGTTCAGGAATTTCCGGAGTGAAGACACGGTTATAATCGTAGACCCCGTGATGGCGGACAACGGAAAGCTGTACCCGGCCTTTGACATGGACTATGTGAAGAAGAACGCCGAGCTCTGCGCGGAGGCGGACATCATCGTGCCCAACATCACCGAGGCCTCTTTGATGACAGGCATGGAATACAGGGAGGAATACGATGAGTCCTATGTGAAGGAGCTCCTGGCCAGGCTCAATGAGCTGGGCGCAGGCATCAGCGTCCTCACCGGCGTCTCCCTGGAGAAGGGAAAGACCGGGGTGATGGGCTATGAGCGGGAGACCGGGGAGTATTACATTTACCAGAACCGGAGGATTGACGCTGCCTATCACGGCACGGGAGACCTTTTCTCCAGCACCTGCGTGGGGCAGATCCTGAGAGGGCTAAACTGGCGGGACGCCATGCGCATCGCAGCGGATTACACCGCCCACACCATAGAAGTGACCCTGCAGAATCCGGACAAGCCCTGGTACGGCGTGGATTTCGAGGCCACGATTCCGGAGCTGCTCGCCATGAAATAAAGAGGAACAAAATAAGCAAAACGTTGCAGCAAGGGAGACTTCCTGTCAGAGACGGCAGGAAGTTTTTGCTTTGCAGTGAAAAAGCTGGGAATCGCCCCCTTGCCACGCTGCGTCCAAGACACAGCGGAAAGGGGACTGGCGCGTCCCGGCATAGCGAAAGATTCGAATGATACTCAGTGGATGAAAATTGTCTAATTATTGTTTGCCTGTTCATTTTTTGAAAATTGCTCCGATATGCAAGATAGAATTGAATATTGAGTCAAGGATGGCGTTTTTTCTTAAGGATAGAAATTATCAGAGAATAACGCTATTTTTATTGAAATGATTCAGGAGGGAAGGAAAATGGTAAGTACATATCATCAATATATCAGCAGTCCTTTGTGGGAGGGTAGGCGTTACGGGAAAGAACAGTTTTTCTCCCCCTTGAAGGATATGAGGGAGCAGACTATTCTGATTGAGAAAAACGAGGAAAATAAAAATGACAGCTACCGGCAGAGAACAAAGTACGATGATCAAGTGGATTGCTAATTCGGTTCAAGCAATCTGAGTTCTTTGATAGGTAATCAGGATAGCTATCTGGAAGGGAAGCTGAATTCTGCGGATGATGTGGACTGCTATGCATTCTCTTATATTCACAGGGCTCTTTATGACAGAATGGGTATTTCTTCAAAAATCACAATACGTCTGGAGAACTTATACTGCTTAACGATTTCACTTGCCGTGAAACCAGACTGCATAACGCTGACTGGTTCAATCGCATGATTCCATCAGGCAGCTTTCAGCGTTATGCAGTATAACAGCGTAAAGGCGCATGGAACAGTAAATTGTAAACCATGCGTCTTTTTTGATGTGTGCTTGCACACATTGCCCAACAAGGAGGAACATGAGCGACAACATTCAGACCAACACCACAGGGCGATTAACGCCTTGTCTACAACAGAAGATTGACAAGACAGGGTATTTGGTCGAGGTACTCAAGCCTGCAATTTCTGACAGAGTAGACTATATCCAACGATATATAGAGCCATTTGTCTCTTCTTTTTAATTTTTTCCTGATTTATGTAACAAAACCACAGATATCATCCGTTATTATTAATGAGAGAATAAATACCGGGCTTTTCATGGAGAAAAGATGATATTACTGACGATAACAGACGATCCAAAGGACAGGACGAAATTCTGCATCCTTTATGAAAAATACAGATACCTGCTGCACAAGGTAGCTATGGAGGTTCTGCATGACCGGTACTTGGCGGAGGACGCGGTGCAGAGCGCTTTTATAAAGATAGCCGATAACATTGCGAAGGTAGGGGAGATCGACAGCAGACAGACCAAGAGCTACCTGATTGTAATCGCAAAGAATGCAGCCATAGATATAAGCAGAAAGCGGAAGAGGCAGATGAAGAGGGAAATCAATGCGGATGAAATAGGAGAGGAGAAGCTGCCCGCAGTCTGCATGGAATCAGACCTGGAGAATGGAGTGCTGGATATACTGAAAAATCTCCCGGAAAAATACAGGGACGTCTTCCTTTTGAAATATTCCGCGGAGATGGAGAACAGCGAGATAGCGAAAGTATGCGGGATAAAAGAAGCCACCGTCAGACAGCGGATTGCCAGAGGGAAAGTATTGATTGAAAATGAGATAAGGAATCTGGAGGCGAGCAGGCATGAAACAGATAGAGGTGACTGACGAATGGCTCTGCAAGTACATGCCGATTGTGGGCGAAGCGATTATCAGGGAGCTGGAGGAGGGCACGGACTATGGGTATCGGTTCTCTGCGAAATTTGAGCGGAGGATGAAGCTCATGCTCTGGAAGGAGGAGCATCCATGGATCCGCGCCGCTTACAGACAGCTCAAACGTACAGCGGTCCTGAGCATCTGTGTGGCTGTAGGCCTGCTGATATTGACAATGAGCGCTGAGGGGAATCGAATGAAGCTGTTCGACACAATCAGGACTTTGCGGGAGGATTCGGCGGAATATACATATTTTACGGATGAGGAGGAGGGGGAATTTCGGAAGAGGGAACCGGCATATTTGCCGGAAGGTTATGAGGAAGTGAAGAGGAGTTCGAATGGGATTGGTTTTCATTTGGTTTTTGAAAACAGTCTGGGTGAAATGATAACATGGAGACAGCTGCTTGTTTCAGATGGCGATAGTGTTGTTATGGACACAGAGTATGATTCCCAGATGACTTGCGAGGTAGATGGGAAGTTTGTTACTATATATTTGTATTCTGACGGGTTTAAATGTGCGTATTGTGAATACAAGGAATATGTGTATATAATGACGGCTGATGATATAACGATAGACGAAATTTGCAAAATGTTTCAATTTGCAGAAGAATAAAATGATTTGAAAATATAGGACTTTGAATGGAGGGACAGCACATGAAAATCTTGGAAATGAATCAAAAGCCCAATGCATATCCTGCAAACCCAGCGCCAAATCAAGCGCAAGGGGATAAAGGCATAGAACTGAAAAGAGCCTTCGAAAGTATTCCGGAGGCGGAGGTCTCGATTTCAAAAGAGGGCATGGCTGCATGGGAAGAGGCGGCAGCGAGAAGAACAGGCTGCTTTGGCGCAATGACAGGAATTGATGAAAATCTGGAGAGAATTACCCGGGCACAGACAAATGAAGTTTCTTTTGAGCATTTGATGGAATTCGGCTCTGTAATGAAAGAGGTTGAGAAAAAGTACAAAAACGGAGGAGAAGGGGTTGACTCCTTTATGAAAACAATTGCCGAGACATACGAGATTATGTATCGCAGGATTGTGGAGCAGCATAAGGATGGAGACCGGGAAGTGGATTATGAACTGTCAGGCAAGGGATTCTTATCTTTGGAGGAGGATCTGGCAGGACTCGGCGAGGCATATGATTACTGGTCGCAATTTGTAGAGGCTCATATTCTCATCCAGCAAAGGATAAAAGGCTGGGAGCCGGCCGGCGTCATTTCGCTCGATGGGGAACAGGGACGCAAAAAGGACAAGAAGTTTCTGGGTGAAGAGTATAACGCCTATCGCCGCGATGCACTGGATATCATGCGGCGCGGGAAAGAGGATTTTCTGGCCACCTTTCGGGCGCTCAACGGCGATAAAGGGATTATGGCAGGCATCATGAACAGGCTTATGGACCAAAGCGTTGGATTTTGGGAAAAGACGCAAGAGCTGTGGTCGTGAGATGAAAAGAGGGGGAGGGCAGAATGATTGTCCATTTTGATTCAAAAGAGTTGCTGGAACGGAATTATCAATGTATTTCTGATAAGGGCGACAAAGCTCCGAAACAGATAAACCAGGTCATGAGCAATTTGGCTGACCAGCCGATTCAGGTTGACATCTCAAAAGAAGGAATGGAAGCATACAAAAAGATGTACCAGAAGGAGCAGCAGGGCAATCTCTATGGGCTCAATATCGAGATTACCTCCAACGGTCTGGTATTTGGAAATGAGGACTGGCCGGACATGGCGGACTTTATTGATTTAGGCGGGTCATCTCCAGAGAAAATGCTGCGCAAGGGGATGGATATGCAGAAATGGTATGATGATTGGACCTCCGTAAAGGATAAAGCTTCGATGCTGCTTTCCGCGTATGCCAAAGCATATGACGAAATCTGCCAGGGCTATGAAAACGGTACAAGAGTAAGGTACAAAATAGACATGAGCGCAAAGGAGTTGTACCGGGAGGTCACAATGGAAGAAGAGCTGGAGGCCCTGCGGGAACGGTATGAAGCAAGAACGAATAATCTGGAAGAGCTGCACAGATTGTCCTGCTCTGCGAGGAAAGGCATCTCAGAGACGCATTCCCAGTGGGCGGAGATAGGCTTTATCAGCAGAGAGGAAGCCGAAAGGACAAAGGAGAACTATTTAAAGATGAGGGGGGAAGAAAAGATTGTAGATATAAGGCAGAAGCTGATAGATGCCGCCTCCCTGTTCGTCAGCAGGTATCAGGATTCCGGACTGAAGAAGCCAGGTAATCCGATTTTGTAAAGCCCTTGTCAGCGGCTGATAAAAACGTTCTGAGAAAGAAGCCCCTAGGCAGCGAAACCTGCCTGAGGGCTTTTTCATGTAGCGGAGTCGGCGGGATTCGAACCCGCGTGCCCCGGAGGGCAAACGCATTTCAGTGCGTAGCCATTGGCCCCCGCTTGTGGACATAAGCATCGAACGGAGAGTGTGGGATTCGAACTCACGTGCCCTGTAAAGGATAACTGCATTTCGAGTGCGTTACTGTCAATGGACTTTACTGGAATTTATTTGATTTTAGCGGGTTTTGACGGAAGTTAATAATGGCTGAAAATATAGGAAAATCAAGGGCTTGCGGCGTGAAAGCCGCATAAATACAATGAATATTCGAACTCATTGAAAGTCACCCGAAAATGGCTCAAAAAACGGAAAAAAGAGAGAACTTGGAGAGAACGGAGAGAACTGAGGAGAGAACAGAAGCCCGGTTTGGACTGGCTTCTCAAGATTCCTAAAAATATTTAGAGAGAACTACGGCACCCAATCTTCTGCTGTTGGCCAAAATACTGCGAAGAGGTGCATAGAATGATTACAGAAAAATATTGTAGGGAGATTCTGGAGCAATATCCCGAATACATAACCAAAGACCAGATGTACCGCATCTGTCATATCAGCAAAAAGACCTGCCTGTTCCTTTTGGAGAGCAGGCTTGTGCCAAACATAGACAGCGGGAAAAAGACACGGCGGTTTAAAATCAAGACAACCGATGTCATTCAATACCTGCATGACAGAGACGATTACCCAGAGCTGTATAAAGCTCCAGATGGATTCTATATGAGGGATGGGGGCAAGAAAGCTCCGTCTTTTGAAGATGTGTTTACAAAAGAGGATTTAACCAATATGCGGCAATATTATGAGATATTGCTGAAAGACTATCCCGATGTGTTGAATGTCAGACGGGTGGCGCAATTTACGGGTTATGGAGAAAGCTCTGTCTTTTGGATTTTCTTGTGAGTAGGTATTTTATAGGGATTGCTGTCAAATCAGAGAAGCACAAGAAATTCAATGAGCAGCTTAAAAAACTGCGTGGGGAACTGCCCGAAAATCGAATTGTATAAAAACGAGGGCTTCAGCCCTGCTTATCTTTGGAGGATGAGCGGGGCTGTTGTTTTTTGAAGTTTGCGTTGCTTTTGCATTGTGAGATAGGGAAAAATGGACTATAATAGTATTCAGATAACGAAAGTTGAAAGGCAGCCTCTGCTAGGGCATATATGGATAATTCTACCATTGCAAGAGTGGTTAAAGGGCTGACCGAAAAGAACTATAAGTGGATTTTCATAAATATGTTGTGAAAGGGGAATTTGTAGGTGAATCAAAATTTTTATAATCAAATACGGAATATATTGCTATCTGCAAGAAACAAGGTCTACCAGACTGCTAATTTTGCAATGGTGGAAGCATATTGGAATATTGGCAAATCCATTATAGAAGAGCAGGGTGGAAATGAAAAGGCGGAATATGGCGCAGGATTGCTGAAAGAACTTTCCAAGCAGATGACGCATGATTTTGGAAAAGGATTTACTGTTGCAAATTTGAAAAACATGCGGCAGTTTTACTTGACGTTTCCAAATGGCTACGCACTGCGTAGCGAATTGAGCTGGACGCACTATCGCCTTTTGATGCGTGTGGAAAATGACAATGCAAGGGAGTTCTATATGCAGGAAGCAGTAAAATCCGGGTGGAGTACCAGACAGCTTGAACGTCAGATAAATACATTTTTCTATGAAAGGCTGTTGTCCAGTAAAAATAAAGAAAAGGTTGCTGCTGAGGTTCAGACATCGGAGACGGCTAAAACACCCGAAGATTTTATACGTGACCCCTATGTACTTGAATTTCTTGGGCTGAATCCGAATGATGATTTCTATGAGAGCGACTTGGAACAGGCTTTAATTACCCATTTGCAGAAGTTTCTGTTAGAACTTGGCAGAGGATTTTCCTTTGTCGCCAGACAGAAGAGAATTACCTTTGATGGACGCCATTTCTGGATTGACCTTGTATTTTATAATTATATCTTGAAGTGTTTTGTACTGATTGATTTAAAAGTCGGAGACTTAACGCATCAAGACTTAGGACAGATGCAGATGTATGTTCATTATTATGAGCGGGAGCTGATGAATGAGGGAGATAATCCGCCGATTGGAATTGTGCTGTGTGCGGACAAGAGCGAATCGGTGGTTAAGTTTACATTACCAGAGAATGAAACACAGATTTTTGCATCGAAGTATAAATTATATTTGCCGAGTGAGGAAGAGCTGTTACAGGAATTAAGGCGGGAATATCGGGCGTTGGAGAATGGAAAGATTAAAAAAATTGAAGACACGGAATTGGATTGATTTCTATGACAAGTGATTGAATAAACAATTATTAACTAATATTTCGAGCGTGCGCCAATAATGTTTATGTAGGTAATTAACAAACCGAATCTTTAAGATTTCATTAAATCATAAGAGAAAGGCGACTCAAGTGATAAACAGGACTTTTGATAGAAAAAATATTATTATAACAAGGGTTCAAGAAGATGATATAAATTCATTTTTGATTGACTTGGATATAGATGATAACGGAAAACCTTTATATCAATTAGACGAGTTTACACGGGCTGTTATTAATACTATACCAAAATATGTTTTTGCGGAGTATGAGAATCCGAAAATTCCACAGACCGATGCTGTCGAAAAGCTCCGTGAGGCGGCAAGAAGTATTTATAAACCTAAAAGTCGGATAATCAGTACTCAAAACGTCAGAATGCTGGAACCCCCAGTTTGTCAAGAAATAATTGGTCCCGCCCAGTGATCTCGGTTGTCCATCGTCTTGACAGCAGCTTTGTTGAAACCTTGACTTCTTCTACTACGTCAAACCACTGTAGGATCAGATAGATGGGGGTATTCTTGAGCCACGATTTTAGCCTGTCCTCCCGGTCCAGGGTATCCTTGTTGTCATGGGCAGGATCCCCATTCTCCCTGCCAAGCGACAGCTTCAGCTGGCGGACCTGTTCGCTCAGGTATTCGTAATAGCATAATGCAACGAACTGGACGAACATCCTCCCCATAAGGCTTTCGCTTGACCATACCCTGGTCCGGGAGCCGTCCGCCCGCTGCTTGCCGGACTCAAAAAAGAACTCTATGGTCTCCCTGGCGCGGTATTTGCGGAGGCATTCGGGCGCATCCTTCTCGCAGTTGGAGACCAGGGCAAAATACCCATGGTACCTCTTTTTCGCTGCTATCGCCTTCTCATTGAAAGCGACCGTACATTTTGTCCCATGATGGCGGACAAGCAGGTATCTATGCACCTTTTCGACGGCGCTTTCCGACAGCTCCTCCTCGGTGGATCCAGTTTCGATAAGGCCCTTCAGCTCAAAGAGGTCCTTGTCGAATGAGGAATCCTGTTCCACCCGCCGCATCGGGTTGAAATACAGGTGCAGGCAGATCCTGCGGCTGAACCTGTCCTCATCGCCTGGCTGCAGCCCCTTCTTCCGGCTTGCATATCTGCGGGGCCTGGAGAATTCCTGCATGCGCATGATGGTCACGCAGTGGGTGTCTGTATCGAACGGGCATGCGCTGCCGGTGCTGCGGAAACCGTCCAGATGGGCGTCCAGCTCTTTCCTGACCCACTTGATGCTGGTCTTGACCAGCGTGATGAAGTCGAAATGCGCATGGAGGAGCTCCGCCAGGTTCTTCTCAGAGCAGTAGCCATTATCCGTTATGATCTCGGCCTTGTCTATGCCGATGGCCGAAAGCTGCTTCAGCGCATTCTCTACCGTGATGACATCGGGCTGGTTGCCGGGCTGCTTCGTGAATGCGACAGGCTGCCTTGTCCCGACAGAATAAAGAGCCAGCAGCTTGACGGCCTCCCTGCCGTCGTGCGCTTTATTGAAGCCATGCCTGGCTTCTGGAATCTGGCTTGAACAGGTCGGGATCGTGGTGGAGTCGTATGCAAGCAGGGCCTTGCTGCCCAAATCCTTAAGGCGTGACGCGAAAAAGTTCTGCATGAGCGTCCCGTCACGTCCGACCTGTCCGAAGAGCTCGTGGCAGGTGTCTTCAGAGATGCCGTCTTCATAAGGCAGCGGATGCATGTACTGCCAGGCCGTGATCCCAGGCAGGGTCTGGCCGTTCGTCGCAAGCAGGTACCGTGCAAGGGAGAGTATCTTCTGGGCAGTACCGGTATCGGTGTTGTCATAGACTGCGTCATCTATCCCGGATGTCTTCCCGATATGGTCTATGATGTCCATCATGCCGACTTTCTTCCGGGATGCTGAAACGGCATATGGAGACACGGCCGGATTTGACGCTTTTTCCTTGCTGCTGCGTTTGGGACGGGTTGCTACCATGGTTTCCTGCCCTTTTGGGATTTTCCCGATGATTCGGCTCGATATGACCACGTTGTATTTTTTGGCAGGGTCATAGCGGGTCTGCCTCTCGATAACATAGATATCACCGTTCTTTTGGGGCTGGTGGATTGTCCTGGTCTTAATCTCGCAGGATGATTTTTTCGGCATGACAGCACCTCCGTATTGAGTATATATAAATTATAATACATACCCAATTGAATTTCAAGTGGAAATGCTGATAAAATCAAGGTCTCTTGATGCCGGCAGATTGGTTTTTATCGTTTTGAGTACTTATAATCCGACTTTAGGGATAATAAGAGAAGTTTTTGAAGATTTCATAAAGATTTGCAAAAAATGGGTGGCCGTAAAAGCCACCCATCCTATCAAAATGGAATTTTCAAAATTACTTTTGCACCGCCTGTACTTTTGGAGTTTTCTAAGACAAGCTCACCACTATGTTGTTCCATAATGGATTTTGCAATATATAGGCCCATACCAAAGTGCATCTTTGAATTACGGCTTTGGTCGTCCATAAAGAATTGTTCTTGCGCGTGCTGCAACGCTTCGTTAGAAAATCCTTCCCCCTCGTCCGTGACTGAAATTTCAACGAAATTGTCTTTTCCGCAGACATCTATATGAAGTGTTCCATCTTGAGGGGAATAGTCCAACGCATTATTTACCACATTTTGAATGGCACGTCCTAACAAAACCTTATCTGCGGTTAGTTGCATCGGGATGTCGGACATACTCATTCGCAAATGAATTTCTTTTGTCCTGCACAAAGCATCTATTGATACTTTCACTTGCTTTAGATAATCAGGAAGATTAAAGATTTCTTTATTAAGCTGATACCCTGTTGAAGCCGTAGACAGGTCTATCAGGGTTTTAACATAAACTTGCATCTGCGTATAGCTGTCTGTGATGTAGTCAGCACATTCCTGTTGTTCTATTGTTAAGTCAGTATCGTACAACAATTCCGTATTGCCTCGGATGATGGTTAGCGGTGTCTTGAGATCATGGGCTAATGCAGAAATCTGTTCTTGCCGCAGTTTGTCGGCCTGCCATTGTTCTGTAAGCGATTTTTTTAGTGCCAATTTCATGTGATTGAGTGCGTCAAGAGTTAAGTCGATTTCATATAAATGGCTTTTTTCAACCTCAAAATTCAAATCCTGCTGCTCAATTTTCTTTACAGCAGTCAGCAATTTATCCATTTTGTTCCCAAGGTATTTCCCGAATAGATATGACAAAACAATCAAGAGAAGCAGGATTTCCAATATAATGACAGCAATTAACACCCAATCTGCCGAAGGAAATATTCTATGCAGCAGTGGATTGCTGAATTGGGCGGTCATTCTATACCTTAAAATCAGTATTTCGTCAGTCCTGTCTATCACAGCATACAGATAAGGCTTGCTGCTTGTCTGATTGTTCACAATACACATTTTCCAAACGGAAGCTGGTTCTTCCTGATCGAGCGAACCGCCAATATACTTTCCGTCTTTTGTGAAAAGGGCATATTCACAAAGAGGTGGTATTTCATTTTCTGTAATCCGATCTGTGGATTGTAAACTTCCCCTCGCATTTTCTATTTCTGCGCTCATTCTATTTATTGGGTATATAAATCCAATTTCAACGCCAAATAGATAGAAGGCTATGTTGACAAAAGCAACCAGAAAGACACCAAGCGCAAGAAATATCGCATACTTCATAAAAACAGTACGCAGTTTTCTTACACCCATTTATAGCCAACCCCCCAAATTGTTTCAATCGTTGACAAGTGAAATTCAGCTAACTTCCCGCGTATATTCTTAATGTGAGTAGAGATAACAGAACTATCACTTTCTCCGTCAAATCCAAAGACCGCCTCATAGATTTGCTCCCGCGTAAATGTTTGTCCATGATGCCGCGCCAGATATTCGCATATTTCGTACTCACTTTTTGTCAACGGAACCTTTTTTGAGTTGATTTCAGCTTCTTTTGCATTGAGGCGGAAAATGACGCCGGATATTGAAAAGCTGTTTTTCTTTTCTCTTACATCACGCCGCAAGTGAGCATTTACCCGCGCTCTAAGTTCGTTTGTCCCAAACGGCTTAGTAATATAGTCATCTGCTCCAAGTCCTAATCCCTGAACAATTTCACTTTCCTGCGTTTTTGCAGTAAGGAAAATGATCGGGCAATCTACACGGTCACGGATTTGATTGCAGAGGTCAAAACCATCAATTTCCGGCATCATAACATCCAGTAAAATCAAACCAAACTTTGAAAAATCCATTTCTGTGACTGCTTTGGCGTTTGATTGAAGTGTAACTAAATGCTGATCTTTTTCTAAAACACGCCTGACAAGCTGGAGCATAGCTATATCATCATCCACTACCAATATATGCGCCATTATCTCACCTCTCTGTCCAAGTTTATATATCCCGCTT